>Ga0335082_10002278_pt1 | contig 20618 bp, 18 predicted proteins | sample Lox_Sample_41_FD_206718 | JGI IMG/M metagenome (GOLD analysis project Ga0335082, IMG submission 206718) | Soil microbial communities from Loxahatchee National Wildlife Refuge, Florida, United States - Lox_Sample_4.1 | ecosystem: Environmental > Terrestrial > Soil > Wetlands | place: USA...
GCCAGGGCGACGCGGAACTCGATCAGTTCCAGCCGGCAGCCCGCAAGCCCTGCGAATAAACTCCTCGAAGGCCAAGAAAACACCAAGGCCGCCCATGAAGGCGGCCCTGGAGAGTTGAAGACGTAAGACTTCTCTAGTGGCAGGTTGTGAACTTGAACGAGTTCATGTGCGTGGAGAAGTTAAAGCTGCCCGTCGTCTTGTAGTACTCCTGGGTGTACCAGAAGGTGCAGTCATCGCTTGGGTCGATCGCCATGCTGCTGTAGTCACCCCAGCGATGGAAGCTGCTGGTTTGCACCCCGCCTCCCGCAATGACAACCTTGGGAGACTCCATCTTTCCCGCTGGATCGCTGGGCACCCGGCCTGTGTAGGCAATCAGCGGTTTCTGCGCGCTGCTGGATCCGCTGGCTCCCAAAGCGATGTTGCCGACTTTATCCATGGCAATGCTGCCCATCCACACACTGATGGTGTTGTGCTGCACATTGCCTTGCTGGAAGACGGTCGGGCTGGTACTGGGATTGCGTATTTCGTACCAGCGCATCGCCGAGGAGGCTGATCCGCTCGTGGGACGAATCGAGTGGGTAGCCACTATGGCCTCGTGGTCGCCGAAGTTCCGATAGGGAAGGCGGAACATCAGGCGGCTCGACAACGAATCCAGGGTCTCTCCCGGGCTGGGTTGCGGAATGCACGTACCCCCGCCACAAGCGTCGCTGTATGAGGGAACCGTGAGATTGGTGGGTCCGGTGAAGGTGGAGTTGTTGGGGTTGGCAAAATCCACGTGGAACTTGTACAGGCTTACCGCGCTGGCGCTTGGCAGGTCCATCTCGTAGTTCGGCGCACCCGAGGGCGGAAGAGTGGCGCCATCCAGGTCAGCGGGCAAGAGGGCAAAGTCCGCCGCGCCGCGCTGGAAGCACACGCTGGTGGCCGCCGCTCCGCTCAACATTTTGCTGCGGTCCAGCGCGCAGCTCTCGGCCCCGGTGAAGAAATTGCCGTTGGGGAAGCTGTCAGTCGTAATGTAGTACGCGTCCGGCCAGACACCGACTTTGGGATAATCCGGTAACACGTTGCTGTAGGAGAACGAGTACAGGTTGTAGGCCCCGGTTGCGTCGGAAGTTTTCGACACGCCGATGCAGGCCGCGTTCTGCGAAAAAGTATTGTTGAACGCAATCATGGTGATGAGCCAGCGATTGGCCATCTTGTCGTAGTTCACCACTGGATCGCTGAGGTTGCCAGTGGCACAGACGCCGCCCAGCGGCTGATACAGGATCTGGATATTCTTGGCAGCCATGATCAGGTGGCCATCGGTCTTGGAGTACACGGCATAAGCCACGTTGACCGTTTCCACCACCTGGGTGTCGCCGACGGAAGCATTGGTGTCCGGCGGCACAAACCCGCCGCCCTGGGTGTCGGTGATGCCATCAAAGCTCAGCAGATTTTGGGTTTTGACATCGGGCAAATCTGCACCCGGCAGCGCGGGGCCGACCGCGCCCGTGTGGGGATGCGGGGCGCGATCGTGCTCAGGCATGACCTTGCTGGCATTCTTCCAAGGGATGTTGGGCATATCACGCAGAGCGACTTTGCTGTCGGCGTGCTGCGCTTGGACAACGATGGGGTGAGTCTGTACCTGCTCCGCGGATAGTGCGCCAGTGAACGACACCACCAGAACTACCAACGATAGTATGTACAGGCAAAAAAATATTCTGTGAATTGAAAACCGCGCTTCGTGCATTGATCCTCCTGAATGGGCTGTGGTCAAAATTTGGGCTGCTGTGGGAACAGATTGTCACGCGGAACAAAGGCCGCGGGTTCGGACAATGCTAGGACACCCGCGCAGCAAGGTCAATGCAGAAAGTCTATCTGGAGCCTTTCTTCTCTAGCGCATAGAACCTGAGAAACCGGCGTCTACTGCGGCAACCCGCCCGATCGCAGACGTACGTGCAACTGCACGACACCCAGGGATTGGCCTCCGCTTTCGGCGCGGCAGGTGATTTCCTGGATAGCCTTGTCTTCGGCGCTTGGAGAAGTGGCCGTAACCAGCACGGAAAGGACGCTTCCGGGTTGCAGCGATAAGGAAGAAGGCGATTCCACGGTCCAGTTTTTCGGAACAGAGACCGTGAGGTTAACGGTTCGTGCAACGTCCTCAGTGTTATGTAGCACCAGAGGAATCTGCAACTCGGCGCCGCGGGTGATGGCGATCTCCGGCACGGCCGCACGCGGCAGGCTGTCCAGGCCGTGCTCGCGATGGAAGACCTCGTAGAAGCCCCAAGGTCCACCCAAAGCCAAAGTTGGAACCGGAGGCGGCACCGGCGCCGGCTGGCGGACGAAAGCGATGGGCGCAGAACCGATTCCGTCAAAAACATCGCTGCTACGATTTCCGCCGACATTGGACTTGCCGAAGGTCAGCTGCACCGGATCTCCCCAGTCGCTCTGCTGTTCGCCTGGCGATCGCTGTTTCAGTTTCTCGATATAAGAACGATATTGCGTCAGGTGAAAACAAAAGGCGTTCATCGCCATTTGCCAGTAAGGCAGGTTGTGTGTGGGGGAAATCGCAGTGGTTGGATACAGCGGGCCGGTATCTTTGAACTGCGCCTGATCGCTGGCATCGGAGAAGTAGTAAATCTTCTTGCTTTGCCAGGGTTGCAGCCCTTCCAGTTGAGTCTCGTTCAGCCTGACCGCCCCCGCCAGTTGCGCAGGAAACACTGCCGGATCGCCGGCCATGTCGAAGGCTTCGGTTGCGAGTACGCCTGCGGCCTGGTGATCGCCGTGGTTTTCGCCAATGAAGAATCCCGGCAGCCAGGTAATGATCGCCTCCGGCCGTGTGAGGCGTACCATGCGAACCACTTCCTCCAGGGCTCTGCCGTTGCCCCAGCGCGACAGGGATTGCAAAACATTCTGGCCGGGTGTGTCCAGTCCATCCAGAAACCAGACGTTGTCGATCCCCAGCGTGGCCAGCGAGTGCCGCACTTCCGTCTCGCGGACCGCGCCGAGCGCGGTCGCCCGTTCCGACCCCATATTGTTGTGACCGGCCTCACCGTGGGTCATGTAGACCACCTCGACACGTTTGTGCTGGTCTAGAAGCTGCGCCAGATAGGCCGTGACTGCGGTCTCGTCATCGGGATGGCCGACCACCAGCAGGACGTCCGCCTTGACGCGGATGTCCGGCGGAAGCGTATCGGCAGGGTTGGCGGGCAACGCCTGCGCTGAAACGAACAACACCACGGCGAACAAAGATATTGATGAGATTTTCATATTCTCGACAGCGATGAGTGGTCGAATGCGGACTGAAATCATTCAGATGTCCGCGGCCCGCGATGCGATCCACATTGTTTACCAGACGCCACGGACACGATACAACACAACCTCGTTCCGACATTGTGTTGCCGGTTAGTGTAGGCAACCGCCTCACGGAAGAAGCGTCGGGGGCCGGAAGAGTTTGACCTGCACATGGGAACACACCTACGATCTTGGCCATGAGCGGTCATAGAATTCTCCACTTCATCATCCGCAACCTGCTCTTGCTGATGTTGGCAGGCATTGGGGCGGCTGCCGGCCAGCTCCAGGCCGCCGTCCCCGAAGAACCTGCTACGGTCCAAGTGGATATGACACCAGGGCATTCCATTAATTCCTTTGATCCTGACAGCGCACTTGGCAGTTCGATGGATGTCTTGTCACGCCGGGATGTCGATAAGGTCTACACGCCGCACATTGTGCAGGAGTCGCTTTCCGCGGGCTGGGGGCCAATCACGTATCGCAATAACACCGAGCTCCGCATGGCGGCATGGCACTGGACAGAGAATGGAGCCTGGAGCGATGCGGCGCATCGCAGTGGTTATTTCACCGGCGGCACCGACCTCAAAGAGCCCGTCCGCTACATCCTGGCGTACGCGCTGCCACATCGCGGCTTCGCGACCAGCGGGGATCGTCCGGTGCAAGGGCCAAACCTTACTTACTGGAAGAGCAACCCCTATTTGACCAGCCGATTTACCGGAGAAAGCGACTCGCTCCACCCGCAGTGGGTAGTAGTCGATCTGAACAGTGCAAAGCCGGTGAACGCGGTCCGCATCGCCTGGGCAAGTCCGTACGCCGTCACGTATCAGGTGGAATACTGGACGGGAACGCGCGCACTGGATTTCGACGCCGGCCCACAAGGTCAATGGAACGTCTTCTCCTCAGGCCGTTTGAACCACGTACAAGGCGGTACGGCCACGCTGAAGCTGGCGGATCAGTCTGTTTCCACGAGATATCTGCGCATCTGGATGACTGAATCCTCCAATACCTGTGACGAACATGGACCGTCAGACATACGGAACTGTGTCGGTTATGCCATTCAGCAGATCGTGGCCGGCACCGTTGGTGCAGACGGCACATTCATCGAGGTGCCGAGCGACCCCACGGCACCCCTGACCAGCTATTGCGTTTCTTCCATCGATCCGTGGCATTCCGCGGACGACGTGCGCGATGGCGGCGACTACCAGCACACGGGTTTCGATCTTTTCTTCACCAGCGGCATCAACAACAATCTGCCCGCCATGGTCCCCGTCACCATGCTTTACGGCACGCCCGAAGACTCAGCAGCCCAGATCGCCTATCTCGAAAAACGGGGATATCGGATCGGTCACATAGAAATGGGTGAGGAACCCGACGGCAAAAACATGCTGCCCGAGGATTACGGCGCTCTCTACCTGCAGTGGGCCACGGCGATTCATAAGGTGGATCCCGAACTGAAGCTGGGCGGACCTGTCTTCGAAGGAGTCAATGAGGACATCCGGGTATGGCCCGACGCTCTGGGCCGAACGTCATGGATGGGCCGTTTCATTGCCTACCTGAAATCGCACGGGCGTCTTTCCGATCTCTCTTTTGTTTCATTTGAACACTACCCGTTCCAGCCTTGCGAGATTACCTGGAAGACCCTGTACAGCGAGCCCCAATTGATGAAACACATCTTGCAGGTGTGGCGAGACGACGGCGTACCCAAAGACGTGCCCCTGATGGTCACCGAGAATCATCTTTCGGCTGAACTGACCGGGCCAATGACGACGATCTTTGCCGCGCTCTGGCTTGCGGATAATGTGGGATCCTTCTTTGAGGGGGGAGGTGCCGCATTCTACCACTCTCCGATTCAGCCGCAGGGTTTACGTAACACTTGCCTGGGATGGGCCTCCTGGTCCAATTTTGTTTCGGATGAGGAGTACACCATCAAGGGATACACGTCGCCATATTTTGCGGCCCACATGATCAATCTGGAATGGGTGCAACACCGCTCCGGAATGCACTTCATGTTCCCTGCCACGCCCGACCTGAAGGATAGCGCTGGCAACGTTCTGATCACTTCCTACGCGGTCCTTCGCCCGGATGGGAACTGGTCATTGCTGCTCGTGAACCGCGACGAGGCGCGCTCCCACAATATTCGCGTAATCTTCGAGAACTCGAAGAGCAAGCACACGAGTTCGTTCTCTGGCCCGGTAGCATTTGTGACCTTCGGCAGTGAGCAGTACCTGTGGATCAACGACGGACCAAACAGCCACGCGGACCCCGACGGTCCTATCCTTGCGACAACTGTCGAGGCAAACTCCGCAACGACATACACTCTTCCCAAAGCGTCAGTTACAGTCCTTCGAGGGAAACTGGCGGGCAAATAGAGTGAGTGGGTTATCTCAGATGTTAAGTGCTAGGCCCGAATGGACTCGAAGTTGAGCCGGCTTGGCGGCGTGAGCCGCAAGCGAAATCCCGACAGGCTGGCACGAATCCGAAATGCAAAAGTCGATGAAGATGCTCGAGGAGGGGGGGTATTCACTGAAACACGCTCAGGACAAGGTCAAAACGGCCGGACTTTCTCGTAGGCTCGTCCCCGGCTCCAGGCGCCATCAATCCCGGGGGCCAGAGCATCGCGCATCTGCAGGCGAGCGCGGCACAGCCTGGTCTTCACGTTTGCTTCCGACAGACCGAGCATCGTGGCAGTTTCGGTAATACTCAGATGCTGCACATCTCGAAGGATCAATACCGTTCGGTACTTCTCAGGCAAAGTGTTCAATGCATTCGTGAGTGCTTTGCGAAGCTCCTTCTGTTCCAGAGCTTCGGATGGAATTTCCCGCCAATCCGCAAAATCCCGCGGGATGTAGTCACCCTCGTCGTTTTGCTGCCCTTCGTCTACGGACTCGTACAGGTGGCGCCGGTCTTTGCGAAGTTTCATCTTGGCTTCGTTGATGCAGATCTGAATCAGCCAAGTGCTGAACTTCGCTTCCTGACGGAAGCGGGAGATGTTCTTGAAAGCCTTAAGAATCGCCTCCTGGCAAACTTCTTCTGCGTCAGCATCATTCTTCACCAGTGAAACTGCCGCCAGGAAGGCTGCGCGTTCGTAGGGGCGCACCAGTTCGAAGAATGCCTCGGAATCCCCGCCCTTTACCCGAGCAATGAGTTCGAGCTCAAGCCGCTCTTTCAGGTCCGCTTCGCTCCCCTTGTTGGTTGCCGAACGCGAAGCCAAAACTTGAGTGGAGGCTGCCGCGCGAGCAGCCACTGGCTCCATTTCCGCCCGACTTAGTAGCCCAGTCATGATTGCGAGACTTCCTCACCGAAGAGAACTTCTGGCCCACAGTCACACGTAGGACGGACAAACCTGGCAGAAGATGCAAGAAATATCATTAGCAGGTGCCCTTCCGCCCGAGGGAACTGAAAGATGTTCAACCGAAGGCCGTCTCGTAAGCGGAACGCGGGCCCAAGTCCCACGGTGAGTTCTATAGAACTATCGTGTTTTCTGACGGATGCGGGCCATAACATCGTTTACGATCGGCTCCACCTCGCCCGCCGTAAGCGTGAAAGAATCACTGTCAGTGACGATGCGGATAGTTTTTCGAGTACTGTCAACGATGACCGTGCAGGTCTTGCACTCGCGCAGATGCTCCTCCAGGCGCAACCGCACTTCCGGGCTGGCGGAATGCTCCAGGTAGTCGCCAAATTCTGCCAGAAACTCAGCGCAACTAAGCATCTGGGCTCCTGTTCTCCATGCGCATGAAGTAGGGAGAAAGAGTTTCCCGCAACATGAGCCGCCCCCGCAGCAGGCGGGCCTTTAACGCGGGGATACTGAGCTGCAAGGCGGCCGCGGCCTCTTCGGTCGAGAGCTGGCTAATGTCGCGCAACAACACCGCCACCCGATATTTTTGAGGTAGGCGCAAGATCCCTTCCCTCACCAGCTTATCTCTTTGTGCAGCAACCACGAATTCTTCCGGGTTGTCCGTCCAGCTCTGGATCTGCCTTGGCCGGAAGTCTTCCTCGTCCTCCTGATCCAACGTTTCCACTGGCTTGCGTTGCCGCAGAAGCTCTGTCCCTGTATTGATGGCAATACTGGTGAGCCAGGTGGAGAATTTCGATCTGCCTTGAAAGGTGCCGATATGTTCGAAAGCTTTCAAAAACACTTCCTGAGTCGCATCGCGAGCATCGTCCAGGTTCCCCAAGATCCCCGCCAACGCGCCAAAGACCCGCCGGGAGTGCCGGCGTACCAACTCTTCAAAGACATCAATGTCCCCGCCCTGGACCCGGCCAACCAGATCGCTATCCGGGTCTTCCAGGGGCTTTACGTCGAAGATGGGACGGGCCTTCCCGGGAAAAGGATACAAATCTTTTCGGCCAAAGTCCCGGCGGGGCGGAAAATCGGGACCGGCTCCAACCCCGGCCTGAAGCGTGTTCAGGAAGTTGACCAGGGCGGATACGACTACGGCCTCGACGATCTGGGCCTCGGAAAAACCATGCTCACGAAGCCGATCTGGCTCAAACTGGTTGCCTGAGGAGCGAATTGCGGCAAGTATTCGGGTTTGCTCCAATAGAGCTTTGTCGGCGACCGATAGGCTGCTTTGGTCATGGTCGTCGACGATCTGGTCCGACTCGTCCAGCGGAACGCCGCCCAGAGCGCTCAGAATCTGGCCGCGCATCGCTACGTAATATGTGTTCAAGTTCGCCGCTGACACCGCCAGCACAATGTACTCTTTCTGGATCCGGCTGAGGAAGTCTTCAGGAAGCAGGATTTGCGTCAGCGCCTGGATCTCGGCTTCGACTAGGTCCAGCCTGGCGCTCTGTACCCGGTACAAATTGGGAACAAAACCGTACTCTTTCGTGAAAAAGTTGTATGGGTGAAGCTTGTCCACCGAATGCGCTTGAGATCCCAGATAAGGACCCTCTCTGTCTTCAGACCAATCGAACGGTCCGGCGGCAGCAATCGGACCTGACGTCCTGTGATCCAGACTCCGATCGGGGGCCGGGCGCAGGCCGTCCGCCAGGGTACATAACATCTGTCCTACGGCAGTTGTGGCGACGATCTCAAGGACTGCTTCGTCGTGGAATCCAACTGCTCTCAGCGTCGCGACGTCATGCCGCGAAAACCACGGCGCGTGAAGCGCCAGTTTGACAACGAACTTCCTGACGGCAGAATCATGCGGCGGCTTGTCCTGCGTCGCGCTCCCAAACAGTGCTCGACAGTAGTCATTTCCGCGAGCGTCCGCGACGGAAAACAGAATCGATTCTTTTTGGCCACGGGTCAACCTGCAGTCGCGAATCACCGCCGCATGAATAAGGTTCTGTTCCGCTGCTACGGCCAGCGGGAGTCGGCTTTGAGCCCGGAAGAGGTTGGGAACAAAGCCGTAGGCAGCGAGAAACCCATCGTCGTCCGACGGTGCGGTCAAGGCGGCAGTATTCTCGCTCATAAGAATCAGCAGTATAGCGCGGGCCGGCGGTTCGCACCCGCATCTGCAAGGCTTGGGCGTTGTTAACTCCTTGGTATAGACTGGGGCAACCACTTGGGGTTGGGGCCGATGACCTTTCTAAGAAATCAGCCGTTTGACGAGCAAGATTTCCCAGTTTTCGAGGCAATCCGGCAGCAATTCGGGTTCTTGCCGAACTTTTTTCCGGCGCAGACAGCGCGTCCCGACCTCATCGAGGCCGAACTCCTGCTGACCGGCAACCTGCTCGTCAAAGAGGGCGCCCTGGAGCGGCGACAGAAAGAGTACATCTTCCTGGTGTGCTCGGCGGCGAATCTCAGCACTTATTGTGTGACAGCGCATTGTGAAATGGTGCGTATGCTGAAACTGGAGGGACCAGAGCCCGAGCAGATCGCCATCGATCACGTGCACGCCAAGATCCCGGTGGCGGATAAGGCGCTCCTGAATTTCTGTGCCAAGCTCAACAGCCAGCCTACCAAGATCGGATCGAGCGACATCGAGGCCCTGCGGACTTATGGTTTCAATGAGCAGCAGATCCTGGAAGCAGTTTTGCTGGTGGGATGGGCGAAGTTCGCGAACATTGTGGCATTTGGGCTGGGAACGGTGCCGGACTTCCACAACCGGCGCATTCTGGAAGAATTGGGAAAATCCAGGGCCACAAGCCAGGAGAACCAGGTGCCTGCGGCCAGCTAGTTTCTGGGTTGTTTGCCTGCTTGCTTGCGCAGTCTCAGGTGTTCATTCAGTTTCTTATACAAACCCCGAGCCGGGATGTCGAAAGCGCGTCCATCGCCCACTAGCTTGATGACGTTTCGCGCTCCGTCTAGGACCGCGCTGCAATGGGCACAACCCTTAAAGTGGGCAGCCATGACTGCCCTTAGACCGGGGTCTAGCTCGTCGTCAAGATAGTTGGAAATCTGGCGCCATACCTCTTCGCAGTCGATCTCAATGGGCTTCTTAGCCAAGTAATACCACGCTTCCACGCTCAGTGTATCCACTGATGCTCGAGGAGAAACCTCCCCTTCGTTTGACACAGTAAGCTCGAAAAGGTGACATCTTTTCGAGCACTGGCTCGACACCGAGGTTCACCTTACGAATCAGCAAATTAGCCGCGGTGTCTGGCCTTTGAGCGTCTTCCAGGCTTGGAACGAGCCGTTTTGGCCGTGCCTCGAAGCTCTGCCAACACCTGTTTCGGGGGCATCTGCGGCGGCACATCGGGATTGTCCATGTAAATAACGATCTTCCACTCTCCCTTGGTATCCTTGTCCCATATCTCTAGGTAGCGGCTTCGCGTAGTGATCGGCCTTCCGCCGCTCTTCGGCTTCAGCGTGAGCTTGTGCCAGCCCCAGTCGAATGCCATGGGCCCCTGCACTCGAATGGAAATCATGGTTACAGCCAATGTCGCCTTGTACTTTGCGAACAGCTTTTTCAGGCGATCCTTAAGGACAGCTCTTGCTTCCGGGCCGTAGAAGGAGGCCAGACCCGTCGACGTATCACAATATCCCTCGGAGAGCACGGAGAGTACTCCGTTCACGTCTCCGTCACTGTAGGCGTCTCGTAATTTTGTTTTCGCCAGGCGGATGGCGTAGGCATCATCCATAGTTTTCTGAATCGTTACGGGCGGATTCCCGGAATCTTCAGCCGTATTCTATACAATCCCGTCCGGGCACAAAGGTAAAGCGTTTTTCCGTCGTCATCGCCCCAGGCAAAGTTGTGGGGATGCTCGGGACCTCTGATCGTGCCCAGGTGCTTACCCTCAGGCGAGATGACCCATAACCCGCCGGGCCCTGACACGTATAGATTGCCCTTCTGGTCGACCTTCAGGCCATCCAGAGCGTCTTCGCCGTCTGCCGGCGTCATGTCGAAGAACACCGTTCCATTCGAGAGTGTTCCGTCCGGATTCACGGTATAGCGCATGACGATCTTCTTCTTGTCGTCCCAGTTGTCCACGTAGAAATACTTCTCACCGGGTGAGAAGGCAAGACCGTTCGGGCCGCTCAATTCTCTGGTCAGTAACTGGATGTCTTTGCCGTCGGGAGACACACGGAAGACTCCGCTGTAGGGAAGCTCTTTTCGCGGGTCGTCGAAGAACTTCGGCAGTCCGAAGGGAGGGTCGGTGAAGTACAGGGCGCCGTCCGATTTGTAGACCAGGTCATTGGGACTGTTCAGCCGCTTGCCCTCATAGTGGTCTGCCAATACGGTTAACTGGCCGTTCCTCTCCATGCGCACCACGCGGCGGTTGCCATGTTGGTTGATCGTCAGGCGGCCTTGCTTATCGAGCGTGAGGCCGTTCGAGCCGGGCTGGCCGTACTCGCCGATGTCCATTCCACGGTACCCGCTTTTGGTCATGAAGATCGAGAGCTGACCGTCTTGCGTCCAGCGGTAGATGACGTTGTTGTTGGGGTCGCTGAACAGCAGGTATCCGTCAGTGTCCTCGGTGCGGGGCACCCAGACCGGGCCCTCCGTGAACAGAAATCCACCAGCAAGTTTCTCGATCTTGGCATCGGCAGGAACGATCTCGTCCAGCGCCGGATCTTTCCGCAGGATTTGTGCAGGCGTTTCACCCACTCCGACCTTGGGCGACTTGTAGAAATCCAGCGTCGCCGACTTGATCCAGATGAAGTTCTGCGGACTGTAGGAAATCGGACCGTTAATCCCAAAGACCGCGAGCTGAATCCGCTGCCCCGGCTGGGCATCTCGCGTCAAAATGATGCGGTTTGGCGCGTTGAAACCCTTGATTACCGGACCGCCGGGCTGACCGAGTACCCGCGGCATCTTCCCATCCACCCAAACCTCAGCGTAGTCGTCAATCACGATTTCAAACGCGACGGTTGAACCGGCAGCGCTAAAGTTCGCAACCCTTTCGGGTATTGTGACGTTGATCCGATACCAGTTGAAACAAACCTTTGCGGTCGACCGACGTTGGTCGAGGGTGGATGCGTCGATGGTTTCCCATTGCGAATCGTCGAAATCAGCGACGCCGGCATGAGGAGCGTAGTCGTAGGTTCGGGTCGGCGCGCCGCTCGGCTTCAAGTCAGCGCCTACCGCGCGGGAGTCGGCGTCGACGATCTTAACGTCGTGGTAGCGCCACTGGCCGCTCACTAACCGGACTCCCTCGCGAGACGCCAGGTCGATGACAGCGTCTGGGCGCCCAACCGGCGGGTCCTGGATCGTCTGTGCGCCGATCCTGGGGAGCGATGCCAACAGAACCAGGCTTAACGTAAATGAGAGTCTATTCATCATGCGTCTCACCTAACGGACCTTTACGACGTAATAAAGAAATGGGTTGGTGACTTCCAGGAACTGGTGCGGCACGCCGTGCGGAACGATGATTGCATCGCCACTCGCGATCTTCCGCGTCTCGCCGCCCTTAATGGTGCTGCCCCGCAACTCATCCGGCGCGATGTTCTTCGCCTCGACGGCCTCTCCACCGGTGACGAAAGTGGCCGAACCTTGTAGCACGTAGATCACGTCAGCGTCTTTGGTGTGGATCTCGGCCTGGCCCGGCTTCTCCCGGCGGCTGGCATGGACCATGTAATTGCGGCCGTCACTGCCATCAAACAGTACCGCTCCTTTGGAAAAAGCTGCGTCCACCTTGCTCTTCTCCCAGTACGACACGGCCGGTGGTGGATCGCCCGCCGCGACTCCCGCGTCAAATGCCTTGGAACCCGCGATGGCGAGCTGTTCGTCCTGGTCCGCGCTGGCCGCGCCGCTCACTCCGACGCCGCCGACGATCTGGCCGTCTACGACGATCGGGATTCCGCCGATGAGTGGGGTAAAGTTTTCCAGGGCCGTCATCACGGTGCGGCCCTTGCCGTTGGAATTAATCAGTTCCTCAAAGATGCGGGTCGGCTTTTTGAACATTACGGACGTTCTGGCTTTGCCGATCGAGATGTTCGCTCCGGCGGAGAATGTGCCATCCAGCCGTTCCAGGGCCATCAGATTGCCCCCGTCATCCACGACCGCGATGACGCCTCCGGGTGCCTGCAGTTTCTGTGCCTCAGCCTTAGCCGCGGCGATAACGCGTTCCGCGCCCTGCAGGGTGAGGGTCTTTTTGTCGATGGTTTGTGCGCTAACGAAACTTGCCGCGCACAACATCGCAACTATCGCAACTATGAATTTGGTTTGCTTATGGAGTGTCATTGTTGGCCTCATGAAGTTTGGTAGGCGTGATGTCCAGGTTCGAATCGTCACGCCCCCCGGGTTGATATTCGTTACATGACGGGCGAGCTGAAACTGGCCTCGCCTAGGTTAGCTTCGGCCCATGCGCACCAGATCACAACCTTCTTTACGTTCTTGACGTAGCTGGGCAGCACGATTTCTTTCTGATATTTGTCGCCGAGCAGGGCCTTCTTCTTCAGCTTGTCGAGCAAGTAAACCTGACCGTCAGAATCCACGACCTGCCAGTGCGGATCGGGAGTGTCCGGCACGACGAAGTCGTCGGACAGCGTCAGGACGCTCTTGCCGTCACGCGTGCTGTGGGTGACGTGGCCCTTGTTGGCCTTCGGACCCTGGAACTGGCTGGAGGTGTGTGCGTCTTGTGCCACGGCCGAGATGGCGAACAGCGTAAGCGTCATCAGCAGACCGCGGAAGAGAAACTGCATCGTCTTATTCATGTTCATTCCTTAAGTGAAGGTGATTTGTGCGCCGGCTCATGCTGTGGCGATGAATCGTTAACGATTCGCAGGCCCAAATTGACGAGGGCCTCTGTGCCGAACTGAGCTGCTCACGTGGCAGTGGGATTCGTGATGGTCAGGAAGGTTTCAAAGTTGACGCAAAGGCCAGGAAAATGAGGACGTCACTTTTCGAAATGTATGACATCCCATCGATTGATGGTGTGGGTGCCGCAAATACCGGGCGTGGTGGAGATCGATTGTTACAAGGTCCGCAGGGAGCTGTCGAACTATCTTGATGTAGATCTCACACCCGAGCTGCGGTTGAAGATCGATAGCCACCTCGCCGGCTGCAGCCACTGTACCGCCGTCTACGATGGTGCACGGAACGTCTTGACCCTGCTGGCTGACGACAGATTGGTCGAAGTGCCGGAAGGCTTCAGCCGACGACTTCATGAACGCCTTCTGGCAGGCCTGTGAGGCGGTGCAGATCCTTCGATGTGCCAACTGTCACTTCTTTCAAACAATCGAATCACACTGCAGGACCATGAATGGCATCGAGCAAAACGCGGCCTTCGAAACGTCGAACCTGGCGGTCGCAGTGACGCCCTCCCCCAAACAGGCTACCGCGCCTGAACTGGGCGCTTTGGTCTCCATCCGGCTGCATTGGCCCGAATACCTGATGGAGGCCAGCCTGCTCGGTGCGTTCATGGTGTCGGCCTGCCTTTTCGGCGCGTTCTATGAATTCCCTCATTCACCCGTACGGCAAGCCATTGTGTCGCAGCTTGTGCGCCGAGTGCTGATGGGGCTTTCGATGGGACTCACGGCAGTCGCCATTATTTATTCCCCCTGGGGCCAGCAGTCCGGGGCACACATTAATCCGTCGGTAACTCTTACGTTCTTTCGTCTCGGCAAGATCAAACCCTGGGACACCCTCTTCTATATTGCGGCGCAGTTTGCGGGCGCCATCCTCGGGGTTGTGCTGGTCGCTCGCTTCCTGGGGCAACAACTCGCCGATCCCGCAGTTCGATATGTGGTCACAGTTCCTGGCGAACACGGCCCGTGGATTGCGCTGGTGGCGGAGTTCGTCATTGCATTTGGAATGATGTCGACTGTTCTCTATTTTTCCAATCATCATCGCCTGGATCGCTATACCGGCCTGTTCGCCGGGTTGTTGGTTGCGACCTACATCACGCTTGAGGCCCCGTTCTCAGGAATGAGTATGAATCCGGCGAGGACGTTCGGTTCGGGTTTCTCCGCGGAGATATGGAGCGGCCTATGGGTCTACCTTACCGCGCCTCCGCTAGCCATGCTGAGCGCCGCCGAAGTCTATCTCTGGCGCAAGGGGCATGTGGCCGTGAAGTGCTGCAAGCTCCACCACGATAACGATAAACGCTGCATCTTTTGCGGAGCGAATGGAGGATTCGCATCATGAGTGAAAATCGCTACGACGTCATCATCATTGGAACCGGCGCGGGAGGAGGAACACTCGCTTATCATCTGGCTCCTTCCGGAAAGCGAATCCTGATCCTGGAGCGCGGCGACTATGTTCCCCGCGAGAAAGCGAACTGGGACCCGCAAGTGGTAAACGTGGATGCCCACTACAACACCAGGGAGTCCTGGCTCGACAAGGATGGTAAAGAGCTCCATCCCCATACGAACTATTACGTGGGGGGCAACACCAAATTCTACGGCGCGGCGCTGTTCCGGCTGCGGAAAGAGGATTTCGGCGAGTTGCGGCACCACGGCGGCATTTCACCGGCATGGCCGATCAGCTATGACGACCTGGAACCTTACTACACGCAGGCGGAGAATCTGTATCAGGTCCACGGAAACCGGGGCGAAGATCCCACTGAACCATCCGCCAGCTCTCCATATCCCTGGCCGGCAGTCAGCCACGAGCCGCGCATTCAGCAACTGTCAGACGATTTCGCGCGCTCCGGCTTGAAGCCCTTTCACGTGCCGGTCGGGGTGATGCTCGACGAAAGGAACCCGCAAAAGAGCCGCTGCATTCGCTGCAACACGTGTGATGGCTTTTCCTGCCTGGTGGGCGCCAAGTCCGACGCTCAAGTTGTGTGCATTGATGAGGCGATCAAGCATCCCAACGTGACATTGCTTACTAATTCCCTGGTCAAACGACTGGATACCGACTCTACCGGCCGTGAGGTGAGGAGTGTAGTGGTGGAGCGCAACGGCAGCACTGAGACCTACACCGCGAACGTGGTTGTCGTCTCCTGCGGCGCCATCAACTCCGCCGCGCTGCTTTTGCGCTCCGCCAATGACAAGCACCCGAACGGCTTGGCCAACAGCTCTGACATTGTGGGCCGCCACTACATGGGACATACCAATTCAGTGCTGATGGCGATTTCGAAATGCCCGAATCCCACGATTTTTCAAAAGACGCTCGGCGTGAATGACTTCTATTTCGGCGCAAAAGACTTCGAATATCCGATGGGGCACATTTCCTTCGTAGGGAAGCTCGACGCCGTAACCCTCAGAGCCGGCGCTCCCGCCATCGCCCCGAATTTCACCCTGGAGCTGATGGCGAAGCATTCGCTCGATTTCTGGCTCACCTCGGAAGACCTGCCGAACCCGAACAATCGAGTAACCATCGGCCGCGACGGCAAGATCGTGCTGAGCTATGCACCGAACAACCTCAAGGCGCACGAGAAGCTTCAAGACAAGCTGAAGCAGGCAATGAAACAGACCAGCTGTGCTATGCATGGTCATGAGTGTCACCAGGGCCTTTTTGGACGGAATCTCTACGTCGGACAACGCATTCCGCTGGCCGGCGTCGCCCATCAGAACGGAACCATTCGCTTTGGACACGACCCCAAGACCTCCGTGCTCGACGTGCATTGCAAAGCGCACGATGTGGACAACCTCTACATCGTAGACGGAAGTTTCTTCCCGTCGAGCGCCGCGGTCAATCCGGCACTTACCATCATGGCGAATGCCCTGCGGGTTGGCGACCACCTGCTCGGGCGTCTCGGAGTCTCTGGAGCCGAGTATGAGCGCAACCGTCAGCCTGAGCTCACGGCAACCCGGTAATCGCATATGAATCGCATTTTGAGTACTGGCTACCTGAGACACGCGGCTGTTTGTGTGCTGCTGGCGCTTGCTGTGCCATTGGCGCTTGCCCAACAGCCCACCCCTCTGGCGGAGGGTGTTGACGCCGTCGGAATCACGGTGTCCGACATGGACCGCGCCGTTGACTTTTATTCAAGAGTGCTCAGTTTTCAGAAGGTGTCGGACACGGAGGTCGCTAATGACGACTTTGAACACCTCGAAGGAGTATTCGGACTGCGCATGAGAGTAGTCCGGATGAAACTCGGGGACGAAGCCATCGAACTCACGGAATATCTTGCTCCCAAGGGCCGGCCGATCCCCGTTGATTCGCGCAGCAATGATCGCTGGTTTCAGCACATCGCAATCATTGTCCGCGACATGGACGAGGCGTACGCCTGGTTGCGCCAGAACAAAGTGGAACATGCTTCATCCGGCCCCCAGCGCCTCCCGGACTGGAACAAGAACGCGGCGGGCATCTCGGCGTTCTATTTCAAGGACCCGGATGGGCATCCGGTGGAGGTCCTCCAGTTTCCTCCAGACAAGGGGCTGGAGAAATGGCATCGGCCCGCGGACAGGTTGTTTCTCGGCATCGATCACACCGCAATTGTGGTGTGGGACACCGACGCCAGCGTCAAGTTCTATCGGGACCTGCTCGGAATGCACATCGCCGGCGAGAGCGAGAACTACGGGACTGAACAGGAGCACTTGAATAACGTGTTCGGCGCGCATTTGCGCATCACCGCATTGCGTGGGGCGAGTGGACCGGGCATTGAACTCCTGGAGTACCTGGCTCCGCGGGATGGGCGGCCCTACCCAGCCGACGAGCATGCCAATGACCTGGTCCACCGGCAAACGATTCTGTTGACCAGGAACGCGGACCGCGCAGCCCATGATCTTTCCGCCGTGCGAGTCAACTTTGTTTCCTCTGGCGAGGTTGTGAATCATACGGGGCAGCTTGGATTCAGCAAAGCCTTGATTGTCAGAGACCCCGACGGTCATGCAGTTGAAGTGGAGCAGAAGTAGAGGAGGCACATGTGAGCCGAGGCATCATCCAGACAATAGTCGAGAACAATAGTGTATTTTCACGGTTTGACCAATCCGAGGTCGCATCCGAACAACCCACCCTGGCAGATCTGGTCCTTCCCGGTAGTGGCCATACTTTTTCCGATGAATTCGCTTGCCTGCTCAGAGTACTGAGCGGGGGAGAATTCGTATGACGCAGGAAGAAATCAGACTGTCGGAATCGGCGTCGCGCCAGAAACATTGGAAGCGCTGGGGTCCATATCTCAGTGAGCGTGCCTGGGGCACTGTCCGTGAGGACTACAGCCCCTATGGCAACGCCTGGGAGTACCTTCCCCACGACCACGCGCGTTCCCGTGCCTATCGCTGGAACGAAGACGGATTGGCAGGCATCAGCGACCGCCGGCAGATGATCTGTTTCGCCCTGGCGCTCTGGAACGAACGCGATCCCATCCTCAAAGAACGACTCTTCGGGTTGACCGGGAACGAAGGCAATCATGGCGAGGACGTGAAGGAATACTACTTCTACCTCGACTCGACGCCCACCCACTCCTACATGAAGTACCTGTACAAATATCCGCAGTCGGAATTTCCATATGGACGGTTGGTCGAAGAGAACCGGCGGCGAGGCAAGCAGGAGCCGGAGTTTGAACTGCTCGATACCGGCGTCTTCAACGACGACCGCTACTTCGATGTGTTTGTGGAGTATGCCAAAGCCGATGTCGGAGACATACTCGTCAAAATCACGGTGGCGAACCGGGGGCCGGAGGCGGCCAATCTTCGCTTGTTGCCTACGGTGTGGTTTCGCAACACATGGTCCTGGGGACATTCCAAGCGCCGGCCGGAACTGCATCAGGCACGTCCCGCGCCCAACCCAGTGATTGAGCTCAACCATGACCGGCCAGGTAATCGCTGGCTTTATTGCGAAGGTTCCCCGGAACTTCTTTTCACGGAGAACGAAACCAACGTGCGCCGCCTGTTTGGCGGCGAAAACCGTACGCCGTATGTGAAGGACGGCATTAACGACTATGTCGTGCAGGGGGTCAGCGGCGCGGTTAATCCTGAGCAGGCCGGAACCAAAGCAGCAGCCCATTACGAGCTTACCCTTGGAGCGGGCGAAACGGCGGTCGTGCGTCTGCGCCTGACGAACAGCGATTTCAAAGGCAAGAGCGCTTTCTCCGATTTCGACAAGACCGTCAGTCTTCGCCAACGCGAGGCCGAAGAGTTCTACGCGACGGTAATTCCCCAGGATCTTTCTGCGGATGGGGAGAATGTCATGCGGCAGGGCTTTGCCGGGATGTTGTGGTCGAAGCAGTTTTATCACTACGTGATCAAAGACTGGCTGGAAGGCGATCCCGGCAATCCTCCTCCGCCGCAGGAGCGCAGGCGGGGTCGCAACCACGAATGGACCCACCTGTACAACGCCGACGTTATTTCGATGCCCGACAAGTGGGAGTATCCCTGGTACGCGGCCTGGGACCTGGCGTTTCACTGCATTCCCCTGGCCCTGGTCGATCCAGACTTCGCGAAAGAGCAATTGACCCTCATGTTGCGCGAATGGTACATGCATCCCAACGGACAGATTCCCGCCTATGAGTGGGCATTCGGGGATGTGAACCCGCCCGTGCACGCATGGGCCGCTTGGCGTGTCTACAAGATTGACAAGAAGCGCAGGGGAAAGGGCGATCGCGCGTTCCTGCAACGCGTCTTTCACAAGTTGATGCTCAACTTCACCTGGTGGGTAAACCGCAAAGATGCAGAGGGAATGAACATCTTCCAGGGCGGCTTCTTGGGGTTGGACAATATCGGCGTCTTCGATCGCTCGGCCCCGTTGCCAACCGGTGGTTACCTCGAGCAATCGGACGGTACCAGTTGGATGGCGATGTATACGCTCAACCTGCTGGCCATCGCTCTGGAACTGGCCAGTGAGGAACCCTGCTACGAGGACGTGGCCAGCAAGTTCTGGGAGCATTTCGTCTACATCGCGCATGCCATGAGTCATCGCGGCCACGACGGCATGGGCCTGTGGAACGAAGAAGACGGCTTCTTCTATGACGTCCTCAGGCAGCCCGACGGCAATCACTTTCCCATGAAGATCCGTTCCATGGTGGGGCTGATCCCGTTGTTCGCCGTCGAAACCCTCGAACCCGAGGTGTTGGATCGGCTGCCGGACTTCAAGCGGCGTCTGGAATGGTTTATCGATAATCGGCCGGATCTCACCGCAAGTCTCGCCTGCATGCGCAGCGGTGGCATGGGCGAGCGAAGACTGTTGTCTATTGCGACCCAGGAGCAGCTTCGCCGCATTCTCAAGTACATGCTGGATGAGCATGAATTCCTTTCCCCGTATGGAATTCGTGCGCTTTCGCAATACCACCGCGACCATCCTTATACCCTGCGGGTGAATGGTGACGAGCATCGAGTGGACTACGAGCCCGGGGAGTCTTCGACGGCGCTATTTGGCGGCAACTCCAACTGGCGCGGCCCGATCTGGTTCCCCGTGAATTTTCTGCTGGTTGAGTCGCTACAGAAATTCCATCACTACGTTGGGGATGACTTCAAAGTCGAATTCCCGACCGGCTCGGGAAAGATGCTCACGCTGTGGGAAGTCGCCGGCGAACTCTCGCGCCGCATGACCAGCATTTTTCTGCAGGACAGCAGCGGCCGCCGCCCGGTGTTCGGCAAACTGGAGAAGTTTCAAACCGATCCACACTGGCGCGATCTGGTTCTATTTCACGAATATTTCCACGGCGATTCGGGCGCGGGGGTCGGCGCCAGCCACCAGACTGGATGGACGGGGATCGTGACCAAATTGATGCAGCAGAGCGGCGAAGTCCGAGGCCACAAGAGAACCGTCTCGCCTGCCGCAAGGGTTGCGGCGGATTGAGTTTCATATCAAGGAGCAGAGCAATGAAAGCAATAAGCGTTTTTCCCGGAAAACCGGACAGCGTCCATATCAACGAACTGCCGAAACCATCCCTGGGCCAGGTCCCGAATGGCCGCGGAGTCTTGGTCAAGGTACTGCGCGTGGGCGTGGATGGCACCGACAAGGAGATCAACGCCGCGGAGTACGGCGCGGCGCCTCCCGGGTACGACTTCCTGGTGATCGGCCATGAGGGTTTCGGTCAAGTGGAAGCCGTGGGGCCGAATGTCACGGAGTTGCAGCCTGGCGATTACGTTGTAGCCACTGTGCGCCGGCCGGGCAAGAGCATCTACGACC
>Ga0335082_10002281_pt1 | contig 20610 bp, 23 predicted proteins | sample Lox_Sample_41_FD_206718 | JGI IMG/M metagenome (GOLD analysis project Ga0335082, IMG submission 206718) | Soil microbial communities from Loxahatchee National Wildlife Refuge, Florida, United States - Lox_Sample_4.1 | ecosystem: Environmental > Terrestrial > Soil > Wetlands | place: USA...
GGCGGCTTTCGCCGGCCGTCCATTCTGGCCGATGCGCTCGAGGCAGTGACCGGCGCGATTTTTCTGGATGGCGGATATCAGAGTGTGGCCGCGGTGCTGAACCGCATCTTTGAACCCTTGCTGACCGAGCTCGATCCCGGCACGCTCGGCAAAGATCCGAAGACATTGCTGCAGGAGCTGCTGCAGGGGCGACGGCTGTCTTTGCCTCAGTACAACGTCGTAGCGGTGCAAGGCGAGGCGCATGAGCAGCATTTCCACGTGGAGTGCGTCATCCCCGAGCTCGATATCCGCACTGCCGGGTCCGGCCCCAGCCGGCGCAGTGCCGAGCAAAGCGCAGCTCGCCTGGCCTACGACCTGATCTTGGCGTCATGACCGAGCAACCCGAACACCGCGCCGGATACATCGCGCTCACGGGGCGTCCGAACGTGGGGAAATCCACGCTCATGAATCGCCTGGTCGGGCAGAAGCTGTCGATCACCTCACCGCGCCCGCAAACCACGCGGCACCGCATTGTCGGCATCCTCACGCTCCCGGACGCGCAGCTGGCATTCATCGATGCGCCCGGGCTGCAGGCGCATCATAGCGGCCGTCTGAACCGCGCGCTCAACCGTGTGGCGGCGGACGCACTCGAACATGTCGATGCCATTGTGCTGGTGGTGGAAGCTCTGCGCTTCGGGGCGGAAGATCGCGCGGCGATCGCGCGCTTACCCGAGGCGACCCCGGTCGTGGTGGCGATCAACAAGATCGACACGCTCGCCGACAAGGCACGTCTGCTGCCTTTCATCGAGTCGCTCGCCAGCATGTACCCATTCGCGGCCATCGTTCCAGTGAGCGCTCAGACCGGGCGTCAGATTCCCGACCTCATCGCGGCGCTCAAAGCGGTGCTGCCGCCCGGGCCGTCGCTGTATGATCAAAGCGAGCTGACCGATCGCAGCGAGCGCTTTCTCGCCGCCGAGCTGTTACGAGAGAAACTGTTCCGGCTGCTGCATGACGAGCTCCCCTACGATACCGCGGTTGAGATCGAGCGCTTCGAGACTGCCGGCAGTCTGCGCCGAATTCACGCCGCTATCGTGGTGTCGCGACCTGGACAAAAAGCGATCGTGATCGGCAAGGGCGGGGAGCAGCTCAAAACCATCGCCACGCAGGCGCGGCAAGATATGGAGAGGCTGTTCGACTCCAAGGTGTATCTGGAAGTCTTCGTCCGGGTGAAGCGCGGCTGGGCCGATGACCCAGAGTGGCTGCGCCGGCTCGGCTACGAATGAGGTCCGCAGGCGGTGAGCAGCATGGACAAGGACGATCACAACGCGCAGCTCTCAGGCAAGGCGCAGCCCCGGGCCCGGCAGTCGGCACGCGACGATGAGCCGGCATACGTGCTGCATACCTACGCATTCAAGGAAACCAGCCTGGTGGTCGAAATCTTCAGTCGTAACTGCGGGCGGCTGGGTCTGGTCGCGCGTGGCGCGCGCCGCCCGCGCTCGCCGATGCGCGGGCTGCTGATGTCATTTCAGCCGCTCAGTCTAGGTTGGGGCGGCAAATCCGAGCTGCGCACGCTGTATCGCGCCGAGACGCTAGCCGGCCATTCCCAGCTCACCGGCTTGAATCTGCTGTGCGGCTTTTATCTGAACGAGCTGGTGTTGAAGCTGCTGCAGCGGGAAGATCCGCACGAACGGCTGTATGAGGCCTACGAACGCGCGCTGGCATCGCTGCGCGGCGAGCTGCCTCCAGCCTGGGCCGTCCGCCGATTCGAGAAGGATCTGCTACGCGAGCTTGGCTACGAGCTGTTGCTCGAGCGCGACGTCGATGGCGTGCCGATCCAGCCGCACGCTCGCTACACGTACGTGCTGGATGCGGGCCCGCGTCCGCTGGCCGAGCATGAGGTCGACCTTGCGATCGAACTCACGGGGGCGACCTTGATCGAGCTGGCCGCGGACGACTATCGACGGCCGGGAGCGCTCCAGGAAAGTCGAGCCCTCATGCGCTACGTGCTTGGGCACTACCTGGGCGGCCAGGTATTGCACACCCGACAACTGCTACGAGAGATGCAACAGCTGTGACCCACGCTACCGAAAACCGCTTCATTGAACTGGGGGTCAACATCGATCACGTCGCCACATTGCGGCAGGCGCGCAAGACAAGCTATCCGAGCCCGGTGCAGGCCGCGCTGCTGGCGGAATCCGCTGGCGCCGATCTGATCACGTTGCATCTACGCGAAGACCGGCGCCATATCCAGGATCGCGACGTCGCATTGTTGCGTGAGCTGCTCGTGACGCGCATGAATCTCGAGTGCGCGGTGAACCCGGAGATGATCGGCATTGCTTTGCAGGTGAAGCCGCATGACGTCTGCCTGGTGCCCGAGCGCCGGGCCGAGCTCACCACCGAAGGTGGGCTGGATGTGGCAGGCAATCTGCCTGCGGTGCAGGACGCGTGTGCCCGCCTGAGCGCCGCCGGCACCCGCGTATCGTTGTTCATCGACGCGCACCTCGATCAGATCGATGCCGCTGTCAAGGCGGGCGCCCACGCTGTGGAAATCCATACCGGCCGCTACGCGGATGCCGAGCAGCCGCACGAGCGCGTCGAACAATGCGAGCGCATCCGCACGGCCGCAAGCCATGCCGCCGTCGCGGGGTTGAAGGTCAACGCCGGTCATGGGCTGCACTATCACAATGTTCAGACCATCGCTGCGATTCCCCAGATCGCCGAGCTCAACATCGGCCATGCGATCGTCGCGCACGCGCTGTTCGTCGGCTGGATGCAAGCGGTACGTGAGATGAAGCAGCTGATGACGGCTGCGCGAGGGAGCCTGTCGTGATCCTGGGCATCGGTGCAGACGTGGTCGCCTTGACCTATGAGCGCGGCATCGCGCGCGCATTGGCAGTGCTGGAGGCATGAAGGTGAGCATGAAGCTCCCGCTCGGTCAAGTCATGGTCGATGTCGCTGGTACGCACTTGGCCGATGACGACCGCGCGCGGCTGCTGCATCCCCGAGTCGGTGCGGTCATCCTGTTTTCTCGCAATTACGCGTCGCCCGAGCAGATCGCAGAGCTGACGGCGGAGATCCGCGGATTGCGCGATCCTGCGCTGCTGATCGGCGTGGATCACGAAGGCGGCCGCGTACAGCGCTTTCGCACCGGCTACACCAGGATTCCGCCGATGAGGGCTCTGGGTCGCGACTGGGACGGCGACCGGGAGGGAGCGCTGCGGCGTGCACAGGCGGCGGGCTTTCTCATCGCCGCCGAGCTTGCCGCGAGCGGCGTGGATTTCAGCTTCACGCCGGTGCTCGATCTGGACTTCGGCCGCAGTGGTGTGATCGGCGATCGCGCCTTTCATCGCGATCCGGTTGCGGTGAGCGAACTGGCGACTGCACTGATCGCCGGGCTGGCGCGCGGCGGCCTGACCGCGGTCGGCAAGCATTTCCCGGGACATGGCTATGCCCACGAGGACTCGCACGTCGCCATTCCGGTGGACCCGCGCAGCCTGGAGGAGATCCGCGCGCAAGACTTGGTGCCGTATGAGCGGTTGGTTCTGCTGCTGGGTGGAGTGATGCCCGCGCACGTGAGCTATCCCAGCGTGGATCCGTATCCAGCAGGCTTCTCGAATTTCTGGCTGCAGCGCATCCTGCGGGAAGAGCTGCGCTTCGACGGCGCCATCTTCAGCGACGATCTGAGCATGGAAGGCGCGTCCGTTGGAGGCGGTATCGTGGCGCGTGCACAGGCCGCCTTGCGTGCCGGATGCGACATGGTGGTCGTCTGTAATCAACCCGCGGCGGCCGATGAGTTGCTCGCCGGCCTGCGCGTCACGCCGGGAGTCGAGCTCGATGAGCGATTGACCCGCCTGCGTGCGCGGCCGACTTTTCCGACGCTCGCCGCCACGCACAGCGACGCCCAGTACCTCCAGGCGCGAAACGATCTCAACACCGCCGGGACGGCATGAGAGGGATCAACGCGGTGAGCGAACATCATCACGAGCACCATGGGCACCCTACGCATCGCCACCACCACGGCGGTGAGGGCAATGCGCTTGCTCTTGCGCTGGTTGTCACCTTGGCTTATGCCGGCGTCGAAGCGGTGTCCGGCTGGGCCTTCGGATCGCTAGCGCTGCTCAGCGATGCCGGGCACATGTTCTCGGACGCCGCCGCGCTCGGCCTTGCCTGGTTCGCCGGCTGGGTCTCGCGGCGCCCGCCCGGAGCCAGGCATTCGTACGGGCTTGCGCGTGCGGAGGTCGTAGCCGCCTTCATCAACAGTCTGGCTCTGATCCTGGTGGTCGTGCTGATCGCGGTGGAGGCTATCCAGCGGCTGATGCAGCCGGCCGAGGTCAACGGCTTAGGCGTGATGGTGGTGGCGTTTCTGGGCCTCCTGGTGAATCTTGCCGTGGTGCTGATCTTGAGCCGAGCCGAGCGCAACTTGAATCTGCGCGCTGCGCTGCTGCACGTCGCCTCCGACGTAATCGGCTCGGTCGCCGCGCTGGTCGCGGGTGCGGTGATCTATGCCACCGGGTGGAAGCCGATCGACCCGATCCTCTCGCTGGTGATTGCGCTGCTGATTCTCGGTTCCACGATCGGGCTGCTGCGCGAAGCGCTGCACGTGCTGATGGAGGGCGTGCCGCGCAACGTGAGCCTGGAGGAGGTGGGCCGGGCGCTCGCGCGCGTGCCCGGCGTGCTGAGCGTGCACGATCTGCACATCTGGAACATCTCGTCGGGTCGCATGGCGCTCTCGGCCCACGTTGAGCTCGGCAGCCTCGAGCAGTGGCCCGCGATTCTCGAAGCCTCGCGCCACGTGCTGAACGAGCGCTACGGCATCGATCACGTTACGCTCCAGCCCGAGATCGGCGGGCCGACGGGGCGCGGTGAGCGGCAGGTGATCAAGATCCTGACGCGGCGTTGACAGCGCGACACGCCGATTCAACACCCTCGTCTTGCGCGTTTACATTTGTTGAGACTGGATCGCGCGTGCAGTTAAACTGCGATCCATGGAATCGAACGCCGACGATTTTGATCTCGACGAGTGGCAACGCCTGGCGGTGGAAGATCCGCTGGAGTTCGAGCGCAGACGCGAGGCCGCCATCCGCGCGGTGATCGAGCAGGCCCCGCCCGAGCATCAGGCGCGGCTGCTGCGCCTGCAGTCGCGCATCGATCTCGAGCGCCGTCGCGCGAAGACTCCATTGGGCGCCACGGTCCGGCTGCAGTCGATGATGTGGGAGCGCTTTGCGGCGCTGCGCGCCGCGCTGCTCACGCTGACCGGAGAACAGTTGCCGAGCGAAGAACCGGCTCAGCGCAGCGCGCAGGTGCTGCAGTTTCCTCGTCCGGACTGAGGGTCAGACCCGCTCTATATACTCTCCGGAATCGGTATTGATCTTGACCTTCTCGCCTTCGCCCACGAACGGCGGCACCATGACGGTGAGCCCGGTCTCGGTCTGAGCCGGCTTGAATGAACCGGTCGCGGTGGCACCCTTGAGCGTCGGCTCGGTCTGCGTAATGGTCAGCACCACGCTGGGCGGCAGTTGGAGCCCGATCGGCCGTTCGTTGTGGAAGTTGACCTGCACCTCGGTGTTCGGCAGCAGATACCCGATCTGGGTTTCGAGAAGGTCGCGCGGCAGGTTGAGCTGCTCGAAGGTCTCCTTGTCCATAAAGATGTAGGTGTCGCCGTCGTTGTACAGGTATTCCATCGCGCGTCCTTCCACGAACGCGCGCTCGATCTTCTCGTCGGTCCGGAACCGCTGATTGTTCTTGGTACCTGACTCGATATCCTTCATCTCCACCTGCATGAACGCTCCACCGCGTCCGCCCACGTGCACATGGTAGGACTTGAGGACGCGCCAGACGCGCTTGTCCCACTCGAGCAGGTTACCCGTGCGGATTTCGGTTGCCAGGACTTTTGCCATCTAGGGGACTCGATTCCGGTGAAAAAGGCGGCATTTTACCTCATTGGTATGCAGAAGAACCGTCTGATACAGTGGCGGGGCAGGCTTCATTTCCGTCGGCGCCGGTGCAGTCGTTATAATGATCGCGGCCGCCTGAGCTTATGCACGTTCGGGCGCCGACCCTCTCCCCCTACGTGGTTCGCGACGCCTTACAAGCGGTTCATGCGCGCTGAAATTCAACGATGACCAAGCTCCCAGCTCATGTGCGGCATGGCGCCGTCGGGACGGGTCAGGAGCCGGTAACGCAGCTACCGTCTGGCCAAGCTCGCGATCTGTCGGAGACCGTGGCTGGTTTGCCGCATCTGCCCGGCGTGTACCGCATGCTGAACGAGGCGGGGGAGGTGCTCTATGTCGGCAAGGCGCGCGATCTCAAAAAGCGCGTAGCCTCGTACTTCCAGAAAGTGGGCTCGCTGGACGTACGCATGCAAAGAATGGTTGCGCAAGTGCGAGCGATCGAAACCACGGTCACGCGCTCTGAGCCGGAAGCGCTGCTGCTCGAAAACAACCTGATCAAGACCTTCTCGCCCCGCTACAACATTCTCTATCGGGACGACAAGTCCTACCCTTATCTGGTCATCACCGGGCACGCGTTTCCCCGGCTTGGTTTCCACCGGGGCGCGTTGGATAAGGTCAATCGTTACTTCGGTCCGTTCTCCAGCGCGGGCGCCGTGCGCGAGAGCATTCAGCTCATGCAGAAGGTGTTTCGCATCCGCACCTGCGAAGATACCGTGTTCAGCAACCGCTCGCGGCCTTGCCTGCTGTACCAGATCAAGCGTTGCACGGCCCCTTGCGTTGGCTGGGCGGATCCTGCGAGTTATGCAGAGGATGTGCGCAACGCCGAGTTGTTCCTGCTCGGGCGCGACGACGAAGTTCTGCAGAAGCTCGAGCTGCGCATGCAGGAGGCGGCGGAGAATCAGCACTACGAAGCCGCGGCCACGTACCGGGATCAGGTTCGTGCGCTGCGCGCGGTGCGTCACCGGCAATTCGTGAGCAGTGACAAGGGGCGCGATGTCGATATCGTGGCGATTGCCGTGGATTCAGGGCTTATGGCAGTCAATCTGGTCACCATCCGGGCGGGTCAGCACCGGGGCGACAAGACTTTTTTCCCGGAGCACGGTGAAGGCTACGATGAGGTCCAGGCGCTGGAGGCCTTCATCGGCCAGCACTATTTGAATCGCGAAGCGCCGGCCTTGATTCTGGTGAATCGCACCATCGAGGCACAACCGCTCGAGCAAGTGCTGAGCGCGCAGGCGGGACGCGCCGTGCAGATTGCCTCAACGGTCGCTGGCGAGAGCCGCGTGTGGTTGGCGATGGCCGAGTCCAATGCACGCATGGCGATCGTGCAAGCGGTGCAGACGCATGCGACGCAGGAAGCGCGGCTGCAGGCTTTGCAGCAGGCGCTGGCGTTTCCGATCACCATTGGACGTATCGAGTGCTTCGATATCAGCCACACCTTCGGCGAGGCCACCGTGGGATCGTGCGTCGTCTATGACGACGCCGCCATGAAGAAAAGCGAGTACCGGAGGTTCAACGTGCAAGGCATCGAGCCTGGCGACGATTATGGCGCGATGCGCCAGGTGCTCGATCGCCGCTATCGCAAAGTGGTCGCCGGTGAGGGCAAGCTTCCGGATCTCGTCCTCATCGACGGCGGCAAAGGTCAGGTCACGCAGGCACGTGAGGTCCTCGAGGAACTTGGGCTCGGATCTGTGGCGATCGTGGGGGTGTCCAAGGGCGAAGAGCGCAAGCCCGGGCTCGAGCAGTTGATCATCCCTGGCCGCGACGAGCCGCTGCGGCTCCCGCCCGATCATCCCGGCCTGCACCTGATCCAGCAGATTCGCGACGAGGCGCACCGCTTCGCCATTACCGGCCATCGCAACCGGCGCGCACGCACGCGACGCACTTCGGTACTGGAGGGCATCGAAGGCATCGGACCCAAGCGGCGGCAGAAGCTATTGTCGCATTTCGGCGGATTGAAGGGACTCATTGCCGCGAGCGTCGATGAGATCAGCCAGGTGGCCGGTGTGAGCCGCGCGCTCGCCGAACGGATACATCAGCGGCTGCACTGATGCCCTTCAATGTGCCCAATCTGCTGACCTGGCTGCGGATACTGCTGATCCCAGTGTTCCTGGTCGTATTCTATTTCCCCGATACATGGCTCTCCGGGCCGCAGAAGAATCTCACGGCCACGATCTTGTTCGCAGTGGCGGCGATAACCGACTGGCTCGACGGCTACCTTGCGCGCACGCTGAACCAGACCTCGGCATTCGGTGCATTTCTCGATCCTGTGGCAGACAAACTGATGGTTGCCGCTGCTTTGATCCTGCTCGTGGGGCTGGCGCGCGTGGATGCCCCCATCGCGGTCATCATCATCGGTCGCGAAATTGCGATCTCAGCTCTGCGCGAGTGGATGGCGAAAATCGGCAAGAGTCGCAGCGTCGCGGTCAACTTCCTAGGTAAGGTCAAGACCGCATCTCAGATGGTGGCGATTCTGCTGCTGCTCTACCATTCGCTGCTGTTCGGGATCCTAGACACGCAGAAGCTCGGGACGCTGCTCATCTACATGGCAGCGGTGCTCACGCTGTGGTCGATGGTCTACTATTTGAAGATGGCACTGCCGCTGGTGCTCGGCCGTGGGGAATGAACTCGTCACGGTTATGTTTCGCGGGCGATTTGTTGCCTTGACACCTGAGCTTGGCTCCCTATAATTCACGTTTCGTTTTCGCGCGGGAATAGCTCAGTGGTAGAGCACAACCTTGCCAAGGTTGGGGTCGCGAGTTCGAGCCTCGTTTCCCGCTCCAGTTCCTTAAGGGAAATCGAAGTCTTTTCCGGCTTCGCTTTCCCTTTTTAGTTTCAGCGTCGCAGAGCATTCGACTGCGTTACCTGCGCGGTCAACGTTCGCCGGGCACCTCAGCCTCATCTGGTTTGGGCTGCACGAGCTCCCGCGGCGGGGTGGCAGAGTGGTTATGCAGCGGCCTGCAAAGCCGTGGACGCCGGTTCGATTCCGACCCCCGCCTCCATAAATTCAATACGTTATAACCGTACCTGTATTCATCAGAAGGGTCTACTGGGGCTAAAAACCCGCACTTGCCACTCTAAAAAAGTGCGTTTCCACTCGGAATATAGTAATATTTGCCGTCCACTCCAGTTTGTGGAGGTAAAGGTGGCCACAAAGCGGCAGCGCGGCTCCTCGTGGGAGTTCATCGTCCGTCGTAAGGGAATCCTGCCAAAGCCTCTGTATCTCACTTTCGCCTCCGAGGATGAAGGCGATCGATACGTCAAGAAACTCGAGGCATTGCTCGACGTCGGGGTCGTGCCCGAGGAATTCCGTCAGCGACGCGACGAACTCGTCACAATCGAGGACGCCGCGCGCGAATATCTTGCTGTTCAGCAAGTCCCGGCATCGGACAAGCGCTGTCTCGCTGTAGTGGTTAGTCGAATTGGAGCAACGCGGCTGAGCACGATCAACTATGAGTGGGCGGAGAATTGGGTGAAGGGACTGAAACGCGAGCGCAATTTATCCCCGTCGACCATCCGCCACCAAGTGGGTGCGCTCGCTCGCTGCTTCGATTGGGGTGCCCGGCGCGCGGTTGCCGGGCTGGTGGTCAATCCGCTGCGCCAACTTCCGAAACGGTATGCGACCTACAATGACAGCGATGCCAGTGCCGTCCGGCTGCTCGAAGGACAAGCTCGCATGGATGTGGAGCGTGATCGGCGCTTGCGCCCAGGCGAAGAGCTGCGTATCCGTGAGATTCTGGCAGGAGGGAAGCCCGCCGAGCGGGAACGTGCATTCGAGCTACGACACCAGGCTGCCCTCGAGTGTCTGTTCGAGCTCGCCCTCGAAAGCGCCATGCGCCTGCGCGAGATGTACACCGTGTCGAAAGACCAGGTCGACCTGTCACAGCGCACTGTCTTCCTCGAGAAGACCAAGAACGGCGACAAGCGGCAAGTGCCGCTCACATCCGTAGCGATCAAAGCGATCCAGCGCTACGAAAAACAGGTCGCCGACGGGAACCGTGGCATGGATCGCTTCAACTTGGAGCAAGGGCTGCTATTCCCCTGGTGGAACGGCGATTTGTATGACGATGTCTTGCGCAAGACGACGTCACTGCTGTCCAGACAGTTCGCACGCGTGTTTGAAGCAGCCGGTTGCGTTGACCTGCGCTTTCACGATCTTCGGCACGAAGCCACTTCGCGGTTGTTCGAACGTACCAAGCTCTCCGACATCGAGATCTCACGGATCACCGGTCACAAAGACCCGAGGGTACTGAGGCGTTATTCGAACCTACGCGGCAGCGACTTGGCTGCCAAGCTCTGGTAGATCGGGCACCGGCCGGCGCCGCGTCCGCCGCACCGGCTTGGGCTCCTGCTGGGCGCGGTCCAGCACCTGCGTCGCCTCAGCATTTGCGCGGCGGACCTGCGTTTGCTTGCGCGTCACATCTCGGAGATACGCCACGAGTTCGTCCTCCATGAACACCCATGCGCGGCCGACTTTGGCCCCCGGTAGAGTCCCGAGGTTAGCCAGATCGAGCGCCGTGCTTCGATCCACTTTGAGGAAGTCGGCGGCCTCGTTGATGTCGTAGGTTTTCATGGTCCAACGGGTTCGACCCTGAAGAGGAGAGTGGTGGTGTCGCGGCTTTCTCTCCGGGGCGGGCGGGCCGAGGCTGGTGCAAGTCCGCGATACCAACGTTCCAGATATCGCGAAGGATCGGGCCGGTTGCGCCGGGGTTTGCTGATCTTTGTGCGCTATCCTGCGATTTCTTCAGTCGACGTTGTTTGTCGCCCAGAACATGCTGTACGATATATTAATAACTCACGAAGATATAGATGTCAAGGATTCTGAAGCACCAGCGGTCCAGCTGCCGGCCCGGCGTTGGGACCCGTGAAATCAACCGTGGACTCAGTGTGCTCAGGCGATGCCGAGTTGCGCTTTGTGCTTTCCCCTGCTCGACTCTTCAGTCTGCGCAGTACCGTCCTACCGAGTGATCTCTATGCGCTCGCGGTTGGCAGCAGGGTCGCGCACCCGCTGCGCAGCAAGTTCCGCAAGGAGGCCTTTGGCCAGCAGCTCCTTGTCCGTGGCCGCCGGCGGCATGGCACGGACGTAGTTTTCGACGTCTCGCGCCAATGATTGGCGCCTCTGGGCTTGCAGCAGCGCTGCGGTCGCTGTCCAATCGGCGCGGACGCGCTGTCGCGTGCCGATGAGCTTAGCCTTGCCTGGCTCCGGCGTCAGCTGACCGCAGCGCAGCTCCTCGGCTACCGCTTCCACCTTGCGACGCACGAAGGTCGACATCCCCCGCTTTAGCGCATGGAAGATGCCCGCGTGATCGCGAGATTTCGATTTGCCTCGCAGCTGTGTGGGTGTGGCGTTGGCGGGGACGCCAAGTTCACGCAAGGACTGCGCGAAGTCCTCGCGCCATTGCCTGAGCGTGGGTTTCCGAATGCAGAGTCGCTCGCCTTGCTCGCTCACCGCCTTTACGATCAGGTGCACATGGGGATGTTTCTGGTCGGTGTGCAGGACCATGGCATAGCGGTTGCGAAGCGCGAACTTTTCTCGGGCGAACTTCTGTGTGGCGGCAAGGAGCTTGCGCGGCGGCGTGCCCGCCGGCATCGAAAAGACGATATTGTGTACCTGCTTGGGCCGCCGGTCCTTTTCAGCAAGCGTGGGTCGGTATTGGCCTTTCCCAACATCCAGATGCCAGTCATTCACCAGGTATTGAGCGACGCCCTTGCCCTGTAGCGCCTCACCTTCATCGGTATGGACCTCAAGCTTTCCGGATCGGTCGATGTAGGCGAGGTGGGCCCGAGCCGCATCGCAGCTCTTTGCTCCGCCGGACACCTTGACGAGCACTTCCGGGTCACCACGCACGGTGCGAGCAATCTGCTCCATCTGCGCATGGCTAAACTCCAGGGGCGTGTGGCGCCCGCGCCGGCCATAACTGACAAGGTCAAGCTCGGCCACGCGTCCACTGCTCGGAACGTCAAGGCGTCGCTTCGACATTAGCTGACTCCCAGCTGATTCGGTTTGCCTTGACCACTCCGCGCAGCTCCTGGCGCAACCGCTCCACTGCCTGAACGAGCGTCACGAGCTCCAGACGCAGAGCAGGATCGTCGCTCCAGGATCCCTCGGCAGACCGAATGAGCTCACCGAGGTCGCGGCCGACAGCTCGGAGGTGTGCGAGGCCGAGCTCGAGACGCGCCAGTTCCTCAAGCGGCATTGGCGGATCGGCGCGCACATGCGCCCGAATGAGGGCCGCGGCGTAGGTGCTGAAGTTCATGCCCCGCGCCTGTGCGCGTGCCCGGAGCAACTTGCCGTCGCCTGGACGTAGCCGGATAGTAATCCGGTCGCCTTCTCCCGACCCGTCGCGGCGTGCCGCGCCCGCATCGACGGGGTTGCGCGCCAGCACAGAATCGATGATCAGTCCCAGAAGCTTCGACTGCGACAGGCCGCGACTGGCCGCCAGTGCGGCGAAGAGAGCCTTCCTCTCGCGGGTGGACCAAGCTGTAACGCTGGGACGATGTTCCGGGTGCATTTACATATTATATGTCAATATTGATTTGATGTATTTGTCAGACACCAGACTATCCTGCCTTCGCTCCGTTTCAAGCAATTTCCTTCGGCATGCCGAACATTTGCCGTCCCCGGCACGACCGACCAACAGAGAAGGGATCAGCGCAAAGCGGAGCGGGACACCCGGTTGAGGGTGGGGTAGAAACGCGGTCAAGCGGTTGTCACGTCCCGGTGCGACGGTCGCTCGGTCTGCGATACGGGGGCCGGATCGTGGCCGCGGCGAGGGGCAGTCCTTCCACCGCGAGGCGGGCGGCTGACCAAACCGATGGCAGAGCGACGGAATTGGGTCTTTACCCTCTACGCCTGCGCGGCGCAGGTCTTCTCATGACCATCGCCACCCGCAGGATAGTGTCACGCTGCTCTGGATCCAAAGCCCGGTAGGTATCGAGCCAGACGCGCTCGTCGTCGGTGAACCGTTCCACCTCATCAAGCTTTAGGCCGGCGGCGTGGGCCAGGATCACCCAAGCTTCTACACCGAGCGCAGCGGCGATGCGCCCCAGGGCTTCTTCCGTCAGTGTCGTCCAGGAGCCGCTTTCGATCTGCGATAAATAGCCTTGGCTGAGTTCGCTGCGCTCGGCTAGGACCTCTTGCCCGATTCCGTGCAATTCTCGGATGCGCCGTATTGCGCCCCCCAGACCCAATCCCTTCTTAGGGATACGCGCGCGCGCAGCCCGGGCTGCCCGAGTCACAGGCGCCTCCTGGTGAGCGAGCCATTCCATCGCGCATCCGCCTGAGCAGACGCCGTGGTTGACGAGTTATACGGTCTGGGCATGATTAGCTGAGCTGACACAAAGATACCGTAAACCAATAGTAGCGTGGGATATTTGTTAGCCGTATTGATCTACTTCCTATATAGCGCTGTCGGAGCAGTCGCCTCAGCAACATAAACGGATGCTCAAGTGCGGTCGACGGGCAGTCAGCTCGCGGCAGCCGCGCTGCCATTGCAGCCAAGTGGGTCGCCAACGCCCGTTCGCGCTGCAGCCATAGCGAGATGACAGGCTCCTCGCGATCCGGCAAGGCTCCAGCGGTAGGAGACTGGCCCACCTGGTGGTATTCGGAGCTGCACCACTCGACTGATATGTGTCCGGCATCGCGGCGGGAAAAGTTGCACCGCGACAAAGCCGAGTCACGACCGGAGATCGGGGGCACAGTCGCTGGTCGAGGTCTCCACGCCTTCCCGGGAGGTTGTATGTAACCCACGCAGCGGTGCTAGGCCGAGAGCCACCTGCAACGATCCGGAATTGTATGAGACACAACTCGCCGGCGAGATCGCGTACGTACGGTTTGCAGACGAAGCCTGTTGTGCTGAAGGACAAGCGTGCTGGTCGCCTTGACTACTCGTCCTGACTCCTCCACGGGTCGATCACCGATATCTTCAAATCCAGGAAGTGCCGCACATTCCGGGTGGCAAGCGTGGCGTGCCGCGCGAGGGCGATGCCGGCGATCTGCGTGTCGCGCATGTCCATCGGACGTCCGGCTTGTTGCCGCGCGGCAGCCAGTGAGGCGGCCTCGTTCGCGGCAGCGCTGTCAAAATCCAACACGCGGTTTTCCAAGTCCTCTTCTAGCAGCTGGGCAAGAGCGGCCTCCAGGGTCTGGCGCCGACGGCCTTTGGGAAGCAGAGCGAGGCCAAGACGAGCCTCAAACAGCGTGACACTAGTGATCCAGACGGACTCTGCCGGCTGGCGATCCAGCCATGCCACCACCGCTAACTCGGGAACCTTGCGCATCAAGGCCGAAAGCACATTGGTATCAAGAATGATCATTTACCAAAATCGGCCGACTGCGCAGGCTGACCGCGCAGTTCCGGCAAGTCCGCGGTCAGTCCTGTCTTTCTAAAACGGGCCGCGATCCGCGAGCCCAACTTTGGGGCAGGCCGATTCTCTTCTCTTGCCGCGTTGCGTAAGATTTGGCGAACTTCCTCCTCCATGCTGCGCCCGTTGCGCTCAGCGCGACGTTTCAAGCGTGCCTTCACGTCGTCCTCAAGGTTGCGAACGATGAACTGCGCCATGGCTTTCCCCTGCGTTTACACAGCCAGCATAAAATGATATCATGATATCAGCGCTCGCGTCGAACATACTTGCGCGCGCCTGCGTCGCTTCGTGGGCGCCAAACAGCACGGAAATTCCAGCCGCAAACCATTGCGCAAGATGACGCCACAAGCGAGTTCTAGAGCGACGCTCGTCCGAAGTCGTAGAAGTAAACACCTTTGGAGCCGTGCGTTATGAATGGCATGGATCCCGCGTAAGTCGCACGGCACACTATAAGCGGTGGTCTGGGAATTGACTACTGGACCGTCTCGAATTGCGTCTCAAGCTCTACGGGAGCAGTTGATCACCCCGGTCTTGCCATCCACATCGCTGCTCCGGGATTCGTTTGTGTCGCGCAGGGTTCGGAGATCGCAGCGTCAAGCTTGGGAGCTGGCAGGGCTCGGAGTATCAGGGTGTCGGCCGGGAGCCTGGAGTTCCGTGGAGAGCCCAGCGCGGCGCATTCTCTGACATCGCTTCGCGCGCTTTCTCCTCCGGAGCAGGCGGCGCATCGACATCGCTGCTGATGCCATCGTGCTGAGCAAACACGCCTACATCAACACGCCTGCCTTAGCCTCGGGCCGAGAGGTTCGATCGCGATCCGCACCACGACCCTCCAGCTGCTCTACAACGGCAGCCAGGGGTTCATCTCGAGAGGGTGCGGCTGTGGCATGTTGGTATTGACGATTTTCACGGACAAACTATTGCCCTCCGGAGGGACCATTTAGTACTGAGCGCAAGAATGACGAGATCCTTCTGAACTTAATCAGCCAGGAGCACCGGCAAAGTGAGCCCATTTGGAAATGGGACCGCTAAGCTGTTGCCCCGCAGCCTTGACGAATTTCACCTGGCCCATAATCGGGTTTTCCCTCTCGTCCGGAAAAAGATTGGTCGGGCTGCTGCGCGTTCTACGATGTCTCCTGCGGCGGGTGATCGGGATCCCGTGCAGCTGACGAACAGCGGGCACGACCCTTAACGGAGGGCGCCGGCAACAGACAAACCAGACCCTAATGCAACCGGGCCACGTCTCGACTCTACCGTGTCCTGCCGTCGCCCAAGTCTCGGATCGAGTAAATCCTGGCGATTCGAGCCGCCTTGGCGGATTGCGCTATAATGCATCGCATCTGCGATGCATTATAGGATACTTATGAAAACCACAACGATCCCGCCACTGCGCGTATCCCCAGAGCTGCGTGCGGAGGCCGAAGCCGTCCTTGAGCAAGGGGAGACCCTCTCCAGTTTCGTCCTCGAGGCCGTGAACCGCAGCATCGAATATCGCAAAGTCCGGCGAGAGTTCATCGCGCGAGGGCTGGCAAGCGCGAGCCGAGCAAGAAAGACGCGCAAGTACATCTCGGCGGATAAGGTAATCGCTAAGCTTGCGCGCAACCTGCTGAAAGCGAAGCAGCGCGCGGCTTAGTCGGTGAAACGCTACAAGGTCCGTTTCACGCCAGAGGCTGAGGACGATCTGCTGCGCCTCTACGAATTCTTGCTGGAAAGAGACGTGCCGGCCGCGGAGCACGCGTTGGACGCAATCAAAGGGGCGATGGAGTTGCTGCGCTTTTCGCCGTTCTCCTGTCGAAAGGCATACTCCGATAGTCCGTTCTTGAGAGAGCTCATTATTCCTTTTGGCTCCGCCGGATACGTTGCGTTGTTTGAAATCGAATCCGGCAATACTGTCACCGTCCTCGCTGTCCGACACCAGCGCGAGGAAGACTACCATTGAGAAGAGACTATAGGCGGCCAAAGCAGGGGCAGGTGACATGGCAACCAACAACGGCGATTTGCTCACCCCGGAGCTTGAGGCCGAAATCCAGAGCCTGGCGAAGCAAGAAAACCGCACACCCATAGACGTGCTCGAAGCGGCACTCAAGGCCTACCGGATGCAACGGCTGCCTGCGTACGGGCAAGCTAAGGCCAAAGAGCTGGCACTGCGGCCGCACTCCGAAGCGCACGCGGAACGCATCGGGAGCAAAGCCGTTCGCGGGTTGCGCGAAGAAGAGCGCGGGCGGTAGTGCAGGGCGACACGAACGTTTCTGTGAGCGCGTTCGCCTTCGGCGGCAAACTGCTTCAGATTCTGGAATGGCTGCGCAGGGACTGATCAGGCTATCGATATCCAAGTCCATTCCTGCGAGAGACAATCCAAGTGCTGGGCGACAAGTTCCGTGCGAGGATGCGGCATTGCGGAAGATCCATACTGGTATACGGAGCATTGCGAAGATCGTTGCACCCACGCTGCCGGTGGATGTCTTCAAGAGCGACCCACCCGACAACCGCGTGCTCGAATGCGCGGCGCAGGCGAAGTCAAGATTACATCGTCTCCGGTGATACGGAGCCGCGGAGGCTTCGGCGCTTCGGGATAACACGTATTGTGCGGGTAGACGCGTTTCTGAAAGCTGCAGTGGAGCAAGGTGGGCCTGCTTGCTAGGCCGATGGAGTCGCTCGGCACGGCGCCGTGCAACTCGACCCCGGGGCATCCCGCTTGTCGCTCGCCGATAATCGCCGGCGTGTCGCCCCCGCTAATACGGTACAGAATACAAAGCCAGAATGGCCGAGCCGAGCGTAGATCCTGAGCACGTTATCTGGATTTCGGCTGGAATGTTCTGTCGCTTCTCGTTGCCTGGTCTCAGTGACCGATATGGTGCTCCCCGCAATTGTCAGGAGTCTGCACCAAGAAGGTATCCCAGGTGCGCGACACTCATCCGGCATGGCGACATCAGAATTTCGGCACCACTTCAGGTGGACTGGGCCAGAAGAAACGAGAATCTCGCTAGGCTGACACTGGGGCGCCATCAGCCGCTCGATATTGCTTCTTGACGCTGTACGGCAAATTGCCGTACACTAGTTTTAAGGAGATTAGTCATGTCCCGCGCTATCGAACGTCCCCGGGCCGCCCGCAAGCCAGCCGCCAGGGCGAGGCCTAAGAAGGTCAAGGCCCTGAAGGCAACCACCGCCGTGAAGACGGCCCGTCTTGAGGCCCGCATCAATCCCGAGCTCCGCGCCATGCTCCAGCAAGCCGCCGAGCTCGAAGGTCGCAAGGTGACCGAGTTCGTGACTTCGGCCCTGCAGGACGCCGCGCGCCGCACGATCTACGCCGCGCATGTGCTCAAGCTTTCGATCGCCGATCAGGAGATCTTCGCAAGCGCTCTGATCGACCCGCCAGACGCCACACCGGCCCTCGAGCGCGCGTTTGCCCGCCGCCGGGACTTGCTCGCCAAGACTTAATTGAGTGCATCGCTTCGCATAGAAGCGCTGACGTCGCAGCACGATCGCTCGACGTTCGATTGCGGTTCCGAGCCTCTTAACCGCTATTTCAGGCAACAAGTCACCCAGGATGCACGCCGCCGCGTGACGGCGTGCTTTGTCGCAGTGGAGCAGGGCGGGGGAGTGCTGGCCGGCTATTACACTGTAGCGTCTTCCTCCGTGCCTCTGACCGATTTGCCAGAACAAGTAACGAAGAAGCTGCCGCGTTACCCGTCCGTGCCGGCTGTGCGCATGGGAAGACTCGCCGTTGACCAGCGGTTCAGGGGAAAGGGGCTGGGAGCCGCGATGCTCGCCGACGCTCTGCAGCGTTCCATGCAGGCTGAGATCGCCGCGTATGCCCTTGTCGTGGACGCCAAGGACGAGCAGGCTGCAGCGTTCTACCGTCATCACGGCTTCCTAGCATTCAACGACGACCCGCTTGCGCTGTTCCTGCCACTAGCGACGGCACAGGACCTTCTCGAGCGACGATAATTTATTCGATAGCCTGTACCAAGATCAAAAGGAACGAAGTAGCTCAATAATACGAGGCCCGCAGTCGGAACTGGGAAGAACGGGACACCCGCACCACTTATTGGGGTGCCGATACTTCGTTATGTGGATCCGCGCGGAGGGGCGAGAAGCTACGTATTGGCAAACAGAGTGGCGGATTCAGTGTCATTGCACGTAAGATATTGAAAAACAATAATAACAGGCGGCCTGCAAAGCCGTGGACGCCGGTTCGATTCCGACCCCCGCCTCCATTAAATTCATATGGTTACAAGCTATTCTTCATGACTTAGAACACCTAGGGGGCTCGCAGCCCAGCGTCAGGGGCACTGCCGCATCGACCACCATCCAAGACGGGTGCTCGACTGGTCTTGTTCTGCAAGGCGACGTGAGATTGAGAAGAAAGCTCGACTTGATTATTCATGTGTCGCTGGAGCAATTCGCATCAAGGCTATAAGTTTATATAATTTTTATGCCCTTCTTCGTAGTTGCGTCTAGCGACGTGGCACCGATACCATAGCGGTGGCGCGTCAACGCCGCGCAGCGGTGCGGCGACGATTTGACAATGCAGGCATTACGACGGGAGAAGGATGATGGCCAAGGGTCCGGAAGAGAACAAAGAGCAGCGGCCTGCTGAGCCGCAGGTGAAAGTGCGCTGGAAATCCGATGCGATCAAAAGCAGCTATGCGAACTTTTGCAACGCCACCAGTACGCGCGAAGAGGTGGTACTGAATTTCGGCGTGAATCACAACTGGGAGCGGACTCCACAGGACATGGAGATCGAGCTCGAGCACCGGATCGTGTTGTCGCCGTTCGCAGCCAAGCGTCTCAATCAGCTGCTATCGAAGCTGATTACCGAATACGAGACGCGCTACGGGGAGCTGAAGTGATCCTAAAGGGCCGCCTGCGCTAAGGCAGTCGCCGCTCTGCTGCGTGCCTTGCTCAGAACTGATCGCGCTTACCGCCAGGCGAAGAAGGAGCGATGGATGGCGCAGGCGCCAGCCCCGGCTGCTGTGTCTGTTTGCGTTGGCTTTTGACGTATCCTTGCGGCGAGCCGGATGGTCATGCGCCCGGATGGTGAAACAGGTAGACACAAGGGACTTAAAATCCCTTGGCCGCAAGGCCGTGCCGGTTCGAGTCCGGCTCCGGGCACTTCGTAGAAAAGCAAAGAAGCCCAGATTTATGACCAGTCAGCCCCGGAACATGCGAAAGCTCAGATGCACAGCGCGCCAGCTGGGGCGGTTGATCTGGTGTGCAACCGGTGCAGCTGTTGGAATCGGTCTCGTCCTTGTGCTGGTCGATTCACCTTCGACTCCGCTGTTCGTTGCATCGCTCGGGGGCTCTGCGGTATTCCTTTTTGGCCTTACCCGCGCGCCGGCGGCGCAGCCCAGAGCCCTATTCGGAGGACACTTCACCGGAGCACTGATTGGCGTCGTTTGCTTTCAGTCGTTCGGGGATGCTCTATGGGTCTACGTCCTGGCGCTGGTACTGACACTTGCTTTCATGCTCGTTAGCAAGACAGTCCACCCGCCGGCTGGTGCCAATCCGTTGATCATGGTGCACGCTCATGCGGGTCTCTTTTCGCTCTGGCAACCAGTGGGGCTCAGTGTGCTGATGCTGGCGTTGGTCGCTATGGCGTGGAGCCGGCTTGGGCTGACGGTGGTGCAGTACCCTAGCGATTGGTTCGCAAAGTCGCCGCCGTCGCCGCTGTGGGGCGCCTGGGACGATTGACTCGCGAATGAGAAGGCGATCATATTAGGAAGCTGTCGAGACTCCTCACAAACGGTGAGCAAATGAACGCGATCCAGCCCGGATATTCGTGAGTATCTGGACCAGGTCCCTCAACGACCGAGGATCTTGCCGAACAACTTCCACTCCTTACCGTCGAAGCGCCCGAGTTGCCCCGCCTCGATCAGGAAGAAATCGTCGGCGCTGGTGTTCCACTTGATCCCGGGCAGCATCATGGGTGCCTCGAAGTTCTTGATGCTTGCCATCTGCCTCATCACGTTTTCGCGCGTGAGGTTGTCCCCGCACATCTTGAGCACGTGTACGACACCCTCACCGATGACGTAGCCGGCGACGTTGAAGCCGTCTTTCAAGTCGGCTTCCGGATAGTATTTCTTGAGCCAGGTTTCGTATTCCTTGAATGCGCGGTCGTTCTTCCATTGCGGGTCCGCCGGGTCCTTGAGATAAGCGACGGTTATCAACCCGACCGATTTGTCCAGGCCGGCGGGCGTTAACACCGATCCAACCGAAGCCGACACATTGTTCAGGATGTGCAGCGGCTTCCAGCCGATGTCGTAGGCTTTGCGGATCGCCTGTGCCGCGAACTTTGGCGTGGTGACATCGAAGAAGGTAT
>Ga0335082_10002283_pt1 | contig 20604 bp, 16 predicted proteins | sample Lox_Sample_41_FD_206718 | JGI IMG/M metagenome (GOLD analysis project Ga0335082, IMG submission 206718) | Soil microbial communities from Loxahatchee National Wildlife Refuge, Florida, United States - Lox_Sample_4.1 | ecosystem: Environmental > Terrestrial > Soil > Wetlands | place: USA...
GCATCTGCTCGGCGTACGGCCGAGGGCCCGAGCCCTCCGGCAACGGCCACGCTGCGCCGCGCCGCCGAGCATCGGGCAGCCCGAAAACCCTGGACCTTCGCTCGCGCCCGGATCCATCAGCCAGGGAGCGGCTGCTCCCCAGCGGCTGTGCATGAACCCCATGTAGTCCTGCATGGCCCGCCAGTTCTGCTGCATGAGGCTCTGGCGGGACGCGTCGCCCTTCGCCACATCGAGCTGGTCGACCTGCTGCTTCAGCGCATCGAGCCGCTGCTCGAGTTCGCGGACCTCCGTATCGCTCGGCGCCGTCGTGGTCTCGGCCTACATCGGCGTCGCGACACATATGAGAATGGCGAGCCGCGCTACGCGCAGGAGCCTTCCGAAGTTCGTCACCTCGACCCTCCTCTTCCCTTCGGCAGCGGAGGCTCGCAGGAAATCGCGCCCTTCGCGAGTAGCATCACCATGTCCTTGCGATGCGTAGGCCCGTACGACGACGCGATGCGAGTACCTGCGCGAACGAAGCCGACCTCACCGGCCGATCCCGTAGGATTGCTAGGCTGCCCCCCGTGGACACAGATCGCCGCGTTTCTCCAGGCGTCGCGCGGGAGGCCACGCTCGAGATCGAGGGCAACGTCATGCGCTGCGCGGGCGCCTGGACGGTCGATGGCGCGGCTGGAGTGGAGCACTGGCTAGGGGGCCAGCCTCGCACGCGCCTCGAGCGCGCGCTCGACGAGCCGGGCGGGAAGAGGGACACGGCGGGCCCCACCGAGCTCCTGGTCGACGGCTCGGAGATCGTCGCTCTCGACACCGCCGGCGCGTGGCTGCTGCAGCGGATGATCGGCACGCTGGCGAACGCAGGTCGCAGGCCAGTGCTCATCGGATTTCGCACGGAGCACTCCGCCTTGCTCCAGATGGTCGGCGCGCCGGCGATGCAGGCGGCGCTTCCGGCGTCGGCGCCGCCGCCGGGCCGCCTCGCGCGCATCGGCCATCTCGCCTGGACCAGCCTCGGTCGGGGCTCCGAGCTCCTGGCGTTCGTCGGCGAAGTGGGGATCGCGGCCGCCCGTTCCGCCGTGCGGCCCGCGCACATTCGCTGGCGCCCGATCCTCTACAACGTTCGTACGGCCGGCTTCGACGCGCTGCCCATCACGGGCCTCCTCGTCTTCCTCATGGGCATCGTGATCGCCTACCAGGGCGCCACCCAGCTGAAGCGTTATGGTGCGAACATCTTCATCGCCGACCTCGTAGGGCTCGCGATGCTGCGCGAGCTCTCTCCGCTCCTCACGGCGATCATCGTCGCCGGACGCTCGGGCTCCGCCTACGCCGCGCAGATCGGCACGATGAAGGTCACGGAGGAAATCGACGCGCTGCGCACCGTCGGCATTCCGCCGCTCGATCAGCTCGTGCTGCCGAAGCTCGCGGCCCTCGTGATTACGCTCCCCCTCCTCACCGTGTATGCGGACGCCCTCGGCGTCGCGGGCGGCATGGTGATGGCGCGCGGCGAGCTCGGCGTCGGCTTCCCGGAGTTCGCGGACCGTCTCCAACACGCTCTCTACCTCTCGGACTTCCTGGTCGGCATCGGCAAGGCGCCGGTCTTCGCCGCGATCATCTCGGTGATCGGCTGCTTCCAGGGCTTCCAGGTCACAGGCGACGCCGAGAGCGTGGGGCGCCGGACGACGGTGAGCGTGGTGCAGTCCATCTTCCTCGTGATCATCGCCGATGCCCTCTTCTCCGTCGTCTTCGAACGGCTCGGACTCTGAGATGGGCGAGCCGCAGCCCGCGGGCGAGCCGATCATCGCGGTGCGCGACCTGCACACCCGCTTCGGGGACGCCGTGGTGCACGACGGTGTCAGCCTCGACGTGTGCGAGGGCGAGATCTTTGCCCTCGCGGGCGCGAGCGGCTGCGGCAAGTCCACGCTGTTGCGCGAGCTGATCCTGCTGCACCGGCCCGACTCGGGCTCGATCCGCGTGTTCGGGCGCGACGTCTCGGGCCTCGGCGACGAGCAGGCGCTGGCGCTGCGCCGCAACTGGGGCGTCCTGTTCGAGCGCGGAGCGCTGTTCGGGTCGCTCACCGTAAGCCAGAACGTCGGCCTCCCGCTGCGCGAGCACACGCGGCTCAGCGACCACCTGATCGACGAGATCGCCGCGGTGAAGATCGCGCTCACGGGCCTTCCGCCGAGCGCTGGCTCCAAGTACCCGTCCGAGCTCTCAGGCGGAATGCGCAAGCGAGCGGCACTCGCGCGCGCCATCGCCCTCGACCCGAAGCTGCTCTTCCTCGACGAGCCCACTGCCGGGCTCGATCCGCTGAGCGCCGCCGGATTCGACGAGCTCGTGCACCGGCTGAAGGAGATCCTCGGGCTCACGATCTTCATCGTCACGCACGATCTCGATCTGCTCTGGCGCGTGGCGGACCGCGTCGCGTTCATGGTCGGCGGGCGGATCGTGGGAGTCGGCACCATGCAGGAGCTTTCGACGTCGGAGGAGCCCCTGGTGCGCGAGTATTTCTACGGCCCCCGCGGCAGGGGCGCCCGGGAGCAGGCATGGAAACGAAGGTGAACTACGCGCTCGTCGGCGCGTTCGTGGTCGTCCTCTCCCTCGCCATCATCGCCGCGGTGCTGTGGATCTCTTCGGGCAGGACGGCCGGCAAGGAGTACGACAGCTATCTCGCGTACTTCACCGAGTCGGTGTCGGGTCTGAACCGCCAGGCGCCCGTCAAGTATCGCGGGGTCGAGGTCGGCTTCGTGCGCGAGATCGCCCTCGACACGGAGGATCCCCAACGCGTGCGCGTCGTGCTCTCGATCGAACGCGGCATTCCGATCAAGCAGGACACGGTGGCGACCCTCAGCACACAGGGCCTGACCGGCATCGCCTTCCTCGACCTCGAGGGCGGCTCGCGCGATTCGCCGCTGCTCGAGCGCGGCCCCGAGGGCAATCCGGTGATCGCGACGCACCCCTCCCTCTTCCGGCGTCTCGACACGCAGGTGACCGCGCTCGTCTCGAACCTCTCGGAGACCGCGCGCAACATCAACGCGCTGATCGACGAGCCGACGCGCGCGACGTTCCAGCGCACCATGCGCGACCTCGACACCGTGGTGCGCACGCTCGCAACGGAGGGGAGCCGAACCCTCGAGAACAGCGCGAAGGCGAGCGACGAGATGCCGGCGCTCGTCCGCGAGCTCGCGCGCAGCGCCGCGGCGGTCGAGCGCGCTGCGGAGCAGACGAACCGCGCAAGCGCCGCGGTGTACGCGGCGGCGGCGGGCGCCACGAGCGGAGTGCAGGAACTCCGCGCCGACACGCTGCCCGAGCTCCAGCACCTCGTCGCCGAGGCGCGCGCCGCCGCGGCCTCGATCGCCCGTCTCGCGCAGGAGCTCCAGCGGAACCCGGACGCGCTCGTCGTGGGACGCGAGCCCACGCCGCCCGGCCCGGGAGAATGAGATGATCATCGCCCCACTCTCGCTGCCGAAGCGCACCCTCGCCGGGTTCCTCGCCGGGGCGCTCGCGGGCTGCAGCCTGCTCGCGCCGACGCGCGCGCCGGCTCCCCGCCTCTTCACCTTGCAGCCTGGCTTCGCGGTCGCGGACGTTGCGGCAGACGCCACCGCTCCGCGCACGATCGCAATCTCGCTGCCCTCCGCGCGACCGGGCTTCGACGGTCCGCGCATGGTCTACGTGACGCGCCCCTACGAGATCCAGTACTTCTCGACACACGAGTGGGTCGTGCCGCCTGCACGTCTCCTGGCGCCGCTCCTGCGTCTCGCCCTGGCGCGGAGCGGTCGACTTCGCGTGGTGGAGACGACCCAAGTTGAGCCCCCTGCCCTGCGTCTCCAGACCGAGGTCGTCGCGCTGCAGCAGGAGTTCAACGTGCGCCCGAGCCAGGTCCGGTTCGCGCTCCGCGCGCGGCTCGACGATGGAGCGACCGGGCACCTCGTCGCCGAGACCGAGCTCGAGACCACGGAGCCGGCGGACTCGGAGGATCCCTACGGCGGCGTCGTGGCGGCCAACCGCGCCGTCGGGCGCGTGCTCGAGGAGCTCGCGGCGTGGTGCGCGGCAGTCCCCTGAATTCGAACTCTCCTCCGGCGGTCGTCACCTCGGCGCTGACCAGACGGTTCGGCGATCGAATTGCCGTGGATGCCCTCGATCTCCGCATCGAGCGCGGTGTCTTCTTCGGCCTCATCGGGTCGAACGGTGCTGGCAAGACGACGCTCATCAAGATGTTCACGACTCTGCTTCCACCGACATCGGGGAGCGCGCGCGTCGCCGGATTCGACATCGTGCATGAGGCCCGACAAGTGCGACGTCGCATCGGCTACGTCCCCCAGCTCATCTCGGCAGATGCGGCGCTGACGGGACGCGAGAACCTGTCCTTGTTCGCGAAGCTCTACGGCATCGAGCGCGTCGAGCGCGCTGGCCGCATCGACGATGCGCTCGACTTCATGGCGCTCGTCGACGTGGGGGACGAGCTCGTGCGCACCTACTCGGGTGGGATGATCCGCCGCCTCGAAATCGCGCAGGCCCTTCTGCACCGGCCCGCGATCGTCTTCCTCGACGAACCGACGGTGGGCCTCGACCCGGTTGCGAAGCATTCGGTCTGGGATCGGCTCAGGGACCTGCGTACGCGTTTTGGCACCACCGTTCTCTTGACCACTCACGAGATGGACGAGGCGGAGGCGCTCTGCGAGCGCATCGCGATCATGCATCAGGGGCGCCTCGTTGCGCTCGGGACCCCCGAGGAGCTGAAATCCGCGACCGGCCAGGATGCGACCATGGACGATGTCTTCGTGCACTACACCGGGAAAGCCATCGACGCGAGAGGAACGTATCGTGACGTCGCGAGGACTCGACGAACGACCGAACGCCTTCGCTGACGGCGAGGTCATCATTCGCGTCGTCTCTGGTTTCATTCGCGAGACGCTCGCTGTCGCCGAGATCGAGGTGCGCAAGCTCCTCCGCGATCCGACCGAGGTGCTGATGCGGTCGGTCCAACCGACGTTGTGGCTGCTCGTCTTCGGTCAGGTCTTCACGCGGATGCACGCCATTCCGACGGGGGCGATGACCTATCTCGATTTCATGACACCGGGTGTCCTCGCGCAGAGCGTGCTCTTCACTGCGATCTTCTACGGCATCGCCGTCATTTGGGAGCGCGACCTCGGCATCCTCCACAAGATGCTCATCACTCCTGCGCACCGCGGCGCGCTCGTGCTCGGGAAGGCCGTCTCGGCCGGAGTCCGCGGGTTCGCCCAGGCAGCGATCATCTACGCGGTCGCCTTCGCGCTAGGTGTCCACCTTCGCTTCGAGGTCCTGCCCATCGCCGGTGTGCTCATGGCCATCATGCTCGGGGCCGCCATCTTCTCCACCTTCTCGCTCGTCGTCGCGTGCCTCATGAAGACGCGCGAGCGCTTCATGGGCATCGGGCAGGTGCTGACGATGCCGCTCTTCTTCGCCAGCAACGCCATCTACCCGATCGACGTGATGCCGGACTGGCTGAAGGTCATCGCCCACGTCAACCCGCTCACCTACCTCGTGGACGTCCTGCGCGCGCTCATGGTCGAAGGCAGCCACTCTGCATTCGGGCTGCCCGTGGACATCGCGGTGCAGATCACAGCTCTCGTGGTGCTGGTATGGATTGCCAGTCGTATCTATCCGACGGTGGCGCAGTGATCTCGCCTACGGGTGGCGAAGTCACTTCGGTCTACGGCTTCCTGGCTGGTTCATCGCTCCCGCGGTGAGCGCCGCGGCGGTCCACGTGGGCGGCACCTGGCCACGCTGATCGGCGCCGATCTGCCGAACCTCGGATCCGCACGCTAGAGCACGCGCGGGCGCGAGCTCAATAGAGCAGGTACTTCGCGCGCAGTCGACCGAAGCGCGCGAGCGGTTCCCGCCACGCCTGGACGATCGCGCGGGGGTCCCGTCCGTGCCGGATGGCCTCCAGCACGGCGCGCGAACCCACGAGTGAGAGCGTCCGATCGATCTCGAACCGATCGGGATGAAGCCGCCAGAGCGCGCCGAGGATCTCCACGCCCAGGGCCGGAGAGTCCAGAGCGCGACGGTCGGTGAGGACGATGCGCACGCCGTGGCAGCGCCGATCTCGATAGCGGTCGTCGCTCGGTCTGAACTCTGCGGCCTCGAAGCGCACACCGGGGATTCGACGACTGGTGAGGTACGCCGCCAGCGCCTTCCCGTCGATCCAAGGTGCGCCGATCAGCTCGAAGGGCGTGGCAGTCCCGCGTCCGACGCTCACATTGGCACCTTCCGCCAGCGCGACGCCCGGGTAGAGCGTCGACGCCGTGAGGCTGCGCAGATTGGGCGAAGGATCGACCCAGGGCAGCCCCGTCTCGTCGTACCACATGCCCCGCCGATATCCCGCCATGGGGACCACCGTGAGCCTGGCGCCGAGCCCCTTTTCTCCGTCGAACAGCCGAGCCAGTTCTCCCACGGTCATGCCGTGTCGTACGGGCAGCGAGAAGTAGCCGGTGAACGACTCGAGACCCGGATCCAGGATCGGACCCTCGACCCGGTCAGCCCCGATCGGATTGGGGCGGTCGAGGACGTAGAACGCGAGGCCCTTGCGAGCCGCTGCCTCCAGGGCGTAACCCAGTGTGGTGATGTAGGTGTAGAAGCGCGCGCCGGCGTCCTGGATGTCGAAAACCAGTGCGTCCAGTCCCTCCAGCATCGCGTCCGTAGGACGGGTGACCGCTCCGTAGAGGCTGTAGAGGGGCAAACCGGTGTCGGGCTCGGTGCCCGAGGCGACCTTCTCGTCCGCGTCACCGTTCAAGCCATGCTCGGGGCTGAATACGGCGGCGAGCTCGACACCCGCAGCTCGCTGCAACAGGTCGATGGTGCGCCTTCCGAGCGGGTCGACGCCCGAATGATTGGTGATCAGCCCGATCCGCATGCCTCGCAGCGGGGCGAAATCGCGGGCGGCGAGGACCTCGAGCCCGCTTCGTACGGACGCTTCCCGAGGCGGCGCGCTCGCCTGCGCCACGACGGCCGGGGAGGTGCCCGCCACGCCCAGCGCTCCGGCAACGATGGTGGCGAGCTCGTTGCGCAACACGCGAACCGCCGCCCTGCCCGAGGGTTCCACGCTGCTGGCGAGCAGGATGACGTAGCTCGTGGACGACGGATCGATCCACACGGACGTCCCGGTGAAACCGGTGTGACCGAACGAGCCCACAGGAAACAGATCACCGCGCGCGGCATAGGGGGAGTCGATGTCCCAGCCGAGCCCGCGCAGCGCTCTCGTGCCCGGCGGCGTCTGGGGAGTGGTCATCCGCGTCACGGTCTCGGGCTCGAGGATCCTCGCTCCGTTCAGGGCACCGCCTTCGAGCAGCATCTCGGCGAAGCGCGCCAGGTCGTCGGCAGTGGAGAACAAGCCCGCATGGCCCGCCACGCCGCCTGCACGTGCGGCGGTGGGATCGTGGACTACGCCTCGCAGTGGCTCTCCCCGGCGATACGCGGTGGGCGCAATGCGCGCCCGCAGCGCCGTCGGGGGGCGGAACCGCGTCTCGGTCATGCCGAGCGGAGCGAAGACCCGGCGCGCGCAGTAGTCGTCGAGCGGCAGGCCGGACATGCGCCGGACCAGCTCGCCCAACGCCAGGAAGCCGACGTCGCTGTACCGGAAGGTGGTGCCGCGCGCGGAGATCGGCTTTTCGGAAACGACGCGCGCGATCGTCGTCTCGTAGCCGGACCAGCTCCGCGAGAGATCCAGGTCGGGCCGCAGTCCGGAGAAGTGGGTCAGCAGGTCGCGCACGGTGATGCGCTCCTTGCCCTGAGCTGCGAACTCGGGCCAGTACTTCGCGACCGGATCGTCCAGACGCAGCCTGCCTTCTTCCACCAGCTGCATGACGGCGGTGGCGGTCGCGATCGGCTTGGTGAGCGAAGCGAGATCGAAGATCGTGTCGACCGTCATCGGTGTCGCGCGCGGAGCCAGCGAGCGATGGCCGAAGGCCCTTCGGTAGACGATGCGACCTTCGTGGCCGACGACGACGACCGCCCCGGGCAGGCTGCCCGCGGCGATGTCGCGCATGACGGCCTCGGCGATGGGCGCGAGCGCGGCTTCCGGAACATCGGCGGCTGCTGCCGGAATCGCGCCGAGGAGCACGCGCATGCAGAGCACCGAAGAGAGCCACGCCATCGCGCGTGCGGCTCGATCGCCGGCTCGCCTGGACGGGGATCCCGTCACCGGCCCCTCAGTCCTCCCCCAGACCGTCCCGGGAGTAGCGGTTGTCGGGATTCCATAACATCCAACCGTTGGAGCCGGCTGCCTCGGCCGCGCGGATCTGGGCGCGGATCTCGACCGCTCCGAACGGCCTGCGGTCGTAGGCATAGTCCCGGAAGGCCTGCAGCCATGGCCGAAAGCGCGCTCCAGGCAGACCCGTCCGCGCGCTGGCCCGCGAAAGCGTGAGGTAGACGGTCTCGTACGGGTGCTGCACCGGGTTGCGGTAGCCCGGGATCCCGAACTGGAAGGCGGACGGGTACAGCATGGGAGAAACGAAGTCGACGTCGGGCGCGAGCGTCTCCAGCTCCTGTCCGATGCCGGTGTCGTCGAGGTTCCAGCAGACGTAGCCGAAGATGTCAGCGGAGAGGAACACGTTGTAGGGGACCAGCCTCCGTCTGGCCTCGACGAGGAAGTCATCGATGGCACGCACGCGAGCCTCCGATGTGTTCGCTGCCTCGAACACGAGGTGCTTCGCGTCCGGGAAGCGCACGTAGTCGAACTGGATCTCGTCGAAGCCGTCGCGCGCCGCCTCGACCGCGAGATCGATGTTGTAATCCCGGACCTCGTGTCGAAACGGGTCGGTCCACGCAATGCCCTCGCGGTCGCGCCAGAGCCCGCCGGGTCCCTTCACGGCGAAATCGGGCCGGGCCTGCACAAGCCGATCGTCCTTGAACACAACGATGCGGGCGATGCTGTAGATGCCTTCGTGTTTCAGCGCGGCGAGCAGGGCGTTCGGATCCTGGATCGCGACGGCATGCTGGGCTCCCGCGGCGGCGAGGGGCACCGTGCTCCGGTACGAGACCATGCCCCGGTCGTTTTTGACATCGATCACCAGGGCATTGAGCTCGGTTTCCTGGATGAGCTGAAGCGCCGGCGTGCGCAGGGCGCTCGTTCCAATTCCGTAGAAGGAGAGATAGAGGGCCTTCGGGACGAAGGGTTCGAGGCGGACCGTCGTCTCGGCACCCGCGAGCGCGGGTGCGGCCTCCTCCTTACGCTGATAGCCGGAGGCGCGCACGCGGATCACGTCGCCCTCGCCGCTGGCGTGGAAGGCACCCTGCTCGTCGCTCTGCACCGGATTTCCAGCGAACGTCACCGTAGCCCCGGCGATCGGCTTCCCGGTGGCCGCGTCCAGCACCCGGCCCGTCACGTCCTGCGCGGCCCACCCTGGCGAGTCGGCCAGCAGGAGGGCGACGAGGGGCAGCGCCTTCACCGTGGACACCTGATCAGCGGCCCGCGCTGCCCGCGAGCAACGCCTCGAAGCGGGCGCCCCGGTCCTGGTCGGTCACGAGGTAGCGAGGCAGCGCCATGATGGGGTCCGCCGCCGAGGTGTGGTGCCGCTCGAGGGTAAACGCAGCGACGTATCCAGCCTCGGCTGCCTTGCGCATCAGCTCGCCGTCGTAGATGCCGAAGGGCCAGGCGAGCAGGTCCACTGGCGTCCCGAGGCGGTTCTCGAGCACGGATCGGGACCGCTTCAGCTGGTCTTCGACGAGGCGCTGGTAGGCCGCATCGGAGAGTCGCCTCTTCTCCACGGCGAAATTGGGATGCCAATAGGTATGGGAGCCGATGTCGACCAGCCCCGTGGCCGCGAGCTCGTGCAGCTGTTCCCAGGTCATCGCGTAGTCCGCGCGGGATACCGCGGACGGATAGACGAAGAGCGTCACCGGAATGCGATGCCGCCGCAGGAGGGGCAGCGCCTCCGTGTAGACGGAGCGGTGCGCGTCGTCCATGGTGATGACCACCGAGCCCGGCGGCAGAGAGGGCTCGTCTCCGCGCAGGTGAGCCACGAGTGTCTTCAGCGGGATGACGGTGTAACCCTGCCGCGCGAGCTGCTCGAGCTGTGCTTCGAATACGGAGGTTCGCACCGTCATGCTGTCGGCCACGCTGGGACCGAAGCGGTGGTAGACGAGGATCGGTGTGCCGGGGTCCCCGCCTGCTCGCGCAAGCCCTGCGACGAGCAGCGCCGAGGCGAAGAATAGAACGCGCCCGCGGCGGAGTACGGCGGCCACCGGCTCCGCGCCCTGGCGCTGCGCGCGCGCCTCGCGCAAGCGGTTGGGTCCGTGGCGCCGGCGGCGGTCGCGCGCCTCGTGCTCGGAGAGGCCCCCTGGCGAGGCGTTCAGGACTGCGAACAGCTCGGGCGCGCTCCACGCATGAGGAGCCTGGGGGTCGCGCGCGCCGGTGCCCTCGGTCATCGCAGTCCTGGGTCCTTGTGCCTCGGTCCCGAGCCGGGACGCGGGCCTCCTGTCCACTCGCCCGGCTAGGGCGCGTTCCGCGCGGCGCGAGGCCTCTACTCCGGCGAGAATGCTAGTTGGCACGAAAGATGCCAAGAGCCTGCTGCATGTCGAGGAGCGACGCAGCCCGGGAGCAGATGGTGCGGACGCAGATCGCCGCCCGGGGCATTCGCGATCCCCGGCTGCTCGACGCGTTCCGCTCCGTCCCGCGCGAGGTATTCCTCGCCCCCGAGCTGCACGAGTTCGCCCACCAGGACTCGCCCCTGCCGATCGAGCAGGGCCAGACCATCTCGCAACCCTACATCGTAGCGCTGATGACGTCTGCGCTCGCGCTCGCGCCAGGCGACCGCGTGCTGGAGATCGGCACCGGCTCGGGCTACGCCGCGGCGATCCTCGGCCGGATCGCTCGCAGCGTCTACACGGTCGAACGACACGCGGAGCTGGCTGCGCTCGCCGCGCGTCGCCTCGAGCGGCTCGGGCTCTCGAACGTCTCGGTCCGCCACAGCGACGGCTCCCTCGGCTGGCCCGAGCATGCGCCCTACGACGCGATCGCGGTGGCGGCCGGCGGACCGGGTGTGCCGCCGGCGCTGCTCGACCAGCTCGCGCCCGGCGGGCGGCTCGTGATGCCGGTTGGGGAGGGGCGCGAGGTCCAGAAGCTCGTGCGCGTGACGCGTCGGCCCGACGGCCGCTTCGCGAGCGAGGACCTCGGCGACGTCCGCTTCGTGCCGCTGATCGGCGCACAGGGCTGGGAATCGGAGGAGGCGTGGGACGGGCGTACCGCGCGCGCGCCCAGCCGTCCGGCGAGCGTGGCCCACCTCGTGCGCGAGCAGGCGCTGCGCTTCGATGCGATCGAGGGGCACGATCCTGGCGCGTTGCTCGAGCGGATCGGCGACGCACGGCTCGTGCTGATCGGCGAAGCGAGCCACGGCACCTCCGAGTTCTACCGGATGCGCGCCGAGATCACGAAGGCGCTGATCGAGTCGCGCGGCTTCGGCCTGGTGGCCGTGGAGGCCGACTGGCCGGACGCGGCGGCGGTGAACCGCTTCGTCCAGGGCGCTCCGCCGGCTGTCGACGACACCGGCCGCATGCGCCCCTTCCAGCGCTTCCCCACCTGGATGTGGCGCAACCACGAGACGCTCGCCTTCGTCGAGTGGCTGCGCGCGCACAATGGCAAGCGGCGCGGCGACCGCGCGGCGGTCGCGTTCCACGGCCTCGACCTCTACAGCCTGTTCGCCTCGATCGAGGCGGTGCTCCAGTTCCTCGATCGCGTCGATCCGCAGAGCGCCCGCGTGGCGCGGCAGCGCTACGCCTGCCTCACGCCGTGGGAGGCGGATCCCGCCGCCTACGGGCACGCCGCGCTCAGCGGCCGCTACCGGGTGTGCGAGCGTGAGGCGGTCGCCATGCTGCGCGATCTGGCGGCGCGCCGGCTCGACTACGCGCAGCGCGACGGCGAAGCCGTCTTCGATGCGGTCCAGAACGCCCGCCTGATCGCCCACGCCGAGCGCTACTACCGCGCGATGTACTACGGCTCGAACGAGTCGTGGAACCTTCGCGATCGACACATGTTCGAGACGCTCGAGTCGCTCCTCGAATTCCACGGCGCAGGCTCGAAGGCCGTGGTGTGGGAGCACAACTCGCATCTCGGGGACGCCTCGGCCACCGAGATGGGCCTGCGCGGCCAGCTGAACGTGGGACAGCTGTGCCGCGAGAAGTTCGGCGCCTCGGCCTTCCTGATCGGCTTCGGCACCCACCGCGGCACGGTCGCCGCGGCCGACGAATGGAACGGGCCGATGCGCGTGATGCAGGTGCGCGAGGCGCACGCGCAGAGCTACGAGCGCATCTGTCACGACGCGGGCGTGCCGGCGTTCTTCCTGCACCTGCGCCAGCCGGAACGCGAGGAGCTGCGCGAGGAGCTCCTGCCCGCGCGCCTCGAACGCGCGATCGGCGTCGTCTACCGGCCCGACACCGAGCTCCAGAGCCACTACTTCCACGCCAGCCTGCCCCGGCAGTTCGACGAGTACGTCTGGATCGACGAGACGCGCGCGCTGCGCCCGGTGACGGCGGCCGATGCGCGCACGCTGTCGCCGCTGCACCCGTTCGCGGCGTGAGTCCGGGATGGGAGCGGCTGCGCGCCGGACGCCGTGAGGCCGGCGCCGCTGCCGCGCTGATGCGGCGCTTCGCCGAGAGGACGGGGCTCGGCGTCGCGCGCCCGCCGCGGCGCTACCTGTGGACCGACGCCTTTGCCGTCTGCAACTACCTGGCGTTGTGGCGCGCGACGGGAGAAGCGCACTATCGGACGCTCGCGCTGGAGCTGGTGGACCAGGTGCACGCCGTGCTCGGCCATCATCGCCCCGACGACGTCCGCAGGGGCTGGCTCAGCGGCCTCGGCGAGCCCGAGGGCGCGCTTCATCCCACCCGGGGCGGCCTGCGCATCGGCAAGAAACTGCCGGAGCGGCCGGTCGGCGCGCCGCTCGACGAGCGGCTCGAGTGGGAGCGGGACGGCCAATACTTCCACTACCTGACCCGCTGGATGCATGCCCTCGACCAGGTCGCGCGCTGGACGGGCGAGCCGCGCTTCGACACCTGGGCGCGCGAGCTCGCCGACGTCGCGCACCGCGCGTTCACCGCCGGCGGGCGCGGGATGGCGTGGAAGATGAGCATCGATCTCTCGCGCCCTCTCGTCGGCTCGACGGGTCAGCACGATCCCCTCGACGGCCTCGTCACGTGCCTGCAGCTCCAGGCGACGGCGGCGCGCCTGCCGGGCGCGCCGCGCGAGCCGGCGCTCGACCGCGCGGTGTCCGACTTCGCGCAGCGTGTCGACGTCCGGAGCCTCGCGACGGCGGATCCGCTCGGCCTCGGCGGCTTGCTGATCGACGCCGCTCGCGTCGAGCAGCTGTGGGAGCAGGGAGCGCAGGCCGGGCCGGAGCTCCTCGATCCGCTGCTCGCCGCTGCGTCGATCGGCCTCGCGCCCTACGAGCGACACAACGAGCTGCACGAGCCGGCGGCGCGCCGGCTCGCCTTCCGCGAGCTCGGCCTGGCGATCGGCCTCGCCGCGCTGCGCCCGCTCGCGCAGGGGCTGGAGGGCTTGCGGCGCGGCGGCGTGGACCGGGCCCGCCTGCGGGCGCGGCTCGAGGAGCTGCTCCGCTTCGCCCCGCTCGGATCCCGGATCGCCGACTTCTGGCGCGACCCGGCGCAGCACCGGACCGCGATCTGGGCCGAGCACGCCGACATCGACGAGGTGATGCTGGCCACGTGCCTGGTGCCCGAGGGCGTGCTCGTCCTCGGGCCCGGCGGGCGCAAGGGGCATCAATAGCGCCCGAGTAGATCGAGAAGCGATCGACCCTCCGCCGCACTCATGCAGCGCGACCGAAAACGGGCAGCACCAGCGGAACCGGGAGCGGCCAGACCCGGGCGTAGCGGACCACCGATCCGAATCCGCCCGCTTCAACGACCTATTACGCAGAGAGGCGTCCGCATGGTCCCTACTCGGGCATGGCGATCCGTGGCTCGGGTGTCGGCGTTGGAGTCCCCTGTCCTTCGCGCGTTGGCGCGTGCCGCGATGGCCCTTGCCGTGTGCATCGGACTTCTCGCGGGAAGCGCCGCGCGGGGCGCGGGGCCCGTGGTGGGATGGGGCTCCGGGGCTCCGCCGCCGATGATCAGCGCCTCGGCGATCGCGGTGGGCGGGTCCCATAATTGCGCGATCCAGTCCGGTACCGGCGCGGTCGTCTGCTGGGGCCGCAACCCCTACTACGACGACGGGCAGGCGACGCCGCCGGCCTCCGTCGACGGCACCGCCGGCTCGGCCACGGCGATCGCGGCGGGCGAGTCTCACAGCTGCGCGCTCCAGGCCGGCAGCGGTGCGGTCGTCTGCTGGGGTGACAACAGCTACGGAGAGGCGACGCCGCCGGCCTCCGTGAACGGCACCGCGGGCACCGCGGCGAGGATCGCAGTGGGCCAGGCATTCCACAGCTGCGCGATCCAGGCCGGCAGCGGCGCGGTCGTCTGCTGGGGCGCGAATTTCTACGGGCAGGCGACGCCGCCGGCCTCAGTGAACGGCACGACCGGCAGCGCCTCGGCGATCGCAGCCGGTGAGCGCGACAGCTGCGCGATCCAGGCCGGCAGCGGCGCGGTCGTCTGCTGGGGCGACAACCGCTACGGGCAGGCGACGCCGCCGCCCTCCGTCGACGGGAGCGCCGGTACGGCCTCGGCGATCTCGGCGGGCCCGTTGCAAAGCTGCGCGATCCAGGCCGGCAGTGGCGCGGTCGTCTGCTGGGGTGACAACAGCTACACGCCGCCTCCCTCTGTGGACGGCACCGCCGGCTCGGCCACGGCAATCGCGGCGGGCTATGGCTATAGCTGCGCCATCCAGGCCGGCAGCAGCGCGGTCGTCTGCTGGGGCTACCTCTCCGAGCAGGTGGCGCCGACGCCGCCTCACTCCGTCGACGGCACGACCGGCAGCGCCTCGGCGATCGCGGTGGGCGCGTCCCGCATCTGCGCGATCCGTACCGGCAGCGGCGCGGTCGTCTGCTGGGGCGGCGACTTGTTGGCGACCCCGCCGCCCTCCGTCGACGGGAGCGCCGGGACAGCCTCGGCGATCGCAGCCGGTGAGCGCGACAGCTGCGCGATCCAAGCCGGCAGCGGCGCGGTCGTCTGCTGGGGCAACGACTTCGGGCAGCTGTCGCCGCCTCCTTCGGTGGACGGCACGGCGGGCACCGCTTCGGCGATCGCGGCGGGCGGATCCCAGAGCTGCGCGATCCAGGCCGGCAGCAGCGCGGTCATTTGCTGGGGCGTTGCGCCGGGAACGCCGCCTCCTTCCGTCGACGGCACGACCGGCACCGCTTCGGCGATCGCGGCCGGTGAGAGCCACAACTGCGCGATCCAGGCGGGCACCGGCGCGGTGATCTGCTGGCTCTCCTCCACCTACTACGACTACGGGCAGGAGACGCCGCCTGCCTCAGTAGATGGCACGACCGGTACTGCCTCGGCAGTCGCGGCGGGCGGATACCACAGCTGCGCGATCCAGGCTGGCAGTGGCGCGGTCATCTGCTGGGGCCTTGCGCCGGGAACGCCGCCTCCCTCCGTCGACGGCACCGCCGGCTCGGCAACGGCGATCGCGGTGGGCGGGTTTCTGAGTTGCGATTCCCCGGAAGTACCTTGCGATAGTTTCGAGCATAGCTGCGCGATCCAGGCCGGCAGCGGCGCGGTCGTCTGCTGGGGTGACAACCGCTACGGGCAGGCGACGCCGCCGGCCTCCGTGAACGGCACCACTGGCACAGCCTCGGCAATCGCGGCGGGCTATGGCTATAGCTGCGCCATCCAGGCCGGCAGCGGCGCGGTCGTCTGCTGGGGTGACGATGCCGCGGGGAAGGCGACACCACCTCCCTCTGTGAACGGCACCGCCGGCTCGGCCACGGCGATCGCGGCAGGCGGATTCCACACCCTTGCGATCGCAGCGCCGCTCCGGGTCGCCATCGACATCAAGCCGGGGAGCGACACGAATCCCATCAATGTGTTCGCCTTTGGAGTGATCCCGGTGGCCATCCTGGGCTCCGGCGACTTCGACGTCCACGACGTCGACGTGACGACGCTCGCTTTCGGGCCGCACGGAGCGACGCCGACAGACAAGAAGGGCGCGCACCTCTTCGAGGACGTGAACCACGACGGCTTCGTGGATCTCGTCTCACGGTACCGGACCCGGGAGACAGGTATCGCCTTGGGCGATACGCAGGCGTGTGTGACCGGGAAGCTCCTCGACGGCACGCCCTTCGAGGGCTGCGATGCGATCCGCACCGTGCCGGCCTGCGGCCGCGGCTTCGAGCTGGCGTTCGTTTTGCCGCCGATCCTGCTATGGCGCCGAGTTGGGAGGTCCGCCGCGTCGACCGGAGTGTGAACGCTCTGGCTGAGCTTGGGTCCACGCGGCGCCGGGGGCCTCGTCGAGCGGAGCAAACGCCCAACCACCGCTCATCGCGCCATCCCAGAAACCGGCAGCGCCAGCGGAACGGGCAGCGAGAACACCCGGGCGTAGCGGACCCCCGCTACCACCGATGCACCCCCGGAGTCGCAGGCTCCGGGGGTGTTCTCGTTCAGGGGCACGCGGAAAGGCCCTCGACGCCGAACCCCTGCTCCGCGTCGGCCGACACGCGAATGCGATCAGCGTCGAGCAGCAGCGAGAACGCGCCACCGACACCGCGGGCGGTAATGCTCATTCTTCGTCGCGGAAGGATTCCTGCTCGTGCATCCGATGGGACGGCTCGATGATTCGTCGCCGCAGATACTCCTCGGCAGCCGCTTCGTCACCCCAGCGCCGGTACATCGAGCTCGCGAACTCGTAATCCGCGAAGCGATCCTCGATGGTTGCGTACGGCGCCGAGACCCAGGCGTGGAACGCGACGAACGCCGCCGTCGCGCCGCAGAGCCCGGCCGCCGCCAGCATCCGGCGCGACGCCATCAGCCGCGCAGCCGCCACCAGAGCGAGGCTCGTGTACACGATGAACAGCGGCACGACGAACAGCCGATAGCGCGACTGCGGTAGATTGACGCTCATCGCCAGCGTCATGAGCAGCGCGTACAGCGCCAACGTCCAGTGCGCGCCCGCATGCGCAGCGAGCCAAGGACCTAGCCGAAACGCTGCGGTCGCGTCCTCTGTCTCATCGCCGCGACGGCTGGACGGCTGCCATGCGCGCCACAGCCGCCCCACGAGCCATGTCGCCCACACCGCCGCCGCAGCGGGAAATATCCAGCGAAACGAGAGCGACGCGCGCAGGATCGAAGAATGCCTGCGATAGAACCCGAACGACGTGTTGTCGGGCAGCTCGGGCGACGCCCAGGTCACGCGAAAGCGATGAGCCCAGTTGAGGAAGAGCCGCATCCGTTCCCCGTCGTAGCCGCGCCAGACCTCGCGCAGGATTCCAAACGTGGCGCCGCCCGACGCGTCCATGATCTGCTCGAATTGCGGTCCGGGGTGAGCGAAGGTCGTGCCGCCGTCGGGAGCGCTCGACATGTTGCAGAGCGCCAGGTTGATGCCGAGCCGTGATCCACTGGTCCACAGCGGGACACCGACGGCTGCGTTTCGCGCCAGCAGCGGCGCGAGCCCCATCACGGATCCCGCCAGCAGCGCCGCCACCACCGCGGCGGGACGCCGCCAGTCCGCCGACGCGGCGTGGACCGTCACGACGGCCGCCACCGCCAGCGCCAGCACCGCCGCCGTCTCGTGGAACAGCGCATAGACGCCGATCAGCAGCCCCAGGAGACTCGCGGACACCGCCAGCCGACGCAGCGGCGATTCGCGCGGCAGCTCGGCGTGCCGCATCGTCGCCCACAGCACGACGAGGGACCCGAACACGGCGGGCCCTTCACGGAGCAGCTGCGGCTCGAGGTAGTACAGCGGTCCGTAGATCGCCGCGATCCCGCCGGCCACGGCAGCGACCGCCAGGCCGCCGATCCGACCCGCGACGTGCGCGAGCAGCAGGCAGGTCCCGGCTCCCAGCACGAGCTGCAGCCCTTTCACCAGCGGCAGGTAGTCGGTGCGAAGCTTCGAGAGCGCCGCCAGTGCGTAGCTGTAGAGCGGTGCCTGATGAAACGACAGCGGTGCGTACCAGTGCAGCCACTCGGCTTCGGTCGCGACTTCGCGCTGCCACGCGTGGTAGGGGTGATACGGTTCACGCGCCAGCCAGTCGCCGGCGGCCAGCCGCCGCGCCTGCTCCACGTAGGTCGCCATGTCGGTCTGTTCCCACGTGTGCCACGCGTCGAGCGGAGTGCCGCGGATCTGGGCCCAGAAGCCAAAACGCACCGCCAGTGCGACGAGCGCCACCAGCAAATACACCATCCAGCGTTGAGAGGGCGCCGACCACGACACGGCGCGGCGAGTATACGGGTCGCGGCTGACGCGCCGCGTGATGCAGAGACGCAGCGCGCGGCGCGCGACCGACACCGCCGTTCCCCCAGCGCATCACGACCCCGGTTAAGATGAGGGCCTCACGGAGCGATTCCGTGTTGGAAGGAGTGCATGCCGTCGCGCGGCGAAGCGGAGGAGCTCGAGCTCACGGTCCTGATGCCTTGCCTGAACGAGGCGGAGACCGTGGGGATCTGCATCGAGAAGGCGAGGAACTCGCTGGAGCTGAACAGGATCTGCGGCGAGGTGCTGATCGCAGACAACGGCTGCACCGATGGCACTCGCGAAATTGCGGAGCAGCTGGGCGCGCGCGTGGTGAGGGTGGAGCGAAGGGGGTACGGAGCGGCGCTGCTCGGCGGGATCGCCGCTGCGCGGGGTCGCTTCGTCATCATGGGCGACGCCGATGGCAGCTACGACTTCGCGAACCTGATGCCATTCGTCGACCAGCTCCGCGCCGGCTACGACCTCGTGATGGGGAACCGATTCCGAGGCGGGATCGCCCCCGGCGCGATGCGGCCGCTCCACCGCTACCTCGGCAATCCCGCGCTCACTGCGCTCGGGCGGCTGTTCTTCAAGAGTCCGGCCGGCGATTTCCACTGCGGCCTGCGAGGCTTCCGCCGCGAGGTCATCCACCGGCTCGGCCTGCGCACGACCGGCATGGAGTTCGCCTCGGAGATGGTCGTGAAGGCGACCCTGCTCGGACTGTCGATCACCGAAGTCCCGACCACACTCTCGCCCGACGGGCGGAGCCGCGCGCCGCACCTGCGCAGCTGGCGCGACGGATGGAGGCATCTGCGCTTCCTGCTGCTCTTCAGTCCGCGCTGGCTCTTCCTCTACCCGGGCTTCGCATCAATCGGCACGGGCGCTGCGCTCTTCGCCCTGATCCTCCCCGGCCCGCTCACGGTCGCGGGAGCGACGTTCGATGTGAACACGCTGATGTACGCATCGGCCGCAGTGGTCCTGGGAGCGCAGTCGGTGATCTTCGCCGCCTTCACCAAGGTCTACGCGGTCACGCACGGGCTGCATCCGCCCGATCCGCGTCTCGACCGGCTGTTCCGCTTCGTCACCCTGGAGACGGGGTTGCTCGCCGGCGCGCTGCTGCTGCTCGCGGGCGCCTTCGGCACGACGCTCGCGCTCGATCTGTGGGGCCGGCACTCGTTCGGCGATCTCGATCCGAGGAGCACTCTACGCCTCATCATCCCCTCGACGTTGTTCATCGCGCTCGGATTCCAGATCATCCTGTCGAGCTTCTTCTTGAGCGTGCTCGGTCTCGGTATCGGCGGTGAGGACGAACCCAGGGAGGGAGCGGAGCGGTGAACGCCGGTTCCTCGCCGCGCGCGCCGCGCGCCGATCTCGATCAGCGTGAGATCGAGTTCTTCGCGCGGTATTACGCCGAGCAGACCTATCACCCGACCGGCGCGCGCCTCAAGCTCGAGCGCGATTTCCGCCTCTTGCGGCGAGCCGCCGGCGCGAAGGGGCTGGGGCGTGTCCTCAGCATCGGCTGCGGCGACGGTGCGTTCGAGCGAATGCTCGCGCCGCACAGTGAGCGGGTCGTCGCGCTCGACATTTCTCCCGAGGCGATCGAGATCGCGACTCGTCTCGCACGGAACGAGGGCGCATCGAACCTCGAGTTCCGCTCCCTCCCCATCGCCGCGCTCGAGTGGGACGAGCCGTTCGACACGATCGCGTCCGTGGCCTTCCTGCACCACGTGCCGGAGGCCGAGCTGCCGGAGCTGCTGCAGCGGATCCATGCGCACCTCGCGCCAGGCGGCCTCTTCTACTCGCAGGATCCCAACGTGCACGGGATCCTGCGCAGGATCGGGAGACTCGTCCTCGGCTCGAGCTACGACGCCTATCACAGCCCGGACGAGCGCGAGCTCGACGCGGACGAGCTGCGCCAGCAGCTGCTCGCGGCCGGATTCGCCAGCGTCGAGATCCTCCCGATCGACCTGACGCTGCTGCCGGCCACGTACATCCTGGCCAAGAAGCCCGGCTGGCCGCTCTACGCGTGCGCGGCGCTGGACCGCCTCTGGTGCGCGGCGCCGTTCGGGCGCTGGGCCAGCGGGTTCGCCGCGCTCTCGAGGCGAGCGGGCTGACGCGATGATCCTCGCCGCGGGCGCCTGGCGGCGAATCCGCGATACGCCCCGGCCGGCGCCATGAATGCGCCCACCGGTCCCCAGCGTGTCGTGCAGCCCTGCCGGAAGTCGGCAGTCCGAGCGGAACGGCTCGCCTTCGCGTCGCCCCCCAGCCTCTACGCCGTGAGGCTCTACGCCGTGAGG
>Ga0335082_10002285_pt1 | contig 20596 bp, 14 predicted proteins | sample Lox_Sample_41_FD_206718 | JGI IMG/M metagenome (GOLD analysis project Ga0335082, IMG submission 206718) | Soil microbial communities from Loxahatchee National Wildlife Refuge, Florida, United States - Lox_Sample_4.1 | ecosystem: Environmental > Terrestrial > Soil > Wetlands | place: USA...
ACGACACAATTTGGAGTCCCTGGAACCGGATGCGGGCAGTCCGGCTGCGGTACGGTGTTCAACCTGAGATTGCCGCCGACCGCCTGCAAAACCGCGTTATGCCCATGGAAGGAGTCTATTGCCTATCAATTCCCGGCCGGTGAAGAGAACGGGGCGTGGCCCGTTTCAGCATTAGTGGTTGACCAAAGCGGAAATATGTTTGGCACTACAATCGGCAATAACCTCCCCGGCCTTGCTTTCCAGCTGACGCCTTCCGGCTCGGGTTGGACCCAAAACGTCCTTTTCAGTTTTGACGACCAATCCCATGGGATCTACCCTGTGGGCGATTTAGCCCTTGACCAAGCCGGCAGTCTATATGGCGTGACCTTTGTAGGAGGCACTCAGGACGACGGGTTGGTCTTCCAACTGGTTCCGTCGGGTAGTGGGTGGACGGAGAATGTTCTCTACAGCTTCGATCACAACAGCGACGGAGCCAACCCGGGGGGCGGCCTCGTCCTGGATAAAGCCGGCAACCTCTATGGCACAACCGGCGGCAATGGTGGCTGGGGCGTCGGTACGGTCTTCATGCTCTCCCCTGTCGGCGGCACGTGGAACGAGACCATTCTTCACAACTTTGCGAGGAATGAAAACCCTCAGGCCAACCTCACCATGGATGCAGCTGGTAATCTTTACGGCACGACCCTGAGGGGTGGAAAGGATGAGGCCGGCACGATTTTCAAATTGGCCTCGGGTAGCGGCGGTTGGACGTACACCGTACTGAAGGAGTTCGACGGTACCTGCAACGACGGTTGCTCTCCGTTTAGCGACGTCACCATCGGCGCCAGCGGCAATCTTTATGGTACGACCTCCCAGGGTGGAGCGTATGGCCGGGGTGTTGTATGGGAGATCACGCCATAACTGAACCTCCTGTTGGCCGGCATCCTCGGTTTGGATGTCGGCCTTCTCGCACCACCGCGCACCCGCCTTTGCCCTCGCGCAATCTAGACGTTGCGCTTGAGCAACGACTTAGTTCTGCCTGCGTGTAATACTCGCTTGATTGTCAAGTGTCAGCCGGTCACTCGTGTGCTGTTCTTCTTTGAAGCTTGGGCCGGTGGCAGGCTGTTCGGCAGCCGGCCCCAATTCATGTTCCAGTTGTCGATGATCTCCATTTACGTGGACGCGAACGGGCGAGATGGAGTGACTGGGCGCCGCCCTTGAAAATGAATAGTTCCGAATGAATCAACCACAGGAGAAGGAATTGTTACCCGACAGCAAACAAGTTCAGGGTTCGATCTTCAATGTACAGAGACTCGCAGCGCGACCCCAACCCGCCGCCGCGGGCAAACCTCGGCCTTCAATATGGATGACCATGGTGTTTGCGCTAGCGATTGTTGCGATGCAGCCAGCGCAAGCCCAGACCTACAAAGTGCTGCACAACTTTACTGGACAGGACGGGGCAACCTCGTTTGCCGGCCTGACCATGGACAAAACAGGAAACCTCTACGGCACCACCTATTATGGTGGTAGTGCGGATCACGGTGTGGTATTCAAGCTGACGCGCAACGGCGATAGCTTTCTTTACAACACCCTTCACAGCCTCGGAAATGGGGAAGGAAGTGGCCCGTATGGCAGGGTGACCATCGGGCCGGATGGCGGTCTGTATGGCACCACGCAACTTGGAGGAACAGGATGCAATGGGCTGGGCTGTGGCACGGTATTCAACCTGAGACTGCCGCCGACAGCCTGCAAATCAGCGTTATGCAACTGGAGCCAATCTCTGGTCCATCAATTTCAAGGAGACGGCATCGACGGGGCACTCCCTATTTCAGCACCGATCGTTGACCAAAACGGAAATATGTTCGGTGCTACGACGGGCTTTGACTGTTGCGGCAATGTTTACGAGCTGACGCCTTCGAATGGGGGTTGGACACAAAGCGTCATCTACTCATTCACCGGCGGACTGGACGGGAATCACCCAGAGGGCGAACTCATCCGCGACCAGGCCGGCAACCTCTATGGCGTGACCTATATGGGCGGCGACGGCGGCGATGGTGTGGTTTACGAGTTGAGTCCCTCGGGCAGTGGGTGGACGCAGAAGGTCCTCCACAGTTTCGATCGCTTCAGCGAGGGGGCATACCCAGAGGGTGGCCTTGTCATGGATAAGTTGGGCAACCTATATGGCACAACCACCAACGACGGCTCTGATGGTGTCGGCAGGGTTTTCATGCTTTCACCGGCCGGCGGCGCTTGGACATCGACCGTGCTTTACACTTTTTCCAAGTGGGAAGAGCCTCGCGCCAGCCTCGCGATGGACGCAGCCGGCAATCTTTATGGCACGGCCGACAGGGGTGGGAAGGACAGGGGCGGCACCATTTTCAAGCTGACTCCCGGCAGCGGTGGTTGGACATACACTCTGCTGAAAGAGTTCGATGATCCCTGCGACGAAGGTTGCTTCCCGCGTGGCGGCGTCATCGTCGACGCCAGCGGCAATCTTTATGGCACAACCTCCGCAGGTGGAACGCATAACAAGGGCGTCGTCTACCAAATTACGCCGTAACTGAAGCTTCTGTAGGCTTGGAGCGGCTGGCATCCTCACTGTGGGTGCCGGCCGTTTTTCTTTGGGACATTGACTCAAGCCCAGCACGACGCCCAGCGGAGAATTCCGCGCTCCAAAGCTCGACGGGCTGCATCCTGGAGAGTCACGCCCCAACTGACGGCTAGGCCTTTGATGCGGCGAGTTCCGTTTTGGGAAGCCTTACTGGAGCCTCGCTACTCGCCTGCCTATCGACATGTTTTCATCCGCGGCAAGAAGCTCTTTCCCGCCCGTATGTCTCACGCCTATGTGACCGCCCTCACAGCGGGAGCTTTCCCAGGAATGTAACCAGTACAGACGGGAGACAAGCGTCCCCACTTCATGGGTCTAATGACGCTTTGGACGCACTATGAAAAAGGTGCTGATCCTGGGAGCTGCTGGCCGTGACTTCCACAACTTCAACGTAGTTTTTCGAAACAATCCTGAATTCCATGTTGTAGCTTTCACCGCCGCTCAAATTCCCGACATTGATGGCCGCCGTTATCCCGCCGAATTGTCCGGCGAGCTGTACCCCGACGGCATCCCTATCAACGACGAGAACAAGATGGAGGAGATCATCCACGACGAGCAGGTGGACGTGGTGGTCTTTTCGTACAGCGATATTGCGCATGCGACGCTGATGCATCTGGCCGCGCGCGCGGTTGCCGCGGGCGCTGATTTCTGGCTGCTGGGCGTCGCGCGAACGCAACTCATGGCCAAAGTGCCGGTGATCTCCGTCTGTGCGGTGCGCACTGGTTGCGGCAAGAGCCCGGTTTCGCGCCGCATTGCCACCGAGTTGCGCAGCATGGGCTGGAACCCGGTGGTGGTTCGTCATCCCATGCCCTATGGCGACCTGGCGGCGCAGCGCGCGCAGCGCTACGGCTCCCTTGCCGATCTCGACCGCTATCAGTGCACCATCGAGGAGCGGGAGGAGTACGAGCCGCACATCATCGAAGGCACAACGGTCTATGCCGGAGTGGACTATGAGGAGATTCTGCATCAGGCGGAGCGCGAGGGCGACATCATCCTGTGGGACGGAGGCAACAACGACACCTCGTTTTATCGTCCGGACCTCGACATTGTCGTGCTCGATCCGCATCGGCCGGGGCACGAGCTGGGCTACTACCCGGGCGAGGTGAATTTCCGCACGGCGCATGTGCTCATCATCAACAAGGTGGACACCGCCGATCCGGACGGGGTGAAGACAGTGCGGCAGAACATCGCGCTGCACAATCCCAAGGCTCGTGTCATCGAGACAGCGTGCAAGGTGACGATTGCCGATCCCGAGGCGGTCCGGGGCAAGAACGTGCTGGTCGTCGAGGATGGACCGACGATCACTCACGGCGAGATGCCTTACGGCGCCGGCGTGGTCGCTGCCAATCGCTATGGCGCCGCTTCGCTGGTGGATCCGCGTCCGTTTGCGGTGGGTTCCATCGCGAGAACCTTCGAGAAATTTCCGCACCTGTGGCGGGTTCTGCCGGCCATGGGATACAGCGATCGCCAGCGCCACGAGCTGGAAGAAACCATCAGGCGGGTTCCGTGCGACCTGGTGATTGTGGCCACGCCGATTGATCTGGCGCGAACCATCAAGCTGGACAAGCCCAGCGTGCGCGTGAGCTACGAGGTGGAGGAAATCGGCAAGCCCGCGATCACCCAAATGCTTGAGGAGTTCATAGAAGCCAACAAGCCTGTGATGGCGGGGGCTGAGAGGTGAGCATGGAGCAGAAGGATTTCCTGTCGATTCGCGACTTCTCGCCGTGGCAGGTCAATCACTTCCTGGATGTTGCTTGCCAGATCAAGGCCAATCCCGGCGGGTACTCTGAGGCGCTAAAGGGGCGGACGCTGGCCATGATCTTCGAGAAGCCATCGTTGCGGACGCGCGTGACCTTCGACGTCGGCATCGAGGAACTGGGCGGACATCCGCTGTATCTCTCGCCGGCAGAGATCAGTCTCGGCAAGCGCGAGTCGGTGTACGACGTCGCCCGCAACCTGGAGCGTATGGTGCAGGGCATCATGATCCGCACCTTCGCCCACGAAATCGTGGTGGAGATGGCGCGGTGCGCCAGCATTCCGGTCATCAACGGCCTTACCGACTACAGCCATCCGTGCCAGGCCATGGCCGATTACCTGACGATGCTGGAGGTGAAGGGACGCATCGCCGGGCTGAAGGTCGCTTATATCGGCGACGGCAACAACGTGGCGCACTCGCTGATGTTTGCCGGCGCGCAGCTGGGCGCGCATGTGTGGATTGCAACTCCGCCGGGATATGAGCCGGACGCAAGCGCGGTTGCGTGGGCGACCGAGCGCTGCGCCAAGACGGGAACAAGCTGCATCGTTACCCACGATCCGCACAGCGCTGCTTTCGGGGCGGACGTGCTCTACACCGACGTTTGGACGAGTATGGGGCAAGAAGCGGAGGCTGGCGCGCGGCGCAAGATCTTCCAGCCGTACCAGGTCAACGGCAGGCTTTTTGCCTGCGCCAAGCCGGACGCCATCTTTCTGCATTGTTTGCCGGCGCACCGGGGCGAGGAAGTCACCAATGAGGTGATCGACTCACCGCGCTCGTTCGTTTTTCCGCAGGCCGAGAACCGGCTGCATGCGCAGAAGGCGATCATGCTGGAAGTGATGGGCGCTGGAGCCGCGGAGCGCGCGATGGTAGGCGAGCCGGCGCTGGAGTTGGTCAGGTAGTTGGCGAGTTCGGTTGGTCAGACGGGGAGCAGTGTTTCCTCCTACCTCCTTTCCGCTGCTTCCCCGTCTGCTGGCCGAGTTCGTGTAGCGCGGCGCTTCAGCGCCGCGGCGAGCGAATGGCGATAAGCGAATGGCAATTTCCGGGTTAATCGCGGTGGGCGGCAACTCACTCATCCGCGCGGGTGAGAAGGGAACCATTGCCGAGCAACTGGCGAACACCCGCCGCACAGCCCAGGCCATCGTCAGCTTGGTTCGTCTCGGATACCGGCTGGTGATAACGCACGGCAATGGCCCGCAAGTCGGAGCCCAGTTGCTGCGCTCGGAACGAGCGGCCAATGTGGCTTACGGTCAGCCACTCGATGTTTGCGGGGCTTCCAGCCAGGGCGAGATCGGATACTTGCTCGCCCAATCCTTGCGCAATGAGCTGGCAGCGGCAGGGATGGATTTGCCGGTAGTCAGCCTGGTGACGCAGGTCCTGGTGGCGGCAGATGATCCCGCGATGCGAAGCCCTACCAAGCCGATCGGGCCCTTCTACTCGCGAACGGACGCGGAGGAGAAGAAACGCTCGCTGGGCTGGCACATCGTGGAAGATGCGGCGCGCGGCTACCGCCGCGTCGTGCCCTCTCCGGATCCGGTGGAGATCCTCGAGTTGGATGTCATCCGCTCGTTGTTCCATCGCGGAGTGCTGGTGATCTCGACCGGCGGCGGCGGTGTCCCGGTGATGCGTGTAAGCGACCGCCTGCGCGGCGTGGAGGCGGTGATTGATAAGGACCGCGCTTCCGCGCTGCTGGCCTTGCAGCTGGGCGTGGATCTTTTCGCAATTACGACCGACACCGACTACGTGTATGTCAACTACAAGCAGCCCGGCCAGTTCCCGCTGACACAGGTGACCGCCGCGCAACTGGAAGAGTATTACCGCGCCGGACACTTTCCGGCCGGAAACATGGGGCCGAAGATCCAGTCGGTGCTGCGCTTTCTGCGCCACGGCGGAAGAGAAGCGATTGTCACCTCGCATGAACATTTGTTCGAGGCGGTTTCGCGTTTGCACGGCACGCACATCGTGTCCGAGACCGGACCGAATCGAACAACCGAGCTGGAAGAGGAAGTTGAGGCGCCGGTGAGCCGGTGAATCCAATGGCAGCGGCAGAACAAGTAAACGACGATCCTGTAATTTCAGGGGCAAGCCTTAACCATGTTGTCGAAGCGCAGCAGTTTACGGTTCCCTTGTTGATGGAGCTATTCGACCGCTCCCGGCTGATGGAGCGCATTGCAGGGCGGGGAGGGACGCTGGATTATCAGAACCGCATTCTCGCCAGCCTGTTTTATCAGCCTTCCACCCGTACCCGCTTTTCCTTTGAAGCGGCCATGCACCGGCTCGGCGGACGGGTGCTTTCGACCGAGCACGCGCGCGCGTTTTCCTCGGAGATTGAAGCCGAACAGGTGGAGGACTCCATTCGCATCATCGGCAGCTACTGCGATGTCATCGTCATCCGTCACCACGAAGCGGGAGGCGCGGCGCGCGCGGCGAAGGTTTCGCCCGTGCCCGTCATCAATGCGGGCGATGGCGATGGCGGCCAACATCCCACGCAGGCTTTGCTCGACCTGTACACCATTTATCGGGAGCGGCCCCTGGATGGCCTGAGCGTGGCCTTTATTGGCGAACTGGATCGCGGCCGGACCGTGCGCTCGCTGGCGTATCTGCTGGCAAAGTTCGAACGTGTCAAGATTTTCTTCGTCAGCCCGCCCGAGATGCAGATGAAGGCCGACATCCTGCAATATCTCGACCGCCATGGCACGCACTATGAGCTGGAGTCGGACATGGATCGCGTAATTGGCGCCGCCGACGTGGTGTATCAGACGCGCATCCGGCCTGAACGCGCGCCGTGCGCCGGCGGCTCGCAACGCTATGCCATCAATTCCAGCCTTCTCCAGCGCATGAGATCGAACGCAATGATCCTTCATCCGTTGCCCCGCACGGTGGAGCTGGACAAAACCGTGGATGACGATCCGCGGGCGTTTTACTTCCGCCAGGCGGCGAACGGGCTGTACGTGCGCATGGCGCTGCTGACGATGGTTTTGGAGTAGCAATTGGCAACCAGCAACGAGTGGAGAGTTTGATGTTTTGCGCTTGCGGACTTTGCAATTGAGTCCTTCGTGAGGCGATGGACCGGTTGCTGATCGCTAGTTGCTGATTGCACTTGCTAAGTGAGGACCTTATGCCGATCATGGAGCAGTCACGGACCGCTGAATTCATCCAACTGGAAGACCTTTACGGAGCACACAACTACCATCCGCTGGACGTAGTCATCGAGCGCGCCGAAGGCGTGTGGGTTTGGGACGTGGAGGGAAACCGCTATCTCGATTGCCTTGCCTCCTATTCCGCGGTCAATCAGGGACATTGTCATCCCAGAATTCTGCAGGCCCTGGTGGAGCAGGCGCACAAGGTTACATTGACATCGCGCGCGTTCCGCAACGACCAGCTTCCGGTCCTGCTGCAGGACCTGCACGAGTTGACCGGCTTCGACATGGCGCTGCCGATGAACTCGGGTGCAGAAGCCGTCGAGACAGCCATCAAGGCGGTGCGTAAGTGGGGCCACCAGGTCAAGGGCATACCTGAAGGACAGGCGGAAATCATCGTCTGTGCCAACAACTTTCACGGGCGCACCGTGACCATTGTCAGCTTCTCGACCGACGAGCAGTACCGTGATGGCTTCGGGCCATTCACACCAGGCTTCAAGGTCATTCCATTTGGAGATGCGGCAGCGTTGGGCGCGGCCATCACGCCCAACACCTGCGCTTTCCTGGTCGAGCCGATTCAGGGCGAAGCCGGAATCATCATTCCGCCGGAGGGTTTTCTGCGGCAGGCTGCGGAGATCTGCTGTGCCAACCGCGTGCTGCTGGTGGCCGACGAAATTCAGTCCGGGTTGGGGCGCACCGGGAAGCTCTTCGCGTTCATGCACGAAGGTGTACAGCCCGACGTGGTCATCATCGGCAAGGCGTTGTCAGGCGGCTTCTATCCGGTATCGGTCGTGCTGGGCTTGAAGCAGGTGCTGGGTGTTTTCCATCCCGGAGATCACGGCAGCACCTTCGGCGGCAATCCCCTGGCTTGTGCGGTCGCACGCGCGGCGCTGCGAGTGCTGGTCGAAGAACGGCTAGTGCAACGCTCTGCTGAACTCGGAGATTATTTCCTGAACAAGCTGCGCACGTTGCGTGGCCCACATCTTCGCGAGGTTCGTGGCAAAGGCCTGTGGATCGCCATCGAACTCAACGTACCCGCGCGTCCTTACTGCGAGGCGCTCAAAGCGGAGGGAGTTCTCTGCAAAGAGACTCACGAGAATGTGATTCGTGTAGCGCCTCCGCTGGTGATCACGCGCGAGGAAATCGACTGCGCGTTCGAGCGAATCAAAAGGATCGTGGAAGAGTACCGCTAGCTGCTGGTGGCTAATTGCTGACTAGTACTTGCGCATGTGAATTTCGGCGCCGTTGCGCTCGAACTTCACCTCATCCATGAGCTGGTTAATCAGGTAGATACCCCTGCCATGATTCGAATAGACGTTTTCGCTGTGGCAGGGGTCGGGAACAGCCAGCGGGTCAAAGCCACTGCCTGGGTCGCGCACCACAATCAGCATCCCGCGCTCTTCCTCGCAGGCCACTACACATTCAATTTTCTTGGTTGGGTCGTTCTTGCAGCCGTGGACAATGGCGTTGGCCAGCGCCTCGCGCAGTGCAGTTTCGATCTCAAACTCCTTGCCTGCCGCGCACTCCAGCTTGCGGGCCATTTCCATGACCCCTTCGACTACGCCATTGATTGCGGACGAGTCGGCGTTTAACGTGACGTCAAGGCGCATTTGAAGTTTGTTGCGATCGAACTCTACTGTAGGCAAGCCGCCGGACTCCATCGCCGGACCCCACACATACTGCGCTTGCTTACTGTTACAGAAAATCGGGAATCAGGTCAAGCTTGAAAGTCACAAAGCTGTGACGGGCTGTAGCATTTTAGTGGTGTAAGCGTGGTGTCATGTGCTGAGGGTTGATTTGAGCTTCCCGGAGAACAGCAGCACTGCTTGCAGGACGAATCCCGTCAGGAATCCCCACATCAGATTCGTGGTAAGCAGCGAAACCACGCCAACGCAGAGTGCGATGAACAGCAATGGCCATTGCTTAAGAATGTCGCGCAGGTAAGCAGCATGCTGCACGCCGACATAAAGTAGAAACACCCCCAGGATGGCTACGGGCATCAGGTGCAGGACGGCGATGGCGCCGCGGCCGAATAAGGCGAGCAGGAGACACAATCCGCCGATGATGTAACTGGACTTGGGCGAACGTGCGCCGAATTTGTAGTGGGCCGTGATCCCTCCGGAGCCGTGACACAGCGGTGCGGCTTGCATCATCCCGCTTGCCAGGTTAACAAGGGCGATGCTAAAGCTCAGGCCTCGGACCGTGACACGCCGCGCCTGTTCACCGTAGAGGATGTGGGCCGTGTTCTCCGTGGCGACTATGGAGTTGCCGAAGGTGAGGGCGAATTGCGGAATCACCAGCAGCGGCAGCACGCTCCAAAGCTCACCCGCGCGCGGGTGAAGGAAGCTGAGCGGCAGCGGGCCCCATCTGAAATCCGGCATTTTCCCCCACTGCGCCGCCAGACCCAGCACAACTCCGGCGATGAGCAGGACCAGCGCCGCGGGATAGCGCGCCGATCTGTAAAAGGCGAGCAGCAGGACCGCAGCCCCCAAAGCCAGGGCCCATCCCGGCAGGGAAGCACCTGCGGAAAGCACTAGCAGCGATTGGCGGCCGAAGGCCAGCCGCAAACCCTCGCGGGCCAGCAGTAGTCCCAGGCCGAGCTGAATGCCGCGCACGATCGGCAAGGTAAAGAGTTTTGCCAGCCAGGTTGCTGTGTTGGTGATGGCGATAAGCGCCAGAAGAATTCCCATCAGCAACCCGGCGCTGGCGATGGCCGAGGATGGGAGGCCCATAGCGAGGGCGATGGCCGCCACTGCCTTCAAGGGCTGCACCGCAATCGGTATTCGAAAATACCAGCCGGCCAGAATGTAGGTAAGTCCGGCGGCCAGGAAGACTGCCGTGGGGTTGAGTCCATTCAGGCTAATAAGAGCGATCGCAATGGGGAACAGGACGCCGATGTCACCGAAGGCGCCTGCCACATCCAGGCGCGTAAGGGGCCAGGCGATTGTGCCCGGTGGCGCGGTGGTTGCCGTTCCTAAAGACCTCATTCCACAACCCTATAGACCGTAATGATAGCAAGCCACCGACCACGTGCAGGGCTCACATCAGGGTGTGATTGCGCTCACTGCGTTCCTGTACGCACGGTCCATACTGGAGTTGTTGAGGCAGATTGGCCCCGCGGGACGGTTGCCGTGCCGTAAATCGTCCTATCCGGGCTTGCAGTCGCGGGCCGCAAGAGCCTCATCTGAGGTGGAGACATGCCGACCGTTCTAGAACCCAAAGTCACCGAAGAGCCGAAATCGCAACCTGTTACTCCTCGCAGCGCGGAACCCGAGCTTTTTGCCGCCGAGATTGAGATGGAGAAGAAGTCCTCCAGCTTCGTGCCCCTGATCTTCATTCTGGGGCTGGTCATCGTCGTTGGCGGGGCGATCTTCTACTTTGTCAAGGGCGCTCGCGACGTATTGACGGTGCCGGTCGCCACCAACGCCGTCAGCGACATCCTGAAGGCGCAGGGCCCGTCCACGGTGCGCTTCAGCACCGGCACCGTGGTGTCAAGCATCAACGAAAAGCCCAATGATCCGCATTACAAGCTTCTGGCCAAAGCCGGAATCATTACCACCAAACCCAAGGGCTACAATTCGTTGATTGTTTCTCTCAATCCAGCGGGCGAAAAGCTGTTAAGCGAGATTGCGGGCGTTCAGAAGGCCACCAACCCCGACAAGACCGTCACCTATGTAGTTCCGCTGGCGGAGCGCAAGCTGGTTGCAGTGAACAAAGTCACCATGATCAAGCCGCACCTGGCGAAAGTTGAGTACACCTGGAAGTGGGTGCCCAACCGGTTGGGCAAGGAGTTCGACGCCTCGGGCGATCTGGTGAAGAGCTTCAACACCTGGGACCGCGGAACGTTGATCAAGACCTACGGCGCGGACTTCTACAGTGCCGACCCGACCAAGGCGACCATCGTTCTGATGGAAGGCAGTGACGGAAGCTGGAAGCCGTACACGGAGTAGCGGCCGGTCCGCCGTTGGCAGTCGGTGATCGACGGGACTGACGGTTACTAGCAGTTCGAACGGACCGCCCAAATGCATCTCCGAAACTATGCTGTCCAAGGGAAGAAGCCACGGCTTCTTCCTCTCATTTTTAGGCCCATACGTTTGCAGACGCCCAGTACCAGTGGCGCCATCACCAGGCAAACGATGTCGTTCACCAGAACGGCTCGATTGAGCCATCCGCATGAAAACGGCAGCCCAGGCGCACAGCTTTTCCTAAGTTATGTGACCCTTTATCCTTTTACGCGGTGACTTTGCTCTTGCCCCGGACGGCGCCAGGCCGGATAATAGTATCTTCGCCTTTTCTTCGCACAACGACTTCATGGGCAACAACGGACATCGCGCGTTCGTTCCGACTGACGAGCAACAGCGCGCCATCGAACATGTTCACGGGCCGATGCTGGTAGTGGCCGGCGCGGGAACCGGCAAGACTACCGTGCTGGCCCGCCGTATTGCTCAGCTCATCAACCGCGGTGTGGCGAAGCCTGACGAGATCATCGCCATAACCTACACGCGCAATGGCGCTGCCGAACTGGTGGCCCGCGCCGGCGCCGTTGTTTATCCCGAGCTGGCGCCGCAGCGCGCTGCCGCCAAGCTGCTCTCCAGCGGCCTGCAGGCCGACACGTTTCATGCTTACTGCTTTTCGCTGTTGCACGAATCGGGAATCAAGTTTGCGCTGCTCGACGATCAGGACCTCTTCGTGCTCTTGCGCCGGCGCATTGGCGAACTGGGGCTGGAGCGGTTTATCAAGGCTGCTGATCCGGGCAGATTTCTTCGTGACCTGCTGGAGTTCTTCCGGCGCTGTCACGACGAGCTGGTCACGCCCAACGATTACGACGCTTATGTCGCCCGCGTGCAGCGCGGCGAGCTTCCAGCGCCCCGGGTGGCCAGGTCGAAAGACGCCGAGTCGATGCCGCGTGAAGAAGTGCTGGCCCGCTGTTGCGAGATCGCACATGCATTCCGCTACATCGAAGAGCTGCTGGACCGGGAAGGCCTCGGCACTTTTGGGCACATCATTACTCGCGCTGTCGAGTTGCTCGAGCACGATCGAGCCGCGCTGGAGAGCGCGCGGAAGCGGGCCCGCTTCGTCCTGATTGACGAGTTTCAGGACTCGAACGTCGCGCAGATCCAGCTCGCCAGGTTGCTGGCGGGAGAGGAAGCGAATGTCTTCGCTGTCGGCGATCCCGATCAGGCCATTTATCGTTTCCGCGGGGCCACCAGCGGGGCCTTCGACCAGTTCCTTCGCATCTTCGGTCTGCAGCGCGTGCAGCGCGTGACCATGTCGGACAATCGTCGCTCGACGCCCCCAATCCTGAGTTGCGCCTATCAGGTGATCCGCTGCAATCCCGAGGTGGGCAGCAAGGAACTGGAGGAAGAAGGCTGGCCACGCCAGCCGCTTGCTTGTGCCCGGCTGGAGCGCGAGAAGGACCTTGCGAAGGCTCCGCCGCTGCAGGCCATTGTGCACATCAAGAACCGGGAGGCGGACTTTATCGCCGACACCATCGAGGCCATGCACCGCCGAAGGCCGTCGCTGCAATACCGCGACTTTGCCGTGCTCTACCGGAACCACCGGCATCGCAAGGAGGTGGTTGACGAACTTCGCCGCCGTGACATTCCGGTGCAGGTCAAAGGCGCCGATCTCTTCGAAGCGCCGCAGGTTCGCGATGCCATGGCGGCGCTGCGCATCATGGACGGCCCCGACCCCGTCGCGTTGTTTCGTGTTGCCGCCTTGCCTCAGTTCAGCGTGGATCCCGAGCGCTTTCGCGCTGAACTGGCGGTGGCCGGCAGAGATGCGGCGATCGAAGTTGTCCTCGGGAATGTCTCCGGCGGTCCTGAAGTGATGGAGACCATCCGGATAGCACGGCAGGATCTCAGCAACGCCAACGGCATGATGCCGGCTGCGGTGCGAATCATGCGGACGTCGTTCCAGATCGGCGACTCCTTTCCGCTGCAGCGCCTGCAGGAATTCATCGCCAACTGGGGCTGCAAACCAAAGCCGCTCACCCGCGAAACAACGTTGCACGAGTTTCTTGATTACATCGCGCTGTTTCAGGAAACGGACGGCACGCTTTCCGAGGACAGCGGGGAGGACGACCCGGTAGCCGCACTGTCGCCGCGCGACGTTACGGCCGGGCAGCGGGACGCGGTGCAGTTGATGACGGTCCACGCGGCCAAGGGACTCGAGTTTCCCTATGTCTTCGTCACACGAGTGATCTCAAACTCCTTCCCCGGCTCATACAAGGAACCGCTGGTCGAGTTTCCGCAGGAACTTCGCAGCCGGGACACCGCCGCCGAAGATGCGCCCAAAGTACTGCATGAGCAGGAAGAGCGGCGACTGTTCTACGTCGCCATGACCCGCGCGATGGATGGCTTGTATGTTTGTGGGCCGTTTGGGACCGGCAAAGTGGATCGAACGCCGCCCGGCTACATCCGCGAGCTGCTGGAGAAAAGAAAGACCGTGCTTCGCGGCGCCATCGAGTGCACGTTTCTGGAGCAGCGTGTCCTGATCGATAACATCTGCGCTGCGGCAGAGCCGCTGCCTGTGGTGTCCGAGTGGGTGTACTTGCCGCCGCGAGATGACGCACGCCTGACGGAGCTGAGCGCCAGCGCGATTGCGCAGTACGACCGCTGTCCGCTGGCTTACAAGCTACAGCGCGACTGGCGGATCCCGGAAGAGCCGGGAGCGAGTATGCAGTTCGGCGGCGCCATGCATGCCGCACTCAGGGCCTATTTTGACGGGGTGCGCGCCGGACGGCCGCTCGAGGAAGAGACCGCGATTGCCTGCTTCCTCGATGAGTTTTCCAAGGCGAAGGTTGACGAAGCGGTCCAGCGCGAACTGTACGAAAAACTGGGACGAAAGCAACTCGCGTGCTTCCTGCGTTCCGGCCTGGCGCAGCCGCAGGGCGAGGTCCTGCACACCGAACACAGTGTGCGCTTCACCGTTGGCGAGATCACCGTACGCGCGAAGATGGACCGCCTCGACGGGGACGGTGACGGCAGGGTGGTGATTACGGACTACAAGACCGGCAAGCCCAAGACGCAAGAGGATGCCGACGAAAACCTCCAGCTCTCGATTTACGCTCTGGCCGCCCGGCACATGGGACTCACTCCGTCGTCGCTGGTGTTCGTCAATCTGGAGAATTGCACCGCAGTGCAGGCGGAACGCTCGTCGAAGCAACTCAGCAAGGCGGAAGAGAAGGTGATTGACGTTGCGCGCAAGATCGCGGCCGGCGAGTTTAATCCCAAGCCCGGCCTGGTGTGCAATGGGTGCTCCTATCATGCCATCTGCCCGGCGCACGAGGTTGAGGCGTTTTGTGGCGTGACCCCGAGCGTAGTCGAGGGGAAGGGCCCGCAGCCGAAATTCCGAGCGGAGCAGGGGTCGTCAGTTTAAGAGATCGAGGTCTGCAACCGTAGCGGAGATCATCGGCAAAAACGAAAGGGGCGCTTGCGCGCCCCTTTTTCGTCCAGAAGAGCAGTTATCTCTTCTTCTTGGCAGGTTTCTTAGCCTTTTTCTTCGTTGCCATGTTTCTATTCTCCCTTTCCATTTGTCATGGATCATTGCGACATCGCTTCATCGCAATTTGATAGTTGTATAGAGTTATTGAAAAAAATAGTCAAGAGAAAAACGCACGTGAGAATGTGTGCTCGCTCCAGCTTCGCGCCTGCTTGCAGCGTGGGAGCGGGAGCGTTGGGGAAACGGAACGCTTCGCGACGGGTTGCGTCAAGTTATGAGTGAGCATGAAAGCCGCATGAACACTGGGGATTTCGGTCGCACCATGGCGAGAGCGAGCTGCGCCGCGCGCCGGACCGTGGACGCGAACCCGGCACGAACTCTTCATTTGCATTCATCGTGGTTCCAAAACTTTTTTTCGCGATCCTTCATCCCGGGCGCAATCCGACCGTTTTTTGAATCGCGCCTCACCGGAAATGATTCAACCGCTACCATGGAACGGGAGCAGTTGGCGATGAAACGTGTGCTTGTGGCGACATCAAATCCTGGCAAGATCCGCGACCTGGTTGGTGCCGCGGCTGCCCACAATGTAAGTGTCAAGCCTCTGCCGGATTTCGCGGCTCTGCCATCGGTTGTTGAAGACGGCGCGACCTTTGAGGCCAATGCCCGCAAAAAAGCCGAGCATTACAGCAAGTATGCCGAAGGCGAGCTCGTCATCGCCGACGACTCCGGCCTGCGGGTCGACGCGCTCGGCGGTGCGCCCGGGGTCCGCTCAGCGCGTTACGCCGCCGACGAGCATCCCGGGCAATATGGTGCGGGCCGCAATGATCTCGCCGGAAATGCACGCGCGTTTCTGCACACAGCAAACTCTGACGACCTCGCGAACAATGCCCGCCTGCTGCGTGAACTGCACGACGTGCCGGAGGAATTTCGCACCGCACGCTTCGTCTGCGTCATTGCGGCGGCGCGCAACGGACACACGCTGGCCACCTTTGAGGGCCACGCGGAAGGCGTCATTCTGCGTGCGCCTCGCGGCGACAATGGGTTCGGCTACGATCCCCTGTTCTACTTCGAGCAAATAGGGAAGACCTTCGCGGAACTGCCGGTGGAAGAAAAGGCCCGCTACAGTCACCGTGGTTCCGCGTTTCGGCAGTTTTTGGAGTGGGAGGACGAGAGCCCGGAACGCCATCCCCATGTGGTCGAGCCATGAGCGGCAGCCGTGTTTATCGCGAGGAAAGGTTGACCTGGCTGGTGTTGAGGGCGCGGCCACGACACGCCGCGCCCAGTCGTTCAATCATTAGCAGGTTTAAGGTTTTGGTCAAGCCAGACTAGCGCTTCACATTCACACTTCCGGCAGCAGAACGTTTGCCCATCACGCGCGCGGCTGGTGCCTTTGAGATATTGCGAACGGCACCAGAGACAAACGGCAGCGGAAGTAGCTGCATCGTATTGGTTTGGTTGCATGGCCTCTCCAATGGCTAGTCACAATAGGCCAAGTTGCCGCCAAACGCAACAAGCAAAATGGTGGAGCCGGTACGAATCAGGTTCCTGCGACGGAAGTGGTGACGCTAGACTCGCTCAGGTGCCAGAAGGTCGCTGATGGATTCTCGTTTGCGGATGAGCCGGGCGCGTCGGCCTTCGACCAGTATTTCGGCGGGTCGCGGACGTGTATTGTAGTTCGAAGCCAACGTCATCCCATACGCTCCGGCATCGAGGATTGCCAGCAAGTCCCCTTCTTCCAGTTGGCGAATCTCCCGGTCACGGGCAAAGAAGTCTCCCGTCTCGCAGATCGGCCCGACGATGTCCACAACCTCGGCAGTTTCTTTGTCCCTGCGCAGCACGACAGGCACAATCTGATGATAGGCGCCATAAAGCGAGGGCCGAAGCAGGTCGTTCATGGCTGCGTCCACTACGACAAATTGTTTGCCGTTGTTGCTCTTGCGATAGACGACGCGAGTCAGCAGGACTCCGGCTGGTCCGATGATGGCGCGTCCGGGCTCGAGCAGAAGATGGACGCCGAGACGTTTCAGCGGTTTCAGCAGCGCCTTCGCATATTGCCTTGCCGCGGCTGCGAAGTCCCGGGAGCTTCGCTCGTACGGGATACCGAGCCCGCCGCCGGCATCGACATAGCGAATGTCATGTCCCTCAGTGCGCAGCGAGCGGACAAGGGACGCTGCACGTTCCATGGCTTCGCCAAAAGGACTTACGTCGGTGATCTGCGAACCTATGTGGACACTGACGCCGGCTGCCTTGAGTCGCGGGCACTGGGAGCCTCGACGGTAGAGCGCAGGGGCGTCGCCCCACGGCACTCCAAACTTATGCTCGTGCAATCCGGTGGAGATGTAAGGGTGCGTCTCAGCCGTGACATCCGGATTGATACGTACCGCGAACTGAGCATTCTTGCGCAAATGCTCGGCCCGCGCCGCCAGCAGTTCCATCTCGCCGGCGCTCTCCACGTTGAACAGCAGGATTCCTGCGCTGAGTGCACGGTCGATTTCCGCAGCCTGCTTGCCGACGCCGGAAAAAACGATCTTGCGCGCCGCTTTGCGCAGGACCTTACCGACCCGTTGCAATTCGCCGCCGGACACGATGTCGAAGCCTGCGCCGAGCCGTGCCAGCAAACCCAGGATCGCAAGATTGGAATTGGCCTTTACGGAGTAGCAGATGGTATGCGTGACGCCGCCAAAAGCCTCGTCGAATTGCCGATAGCGGCCGGTGATGTTGGAAGCCGAATACACGTAAAGCGGAGTGCCATACTTTACCGCCAAGTCGTCCAGGGAAACGTCCTCGGCGTACATGGCATGGCCGCCCTTTCGCCAGGCCGCTCCAGCGCGGCGGTAGGTGAACGCGGGTGATCTCTGGGCGGGAAGCTGCGTTGTCACTGCTTAGCGGCGGTTCCTTTCACCTTGATGGCGACGACGGTTTGGTCGTCGAAGGCCTCAACCCCTTCGGCGTGAGCGCACACTGCGTTATAGACGGCGACCACCAGCTCTTCGGCGCTGCGGTGCGCGTTGTCACGCACAATGGTTTCCAGTCGATGACGGCCGAACAACTCACCGGCAGCGCTGGTTGCATCGGTAATCCCGTCGCTGAACAGGAGAAAAACATCCTGCGGACGGCCATGCAGGTGTAGCTCGTCGTAGGTCGCGCTGCTGAACAAACCGACCGGCAAACCCGTTGCCTGAACGACTTCGACCTTTCCGTCGTGATAGTGAATCGGACGCGGTAGCCCGGAATTGGCGAGCTGCAGTTGGCGCTGGTTGTCGTCCCAGACGGCGTAAATCATGGAGACGTACTGTCCCTCAATGGGCCGCTCGGCAAGTGAGAGGTTGATGGCCTCGAGCATTCCGGCGGCGCTTGGTTCTTCGTAGGCATGCGAGCGTGCAATCCCGCTTACCAGGGCCGCGTAGATGGCGGCCGGCGCGCCCTTGCCGCTTACGTCCCCGATAAGAATGCCGCAGACGCCTCGCCCGCTGTACTTCAGAAAATCGTAAAGATCGCCGCCGACCTGACGGGCGGGAGCAAACCTGCAGGCGACTTCGGCGTGGCGAAACAGCGGCACTTTGGGGGGCAACAATCGGAACTGCAGCTCGCGCGCCAGCGCCAGGTCCTGTTCCAGCCGCTGTTCCTGGCGCGCGATTTGTTCGTACAGCGTGGCGTTTTCGATGGCGATCGCGACCTGCGCCGCCAGCGACGTCATGATGCGTACATGATCCTCGGTGAAGTAACCACGGCGCGTGTGTTCGATATCCAGCACGCCGATGACCTTGTCTTTGTAGATGAGCGGAATGCACAGTTCCGAGCGCGTCTCAGCGTTCGCCATGATGTAGCGCGGGTCCTTGCTGACATCGGGGACCAGCACCGCCTGCGCGTGCTGCGCTGCGTAACCCACCAGCCCAACGCCTAAACGAATCTCGTGCTTGAGCTGCACGTTCTCCTTGAAGCGCAACGAAAACCGGTGCTGCAGGACAGTACCGGTTTTGTCGAGCAGCAGAATGGAAAACATCTGGTAGTCGATGATGCGGGTCACCAGGTCGGCAATGCGCTTCAGCAACTCGTCAACGTTCAATATGGAGGTCAACTCGCGGCTGATTTCCGTCAGGAGCGTAAGTTGCCTTGCCTGGCGTGACACCCGCGTGTAGAGGCGCGCGTTCTCGATGCCGGCCGCGATGCGCGATGCAAACAGCGCCAGCAGCCGCTTGTGCTCTTCGGTGAATGCGCCCGGCTGTGCTGCCTCGATGTCAATTACGCCAATGACTTTGTTTTTCGCGATGAGCGGCACCGCCAGCTCGGAACGAACACCCGGCGTGGTGTTTACCACGTTGGCTTCCTCATCCACATCGTTCACCAGCACAGGCCGCCGGGTCTGCACGGCGCGGCCGGTAATGCCCTGTCCAACCTTGATGCGAATGCGTTCGGCCACTTCAGGCGGGTGGCCAACCTGAAATCGCACGCGCAGCTCCTGTGTCTTCTCGTTGAGCAGCAGGATGGCAAAGATTTCGTAGTCCAGGAAGCGCTTCAACACCTCGGCGATGCGCTGCAGGAGTGTGTTCAGGTCCAGCGTCGTGTTGACAGCATCGGCGACCTCAAGCAAGTAGGTGTCGAGTGTGGAAGGCACTGAGGGCTGCTTATGAGGCGGCGCCATCGGGCTGGAATTCCTCTTCATCATGGCAGTCGGCACTTCGCGCACTTCAGCGCAATGCTCGATGTGGGGAAATGATCGCTCTGCAGCAAATCAATGCATGGTAACACCGCACCATTGTTCAGGACCGGCCGAGCGCCGCACGTAGTGATAGGTTGCGACCCCGGTGCCGCAGCCACTAGAATTCTCAGCGGCAGAGGAGCCGCAGATGCCATTACCCGAGTTCAGGCAGTTGGTGGACGAGGCGAAATCGCAGATCAGCCAGATTACCCCTGAGGAGCTTCGACGCATGCGGCAATTGGGTCAGGACTTCACGTTGATCGACGTGCGCGAGCGCGACGGCCAAGGGCGTCATTTACGGAGCTGTCAAGCTGCCACGTGGCATCCTCGAAGTGAACATCGATCAGATTACGACCGACAAGGACCACAAGCTGGTGTTGTACTGCGGGGGGGCAGTCGCTCCGCACTGGCCGCGGTCAACCTCAAGAAGATGGGCTTTCGCAACGTGTTTATGCTCGCCGGTGGTTACCGCGACTGGCGCGAGGGAGACACCCTGTGACTCAAGGTCCCCTTGCTTCATCCTTGTGAATGGGAGAGATCATGAATCTGCAAGGCAATCGCATCACCTGGCTTGGCCATGCCACCTTTCGCATCGAAACTAACGACGGCGCAACCGTGATCGTCGATCCCTGGGTCATGGGCAATCCCATGTGTCCGGAAGGCGAGAAGCAGGTCAAGAAGGCGGATGCGCTCATCTGTACCCACGGCCACTTTGACCACATCGGCGATGCAGCGGCCATTGCGAAGCAACTCAATCCGACCGTGGTCGGCATCTTCGAACTCTGCGCCTGGATGGAAAAGAAAGGCGCCAGGCAGATTGCTCCCATGAACAAGGGCGGCACCCAAACTGTAGCCGGAATCAAGATCACGATGACCCACGCCGTGCACTCCTGCGGCATTCTCGACGATGACGGCAGCATCGTTTACGGCGGTGAAGCCTGCGGCTATGTCCTGGAGCTGCCGGGCGGAGTCAGGCT
>Ga0335082_10002286_pt1 | contig 20595 bp, 19 predicted proteins | sample Lox_Sample_41_FD_206718 | JGI IMG/M metagenome (GOLD analysis project Ga0335082, IMG submission 206718) | Soil microbial communities from Loxahatchee National Wildlife Refuge, Florida, United States - Lox_Sample_4.1 | ecosystem: Environmental > Terrestrial > Soil > Wetlands | place: USA...
CCGTAGATGAAGTCGCCCGATTCGTGCGTCGCCCACTGCGCGCGCAGCTCGGGGCGCCAGATCGATTCGCCGAGGAGCACCGCCGGCCACGTCGCCGCCGCCGGACCCAGCGTGACGAGCGACCGCATCCAGTGCGACGGCACGAGCAGCGCCCGCGTCATCACGATGAGCATGACGCCCGCGAAGTCGCTGCTGGCGAACCCGCCGTGCTCGACGCCGATGATCGCGACGAAGGCGCAGAGCAGGAAGCAGACGATCACGTCGAGCGCGACCATCGCGGCCGCCGAGAGACGACCCCAGCGCAGCGCCGCGTACCCGATGAGCAGGGACATCGTCCCGACCGCGCGCAGCGTGACGATCCCCGGGATCCACTGCGTGTGGTGCCACTGGATGGCGCCGACGATGTCGATGGCGACCCACGGCGGCCACACGAAGCAGCCGACGAGGGTCACCCGCTGCAGGGCCGCGCGCTGCTCGTCCGCCGCCTGGACGCGATTGCCAGCGGCGACGGTGAGCTCGGCAGGCCCCCCCATCCCGTTAACGTATCGCAGTACGGGTCAGGCTGCCGCGTCGGCTCCGAGGGACCGCTCGTCCTTGAGCAGGGTCCGCAACCGGGCTCGTGCGCGGTGGAGGCGCGAGCGGATTGCGCTTTCGGTCGCGCCGAGGCGGTCGGCGATCTCCTGCAGCCCCAGGTCCTGGTTGTAGTGCAGGGCGACCACGTCCCGGTACTCGGCGGGCAGCTCTTGGAGGGCGGCCCGGACCCGGGCGTCGCGCTCGTTCTGGGCCGCGGCCGTGTCGGCGCGGTCCTCGAAGGCGCCCTCGTTGGCCGCCGGGAGGGAGGCGAGGTCCTCGAGGTCGAGCCCCTCGACCAGCCGCGAGCGATGCCGGCGCTGCGTGCGCATCAGCATCAGGGCCTCGTTGGCCGTCACGCGGAAGAGCCACGTGGAGAAGCTGGAATCCCCGCGGAAGGAGCCGACCCGGCGGATGATCTGCACGAGGGTCGACTGCACGAGGTCGCGGCGGTCGTCCTCCGACAGCGGGTAGCGCAGGAGCTGCTTCTCGATGTGCGGGCGAAGCTGGACGACCAGCGAGGAAAGGGCGGCCGAGTCGCCGCGGGAAGCCTTGGACAGCGTCTGCTTGTCGGGGGTGAAGGCCATGGGGATGCGGGGGCGGATTGCGACGGCCGTGCCGTCGCCGGTCCACGCGAAATCGCAGGGGTTTCGCCACAGCCGGGGATGTTGGATCGCCGACAGGTGCATGGTAGGCAGACGCACGTGACCGGCGCCCCGCTGGAGCACCCGCTGCCCGCGGGAATGCGCGACCTCCTGCCCGAGGAGGCCGCCGCACGCCGTTCGCTCGCGCGCCGCGTGCTCGACGTGGTCACGCTGCACGGTTACGGGCTCGTCACACTGCCGGTGTTCGAGTTCGCCGACGTCCTCGAGCGCGGGCTCGGGACGCTCGATCCGTCGGACGTGCTGCGCTTCGTGGAGCCCGAGTCGGGGGAGGTCGCGGCGCTGCGGCCGGACATGACGCCGCAGATCGCGCGCGTCGTCGCGACGCGCCTGCGGGACCGGCCGCCGCCCGTGCGCCTCGCCTACGAGGGCACGGTGGTGCGCAGGCGCAGCGGACGCGCGCGAAAGCACCGGCAGATCCCGCAGGTCGGCGTCGAGCTCGCGGGCGTGCCCGGCCCGGGCGGCGATCTGGAGCTCCTGGCGCTCGCCGCGGGCGCGCTCCGGGCCGCGGGGCTCGAGCGATTCACGCTGGACCTGGGCGACGCCGGCATCGTGCGCGCGCTGCTCGCGGGGCGCGCGCCGGAGGAGCAGGCGCGCCTGTCCGAGGCGCTCGCGCGCAAGGACGAGGGGGCCGTGAAGGACGCGACGCTGGCGGCGCTGCTCCGGCTGCAGGGTGGACGCGACGCGATCGTCGAGGGGACGCGACTCCTGGCGCGCACGCCGGCGGCCGACGCGGTGGCGCGGCTGCTCGCGATCTTCGACGCGGCGGTGGCGCGCGGCCTGGGCGCCCACGTGCAGGCGGACCTCGGGGAGATGCGCGGCTTCGCGTACTACACGGGGCCTCTCTTCCACGCGTACGCCGCGGGCACGGGCGACGCCGTCCTCTCGGGCGGCCGCTACGACGAGCTGCTCGCGCGCTTCGGCTGCCCCATGCCCGCCGCCGGATTCGCCGTGGACCTGGACCGGCTGACCGAGGCCCGCCGGGCCGCGGGCGCGCCGGCCGAGCGCGAGATGCGCGTGGTCGTGCTGGGGCAGGACGACGATGCACGCGTGGCGGAACTGCGCGGTCGCGGCGTCGTCGCGGTCGCGTTCGCCGGCTCTCCGGACGCGGCCCGGGCGTACGCGCGCGCCTGGGGTTTCACGCACGTGATGGAGGGACCGGCCCTCTCGGAACTCTCCTGCTAAGGTCCCCGTCCTCATGCCTGCCGTCGTCGTCGTGGGCGCCCAGTGGGGCGACGAAGGAAAGGGGAAGATCGTCGACATCTTCACCGAGCACGCCGACATGGTCGTGCGCTACGGCGGGGGGCCCAACGCGGGGCACACCCTCGTCGTGGGGAACGAGAAGCTCGTCGTGCGGCTCGTGCCGAGCGGGATCCTCCGCGAGAAGACGACGTGCATCCTCGCGCAGGGCATGGCGATCGACCCGGGGAGCCTCGTCGCCGAGCTCGACGAGCTGCGCAAGCGCGGGTTGCCGCGGTCGAGCACCTCGCTGCTCGTGAGCGACCGCGCGCACGCGATTCTCCCGTACCACGTGCTCGTCGATCAGCTGCGCGAGAAGACGCCGCTGGCCCTGGGGACCACCAAGCGCGGCGTCGGCCCCTGCTACGAGGACAAGGCGGGCCGGCGCGGTGTCGCGCTCGGCGCCCTGCGCGACATGGATCGCGTCGAGGCGCTCGTGCACCGGGCGCTCGCGCACTGGGAGCCGACCATCGTGGCGCTCGACGGGATGCCGCCGCGCGCGAAGGACATCATCGATTCGCTCCGGCCTCTCGCGGAACGCATCGTGCCGATGCTCGCCGAGTCGGCGAAGCTGGTCGAGGCGACGATGAGCGCCGGCAAGCGCGTGCTCTTCGAGGGCGCGCAGGGGACGCTGCTCGACGTGGACCACGGGACGTACCCGTTCGTCACGTCGTCGCACGCCACGGCCGGCGGCGCGTGCACCGGCGTCGGCGTCGGCCCCTCACGCATCGACGCGGTCGTGGGGCTCGTGAAGGCGTACTGCACGCGCGTCGGCGGCGGCCCGTTCCCGACGGAGCTTCACGACGACGTGGGCGAGCGGCTGCGCAAGCGCGGCGACGAGTTCGGCTCGGTCACCGGGCGCCCGCGCCGCACCGGGTGGCTCGACCTCCCGGCGCTCCGCTACGCCGTGCGCATCAACGGGCTCGATGGGCTGGCGCTCACGAAGCTCGACGTGCTCACGGGCCTCGAGAAGATCCAGGTCTGCGTCGCGTACGACACGCCGAACGGGCGTACCGAGGACTTCCCCATCGACGACGTCGATCGCTCCAAGCCCGTGTACGAGACCGTCCCGGGCTGGACCGAGGACATCTCCGGCGCCCGCGCGCTGCGCGATCTGCCGGACGCGGCCCGCCGCTACGTCGAGCGCATCGAGAAGGAAGCGGGCGCCCCCGTTTGGCTCGTCAGCGTCGGCTCGCGACGCGACGAGACCATCGCCCTGCGCGATCCGTTCGCCGCCTAGCCCGGGCTCTTGAAGTAGCGGCCCACGGGCTCGCCGAAGAGCTCCGATTCCGCCTCGTACTTCATGCCGAGCTTCTCGGCGACGCGCAGGGACCGCTTGTTCGCTGCGTCGATGAGTGCGATGGCGCGCTTCTCCTTGCGCACCTCGAAGACCCAGCGGAGCACCTCGGTGACCGCCTCGGTCGCGTAGCCGCGTCCCCAGTGCGCGCGGAACGTGCCCCAGCCGATCTCGATCTCCGGCCACGTCTCGCGGAAGAAGGCGCCGACGTACCCGATCATCCCGCCGCCCTCGAGGCGCTCGACGGCCCACCATCCGGTGCCCTGGAGGAGCCAGCCGCCGATGTTGCAGCCGAAGATGCGCCACGAGTTGCGACGGTCGTGGCTGCCGGTGAACTCGGTGGAGATGGGGTCGCCGAGGTGCGTGGCGAACGCGTCGAAGTCCGCCATGCGGTACTCGCGCAGCAGAAGCCGCTGCGTGCGCAGGTGCGGCACCGAGACGGGGGGCGAGCGATCTTCGGCCATGGAGCCTCCGGGGCGGTTCATCGTATCCTGCCGCGCATGACCCAGCCGGTCCCGCCGCCCGAAGCCCTCGAGGTGATGCGCATGCTCAACGGCGCTCGCGTGCAGTTCGCGCTCGTCACGGCCCTGGAGCTGCACCTCTTCGAGCACCTCGCGAAGGGGCCGGCCACCGCCGGCGAGCTCGCGGCACGCGCCGGCGTGAGCGAGCGCGGGGCGCAGGCGCTGCTCGACACGTTCCTCGCGCTCGACGTCGTGAAGCTCGAGGCGGGCCGCTACCGCAACGGGGTCGGCGCCGACATGCTGCTCGTGCCGGGCAAGCCCAACTACGTCGGCGACGAGCAGGCGCCCATGCTGCGCCAGCAGGTGCAGTGGCTCTCGCATCTGACCGAGGCGGTCCGCACGGGCAAGGCGGTCGTCGCGATCGACGACCCGTCGGTGCTCGCGTTCTGGACGCACCTCACGCCGATGATTGCGCGCATGAACGCCCCCATTGCGGCGCAGGCGGTGCGCGAGCTCGGCCTCGGCGAGGGCGCGCCGGCGCTGCTCGACGTGGGCGGCGGCATGGCCGTCTACTCGCTGGCGCTGCTCGCGGCCAACCCGCGCGCGCGCGCGACGCAGGCCGACTGGCCCCACATCAACGCGGCCGCGCGCGCGCTCGTCGAGAAGCAGGGCAACGGCGCACGGTTCGAGACGATCGACGGCGACTTCCGGCGCAGCGACCTGGGGCAGGGGCGCTTCGACGTCGCGGTGCTGTCGAACATCATGCACCAGGAGTCGCCGGCCTCGAACCGCGAGCTCCTCGGGAGGCTGCACCGTGCGCTGAAGCCCGGCGGGCACCTCGTCGTCGCCGAGTTCGTCGTGGAAGACGGGCGCACGGGGCCGCCGATGCCGCTGATGTTCACCCTGAACGTGCTGCCGCTGAGCGACGAGGGGAAGGCGTACGAGCGGCGCGAGCTGACGGCGCTCGTGACGGAGGCGGGCTTCGCCGCGCCGCGCTTCGTGCCGGCCGGGCCGGTGGGCACGCTCGTGATCGCCGCGCGCGCCTAGCGCGGGTCACGCGCGGACGAAGCGGCGGATCGCGTCGACGACGGCGTCGGGCTGGTCGCGGTGCGGCGAGTGGCCGCACGCGTCGAGGACGAGCCGCGTGACGGGGCCGCCGGCGCCGCGCTCGATGGCGTCCACCTGGGCGAGCGTGCCGTACGGGTCGTCTCGCCCCTGGATGACGAGGGACGGGACGCGGACGCGCGGGAGGTACTCCTCGATGTTCCACGAGCGGAAGCCGGGGTCGAGCCACGCGCGGTTCCAGCCCCAGAAGGCGCCGTCGACGTTCGCGCCGTGGTGGCGCTCGAGGCGCTCGCGCAGGTCGCCGGTGCGGTAGGCGTCGGCGGTGGCGGCGATGCTACTCACCGAGACGTCCTCGACGAAGACGTGGGGAGCGAGGAGCACGAGCGAACGGACGCGCTGCGCCTGGGGCAGGCCGCTCCCGGCGAACATGAGCGCGATGGATCCGCCGTCGGAGTGGCCGACGAGCACGGCCTCGCGCACGCCCGCCGCGTCCAGCACCTGGCGCAGCGACGCGAGCGCCTCGACCTGCATGTACGTGAGCGGCCACGGCGCGGCGCGCGCGTCGCTCTTGCCGTATCCCCAGCGGCTGTAGACGAGGGCGCCCATGCCGCACGCGGCGGCGACGCGCTCCGGGATGTCCTTCCAGGCCGAGACGCTGCCGAGCCCCTCGTGCAGGAATACGAGCGTCGGCGCTTGCTCGGGGGGCGGCCCGTGCCACTCCGCCTCGAGGCGGTGTCCGGCGGCGACGAGCTCCATCATCCCGCCCGCAGCTTGAAGCGCTGGATCTTGCCCGTCGCCGTCTTGGGCAGCTCGGCGACGAACTCGATCCAGCGCGGGTACTTGTACGGCGCGAGGCGGCCCTTCACGAACGCCTTGAGCTCGTCGGCCAGCGACGGGCTCGCGCTGACCGTCGCCTTGAGCACCACGAACGCGCGCGGCTTGATGAGGCCCTCGTCGTCGGCGTGCCCGACGACCGCCGCCTCGAGCACCGCCTCGTGCGCGCCGAGCGCCGCTTCCACCTCGAAGGGGGAGACCCAGATGCCGCCCACCTTGAGCATGTCGTCGGCGCGCCCCTGGTAGACGAAGTAGCCGTCGGCGTCGCGCGCGTACCGGTCGCCCGTGCGCGTCCAGGGGCCGTGGAAGGTCGCGAGGCTCTTGTCGCGCTGGTTCCAGTACGCCACGCAGCTCGACGGCCCGCGCACCCAGAGCGACCCCTCCTCGCCGTCGGGGACGGGATCGCCCGACTCGTCCACGAGCTTCACCTCGTAGCCGGGCACCGGCTTGCCCGAGGTGCCGTAGCGCACGTCGCCGTGGCGGTTCGAGATGAAGATGTGGAGCATCTCGGTCGAGCCGATGCCGTCGAGGATGTCGCTGCCGAAGCGCTCGAGCCATCGCTCGCCCACGTGCTTCGGCAGCGCCTCGCCCGCCGAGATGCTCGCGCGCAGCCGCTGCGATCCGGCGGCGCGATCGAGCGACGCGTCGGCGAGGATCGATGCGAAGAGCGTCGGGACGCCGCCGAAGAGGGTCGGCTGGTGCGTCTTCATGGTGCGCATGACGGCCGCCGGCGTCGGCCGCTCGCCGAGGAGCACGGCGCTCGCGCCGACGTGCATCGGGAAGGTCATCGCGTTGCCCAGGCCGTAGGCGAAGAAGAGCTTCGCCGCCGAGAAGACCACGTCGTCCTCGCGGATGCCGAGGACGCCCTCGCCGTAGAGCGCCGCGGTGTGCACGAGGTGCGCGTGCAGGTGCACGGCGCCCTTGGGCGTCCCGGTCGATCCGGAGGAGTAGAGCCAGAACGCGACGTCGTCCGAGCACGTGGGGGCCGCTTCCGCGGGCGACGCGCCCGCCAGCAGCGCCGCGAGCTCGCTCCCGCGCACCACCTTCTTCACGTGCGGCGACTGCGCGGCCGCCGGCAGCACCTTCTCCGCGAGGGCGTCGCTCACGAAGACGACGCGCGCGCGGCTGTCGGCGAGCATGTACGCGTAGTCCGCCGTCGTCAGCAGCGTGTTGAGCGGCACCGGGACGACGCCGGCGCGGATGGCGCCCCAGAAGACGCAGGGGAAGTCGACCGAGTCGAGCATGCAGAGGGCCACGCGCTGCTCGGGCTCGACGCCGAGGGCGCGGATGGCGCCGGCGACGCGCGCCGTGCGCTCCGCGAGCTGCCCGTACGTGAGTGAGCCCGCGTCGTCGCGGAAGGCGACGCGCTCGCCGCGGCCCTCGGCGACGTGCCGGTCCACGAAGTGCGTCGCCGCGTTGTACGCGCGCGGCAGCGTGATCACGGACGCACCCCGAGCGCCGCGAGCAGGTCGGCCGACGTGTACACGGTGCCGCCCTTGACGACGGTGACCGGCCGGCGCACGTCCGAGATGTGCTCGTCGGGCTTGCCGTCGACGAGCACGATGTCGGCGTACTTCCCGGCCGCGATCGAGCCCCACTCCTTGTCGTGCTTCATCACGCGCGCCGCGCCGATGGTCGCGAGCGACAGCACCTCGGGCGCCGGGATGCCGGCGTCCACGTAGAGCTCGAGCTCGCGGTGCAGCGAGAAGCCCGCGAGATCGTCGGTGCCGGCGACGACGCGCACGCCGGCGTCCCACATGGCCTTCACGAGCTTCTTCATCGTCTCGTACGAGGCGCGGTACGTCCCATCCATGCCCTCGGGCACCGGCAGACCGCCCGCGAGCAGCCCGCGCCGCACCTGCACCGGGAACCTGTCGGCCACCGCCGCGAACGTCGGGGGCATCTGCCCGGGCCTGCCGAGGAACATGGGCTCGAACGTGACGAGCGTCGGGTCGATCACCGTCTTGTGCTTCGCCAGGAGCGCGACGAACTTGCGCACGTCGGGCGACGCGAGGTCGAGCGCCGCGCCCTTCTGCGCCACGAGCGTGAACCGGAGCGGCGTGCGCGTGTCGTCGTCGCGCGACGAGAGCAGCTGCAGCATCAGGAAGTTTGCGTGCTGGATCTCGTCGTACCCCGCCTCGACGGCCTCGCTGGCGAACATGTGCGCCGGGATGTGCCCGCTCACGCGCAGGCCCTTGGAGTGCGCGTACGCGGCGAGCGGCGCGACGAGCTCCGGCTTGAGGGAGCTGTACAGCTTGATCTGCTCGTACCCGCGGGCGGCGTACGTGTCGATGTCCGCCTTCCCCTCGTCCACCGTGTCGGCGAACACCTTGCTCGGGGCCTGGAAGGGGCCGCGTCCGTCGATGAACCCCGCCATGACGACGCGCGGACCGATCTCGGTGCCGGCCGCCCACGCGTCGCGCATGCTCTTCAGCTCGTCCATGTCGTTCGCGAGATCGCGCGCGCCGGTGACGCCGTTGGCGACGTCGAGCAGCCCGTCGATGCGCGACAGGTGCGAGTGCATGTCCCAGAGACCCGGCATCGCCGTCTTGCCCGCGGCGTCGATCGTCTCGACGCCGGCCGGCACCTTCGTCGTCGCGCTCGGTCCCGCCGCGACGATGCGATCGCCGCGCACGACGATGGTGGCGTCCGGCACGACGCGCTTCTTCTCCGCGTCGAAGAGGCGCGCGTGCACGATGGCGAGCCCCGCCGCCGGCGGCTGGTGCGCCAGCTTCTTCGCGAGCGTGGCGTAGCGCGCGACCGACGCCTCGCGCTGCACGTCGTTGAGCTTCGGCAGGGCGCCCTGCCAGCCCTCGCGCACGACGGAGGACCAGGGGCTCGCGGTGGCGAAGAACTCGTGGTCGTCGTCCAGCCACACCGAGAACGGCTCGAAGGCGAACCCGTCGACCTCGTAGCGCACGACGTGCATCGACTTGCCGTCCGCCTCGACGGTGAGGTCGCCGGCGCGCGTGACGTGCGCCGAGCCTCCGGGCAGGAGCGCCAGCTGCCCATCGGGCGACGCGAGCGCCGCGCGCACCATGGTTCCCGTGAGGTCCGGCGCGCCCTCCATCGGCACGTAGCAGGCGTGGCCCCCGGCGGGCGCGTCGCCGTGCTCGGCGCGGTTGCTCCACGCGAGCCTGCCGCCGTCGAGGTGCAGGTGCTCGTCCACCGGCTGCTTCAGGTAATCGACGCCGGTGATGTCGACGCGCGTCAGCGTGCCGTCGGGCGCGGTCTCCCAGTGCGTGTCCTGCTTGGGCCCGCGGCCGCGATCGTTGAACTCCCATGTCGCGTCGCGCGAGCCGTCCGCGTGGATCGTCACGACGCTGCCGCCCGCGACGTGCCCCATCGTGTCGACGACGAAGCGCAGCGTGCGATCGCCCCCGGTGGGCGCGGGCGCGACGGGTGCCGGTGCTGCGGGAGCTGCGACTGGTGGCTGCGGCGGCGGCGCCTTGGGATCGAGGCAGCCGGCTTGCGCCGCGAGCGCCAGGGGCAGGAGCGCGAGGGAGTGACGCATGCGCGTCACGGTAACCCCTCGCGCCCCTGCCGGGCGACCTTGGTTCGCCCTCTACCGCCATCGGGTCTGGTGCTCGAGCCCGCTCTCCTTCGGAGCGTGCGGGCTCAGGCCGTCGGCTTCGGCGCCGCCGGCTTGTTCTTCGCCCGGGTCGCCTTCGCCTTCGTCGCGGCCTCGGCCTTCGTCGCCGCGCTTCGCTGCGGCGTCTTGGCCGGGTCCACGCCGAACTGGCTCTTCAGAGCCGGGTTCGCCTTCCCGAGCCGCACCTTGAGGTACGGCTTGAGGTTCACGACGACGGCCCGCGCCGCCGCCTCGGCCGCGTGCGCCTTCTGCACCGCCGCGTGGTACGCCGCGTCCGCGGGCGCGACCTGCGCCTCGGCTGCGACGTAGTCCGTCAGCGGTTGAAGGACCTGCGCCTTGGTCAGCGTCTGCCCGTCGATCGTCAGCGTGGCGTCCGGAAGCGACTGCACGCCCGTGATGAGCGACTGGCAGAGAGCGAGAAACTGCAGCTTCGTGTCGTTGCGATTGGCACTCATGTGTCTTCTCCATGCGAGGAGCAGGGGCGGGGACCGCACCGTGCGGGCGACCGCTCTGCCCTGTTGATCCCCCAGTGCATCGAGAAGCCAAAAAAGGACGCGGCCCCTCGGCCGGTTCGGTCGATTTTTCGTAACCTCGCGCCAGGGCAGGGGAATCCGGCGCAACTTTTTTCGTTCTCAGGGCGCGAGAACCGCATCTGGCGCCTCGAGAGGCGTCTCCGAGGGCACGAGAGGCGCATCTAGGGGCGTCAGAGCCGTCTCTAGCCCCGCGAGATGCGCCTCTACGGACCCGAGAGGCGCCTCTTAGGGCGCGAGAGCCGCCTCTCGGGCCGCTAGATGCGGCTCTCGCCAGGCGAGAGGCGGGTCAGCCCGGGCCGGCGTCCACCGGGCAGTTCATGCCCTTGCACTTGCACTGGCCCATCTTGCACATGTTGCCGGCGCCGCAGTTCACGCACGCGGCGCCGCCCATGCCGCACTCCGTGGGGGACTGCGCGTTCTGCCTCACGCACGTCGTTCCGTTGCAGCAGCCGTTGGCGCACGAGGCGGGGTCGCACACGCAGGCGCCCGTCGCCTTGTCGCACTCTTGCCCGGCCGCGCACGCCGCGCACGCGGCGCCGGGCATGCCGCACGCGCTGTTCGTCTGCGATCCGGGGACGACGCACGCGCCGCTGGCGGTGCAGCACCCGCCGTCGCACGAGCTCGCGTTGCACACGCACTGGCCGCTGCTCGTGTCGCACTCCTGGCCCGCCGCGCACGCGGCGCAGAGCGTGCCCCCCGCTCCGCACGACACGGTCGACTCGCTCGCCAGCGGCTCGCACGTGGCGCCCGACGTGCAGCAGCCGGCGCACGCCGAGCCCCCGCAGGTGCACGCTCCGCCGGAGCAGTTGCCTCCCGCGGCGCACGGGGCGCACATCGCGCCCGCGCTTCCGCAGGACGTGGGCGACTGCGCGTCCCACGGCTCGCACTGGCCGGTCGCGGTGCAGCATCCGCCGGCACACGTGCTGGCGCCGCAGGGCGGCGCGGCCTCGGCGGCGTCGTCGCCCGAGGCGTCGTCGCCCTGCGTGACATCGGCCGTCGCGTCGCCCGCGTCGCCGCCGGAGGTCGCGTCGGCCCCGGAGCTGCTGCCGCCGGAGGACGAGCCGGATCCGTCCGCGCCGCCGTCGCTCGTCGACGCCGGGCCGTAGCTGTCGAGCCCCAGCACCTGCGCGCAGCCGGCGGCGCACGCGAGCGCCACGACCAGCGCGCCGACGATCGTCCGCCCGCGCATCACCACGCCCCCTGCAGCGCGAGCCCCGCGCGATCGGCCGCGACGAACGGCGCGACGCTCGCCCGCGCCGCGCTCGGCGACGACGAGGAGCGCACGAGGAGCCAGAACCCCGCGCCGATCCCGACGACGCCCGCCGCGAGACCGATGGTCGACACGGTGGCCGCCGTCTTCGCGCTGCTGACGAGCGACAGGCCCGTCGAGTCACACTGCCGCCCCGGGCAGTGCGCATCCGCGTCGTTCTTCTGCGACAGCGCGTATGCCCCGAACCCCACGCCCACGCCGAGCGCGGCGATGCCCACGCCGCCGACGACGTACGCGAGCGTGCGCGAGCCCCCGTGCGCGGCCGGTGCTTCGGCACTCGCCGGGCCCGCTTCACCGCCCGGCGCGCCGGCTGCAGGCATCGCCGCGGCTGCCGGCACCGGCGCGGCAGCCGCCGGAGCCGCCGCGGCCACCTCCTTCTCCAGCGGGCCGACCTCGACGCGCACCTCGCCGGTGCCCGTGACCGCCGCCGGCACCGTGCGCGCCTGGTACCCGGGCGCCTGCACCGTCACCGTGTGCTGCCCCGGGTCGACGGCGAACGGGATGCCCCACTGGTCGTGCGCGAGCGGCTTGTCGTCGATGCTGACCTGCGTGCCGTCCGGCGGCGTCCCCAGCTCGAGCCGCAGGAACGCGAGCTGCCGCGCGAGCGTCGCCGCGTGCGCGCGGGCGAACTTCTCTCGCTCCGCCTGGTGCGCCTGGATCGCCATCGCCGCCGCCTGATCGTACTCGTGCCACGCCGACGCGATGCGCCCCTGCTTCTCGTGGCAGTACGCGACGTTCAGGAGCCGGCCGATCTTCGGGTCGAGGCGCTCGCTCTCCTCGAGCTTCGCGCACGCCGCCGGGAGCTCCCCCGCGGCGAGCAGCTGCTGCCCCTCGCGAAAGAGCGCGTCAGCCTGCGCGCGCACCGCGCTGCTCGACTGCGCCGCGGCTGGCGGCGCGCAGAGAACGACCACGGCCGCCGCCGACGCGGCTGCAGCCAGGATCGCGCTCGCTCGCCGCATCCCCCGTCACTCCGGCGAATCGAGGACGCTCGGCAGCTGGCCGGGCCTCGTCTTGGAGGGCACGCCCGTGCTGCCGTGGCGCGAGGGGGGCGCTCGCTTGACGGGCTGCGCGGGGGTGGAGGCTGCTGCGGCGGGCGCCGACGCGGACGGCTGCGAAGCCGGCGCGAGCGCCGCCGTCTCCGCTCCGGGCGCGGCGGAAGGCGCGGGCGCCGGATCGGGCCAGATCGCTTCGACGGGCTCGCCCGGCTCGGGCGCCTGCGTCGCCGGCGTCGCGGCCGCCGCCGGCAGGTTCTGCCGTGGGCTCGTGCGCATGAGCGTGACCACGCCCGCGAGCGCCACGAGCGCCAGCACGGCGCCGAACGCGACGCCTCTGCGCCGCCGGGGCGCATGCACCGGGACGCCCTGCGTACCCGCGGCATCGAGCATCGTCTCGCGTGAATTGATGTCGCGCGGCCGCACGTGCGTCGAGCGCATCGACGCGTCGGGCGGCACCGGCGTGTAGATCACGGGCGGCGTGCTCGTCGACGCAGACACGCGCACCGCCGGCGGACGGCTGGACCGTGCCGGATCGCTCATGCGCGTCGAGCGCGCGAGCGTCCGCGCGATGCGCGCGGCGTAGTCCCCGTGAGCGCCCGAGCCGTACTGCTCGATCGCCGAGGCCAGCTCGGCGACGCTCTGGAAGCGCTCCTCGGGCTTGCGCCGGATGCAGCGCATGACGGCGGCCTCGAGCCCCTCGGGCAGCTCGGGCCGGTGCTCGCGCAGCGGCCTCGGGTCGGTGTGCAGGATGTTGCCGAAGATCTCGCCGATGCTCTCGCCGTCGAAGGCGGCGTGGCCGCCCAGCACCTCGTAGAGCAGGACGCCCATGCCCCAGATGTCGGCGCGCTCGTCGATGTCGCGCGAGCAGCGCACCTGCTCGGGCGACATGAAGCCGGGGGAGCCGAGCGCGGCGTGCTCGCCTGTGAGGGAGCCGGGGGAGGTCGGGGCGCTGCCCGACACCGCGGGCTCGGCGAGCTTGGCGACGCCGAAGTCGAGCACCTTGATGACCTCGCGTCCGTCGGGCGACGTCGTGAGGAACAGGTTCGCCGGCTTGAGGTCGCGATGCACGACGCCGGCGCCGTGCGCGTGCGCGAGGGCCTCGAGCGCCTGCAGCGCGAAGTCGACGGTGCGCTCGGCGGTGAAGGGGCCGATGCGGCGGAGCATGCGGTCGAGGTCCTCGCCTTCGAGCAGCTCCATGACGATGTAGGGCGGGCCGTTGTCGAGCGTGCCGACGTCCATGACGCGGGCGACGTGCTCGCTCTTGAGGCGGGCGACGGCGCGGGCCTCGCGCATGAAGCGCTCGACGGACTTCTCGTGTCGGAGAAGCTCCGAGGAGAGCACCTTCACCGCCACGTCCAGGTCCAGCAGCGTGTGGTACGCCGCGACGACCGAGCCCATGGCGCCCGCGCCCAGCACGCGCTCGACGCGGTACTTGCCGTCGATGAGATCACCCTGCGACAGCAAGACCTGCGACGTCGAGGGAGGGTCCGGCGCGCTCGCCCCCATGAATCTCAGATGTAAGCCGGTGCAAGCGGCACCGGCACGGTCAGAACGGCCATGGAGCCTTGTATGAGACGGAAGAGCTGCGCCGTCCAGCTCTGCCCAGGGGGCCCCCCGGGCGCTGGCGGGCGGCTTTCGAGCGCGAAATGCCGGTCCCCGCGCTAGGTTTGCCCGGTGGCACTCGCTATGGCGCTAGCGCTATTTCAGATGGCGGCAGCCGCAGGCGGGTGGACCACCGGGCGCCCCCCCGAGTGCGGCGAGCCGGGCGGCCGGGCGGCCAACGTGTGGGAGCGGGCGAAGTCCCCCGAGCTCCGGCGCTACTGCGACCTCGTGGCGAGCGCGGCGTCGAAGCTCGCCGGGACGACGGCGATGGCGGAGCAGGCGCTCGCCGCTGCGCAGCAGGCTGAAGGGGTGCTCCCGGGGCATGCGGCGCCGCGCGTCCTCGAGGGACGGGCGCTGGTCGCGCTCGGTCGGCTCGACGAAGCGGCCCAGGCCCTTGCGGAGGGCAAGGCGCGGGACCCTCGGGCCCTCGAGGACCCGCTGGCGCTCCTCGCATGGGCCCGTGTCCTGGCGCGCACGGGGCATGCGGAGGACGCGGCCGACGCGTACCGGGCGCTGCTCCCGCGGGCGACGTCGCTCACGGCGGCCGAGAGGAGCGCGGCGGCCGTGGAGGCCGGGCTCGTCGCGATGCAGCGCGGTCCGGCGGGGCTCGACGAGGCGGTCGCGGCGCTGCGCGAGGCGGCGCGCGAGGCGCAGGACGAGTCCGCCGCGGTGGCGACGCTCGCGCTCGCCGTCGCGCTCGACCGCCGCGGCGACGCCGACGAGTGCCGCGCCCTGCTCGAGGGCCGCGCGCATCCGCAGGGGCTCCGCCAGGCCGGCGATCCGCGCACGCCGCTCGCGTCCCCGCGCGCCAAGGACCTCCTCGCGGTCGCCCCGGCCGAGCGCGACGCCCTCGCCGCCATCGGCCTCGAATCGACCGACGCCGCCGGCGCCCGCGACGCGTGGCAAGCGTTCCTCACCGCCGCCCCCAAGGGCCCCTGGGCCGAGTGGGCGCGATCCCATCTGAACGGCACCCGCGTGTCCAAGAAGGGCAGGGGCCGATGAAGCCGAGAGTCGCGTTGGTCGGTGCGCTGCTGCTCGCGGCCGGCGTCGCGCGGGCCGATACGCCGCCGAGCGTGTGGGACTTCGCGCGCGATCCGGACGAGCGGGGGCGGTGGGCGCTGCACGTGCGCGTCCAGAGGCTCCTCGTGCCGCCGGCGGACGACGAGGCGCCGATTCCCATCATCCGCGACGAGCAGATGGAGCTCCGGCTCGAGGCGGCGCGCGCGCTGCTCGAGGAGGCGCACGCCGCCGACAGCCCCGACGTGCGCCTTCGGCTCGATCTGGGCATCGTGTATTACCAGCTCGGCTACCGGCAGGGCCGGCGCGACATGTACGAGCTCGCCGTGCGCGTCCTCGCCCCCGCCACCGAGGCGATGGCAGCGAGAGAGTTCGGCCCGCCCGACGGCGAAGGGCTCAACACGGCGCTCGAGAGCCTCGTCTACTCCTACGCGAACCTCAACCGTCCACGCGACGAGCTCGCGACGTGGCACCGCTACATCCCGCGCCTCGTCGACGACCGCGTGCGCGCGACGATGCTCATGAACATGGGCGAGGCCGAGATGCGCCTCGGACGCGTCGACGACGCCGTCGCGACGTTCCGCGAGGTCGAGCGCCTCTGCGGCACCCTCCCCAACTCGCCGGGCGTGATCCAGACCTACGTGCTCGACCTCTGGGACGTCGCCGTCGCGCTCGATCGCTCGGGCGACCCGCAGGGAGCCATGGAGAACGCGACGCAGGCCGTGCACATGAAGGGCATGGCGACCCTCCGGGAAAAAGGCGTCTTCTTCACCCCCGACTGGGAGCGGCTCTGGTACCTCGCGCTCGGCGCGATGGTCGAGGCGCGCGAGGACAAGGATCTCGCCGAGGCGGTGCGCTACTGGATCAACGCAGAGGCCCAGTGGGACGAGTACATCGCGCAGGCGGGGATCGACGGGAAGGACCCGTGGCTCGCGATCGCCAAGCTGCGGCGCGAGCGGACGCACCGCGAGCTCGAGGCGGCCAAGAAGCGCGCGGGGAAGGCGTGGCACGGCAAGTAGAAGCGGACCGGCAGGCGCGCATCGGCGCGACGCTGGACCACATCCGCGCGACGTTCGACGTCGGCTCGCGGCTGCAGGCGGACCCGGTGAGCGGCGTGCACCGCTACCGCGCGCCCGAGGACCAGGAGCTCGTGGGCCTCGCGTGCGCGTGCATCGCCTTCGGCAACGTGAAGGCGATCCGCGCGAAGCAGGACGACCTGCTCGCGCGCCTCGGCGAGCACCCGGCCCGCGTCGCCGACGATCCGGCGGACCTCCACGCGCGCCTTCGCGGGTGGAAGCACCGCGTCTTCCGCGGCGAGGACCTCGCGCGCCTCCTCGCCGGCGCCCGCGCCGTCCAGCGGGCCGATGGATCGCTCGGCGCGCGCTTCTCGCGCGAGCTGTCGAAGCACGGGGAGCTGCGCGAGGCGCTCGCCGCCTGGTGCGACGCCATCCGCGACGCCGGCGGCCTCCGCCCCAGCGCGCGCCGTCGCGGCCCGGGGCACCTGCTTCCCGATCCGCGCGGGGCGAGCGGCTGCAAGCGCCTGCTCCTCTACTTGCGCTGGATGGCCCGCCCCGCCGACGGCGTCGACCTCGGCCTCTGGGACCTGGGCCCCGAGCGCCTGCTCATCCCCGTCGACGTGCACATCCACCGCCTCGGCAAGAACCTCGGCTTCACCCGCCACAGGAGCCCCTCCTGGCGCACCGCCGAGGAGATCACCGCGGCCCTTCGCCGCTACGACCCGCACGACCCCGCGGGCTACGACTTCTCCCTCTGCCACATGGGGATGCTCCAGCGCTGCCCGTCGCGCCGCGACGTCGAGCGTTGCGAGGGATGCGGCGTGAAACCCGTGTGCATTCACTGGAAGGGAGCCAGTTCTGGTAGAGTGACCGGCTAGCCCGTCACCCGCATGGCCGAGCCCACCCAGCGCGAGTTCGACCTGGACGCCGTCCGCACCGACGGATGGTTCGAGCGCATCGGCGAGGGCATCGGCAGCTTCCAGGCCCTCTGCGAGATCATCGGCGAGCGCTTCTTCGCCTTCTCGATCATCGTCGGCGCCCGCATCACCGCGCTCACGGTGGACCGGCGCAACCCGGACCTCTCCCTCGTCGACTTCGTGGTCGGCCTCGGCGACACCGACGACGGCCTGGAGCCCCAGCGCCTCACGCTGGCCGACTTCCGCCGCCGCCTCGTCGGCGCGCTGCTCGTGGAGGACGACAAGCCCGCCCCCGAGCCCACGCGCGACACCGAGATCGAGGTCATCCAGCTCTACATCGGCGTGCGCTACCTGCTGCTCGCGCCGCTCTACGGCTACTCGCTGCGCAAGCTGATCACCGACGAAGAAGAGGGCGCCCAGCTCGTCGTCCTGCACGACGGCGTCGAGGAGACGCACGATCTCGACGCGTTCCGCTTCCGCATCCGCGCCCTCGTGCGCGAAGAGCTCGAGCGCGTCGCGACCGGCGCCCGCAGCGCCATCGACCTCTCGAAGGTCGGCGAGGCCGAGGCGGCGGCGCTCCGCAAGGAGTGGACGAAGGTCATCCAGCTGCTCGGGTCGTGGCCGGCGCCGCTCGCCATCTTCCTGCGCACGCCGGAGGGGCAGCTCCTCACGCCGGACGCGCGCGGCCTCATCGCCAAGGGCCTGGGTCTCCTCGGCAGCGCCTGCGTGCACCTCGGCGAGGTCGAGCAGGCCGAGGAGGTCTTCCGCATCGGCATCCAGTACGCGCAGGAGGGCGTGGCCGCCGCGGACCTCTTCCGCCGTCTCGGCGAGGCGCTGCTCCAGAGCGACCGCCCCGGAGAGGCCATCGGCCCGCTTCGCCGCGCGCTCGCCTTCGGCGGCGGCCCCGCCGACGTGATGCCGCCGCTCGCCCGCGCCTTCCTGAAGCGCAAGAAGTGGGTCGCCGCCTACGCGTGCCTTCGCGACGCCCTCGAGGCGGGGGTGGGCGAGCGCGACCTCGCCGACGAGCTCCGTCAGGTCGAAGCGGCCCTCGGCGTCGGGCTGACCGCGTGGAAAGCGAAGCTCCTCGAGACCAAGCCCACGTAGACTGTCCTCGTCACCCGTGTTGACGCTGGGTTGGGCGAGCGGACCGGCGGCGAAGACCGCGCAGCGGAAGATGGAGGAGTTCGCCCGGACGCTGGGGCGGCTCGCGAAGGTCGAGCTGCAGCCCCGGGCGTTCGACACCTACGACGAGCTCACGCAGGCCATGTTCCGCGGCGAGATCGATCTCGAGTGGCTGCCGCCCATCCCGTTCCTGGCGCTCGCCGACCGGCGGAGCATCGCGGTCCTGGCGAGCGTGCGGAAGTCGCCCTTCCGCAGCGCCATCATCGTCGCGGCCGACTCGCCCCTGCGACGGCCGAGCAACCTCGTCGGCGCGAGCGCCGCCTGGGTCGATCGGCACAGCGCGTCCGGGTTCGTCCTGCCACGCGTCAAGCTCGCGCGCATGGGCATCGATCCCGGCATGGCGTTCGGCGCCGAGAGGTTCCTCGGCTCGCACGAGGCCGTGGTCCAGGCCGTAGCCTCGGGGGAGGCCGACTTCGGCGCGACGTGGGCGCAGGCCACGCCGCCCCGCAACATCACGGGGCCGTGGTCGCGCACCGCGCTCGAGGCGTCGGTGCGCGTGCTGACCGTGTTCGGCTCCATCCCGCCCGACGTCATCGCCGCGCGCGCCGACCTCGCGCCGACGGCCCGCAAGGCGATCGTCGCAGCGCTGAAGACGATCTACGACGAGAAGCAGTCCCGCTGGGTGGTCCGCGACGTCTTCGGCACCGAGGCGTTCTACCGGCCGGACCTGGACGTCTACGGCCCGCTCCGGGACGAAGTCGCCGAGGCGTACCAGTCGGGCTGGCTCGCCGTGCACGAGCCCACCGTCGAGCTGCCCGCCGCCCGCTCCCGGACCATCCCCGACGCCGAGGAGGCCATCGAGGTGGTCGACGAGGCCGACGTCATCGAGGGCACCGGCGAGCAGTGGGCTCTGGACGAGATGGAGGCCGAGGACATCGAGCTGACCGACGACTGACGCGACGCCCGCTTTTTGGCGACCGCGGCCCACATTGACAGCTTCATGCCGTAGGCACTAGAAAACCCGCGGGTTTTCCTGCCTCGGAGCCTCGATGATCGCCACCTACGCGCCGGTTTTCCTGCTCCTCTTCGTGTCCGGAGCCATCGCCGCGCTGTTTTACGGCGCCGCCACCTTCCTCGGGCGCCACAAGAAGCCCAACCCCGAGAAACTGCAGCCCTTCGAGTGCGGCAGCGAGAGCTCGGGCGGGCGGCACCTGAAGCTCAGCGTGAAGTTCTACCTGACGGCGATTCTCTTCGTCGTCTTCGACATCGAGAGCGTCTTCGTCTACCCGTGGGCCATCCACTTCCGCGACCTGGGGTGGCTGGGCCTGGCCGAGATGCTGGGGTTCCTGCTCGTTCTCGTGGTCGCGCTTGTCTACGTCTGGAGAAAGGGAGCGCTCGAATGGGAGACGTGAGCGGAAGGAGTGTCGTCCTCGAGGGCTCCGAGCAGGGCTTCGCGACGACGCGCGTGGACGCGCTGCTCGGCTGGGCGCGCAAGTACTCGCTCTTCGCGTACCCCTTCGTCACCGCGTGCTGCGGGATGGAGTTCATGGCGCTCACCAGCCCGCGCTTCGACCTGGCGCGCTTCGGCGCCGAGGCCCCGCGCTTCTCCCCGCGCCAGAGCGACCTGCTCTGGGTGGTCGGGACCATCAGCCAGCGCCAGGCGCCGGTGCTCAAGCGCATCTACGAGCAGATGATGGAGCCCAAGTGGGTGCTCGCCTTCGGCACCTGCGCGTCGTCGGGCGGGTTCTACGACAACTACACGACGGTGCCGGGCATCGACAAAGTGATCCCCACCGACGTGTACATCCCCGGCTGCCCCCCGCGGCCCGAGGCGGTGCTCGACGGGCTGATGCTCCTGCAGGACAAGATCCAGACCGGCTCGCGCCGCCCGGGCGTCGTGAAGCCGCGCTTCGATCCGCCGCACGCGGTCGACGGGCTCGTGCAGCTGCGGCGCTCGGCGGGTGACCCGAGCGAGCTCGTTCCCAAGCTGCGCGCAGGAGGCGACCGGTGAGCCAGGCAGTCCTCGAGAAGCTCAAGGCGCGCTTCGGCGCGGCCATCCTGCAGACGCACTCGGACTTCGGCGACGACACGGCGCTCGTCGACGCCGCCGAGTGGAAGGCGATCGCCAAGTACCTGCGCGAGGATCCCGCGCTCGACTTCGACCTGCCCGTCGACCTCTGCGGCGTCGACTACCCGAAGCGCCTGCCGCGCATGGAGGTCGTCCTCCACCTCTACTCGGTGAGCAAGCGGCACCGCATCCGCCTCAAGACCCGCGTCGGCGACGAGGACATGGACGGCGCGGAGCTCGACAGCCTCGTCTCCATCTGGGCGGGCATCAACTGGCTCGAGCGCGAGGTCTACGACATGAGCGGGGTGCGCTTCCGCGGCCACCCGGACCTGCGG
>Ga0335082_10002289_pt1 | contig 20591 bp, 17 predicted proteins | sample Lox_Sample_41_FD_206718 | JGI IMG/M metagenome (GOLD analysis project Ga0335082, IMG submission 206718) | Soil microbial communities from Loxahatchee National Wildlife Refuge, Florida, United States - Lox_Sample_4.1 | ecosystem: Environmental > Terrestrial > Soil > Wetlands | place: USA...
AGGACGGCCCAGCCGTAAGTATAGGCGCACACCGATACTGTACGTCTAGCTATTCCCCGAAAAGGTCCTGAACCAAGATTGTTGACGCTGCGTGGCGGGCATACCGCTGAATTGGGCCAGCATTTTGGTTCACATTACGGATTTTCCTTCCATCCAACTGGACATGGCAGAAGGGGGGTCACTTTTGCCGTCGCCATATACCAACCCCACTCCCGTTTGACCGCTTTTTCCGGCGGACTGTAAGATCGAAAGTCTCAGCCTTTAGCAATTAGCACTTGGCATTTAGCCGTGCGGGTTCGTGCCTCTCCATCCGAACCCGGTTTGGCTAAGTGCTAACTGCTAAAGGCTAAGTGCTGCTTCCCATGCCCCACGAACTGCCTAAATCCTACGAGCCAGGCGCGATTGAAAAGCGCTGGGCCGAATACTGGATCAAAGAGAAGCTGTTCTCCGTCAAGACGCCACCGCAGGGCACGTCCGAACATCGCCCCGTCTTCACCCTCCTTTTGCCCCCGCCAAATGTAACCGGACGGTTACACATGGGCCACATGCTCAACCAGACGCAGATGGACATCCTGGTGCGCTGGCACCGCATGCGCGGCTTTCTCACCCTCTGGCTGCCGGGCACGGACCACGCCGGCATCGCTACCCAAATGATGGTCGAGCGCCAACTGGCCAAAGAGGGCAAGCGGCGCCGCGATCTGGGGCGGGAGAAGTTCATCGAGCGCGTCTGGGAGTGGAAGCGGCAATACGGCGGCGCCATTACCGACCAGATGCGGCGGCTGGGCGCGTCGGTCGACTGGGACCGCGAATACTTCACCATGGACGAGAACCTCAACCGCGCGGTGCGCGAGGTGTTCGTCCGGCTGCATGAAGAAGGACTGATTTATCGCGGCAAGTACATCGTTAACTGGTGCCCGCGCTGCGGCACGGCGATCTCCGATCTCGAAGTCAAGCACGAAGAGGTGCAGGGCAAGCTCTACGAGATCCGCTATCCGGTGGGCGGATCGAAGGAGTTCATCACCGTGGCCACGACCCGTCCCGAGACGATGCTAGGCGACACTGCGGTTGCGGTGAATGAAAAAGACGAGCGTTACACCCACCTGCACGGCAAGAAAGTGATGTTGCCGCTGATGAACCGGGAGATTCCGATCATCACCGACGACCTGGCACAGCCGGAGTTCGGCACGGGCGCGGTCAAAGTCACGCCGGCGCACGATCCCAACGACTTCGAAGCGGGCAAGCGCCACAATCTGCCGCAAATCGAAGTCATCGATGAACACGCGCACATGAACCAGAACGCGGGTCCATACGCGGGGCTCGACCGCTTCGAGGCGCGCAAGCAAGTGTTGGCGAACCTGCAAGAGCAGGGCTTTCTGGTGGGCGAGAAGGACTACACGATCGCCCTGGGCAAGTGCGACCGGTGCGGCGTTGTGGTCGAACCGCGTCTGTCGACGCAATGGTTTCTCAAGATCGCGCCGCTGGCGGAGAAAGCGACCGAGGTCGTCGAGCGCGGCGAAGTCACGATTGTCCCCGAAAACTACAAGACGATCTATCTGAACTGGATGCGCAACATCCACGACTGGTGCATCTCGCGGCAGCTGTGGTGGGGGCACCGGATTCCGGCGTGGCACTGCGGGTGTGGTGAAGTGATTGTGGCCAGGGAGGCTCCGGCAAAGTGTGCCAAATGCAGCGGCTCCGAACTGACCCAGGACACTGACGTTCTCGACACCTGGTTCTCGTCAGGATTGCTGCCGTTCACAACCTTGGGGTGGCCGGAGAAGACCCGCGACCAGGCCGTCTTTTATCCGACTACGCTGCTGATCACCGCCTACGAGATTTTGTTCTTCTGGGTGGCGCGTATGATCATGTTCGGTTGCCACTTCATGCAGGGGCATCAGCAGGACCCGAAGCTGAAGGCGGCCAGCGGCTGGGGCGATAAGAAAGATGACAGCGTTCCGTTCCGCCAGGTCTACATTCATGCCTTGGTGCGCGATGCCGAGCGACAGAAGATGTCCAAGACCAAGGGCAACGTGCTCGATCCCCTGGAGATCATCGAACGCTTTGGGACCGACGCCACCCGCTTCACCTTAGCGGCGATGGCGGCGCCAGGCACGGACATTGCCTTTAACGAGAGCAGAACCGAGGGTTATCGCGCGTTCGCTAACAAGATCTGGAACGCGGCGCGCTTCATGTTCATGAACGTGGACCGGATTGAGCCGGGCTTGCAGCCCGGCCGGACGGCCGAGGGCGGCCGTCCCCACACGGGGATTGCTGGCTTCGATGCGGTTACCCTCGAAGATCGCTGGATCCTCTCCCGCTTCCACCGGGTTGCGAGAGATGTGAATGCGGCGCTCGATACCTATCGTTTCCACGAGGCGGCGAACAGCATTTACGACTTTTTCTGGGGCGAGTTCTGCGACTGGTACCTAGAGCTGATCAAGCCGCGGCTGGCCGAAGGCGCCGATCCTCAGACGGCTCGCCAGGCCTGCGCGAACCTGGTCAGCCTGTTTGAGAGTGCTTTGCGGCTACTGCATCCAGTCATGCCGTTTATCACCGAGGAGATCTGGTACGCGCTCTACGATGAGAAGCCACCGCTGAAATCAATTGCGCTGGCCGCGTTTCCCGAGGGGGATGAGAAGCTCCTCAACTCTGCCGCCGAGACCGAAATGGCAATCCTGCAGGACCTGATCGTGAGCGTGCGGAATCTGCGCGCGGAATTGAAGGTCGAGCCCAAGCAAAGGGTACCCATCCAAATCTATGTTCACGAGGCGGAGATTCGGGTATTGCTGGAAGAGAATCGAGGCGCGGTGGAACGCCTGGCCGGAGTGGACGGCATTGAGTTTGTCAAGGACTCTCTGGCCAAGCTGGCGGGGGCGCGCCACACCGCGCGCTTCGATGTCCATGTAATCTATGAAAAGAAGATCGACGTTGCCGCTGAGCGCGATCGTCTAACCAAGGAGTTGGACAAGATCGAAAGAGAAATTGCCAACGGCCAGCGGCAGTTGAGCAATGAAGGCTTTCTGGCTAAGGCCCCGGCGCATGTGGTCGAAGGCCTGCGCAAGCGGGCGCAGGAGCTGCAGGTGCTGCGGGAGAAGGCGAAGAGCAAGCTCGATGAATTGGTAGCTAGCAGCTAGTGGCTAGTAGCTAGGAACTGGTGCTCAAGTCTAGCTACTAGCTACTCGCTACTACATATGGACTGGAACAGCCGCCGCATTACGGCCATCCTGGAGAACGCGTTGCTCGAAGACCGGGCCACGCGCGACGCGACCAGCTATGCTTGCATTGATCCCAACCAGCGTGCCATCGCGACCGTCATCGCCAAACAGGACTGTGTCTTATCCGGGATTGGCTGCATTGCCGGCATTCTGGATGTCTACGCCGATCTAGACGGTGCCGTCACCTCGCATTACGAGGTCACTACCCACCCGGAAATCTTCGACGGAGTGCGACTGCACAAGGGGCAGTCAGTCGCGGTGATCCGGCACAATGCGCGGGTGGTTCTCTCCTGCGAGCGCGTCATACTGAATCTGCTGCAGCGGCTGAGCGGTATTGCCACGCTAACCCGCAAATTTGTGGATGCGGTTGCGGGCACACACACGAGAATCCTCGACACCCGCAAAACCATTCCCGGACTGCGGATGCTGGACAAGTATGCGGTGCGCTGCGGCGGGGGCCAGAATCACCGTCTCGACCTCTCCGACGGCGTGCTGATCAAGAACAACCACATTGCGCTGGCGGGAGGAGTAGGAGCGGCGCTGGAGCGGGCTCATCGCAATCGCCGCGGCGAACAGGTCATCGAATGCGAAGTGCGCACGCTGGACGAACTGGAGCAGGCTCTGCAGTACGGCGCCGAGGCCATTCTGCTGGATAACATGACCGTCGAGGATGTGAAGCACGCGGTAGCGCGCTGCGCCCACGCCTCCAGGCATATTCCGCTGGAGGTCTCCGGCGGCATCAATCTGGACAATGTTCGTGCTTACGCGGAAACGGGCGTGAACTTCATTTCTGTAGGAGCGTTGACCCACTCGGTGCCGGCCGTGGACATGAGTCTGCGGGTCGTGCCGGCGTAGTCAGTTTCACGGCGAAGTTCGCGTTCACCTTGCAACCTTCGCGACGATACTTTGCGTTTCGCCAAAGGCGCTTAACCGCAGAGTACGCAAAGTAAACCGTGAAGCTTATTTGTTCTTTCGCCGGTTCTCGCGCATAATTCCTGCATCAAGAAAACAGCGACAATTCGTCGGTCGCGCGCCAAAGCTCCCGGAACCCACGGAACCGCGCCTCAGACCGACGTGCGTCTGGGACGGATTGTGAAGCTTCTGGCCGACCATGCCACGGTCGTGGTCAGCGGGACCAAGATTGCCTCTGAGATCGGCACCGGCCGGTCGGAGGTCTGGCGCCTGGTGCAGCAGTTGCGCGATCTGGGAGTGGAGATTGGCGGGCATCCCGCGACCGGCTACAGCCTGACCTCCATGCCTGACCTGCTGCTGCCGGACATCCTCGCGCCCCTGCTCAAGGGCACCATTTTTGCGGATCACATCCATCACTATTACAAGACGGGCTCGACCAATAACCTGGCCATGGACGCGGCGGCAGAGGGCGCGCCGGAAGGCTCGGTTTTTCTGGCGGAACAGCAGACCGCAGGTCGGGGACGCGGCGCAAACCAGTGGCATTCTGCGCGCTCGACCGGCATTTACTGCTCGATTGTGCTCAGGCCGACGATGCCACCAGCAGACGCTCTTTTACTGTCGCTGGTTGCCGGACTGGCGGTGCGCGAGGCGGTACAGGAGATCGACGCCCGAATCCATCCTGACTTGAAGTGGCCCAACGACGTTTTGATCGGCGAAAAGAAGTTCTGCGGAATCCTGACTGAGATGAGCGCCGAGGTCACCCGCGTGCGGCAGGTCGTGATTGGCATCGGCGTCAACGTGAACCAGGTCACTTTTCCGTCGGACCTGCAGGCAACAGCGACGTCCTTGCGGTTGGCCACTGGGAGCGAATGGTCGCGGGTGGAATTTTGCGCCGCTTTGCTGAAGGCCCTGGACCGCGGATATCGGACGCTGCAGCAGCAGCCGCGGGAGGCAGTGTTGCGCCGGTTCTCGGAACATTCCTCCTCAGTCCGGGGAGTGAAGGTGCGGGTCGACGAGAATGGCGGGTTCGAAGGGACGACCGAAGGCTTGGACGACCGCGGCTTTCTGCAGGTGCGAACTACCCAGGGCTTACGAACAGTGCTGAGCGGGACAGTCAGGCCCATCTGACAGTCGAAGGATCTTTCATGCTCCTGGTTCTCGATGTCGGCAACACCAATACCGTGCTGGGGGTGTTCGCGCGGGTCGCCAAGGTGGCTCCGGCCAAGGGAGGCGCGGCGGATAAGTCAGGGCGCTACGAACTGCTGGTGGCGAACTGGCGCGTGGCCACCATCGCCACCCAGACCGTAGATGAATACGGGGTGCTGTTCCGCAACCTGTTTGCCATGGACAACCTTGAAGCCAAGGGAATCCACGGGATCGTGATCTCCTCGGTGGTCCCGCCACTGGATTCAACCCTGCGCCAGGTCTGTGAGCGCTACTTCGAGGTAAAGCCTCTGTTCGTCGGACCCGGGGTGAAGACTGGAATGCCCGTACTCTACGAGAATCCCGCTGAGGTGGGAGCGGACCGCATCGTGAACTCGGTTGCTGCCTTTGAAAAGTATGGTGGGCCGGTGATCTCAGTAGACTTCGGCACCGCCACGACGTTCGACTGCGTGACCGCCAAGGGGGAATATCAGGGCGGAGTCATCTGTCCCGGGATCGGCATCTCTGCCGACGCGCTTTTCGGGCGTACGGCTCGCTTGCCCCGTGTCGATATTCGCAAACCTGCCAAGGTGATCGGCACAAACACGGTGGCGAGCCTGCAGTCCGGGCTGTACTACGGTTATTTGGGGCTGGTCGACGGCATTCTCGATCTCTTGCTTGCCGAACTTGGCGCGGACACCAGGGTGGTGGCGACGGGTGGGCTGGCTTCGCTCATCGGCACAGCGTCGAAACACATCAAGCACGTCGATGATTTCCTTACTCTCGAGGGTTTGCGCATCATCTGGGAACGCAATGCGACGTCAAAGCCGACGCAGAATGCGGCTGCTGCGCCCTCCCCTTCTGCACCTGGTCGCAGCTCGTCGAAGGCTCCGTCCGGAAGCAGGTCCCGCTAGGCCGTCGTGGAAAACTACTTTCATTACTTCAGTGAAATTGAGGAGCATTTTCTGCGGCGGCGGGGTGCCGGCCTGCTGCTCTCCACTCTGGATTGGGCACTGATTGAGACCTGGAAGGATGCAGGCGTGCCGCTGCAGGCCGTGCTGCAGGGAATCGATGCCGCCTTCGACCGCTATGAGCGACGGCCTTCAAAGGCACGGAAGGTGAACAGCCTGGCATATTGCGCGCAGGAGGTGTTGACTGCCGCGGAAGAGATGAAGGAAGCCTCGGTCGGGGTCGCCAAAGAGAAGAAAGCGGGTGGTCCCGCCGGGTTTCAAAAGTCGGAGGTCGCCGCTTACCTGCAACGTAATGCGGACCTGCTGGATCAAGTCAAGTTGCCGGAGGCAGTGCCGGCGCATTTGTTGGTCAAGGAAACGGCGCACAGTCTGCGCGAGCTGGCGCGTGAACTCGAAGCTGCGTCGACCTTGCCGCGCTTGGAAGATTTGGAGCGAAGGTTGACCGTGGCCGAGGAAAAGCTCTTTGCCGCTCTCCTGGCCACAACGCCCGACGAGCAGATCATTGCCGTGCGGGCAGAGGCGGACCGTGACTTAGCCCCATATCGCAGCAAAATGCCGGCCGCTCAGATCGATCAGCTGCAGAGGCAGTATGTTCACAAGCGATTGCTCGAGAAATATGGGCTGCCCCGGCTGAGCTTGTTTTATATGTGATGGATCGGCTCACTCGTGGTCGATGCAGGAAGACGGATTTGCAGCTCAGAATTGAAAAACTCGTATTCGGCGGCGACGGCCTGGCGCGCCTGCCCGCAGATGAACATGGCCCCGGCAAAGCGGTCTTCGTTCCATTTGTGGCGGACGGCGAGACCGTGGAAGCCGCTCTCGCCGAACAGAAACGCGGATTTGCACGCGCGCAACTGAAGAGAGTCATCGAGGCTTCTCCCCAGCGTGTCGAGCCGCTGTGCCCGTATTTCCAGCGTTGCGGAGGCTGTCACTATCAACACATAAGCTACCAGCACCAACTCGCGACAAAAGTGGCCATCCTGAAAGAAAACCTGCGCCGCCTGGCGAAGGTGGAGCTGGATGCAGAGCCCGTCATTCATTCTTCCACCGAATGGAACTACCGGAACCGCACGCGGCTGCAGGTGCGTACGGCGCCTGAATTTGCCCTGGGCTACTACCGGATGAATTCCCACGAGTTGCAACCGGTGGACCAGTGCCCCATAAGCTCGCCATTGATCAACCGGGCCATCGCTGCCCTGGCACGTGCCCAACCAGCGAGTTGGGAGAACAGGGTCCAGGAGGTTGAGTTTTTCGCAAGCGCCGAAGATGCACAACTCCTCATCGAGATTGTTTGTGCCGCGGATATTTCGGACCACACTGCAACCCAGATCGCGGAGGACATGAAAGCCGTCTTGCCGGAAGTGGCTGGTGTGGCGGTATGTCGTGTGGCGGCAAGAGCTGCGGAGCCTGAGCAGATTGCCACAGTCGGAGCCGGACATCTGGTGTATAGCGTCGGCGATCGCTCCTACCGGGTCAGCGCCGGCGCATTCTTTCAGGGGAACCGCCACTTGATTCCCAAACTGGTCGAGCTTGTTACGGACAAATGCGCGGACAAGACTGCGCTCGACCTTTATGCCGGGGTGGGCCTGTTCTCCTCTGTGCTCAGTCTGAGTTTTGCACAGGTGATCGCAGTTGAACCGTCACCGACGGCATACCGCGACCTTCTCTACAATTCATCCTCGAATGTGAAGGCTGTCCGAGCGACAACGGAACAGTTTTTGGGATCCGTGGCGGGTGAATTGCGGCCCGATCTCGTCGTGGTTGATCCGCCCCGGAATGGCTTGGGAGAAACGGTGGTCCGCAGTCTGGCCGGGCTGGGAGCCGGTCGCATGATCTACGTGTCCTGTGATCCGGCGACACTGTGTCGTGACCTGCCCGGTTTGCTGCATGCTGGATATCGCATCCAGCAAGCCCATGTGGTGGACCTTTTCCCCCAGACCTACCACATGGAAAGCGTGTTCCACCTGGCTCGCTAAGAGCCAAGAAAAGCGCAAGGTAGTCTTTGCTAGGGCACGGCCTCGGCCTGCAGTGACGGAGAACTGACTGTCGCTGATCGGCAGAAGCCGTGCCTGTCCAGCACCCCGGTGAACTCCCAGTCAAGCGCGTCCAACTCCTACCCGCGGCGCCCTGCCGAGCGGCAGCCCATGCTTTGGGCAGCGTTGGCCTATGCCAGCGGAACGTTCGCCGGCGCTCATCTTTGGCGTCCGGCGGTCTGGTGGCTAGTGGCTGCGATCACCTTCTCCCTCAGCGGCATTTATTTCGTGCGCAGGCGTCCCCGCGTGGCGCATTTGCTCAGCCTGCTTGCTCTGGTTCTTGGCGGGGTACTCGGGTTGCAGCTGCGTTCTCCTGAGATCACCGGAGACTCGGGTGTTTCGCAATTCTTCGACGCCGGGGACGCTATGGTTACGGCCCACGTGGTCAAGGAAGGAACCTTGCGGGTGAAGGGGCAGAGCGACCTGCGGCAAAGACTGGATGTGGAAACTGATCTGATCGAATCCGACGGCCGTGCCTCGCCTGTGTGCGCCCGAATCCGGCTCAGTATCTATAGCAAGGACGAAAGAACCGGAGACCCAAATCCATCCGCCCTTCCTCGCCGGCATTTGTTTCAGTACGGGGAACGGCTGCGTTTCCCCGGCAAGATTTTTGCGCCCCGGAACTTCCGAAACCCGGGCGCGTTCGACTATTGCGAATACCTGGCACAACAGAACATTGAGGCACTGGCATCGACAAGGGCCGACAAGGTCGAATTGCTGACAGGCTTTGCCGGGAGTCGCGCGGAATGGTGGCGGAGCCGTATTCATCGCAGCATCGTCGAGAAGGTTCACAGGTTGTGGCCGCCGGCGGAGGCCGGGTTGATGGACGCGATGGTGGTCGGGGAGGATGCCTTCCTGCAGCGCTCAGACCGCGTCGATTTCCAGCGGTCGGGAACCTATCACGTGCTCGTGGTTTCCGGCATGAACGTAAGCATCCTAGCTTTCGTGGCGTTCTTCACGATGCGGCGATTGCGCGTCTCCGATGTGATCGCCAGCGCCCTGACCGTGCTGCTTGCCGTCATGTATGCCGTCATTACCGATGTAGGTCCTCCCATTTGGAGAGCCACTCTGATGCTGACGCTGTATCTGGGAGCGCGCGCTTTCTTTCGCTCAAGATGCATGCTGAACGCCATCGGGGCTGCGGCGCTGGGCTTGCTCGTCGTCGACCCCAAGCCGCTTTTTGGGGCCAGCTTTCAGCTCACATTTCTGTGCGTGCTGATCATCGCGGGCATCGGCACGCCATTCATCGAGCGGACCACCGGACCCTATGTCCGCGGGCTGCGCAGCCTCGAATCCATCCGCTATGACGCGTACCTTCCGCCGCGAGTCGCCCAGTTCCGGCTTGACCTGAGAATGATCTCCAGCCGACTCACCCGCTTTTTAGGGAACCATAGCCCCTTGAAGACGCTGGCTGCCGGTTTTCGCGTACTGCTCAGCGGGGTCGAACTCGTGGGAATTTCAGCATTGATGCAGGTTGGGCTGGCATGGCTGATGGCGTATTACTTCCATCGTGTCACGGTGATGGGCTTGCCCGCGAACCTTCTGGTGGTTCCCCTGACTGGAATCTTGATGCCGGGGGCCGCGGCGGCGGTGGCGCTGAGTTATGTAGCGCCAATTCTCGCAAAGCTGCCGGCCTTAGTGGCGGGACTCGCTTTGGAGGCCATCGCAGGCGGCGTACACTGGTTCAGCGCTTTCCGGGTCGCCGATGCGCGTGTGCCGACGCCGGGCCTTGTTTCTATCTTGGTCAGCGGGATGGCAGTGGCGCTGGCTATGGTCCTGGCCCGCCGCCACCGGTGGCTGGCCGTAGTGGGATTGACGGGGCTGGCTGCCAGCGCTCTCTGGATCAGCCTGGTTCCATCGCGGCCCCGGATTCGGCCCGGAGTCCTGGAGATTACCTCGATCGATGTCGGCGAGGGAGATTCAACCCTGCTGGTTTCGCCGTCCGGCCAGACCCTGCTGGTAGATGCAGGCGGAATTCCGCACTGGATGCATTCCGACCTGGATATTGGCGAGGACGTTGTATCGCCCTACCTGTGGTCCCGTGACTTCCACCGCCTGGATGCGGTGGCGGTTACCCATCCTCATGCGGACCACATCGGCGGAATGTCGGCGATCCTGGCGAACTTTCATCCGCGTGAGTTGTGGCTGGGGGTGGGTCCGACGAATTCCGAACTGGACAAACTACTTGCCGAAGCCAAGGCGCTCGGCGTGGCAGTTGTTTCCCACCAGTCTGGAGATCGTTTCACCGCCGGCAGTCTGAAGTTCCGGGTGTTGGCCCCTGGCTTGGACGCAACGTCCCGCACCTGGAAGCGAAATGATGATTCGCTGGTGATGAGCGTTGCTTATAAGCAGACCACCGCATTGCTGGAAGGAGATGCGGAAAAAGAAGTGGAACTGCGCATTGCCCAAGAAGATCCCAGAGCGGACCTGCTGAAAGTGGCGCACCATGGCAGTGCGACTTCCACGATTCCGGAATTGCTGGCGGCTGTTGGTCCCCGGTACGCAGTGATTTCAGTGGGAACGAGGAATGTGTATGGCCACCCGCGGCACGAAGCCCTGCAGCGTCTCGCGGAATCCCACGTGCAGACCTACCGCACTGACCTCGATGGAGCGGTCACATTCTATCTCGACGGGGAGAGGGTCATTCCTTCCCCGGGAGTTCACTGATGTCAAATTCGGCGGTCTCCATCTCCCCCGGGGACCGGCGGTATTCCTGAATCACACGCCGGGCTTCGTCTGCATCTTCTTCGCGCACCAGGATGATGGTGCCACCCACGCCGGGCAGGATGTCCTGCTGAGCATCCAAAGAGGTGACGTCGCAGTCGATGCCCGCAGACTCGAGTAACCCGCTGACCACCATGGCTTCGGACTCCTGTTCGGTGTCGAAGACCCGCACCAGCTTCTCATTGGGATTGGGGCGTGGTTTGCTATTTGCGGAACGAATCTCTGCCATGGCTCCTCACCTCTTGCCACAATTTTACTGGGAGATACAGCCACCCATGGTTGCTGATTTTACGCCCATTCCAAGAACATGGAAATGTGGGGGATTTCGCAAAAAGGACAGAAACCTGGTGACCGAAGTCCAACACCTTGGGGCCATTGCCCAGCCCCCGGTTTACGCGCAGAATAGGCTCAAACGCTGAGCGCAACGCCCCAGCGCGCCGGCACATCTAATCGGGTACGAAGTGGGGATCCATGGAGAGTGCGGAACGGTCGGTCCAGCCGGGCAGGGTGAGCGAAAAGGAACAAGAAGCACGCAATATCCGCCGCTTGCAAGTCATGATCAGTATGGTGATGTCGGTGATCAGCCAGGACCCCAATCTTACTGTCGAAGAGGCCTCGGAGTTGGCCGCGGGCGCGAAACGGGCTGCCCTGGCCATGTTTCCAGACAAAGAACTGGCCTACGATCTGCTCTATAAGCCACGCCTGCAGCGCCTGATGAACGAACGCTACCGGTTGCAGTAAGAGTCGCGGCGCATCCGACCGAATTGACCCAGCCAGTATCTGCCAACTACACTCGGCTTACAGTGGGGTCTTCTATGAATCGTTGGCACGCTCTGCTTTTGGTAGTCGCTCTTGCCTGTTCTCTTAATGTTGTGGCCGATGATGACGGCCATCATCACGAAAACCTGACCACCGAGCAGTTGGGAGCAGTACATTTTCCGGTCTCCTGTGTGACCGAGGTCCAACAGCCATTCGAGCGCGGCGTGGCCTTGCTGCACTCGTTTTGGTACGAGGAGGCGGAAAAACAGTTCACCCAGGTCACGAAAGATGACCCGCACTGTGCCATGGCCCATTGGGGCGTGGCGATGAGCCTGTGGCACGAACTGTGGGACCACCCGGAGGCCAAGACCATCAAGCGCGGCCAAGCCGAGGTCAAGAAAGCCAAGTCACTCCATTCTCGCGATGACCGGGAGCGCAGCTACATTGCCGCCATGGACGCGTTCTACGGTGGCCCCAAAGAACGCGATTACCAGTCCCGGGCCGATGGGTATTCCAAAGCGATGGAGCAGCTTTACGGGCACCATCCGGAAGACCAGGAGGCTGCGGTTTTTTATGGATTGTCTCTTCTGGCCTCGGCGCCGGACGGCGACACAACCTTCGCCCATCAGAAGCAGGCAGCCGCGGTGCTGGAGAAAGTGTTTGCTGAAGCCCCGGATCATCCCGGCGTGGCGCATTATCTGATCCACAGCTATGACAGCCCGCAGATGGCACAACTCGGGCTGCCTGCGGCCCGCCGCTATGCGAAGATCGCGCCTGCCGCGCCGCATGCCCTGCACATGCCGTCGCACATTTTTGCCCGGCTGGGCCTGTGGCAGGACGACATCGACTCCAACCTGGCTTCGGTCGCCGCCACGCGCAAGACGGCCGCCATGCACATGGGCGGAGGAGGGCACCAGTTCCATGCCATGGACTTCCTGCAGTACGCCTATCTGCAATCCGGAAGGGACACTGAAGCCCAGCAGCTGATCGATGAAGTAAATGCCATGCCGGAGATGAAGGAAGACATGTACGGCGATTTTGACCCACATGTGTATGCGATGATCGTGTTCTCGGCGCGCTACGTGCTCGAGATGCACCATTGGTCCGACGCGGCCAACCTGGCTCCGGTTCCCGGAGCGAGCCTGAGGAACACCTCGTTCATTCACTGGGCCCGGGCCATCGGCGCAGCGCGTACCGGCAACCCTGCCCAGGCCCACAAAGAAGCTGCGGAGATCGACTCCATTCGCACGAAGCTGCTGCGCGACAAGAAAACCTACTCGGCGGAAGGCGCGCGTAGAGATTTCGAAGAGGCCGAGGCCTGGGCGAACTACGCCGACGGCAAACATGACGAGGCGCTCAAGGCTCTCCGTGCGGTGGCAGAAAAGGAGGAGGCTGAAGGGGACGAACCGCTGGCCATTCCGGCGCGCGAGATGCTCGCCGATATGCTGCTGGATATGAACCAGCCTGTGCAGGCATTCGCTGAGTATGAGACCGATCTAAAATTCAATCCGAATCGCTTCGATGGCTTATACGGAGCTGCCCACGCGGCCGAACTCGCCGACAAACGCGATCAGGCCAATACCTACTATGCGCAATTGCTGAAAGTGTGTGACGGCTCGAAGTCCGACCGGCCGGAACTGAGCCATGCCCGAGCACTCCTGGCGCAGAAGTGAGGTTATTGCTTTTCGATTCGCTGCAACCGGAACAGCAAGGTGCCCCAGCCTAGCTTTGACCGCATCTGCACTGGAGTGTGGCTGCCGTCATCGGTAAACCAGGTCCAGACGGTGCCTTTTCCTTTCATGGCGCCGGACGTCGGTTCGGCCTTTACGCGCACGGTGTCGAATGTGCCGGCAGGGACCTTGACCTTCTCGTGGGCCTCCACGTGCGCGGTGACCTCGGTGGTCTTGCCGCCGTCGTTAATCGGGAAAGTATTAACGTTGCCAGTTTGCAGCGGAAGCGATGCCAGGTAGTAAAAGCCGCTGACCACATCGGTCACGCAACCGGGAATGTCATTTTCCACGTGCTTCTGCTCACCCGTTTTCAGGTTCTTCTCATCCAGGGCGCTCTTGCCGCGAGAGTACTCGAAATGGAGTTCCGACTGCTTGGAGTGAGAACCTTCCTCGTTGTGTTTCAAGACCCGCAGGGAGCAGAACTTGTGCGGGTCGAAGAAAGCTTCGAAGCGGTCATTCACTTTGTAGAGCATATTCACCACGCCGGCGGACACTGCGGTGGCCGTGACGTGCTGCTCGGCGCCCTCTCCTTGCAGACCAACTTTCGCCGTGCCGGCATTGAACAGATGCCACTCCACGCCGTAGACGTAGGTCTGGCCATTCGGGAAGCGGTAATTGGGGGGCGGAGGCACAACCGTCGCCATGGGGCCTGCACTGATCGTGAGAAGCGGCGGTTTCTGCGTAGATGGCGGGTTCTGCTGGGCCAGCAGCCAGGCGGCGGTTCCCAGACACAACCCTATCGCGATGAAGCTCGACCGAATATTCATTCCGCTTAGACGACTGGTTCAGGTTTATGGTGAGACGTTATATTCCAGCTGCGAGATGTCTACCCGCAGCATGGTTTATCGGAGGCCCCCCGGCAGCTTGAGCACCAGAACTGCCAAAATTGCGGCTGCACCTAGTGTCGCATTGTACTCGCGATGTTTCCAGTAGAGCCCCCAGGAAAAGTTCCAGTCATCGTTCGTAGCCAACTTCAACTTCGGAAACAGGCGGGGCACCCGGCGGGAATAGCCGGCGTATTCGGAAAACTGAGTACTCAGAAACTGCTCCTCCGAGCGGATGACGGGCAGGTAGATCACGAACAACATCAGCAGCAGAAGAACGGCGATCCAGGGACTTCTGGCTGCGATCGCAAACCCCACCGCGATGACCAGAGAACCGAGGTAGAGCGGATTTCGCGTGTAGGCGTAAGGACCGGTCGTCGCCAACGCCTGATTCTTTTGCAAATGCCCGGAAGCCACTCCGCGGATGACCAGGCCAACAACAACAATTACAGTGCCTGCAATCAGCCAGCTTGTTTGAGGCCGCGCGAGCCATAGGTAGACCGCCGCAAAGGCGAAGCCTGAGGGAACACGAATGCGGCGCGCGATGTGTGGCCAGCTAGCCACGGCTAGCCCCCAACAACTGGTGGGCCGCAGCCACGACCTGATCCACGCTGATGGACAAGAGTCCTGCGTCCGGCTCAGCTCTGCGCTTGTGCGTGGTCGGGCTCTCGGGGCTTCTGAGAATCACGGATCGGGTTCCGAAAGGTCCGTTGCGCGCTGGATCAGTCGGTCCGAAGAGCGCGACCACGGGGACGTGCATGGCCGCTGCCAGGTGCATGGGGCCGGTATCTCCGCCAATGAAGAGTTTCGCGCGGCGGGTGAGCGCAATCAGCTCGGTCAATGATTGTCCTATGGCTTCGGCGGACCCTTTGCTCGCTGCTTCTGCCGCCTGGGCCATCGCGTCTTCCCCAGGACCAAAGTTGATGAGGGACCGGAGGCCGTCTCGCGACAGCTGCGCCGCGACCTCGCCGTAACGCTCCGGCAGCCATTGCTTGGCTCCCCACCCAGCCCCCGGATTGAACAAAACCAGATCCCCTATGTCTCTTGCACGCAGCCAGCCGTCCCACTGCTTCTCGGCGGCTGCATCGTGGGGGAACTCAACTGCAGGAAGCTCCGACGGAATAGGTGCGATCGCGGCCGCGAGCGAGAGATTCTGCTCCACGACGTGTGTCCCACCAGCAATGATCTGCTGCGTGTACCACATGCTGGCAATATTTTCGCGCGGCAGGGCGGATCCATAGATCACGGGCGCGCCCGACCAGCGCGCTAACAGTGCGGAGCGCGCCGCTCCCTGGAGGTCCACGGCTACCTGGTACTGCGGGGCGCGTAATTCGCTGAGGCTGGCCGCCATGCGTTCCCACGTCTGCGTCGAGAATGGCGACTGCCGCCACTTCTTCGTGTCCACGGTGTGCAGGCGGTCCACCAAAGGCCGCCGAGGGGAGCGTAGGCCCGAACGCGGCTCTGGCAGCGTACAGAGCAGTTCTGCCCACCGTTCTTCAACAACCCAACCGATGGTAGCGTCAGGGAATGCCTGCCGCAGCGCGGTTGCGGCGGGAAGCGTATGGACGATGTCGCCCATCGAACCGAGCCGGACGATCAATAGGCTTTGTACCTCGTGCGGCAATCTCTGCGAAGTGGCAGAAGCATCCATGCTCAGGAGTGCCGCGGCCTCAGCCGGGAACGAATGATCTCGCTGGCAGAATGATCTTTTGGATCGCCAACGATCTCAACGCGGCCGCCGTACTCGGCCACCACATCTCGTTCGGGCACATTGTCGGCAGTGTAGTCGGTCCCTTTAGCTTGAACGTCAGGCTGGATCTCGCGGAGCAGGGCGCGTACATCGCGCTCGGGAAAAATGACGACCGCATCCACATCTGCCAGCGCGGAGAGAATCTCGGCGCGCTCTTCGGCCGGCATCAAGGGGCGCCCTTCGCCTTTGAGCGCCTGCACCGACTCGTCGGAGTTGACAGCGACAATCAAGCGGCCACCCAGCTGCTTGGCTGCGTGCAAGTAACGGACGTGGCCGACGTGCAGCAAGTCAAAGCAGCCATTGGCCAGGGTCACGGACTCCCCCGCCTTGCGCCACTCGGCCACGCGCTTCTTCAACTCCTCGCGGCTTAGGATTTGTGTGGGCATGTCAGTGGGGCCGGGTGGCGGGTGGAGACCGCTCCAGGGCATTTAGCAACTCTTGGCCCGAAACGGTGGCGGTTCCCCGTTTCATGACCACAATTCCACCGGCATAGTTCGCCAGTTGGGCCGCCTCCTCGGTGGTGGCGCCCGCCGCAAAGGCGGCGGTGAAAGTGGCAATTACCGTGTCGCCCGCGCCAGTGACGTCGGCCACCTGGTCGGAGCCGAAGATCGGAATATCCACGGGCTTGTGCTTGGCCGCAAAAGCCACCATGCCGTCCCTGCCGCGAGTAATCACCAGGGCCTGCAGCTTCATGCGCGCCATGACCTCGTCCCCAACCGAGCATAGCTTCTCCCAATTATTGCCGATCGTGGTCCCCATGGCCGCCTCGACCTCGGGTTCGTTGGGTGTGGCCGCCGCGATGCCGGAGTATTCCAGCATGCGGTAACGGGAGTCGAGCACTACCGGGACGCGGACGAGCTTTCCTTTCTCCCGGATCGAGTTCAGAATGGCGGGGCTGGCGGCGCCGTAGCCATAGTCAGAGACGAGCAGAACGTCCGAAGCCGCCGCATACTCCCGTGCCGCCAGGATGATCTCGCGCTTCAGGTGAGAGTTCGGTTCGATTTCCGGCTCGCGGTCCACGCGCACCACCTGCTGGCGCGCCGTGTGAGCCATGCCGGCCAGGATGCGGGTTTTCGTCACCGTGGCGTAGCTCTTGTCCCTGAGTACGCCAGTGACCGGAACATGCCGGTGTCGAAAAGCCTTGATGAGCAGGCGTCCGGGTTCGTCGTCTCCCACCGCTCCCACTGGAAGAACGTTGACACCCAGATCGGCGAGGTTTACCACGGCATTCGCGCCGCCCCCGGGGACCACCTGGCGCTCGCGATGCTTAAGGATCAGCACCGGCGCCTCGCGCGAGACGCGGGAGATTTCTCCGTAGACGAATTCATCCGCCACCAGATCGCCGACCACGGTCACCGTGAGCTTAGGGAATGCTTCAACGATCTTCTTGAGCCGGTCGGTCTCTTTGGGATGTTTGGTCATACGTGCCACATTCTGCACTTACAGCCTGAATTCTCTCACGACTTCCGCCGGCGCTCTTCGATGCTGCGAAGCATGGTATCCACGGCGTTAGCGGCCTCAACAAGTTCCATCCTGACGGGAACCACCGCGAGGGGTTGCAGGGCCGAAATAAAACCCCCCAGATTGATGGCATCCTTCTCCGTGGTCACGAAGCCATCGGCCTCGCTCCGCAGAAGCAATTGCTGAAGGTCTCGGATGTCCGACTCAGTATAGGAATGATGATCGCGAAACAGAGCCTCCGCCACCGGTTCAATGCCGGCGGTACGCAACTGCAGCAGAAAATTCTTTGGCCTAGCGATACCGCAGAACACTACCGGGCGGCTGGGAACGTTTTGTGCCAGGATGCCGCGCCGGACACGCCAGACCCTTTTTCCTTCCAGAGGGAATGTCCCAGGCGAAGCACCGCTGGTGAGGACAACCGCGTCGGCGCGGGCCAGCGACTTCAGCGGTTCGCGCAGCCGCCCGGCCGGAAGCAGGCGATCCCGGGCATCTTCCGCAGTGACCAGCACAATGTCAAAGTCGCGCGCCAGGGCACGATGCTGAAAGCCGTCGTCCAGGATATGAAGCTGGGCGCCAAACCTCTGTTCCGCAAACTGTCCGGCTGCGAAGCGATCTTCGCCCACCACCACGGGCACACCCAATCGCCGGGAAATGAGAAGAGGTTCATCGCCGAAGTCGCGGGCCGAGCCAGCGGGATCCACCAGGAGAACGCCGCGAGTTTGCCGCCCATAGCCGCGAGAAAGAACGTCGAAGCGGATGGCTCGTTGTTTCAGCAACTCACCCAGCAGCAGAACAAAAGGTGTTTTGCCGGAACCGCCGACCGACAAGTTGCCAACGCTGATGACGGGGCCGGCAAGCCGGGTTTGCTTGAGCAGACGGCGCTCGTAGAGTCCGTTTCGCAAACGGACGCCTGCTCCGTAGATGGAAGCCAGGGGTCTCATTTCGAGGCGTGGACGCCCCTGTCAGAAGTGGTTCGGGGCGGCGGAAGCAAGTCCCGGAGCGCCGCGAGCGTTCGCTGCGTCGCACCCGCCTGCAGACGAAGAGTCTCGGCACCACGGCGGCCGAGGTCCAACCTCTCCGACGGATTCGAGATCAACTCCAGGAGAACCAGCGGCAGTTCCGCCTGTGAAACTACCCGCACCGCGTCGCGGTTGTGAAACAAAGCCACGATGTCGCGGAAGTTCTCGGTGTAGTTGCCGACGACTATGGCGACTCCGTGCTGGGCGGCCTCGAGAATGTTGTGGCCACCACGCGGCACCAGGCTCCCTCCCACGAAAGCGATGTCCGCAAGGGCGTAAAGGGCGGCAAGCTCGCCGATGCTGTCCACCAGGAGAGCTCCACCTGCGAGCGAGTTACCAGCCCACAAGGAGCGTCTCCAGAATCGTATGCCGAGCGACTCGAGCAGTTGCGCCACCTGCGCGAAGCGCTCGGGATGGCGCGGCGCCAGGATCATTACAGCGGCGGGATGGCTGGCAAGGACATTTTGAAAAGCCTGTAGCAACATAGGCTCTTCGTCGTCCACGGTGCTTCCGCAGACGATCACCGGCCCCGCACTGGACTCCTGCAGCATGGTTCGCAGGCTGTTGACGATCGGGGGTACTGGAGGCGCAGGCACGTCGAACTTTAGATTGCCGCTGACCTGGACACGCTCACTGGAGGCGCCAATTTCACGCAGCCTGCGTGCGTCTTCCCCGGTTTGTGCCAGAAACAAGTCGACAGCCTTTAAGACATGGCGGAGCAGGAAGCGCAATCGCCGGTACCGTGGCCAGGATCGGTTCGAGATACGGGCGTTCACCACCGCGATCCGGGCCTCACTGGCTTTGGCCAGCCGAAGGAAGTTGGGCCAGAACTCCGTCTCCGCGATCACGATCAGGTTTGGGTGTAACCACTGCAAATAAGGTCGGATGGCAAAGGCAAAATCCATCGGGAAATAAAGGACATTCGCCGCGCCGAAGCGGGTGCGGGCTAGTTTCTGACCGGTGTCGGTGGTAGTGGAAACCACCACCCAATGTTCCGGATATTGCCGCTGCAGCTCCGCAACCAGCCCGCTAATAGCCAGAACCTCGCCGACGGAGACTGCGTGAACCCAGATGACGGGCCGAGACGGGTGCGCCAACCGATCCGGAACCCGTCCCAGACGTTGCTTCAGACCCGTATGGTACTTGCCATGCCGCGACATCTGCAGCAGCCAGTAAGGCAAGGTCAGCAGCAGTCCAGCGGCAAGCAGCGCACTGTAAATCAAATACATGGCGGGAAGGGACATTTTACCCGCATCGCACTGCTTGGGGCACCGCTGGAACGCGGGCCCGCATCCTATAATCTGAAAATCATGGCAAAGCGGCTTCTTGTTTCTTCCCAATCTGTTCTTCGCGTGAGTGCAGCTACGGTTGTTCTGGCTTCGGTCCTCTGCTGGGCCGGCAAACACTTTGTGATGCCTGCGGCGCAGCCGGCCAAAAGCTATGCCGCGCACGACGAGCATACCAATGAGGGAGTCGCCGTCGGTCTCGACCCATACGACATGGCGGACAAGGCCGCAATCTTCTCCGTCCCTTACGGTCAAATCAATTTCATACCCATCTTCGTTGTCATCACCAATGACAGCGATCAACCCATCTCGCTGTCCGGGATGAAGGCGCAACTGGTGACCGCCGATCGCGACAAAATCCCACCGGCCACAGAGGACGACATCTACCGCCGTATCACGCGCCCGCCGAGCGGCCCGTCGGCGAATCCGTTGCCCTGGCCAAAGAAAAAAGGTGGTGTAGGCAAGGATGCAGCGGACGAAGTCCCGAATGCGCAGTTTGCCGCCAAGGCAGTGGAACCGCACAGTTCGCAGAGCGGATTCATGTTCTTCGACGTGTCGGGAATCTCGACGCCGCTTGCCGGGGCTCACTTCTATCTGACCGGGGTCCGAGATTCGAAAGGTGAACAGCTGATGTACTTTGAAGTGGCGTTGGAAAAGTACCTGAGTGCGCCCGCACACTGATCCCGCTCTTCGCCGCTATCACGCAGCAGGGTGACGCACGCACTTGCAAATCGACCCCTGTAATTTGAGATTGGACCCCATCG
>Ga0335082_10002291_pt1 | contig 20579 bp, 14 predicted proteins | sample Lox_Sample_41_FD_206718 | JGI IMG/M metagenome (GOLD analysis project Ga0335082, IMG submission 206718) | Soil microbial communities from Loxahatchee National Wildlife Refuge, Florida, United States - Lox_Sample_4.1 | ecosystem: Environmental > Terrestrial > Soil > Wetlands | place: USA...
CCGATCCGCTGTTCGAGATGGCAATAAATTCCCATGCGCCGGCGACGTTGGGCGTCGGTTGCGCGGGAATGGACGCGCTGTTGCCGCTGCAACTCACCAAGGCGAGGCTTACCGCGAATACCGACAGCAACCCAATGATCCTGAGCATCCTGGAAGCTCTCCTCGACTTGAGGCCCCTGAAACGTAAACAGACGGACTCTCTGGGAATGGCGAGCAAAAACGTAACGCGGAATTATTGCATCCCGGCTCAGGGTGCATGTTAATGGCGTATTAATTTGTGAAGGCAGAGACGCCGAGCGGCGGAGCAAATCTCGCGGGACAAAAAGGCTAGATCGTACTCAATCGCTCAACAAACCGTCGAGTACGCTTCCATCGGGTCCGAGCAAACGTATTTCCATAGCGAGCAGACCTGCGGCATGAGTCGAGCAACTGAGGCACGGGTCATAGGCACGTACGACCGCAGACACACGGTTCAACATTCCTTCTTTGAGGTTGGTTCCGTCGATGAAGTGTTCACTGACCTGCTGCACACTTCGAGCGATGGCCAGATTGTTGTGACCAGTCGCGACAATCAGGTTTGCCCATACGATGGCGCCTTCTTCATTCACCTTATATTGGTGGATCAAGGTCCCGCGAGGAGCCTCAATCATTCCCGTTCCTTCCAGAGAGTTGACGCCGGCAGTCGCGCGCACGTGTGTATCCAGAATGCGACTGTCATCGAGCAAAGCTTCGATCTTCTCGAGCGCATACAGGATCTCGATAAGCCGCGCATAGTGATAAAGGAAGGCACTGTGCGCAACTACTCCGAAACGCTGGTGAAACTCCTTGTACTCGGCATCGGCGTTTGGCGTTCCACACTGAGCGGCTGCATTGAGGCGTGCGAGCGGACCAACACGATATACACCTGCGGGAAAGCCGAGAGGCTTGAAGTACGGGGCCTTCAGGTAGGATTCCTTCAGACTCGCCTCGCCAATCCACAGGGAATAATCCTCTGCTGGAACATAGTCTTCGACGATTTCGCCGGTGGCGCTTCGGAAGCGCAAACCGCCATCGTAGAGCTGGACATTTCCCTTGGCATCGACGAGACCGGCATACATTGTCGGAAAGGATCCAAAGAAATCGATCTCTTCCTTGTAATTGTCGAGCGCTCCTTTGAAAAACTTCAGAGTGCGATCGGCAATCGATTTTGCGGTTGGCAATTCGGCAAGAATACGGTCTCGCGCGGAGCTGGCTAAGGGCGCGGCTACGCCACCGGGCACGATCCAGGACGGATGCACCCGCTCCTGCGCCAACCCTTCCACGATCAGCAAACCGAACTTGCGCAGTTCGATACCTTCACGAGCAAGCTCCGGGTGTCCGGCGATGACGCCCAAGATGTTGCGCGAAGCCGGATCGGAATCCATCCCTAGAAGAAAGTCGGGCGCAGAAAGATAGAAAAAACTCAGTGCGTGCGATTGCACGATCTGCGCGTAGTGCACAAGCTCCCGCAACTTCCTTGCCGCAGCTGGGATCCGCACAGCCATAATGGCGTCACATGCCTTCGCTGATGCCAGCAGGTGGCTGATCGGGCAGATTCCGCAGATGCGTGCGGTGATACCCGGCATTTCATAAAACGGATGCCCCTCCGTGAATTTTTCGAAGCCGCGGACCTGGGTGACATGAAACTCGGTGTTGGCAACTTTCCCCTGATCATCGAGTTGAATGGTGATCTTGGCGTGTCCTTCGATGCGGCTCACGGGTTCAATGGTGATGCGCTTCATCGCACGCTCCTTATCCGAATTTCACTTTCAGATTTCCGTTCGGCTTCTTGCCTTCCAGCAGGTCGTTGATCACGCCGAAAATTGTTTTCGACGGTGGAGGACAGCCAGGCAGGCAGACATCGACCTTCACAAACTCTCGCAGCGGCCGCGCCTGCTTGAGAAGCGCCGGGACTCTATCGGAAGGAATCTGCTTGCGTTCATCCGCCCCATCAACATAGATCCGCTGCAGTAGCTTCTGAACCGGAATGGAATTGCGCATGGCGGGCACATTTCCGGTGACAGCACAGTCCCCCATTGAAATAAGGATGCTGGTGCGCTGCCGTATCTTCTGAATCTTATTCAGATCGTCCTGGGAGCTGACCGCACCTTCGACCAGCGTGACATCGACATCTTCGGGGAATTCCTGGGTATCGACGAGCGGTCCATAGACCAGATCGATCTTGCGGCCGAGCGAAATGATGGCAGCGTCCATATCAAGCAGCGACATGTGACAGCCGGAGCAGCCATCCAGCCAGACCGTTGCCACTTTGACTTTCTTCATACTTGCGCTCCTCTCCGGTGTACGAGGGAAGTGACGCTGTCGATCTTCTTGACCATCTCTTCGACAGCCCAGCCCTTCTCCGCCAGCGCTCCGGTCGGGCAAGCATGCACGCATTTGCCGCAGCTGGTGCAACTCATGGCCTTGCCCCACGGTTCGTTCATCTCGCTAACGATGCGCGCATGGATGCCCCGAGACGTCAGCTCCCAGACATGAGCGCCTTCCAGTTCCGCGCAGACTCGTACGCATCGCGTGCACAGGATGCAGCGGTTGTGATCGAGTACATAACGCGCGTGAGACATGTCGATCGAGAGTTTTGGGAAGTTGTAAGCCAAGCCAACTGTGTTGATGCCGAGCGTGCTGGCCATTGTCTGGAGCTCACAATGACCGTTAGACACGCACACTGCACAGACATGGTTGCGCTCCACCAGCAGAAGTTCGAGCGAAATACGCCGGTAGCGGCTCAGCTTCGGCGAGTTGGTCGTGACCGACATTCCTTCCTGAATCGGGGTGGTGCAGGCCGGGAAGAGGCGTTCGGATCCGGAAACTTCCACCAGACAGATGCGGCAAGCCCCAACGGCTGTCAGGCCATCCAAGTCGCACAGAGTCGGAATGTACTTGCCGTTCGCCTTTGCTGCCTGCAGGATACTCTGACCTTCAAGGGCGCTGATCAACTCTCCGTCGATTCGAATCGAGATCTTCTTTTGTGGCAAGGTTTGCTCCCTTCAGACCTGTCCCGGCCTAACTCACATTGACGGCCTTCACATCACATCGCAGACAGCGGCACGTTTCATCCAAGGCCTCGGCCTGGTCGAGCCCCGCCACAACCTCGTCTTCGGAGTGGACACGTGTCGTTGCTGAGAGCACTTTCCCGGAGTGACGACGGTTGGGACTTGGCTCTTCCGGCGGGGATTGCTCGTAGTCAAACTGCGGATAGAGGTTCTGCCACCGGTCCGTTTCCATGAGTTGCAGGTCGATACTTCGGGCCGCCTGTTTGCCATATGCCATAGCATTGGAAACGTTCGACGCACCGGTCACGAGATCGCCGCCTGCGTAGAAGCGTGGGCGACTGGTTTCGAGGGTGAATCGGTTGACTTCAATCGTGCCACTTTCCTTGAGTACGAGGCCGGAGGCGCGGCAGAAATCCAGATCGACCGTTTCACCAATGGCGAAGATCACTGAATCGCAGTCGAACCGCTGGATCTCATCCGTTGATATGGGCTTCCTGCGACCGGAGGAATCGTATTCGCCCAGCCGCGTCTTCACGATCTCAATCGCCTTCACGTTGCCCTTGGCGTCGCCGATTACCCGATGCGGAGCGGCCAGGAAAACGAACTTCGCTCCTTCGTCCCTGGCGGCGCGCGTCTCCTCTTCGATTGCCGGCATATCCTTGCGCTCGCGCCGGTAGAAGATTGTTACTTCGCAACCTTTGCGCAAAGAAGTTCTGGCCGAATCGATGGCCGCGTTTCCGCCACCAATCACCGCAACCCTGCGCCCGAGATTGGTCTCCTGTCCTGAGGCCACGGCCTCGAGGAAATTGAGCGCGGGATAGACGCCTTTCAGTTCCGTTCCGGATTGGTAGACCCAGGACTCCTTCCAGGTGCCGATTGAAAGAAAAATCATGTCGAAGCGATCGTCCATATCATTCAATGCAAGGTCGACACCGACCCGAGTATTAAATGTGAACTTCACACCCAGGCGCTCAATCAGTTCAATCTCGCGACGGAGGATTGCTTTGGGCAGTCGGTACTCAGGAAGGGCAAAGCGCAACATCCCGCCAGCCTCGGACTTACTGTCATAGACGCTGACGTCATGCCCGAGCATTGCCAGGTAGAAAGCAGCGGTCAGGCCAGCGGGTCCAGCGCCAACAACCGCGATCTTGCGGCCGGTGGCTTCCAACTTGCGGGCCTCGATCTCCCTGGCAATATGTTCGAACTTGTCGGAAGAAAAGATGGAATCCGCGATGAAGCGGTGTACCTCCCGCATGTTCACCGCCTGATCAAGCGTCTGCCTGCGACAACGGCTATCACACGGATGTTGGCATACGCGTCCTGTCGAAGAGGGCAGTGGATTGTCGAGAATCACCGACAGAAATGCCTCTTCCAGCCGTTCCTCTTTGTAGAGTTGCAAAAATCGTGGGATGTTCATGTGCAAGGGGCAGCTGTTCTCACAGGGAGAAAGCGCCAGTTCCTCACAGACGCCCGCGGTACAGCGATGAGCGAGAATGTGGTCTTCAAACTCATTGCGGAAGTGACGCAGCGTCGTGAGCACAGGATTCGGGGCCGTCTGGCCCAACCCGCAGAGAGAACAATCACGGATATAGCGGCTGAGTTCGTCGAGAATGTCGAGGTGATGTGTCGTCCCCGCGCCCTCGGTCACGCGATTCAAAATACGCAGGCACTTGTTCAGGCCAACGCGGCATGGAATGCATTTGCCGCAGGACTCGGAATGCGTAAATTCGATGAAGTAGCGGGCGACGTCAACCATGCAGTTGTCTTCGTCCATGACAACCATGCCGCCAGATCCCATGATCGATCCGAGTTGCGCCAGGTTTTCATAGTCCACAGCGGTGTCAAACATGTCCTGCGGAATGCACCCGCCTGAAGGACCGCCGGTCTGAACCGCCTTGACCTGGCGTCCTCCAACGGCACCCTCCCCAATGTCGTAGATAAAGGTCTTAAGTGGAGTGCCGAGCGGCATTTCCACCAGTCCGGTGTTCTTCACCTTGCCGACCAGGGAGAAGACTTTTGTTCCTGAACTCTTTGCGCTTCCCGTTTCGGTGAACCATGCTGGACCGCGCATCACGATGGGTGCGATGTTGTACCAAGTCTCGACATTGTTGATGTTGGTGGGCATTCCCCAAAGCCCTCTTTGCGCCGGGAAAGGCGGACGCGGACGCGGTCTTCCGGCTTCGCCTTCGAGGGAGGCGATCAGCGCGGTTTCCTCGCCGCAGACAAAAGCGCCGGCGCCCTCGACCAGTTCAATATCGAATTTGAATCCGCGGCCCAGGATGTTCTCCCCCAGCAAGCCATATTCCCTTGCCTGCTCGATCGCGTGATTCAGACGATGTACCGCAAGCGGATACTCGGCGCGCACATAGATGATTCCTTCCGTAGCACCCATGACGTAGCCGCCGATGATCATGCCTTCAAGGAGCGAGTGGGGGTCGCTCTCGATCTCGTTACGGTTCATGTAGGCGCCGGGATCACCTTCATCGGCGTTGCAGATGATGTATTTGGATTCAGCCTTTGCCTTCGCCAGGAATTCCCATTTGTTGCCGGTGGAATATCCGGCACCACCACGGCCGCGCAGCTTGGATGCTTTCATCTGCTCGATGATGCTGCCGGGATTGGCATCAATGAGTACTTTGTAGAGCGCTTGATAGCCACCGATCGCGATGTACTCTTCAATGTCGTCGGGGTTGATGATGCCGCAGTTTCGCAGAACGATCTTCTTCTGACCCTTGAAGAAAGTTACGTCGTTCAAGGAAGGAACCTCAGGATATCCCTGGCCGTAGCGTACGTGGCCGGTGATGTGGTCCCACTCTTCAATCTTGCAATAGATAAGGTCCGGAGTCAGGTTGCCCTTGGCTATGTCGTGCATGATACGGCCAGCATCGTTCGCCTGGACCTTCTTAAGAATTACTAGAGGACTTCCCGGCAGACGGACGCTCACCAACGGCTCCTGAAAACAAGCACCAAAGCAACCGACGGGAGCCAAAACCAAATCGTCCCCATTTCGTTCTAGTGCCTGCGCGAACGCGTGATAGAGGCCTTCCGCGCCATTTCCTCGTCCGCACGTGCCCATGCCGATCGCAACCCTGGGAACCGAAGGCACGAGCTTTGACATCCCAGCCTCTCGCACAGCATTGAAAGCTCCAAAGTCCAGAATTCGAGGCATGCTTATTCTCCCGCTCGGATGGTTTCGATCTCGCGCTGAAGCGTGCGTTCGGTGGCATGTCCGCAGATGCGATGGTTGACCTCGACGACTGGAGCCATGGCGCATTGCCCGAAGCAGGCGACGGTGCGTACGGTGAACTGCCGATCTGTTGTCGTCAGCAACAGCTTGTCGGCCTCGTTGCCATCAACTTCGCCATTCTCAAGGCCCAGGCCCAGCTCGAGTCTTGCGCCTTGCAGCAGATTGCGCGAGCCGCGGGTGTGACAAGCAGTTCCACGGCAAATACAGATCGTGTTTTCTCCCTGAGGTTGCAGATTGAATAGCGCATAGAAAGTAGCAACGCTGTAGATCCGAGCCAAGGGGACATCCATCTTGGCGGCGATGTAACGCAGCGTCTCGAGCGGAAGATACTTATAGCGGTTGCGTTCTTGCGTCGCCTCAAGGATGCCCAGGAGGGCTCCCGGCCGACCGCGGCGTGTGGCAATCAATTTGTCGAGGAAGACTTGCTCGTCGATGGGGATGTTACCGGGCGAGGGTGTTTGCATGGACACTCCTCCACGCGACTTTTTCGCGCTCACTTCAATGTAGCGATTCCCAACGAGCTGGTTCCGTCATTAGAAGCACACGGGAGGGTGACATTAATCACAGGGTAAGCACACGTAGACCCAATGACTTGTACACGCGCAGGAAACTCGCCTGCCGCTAGGTAGTAGTCAGGGAAGGAGGGGCGGCGTCCTCAGTCACACCAAATCTTTCACTCGGTACTGATCCCATCGTGAATTCGATCACAGCGCCGTTGGAAAGGTCGGCATGATTGAACCAGAGTTTGTGATGAGGCTTGCCATTGAAATTCACTGACTGGATGTAGGCATCTGTGGGCGAACTTCGCTTGACATCGATCTTCAGCTTCTTGCCAGCAGCTAGATCGACTTCGGCATGATCCACCAGAGGGCTTCCAAACACATAGTTGCCGCTTACCGGATCGACAGGATAGAAGCCCAGCGAACTCAGAATGTACCAGGCCGACATCTGACCGCAGTCTTCATTGCCGGCGAGGCCGTCTGGCTGATCGTCATATTCCATCTCCAGCAGACTCCGTACGCGGGCTTGCGTCTTGTGCGGCACACCCGCATACGAATACAAATACGACATATGATGGCAAGGCTCGTTTCCGTGGGCATATTGTCCGACCATGCCGGCGATGTCAGGCGGAGCATCCGCGGGAAGTTTAGAACTGGTGACGAACAACTCATCGAGCTTGTCGATGAAGGCCTGCTTGCCTCCGAATAATTTGATATAGCCTGCCGGATCGTGCTGAATCGAGAATGTTGTTTCCCACGGATCGGACTCCGTGTAGTCCTTCCACTGCTTGGAGTGTCCCATCTCCGTGGGCTCGAATGGCTCTGACCAGTTCCCATTCTCGAGACGAGGACGGATGAAAGTCGTCGAGGAATCAAAGACATTCTTGTAATTCTTGGAACGCTCGATCAACATTTTGTACTCGTCCATTTGACCGACAGCCTTCGCAATGTGCGCTACAGCCCAATCGTCGTACACGTATTCCATCGTCTTGCTGACGGATTCTTCTTCCTTGTCGCATGGGATGTATCCCAACTTTCGGTAATAGCCGAGGCCGCGATAATCGTCGCTCATAGCGCGTCGCTTTAAAGCCGGATACACTGCGCTGAAATCGATTCCTTTGAAGCCCTTCACGTACGCCTCAGCGTAAACGGAACTCGAGTGATAGCCCGTCATGCAGAAGGTTTCCCTGCCCTGCAGCGGCCAGATCGGGACGCCTGCTGGACTTTCCAGAGCCATGCGAATCAGGCAATTTACAAAATCGGGCACACGATCGGGCTGGCAGATCGTGTACATAGGATGAGCCGCGCGGTATGTATCCCACAACGAGAATGTGCTGTAGTTGTGCACACCCTTAGGAAGGTGGTGGATCTTTCCATCCATGCCGCGGTACTGGCCATCGACATCGTCGAAAATCGTCGGCGCTACCAGCATGTGGTAGAGCGCTGTATAAAAAATGGTCTTGTGGCGAGGAGTGGCCGTTTCAACCCGGATCCTTGACAGGTTCGCATTCCACGCCGAATGTGCCGCACGCCGAACTTTCTCGAAATCCCAGTCAGGAATTTCTGTGGTCACGTTCTTTCGGGCACCCTCGTCGTTCACTCCGGAGATCCCAGTCTTCACTGAAATGACTTCGTGCGCCGTCGTCTTAAAGTGCAGCAGGCACTTCAATGCCGTTCCTTTTGCTTCGCGAACTGTAGAGTCGAGCGGCTTGTCGTCAGAAAAAATCTCCACCGAGGCGAACGGTTTGGAGAACTGCATCGAAAAGTAGATTTCCCGTCCCGGAGCCCAGCCCTTGAGGCTTCGTCCTCCGACGATCGTATCGTTGCCCACAATCTTCAGATACGCCCAGATCACCGGCGTGTTCGAGAAGGAATGGACGAGGTCCAGAATGAAATGACTGCTCTCGCTTTTCGGAAATGTATAGCGATGGATGCCTGCGCGCTCGGTAGCGCTCAACTCGGCGCGGATATCGTAATCGCGCAATATCACCGAGTAATATCCGGGTTCCGCAATCTCGTCTTCATGACTGAATCGCGACCGGTATCCTTCTCCTGGATTCTGCCGCGAGCCCGGGGCTAGTTTCGTGGGGCCGGTGCCCGGCATCAGCAGGAAGTCGAGCATGTCCGAGGCTCCGGTTCCGCTCAAATGCGTGTGGCTGAATCCCATGATGGAACTGTCGGAATAGTGATATCCCGAACACCAGTCCCAGCCATCGTTATGTGTATCGGGACTTACCTGCACCATGCCGAAGGGTACGGTCGCTCCTGGATAGGTATGGCCATGCCCCCCAGTGCCGATCGCGACCTTCACGAACCTGGTGAAGTCCTCGGATTGGGCTGATTGAGCAGCATCGCCTGATGCCGATGTCCACAATTTCCTATGCGTCCCGGCAAGTCGGACCAAAGGCAACGCCGATATCGCGGCAACAAACTTCCGTCTTGAGATCATAATGAAGGCCCTCGGACAACCAGACAATAAATCGAACTCTGGATTCTACCCGGAATCAGGCGAGACAGGCGTTCACCAGCACCTCGACCGAGTTGTAGAACCAGAAGCGGTATGTGGCCAAACCGTGCAATTCAGGGACTGGCAAACTTGACAGGTTCTCGGGGACAGGCGTCGTATGTAATCTAACGTCTATCGGATCACGCTTTCTGCGTGAACGTGGCGGCGAATCCTATGAACTCCGTTCGAGCGGTAGCCTTCGAACAGCCAGCCCTATTCGCGGGCCTTGATGCGCAGACGGTCCAGTCAATTCTGGCGGAAGGTCAACCCCGACAGGCCAAAGCCGGCCAGGTTCTTCAGATCACCGGTCAGCCGGGAACGCATTTGTTTCTCCTACGAACAGGCCGCGTCCGTTATTTCAACACAACTGAATCGGGCCAGGAGATCAGTCTGTACATACTCGCGCCGGGAGATGCATTCGGCCTGGTCGCATTGCTCGATCAGCCGATGACGTATATGGCAAGTGCGGACGCGCTCTCAGACAGCGAGTTTCTGGCATGGAAGCATGAGAGCATCCGCGCTCTGGCAAGAACGCACCCGCAAATCTCAGAAAACGCGATGCAGATTTCTCTACGGTATCTGAAAGAATACGTGGACCGTCATGCAAGATTGCTGAGCGGTACGGCCAAGCGCAGGCTGGGAGTAACGTTGCTTGACCTCGCGCGCCGGACAGGATCCGTGCGGCCCCATGGTGTCGAAATCGACGTTACCAACGAACAACTGGGCAGTCTCTCCGACATCAGCCGCTTCACCACCAGCCGTCTGCTGAGTTCCTGGGAAAGAGCTGGTGCACTTTCCAAATCACGCGGGAAAATCACCCTCCACTCTCCCGAATGCCTGACGAAGGCGTAGTCCTGACCTCACGATGGACTTTCGAACTTGAGCATGCTCCAGAGCAACGACTCCCGTTTTTCTCTTGCGTAACCTGTAAGACGAAGATAGATAGACATCCAGTTGGCTTTATTAACGGAGAGTTTTTTATTTGGAGCAACCCAGAATCGTCATCGCAGATGATAGCAGTGAAATCCTGTCCCTGATCAGCAAACTTCTCACTCCTCGCTACAACGTTGTGGCCCAAGCTCTCAACGGCACGCAAGCAGTCGATGCCGTTTTGCAACTACATCCGGATGTACTAGTCATGGACATCGAAATGCCTGAAATGGACGGTATCCAGGCGGCGAAGCGACTCCGTTCCGCAGGATCGGAGACGAGGATTGTGTTTTTGACCGGGCTCGAAGACGCAGATCACATTTCCGCAGTCTTGAACATTGGACCCCACAGCTACGTCTTCAAGACCAGATGTCACATTGACCTGCCGCCCGCGATTACAGCAGCACTGCAGGGAAAGACATTTTGCTCAAGCCGGCGAAATGGAACTCCTACCATCAACTGCAACGATCGCCCGCAATGAGTTCCCGGATAGTTCCATCGAGCCAACGGTTTTGTCGTCAGCAGGGTAAGAGATGAGAGTCGTCGCGAAGAACACGCTTCGTCCGGGTGATACTGCCCCTGTCTCAGGTCTATATGTCGTCATCCACTCGGAGGATTGTCAGGTGAGTCATACCGTGACTGTCCTTTCAGGCGAAATCCTTCCAATTTGCTCAGGCTGCTCCGAAGCCGTTCGGTTTCAACCCACAATTTCGGCTCCTCACGTTGGGGAGCATCCGCTCTTTACCAGATATTCGTGAGGGACACTTCGCCGCAAACCTGGTTGCGCTTTCTACTTCAGACCGAACGTCCAAGTGAGACCCGAACTTGTTCCGTAATCGCTGCCGGAAAAGCCTGGCGGAGGGCGGTTGTCCCAGTTTCCATAGAAGGACACGTTCCACTTCAGATCGCTAATGATCTTGATGTAGTAGGACGCGTTAGCGTTGAAGCGGATACGACCCGGATCCGATAGGGCAGGCAGCAAGCCCGCCGTCATGTTGAAATTTGTCTTGCTGAACTTGAAGAATTCCACGTTGCCATAAAACATCGCGGCGACGAGATTCTGACTAGGCGTAGCAGTCGTTGTGGATTGCTCGTAGTCCGTACGCTGCCAAGCCGGTCCGAAGACCAATGAGACACTTGCGCGATTTGTGTTTTTGAAATATCGCCCCATACCGCCGCCAATCGTGCTCTGCAGCGCAATTCCTTGTTCTGAGCTTTGCAAAAAAGATCCGATGCCGGCATAAAACCAGTTGTTCCAGGGCAAGAGATGGCGTCCGCCAAAAGCGATTGAATTTCGCGTGGAAGCGTTAGTTCCTGAACTGGAGGATAAGTTGGAATCGAAGCTCCCCGCCGCAGTCCAGCGCTCGCGGACATAGGCAGTCTGCGAGTTCAGACTATATTGTGTGGATTGATTGCCTTTTGAATAAATCACGCCCAAACCAATCAGTCCATTGAATCGCTGCCAGAACCTGTCCGACGTTGCGACCATTTCAACGATCTGCGCACGGTCAAGAACATCTTCCTTTTCTGCCGCCAATACATGGATCTGCACCGGCCTGTCCGCCGCGGTCTCGGGAGTGCGAATTATTCCTGTGTAAACTGCACCGCCCTCTGTCTTCACCACAAATAGCTGGTTGCTCTCCAGTCTGGCTACCTTCGACCAATTCACTGATGTCGTCCCGTCGATGTAGTCAAAGCTGACAAACAGAACTCCAGCATCGAGGCCCTTGACCTCACAAGTGAGGCGGTCTCCATTTGTCATCACCATGACATCAGTTTTCTCTCGCGCATAAAGCGAGATCGCGAACAGGAGAATGAAAACAAGGAGAAGTCGTCGCGTGTTCATTGTCAGTGTTCTCTGTGTTTCAACGCTCGAATCGCACCCACTTCGGCGGGTCCTCATGAAGCGCCGGCAATGCTCCGTTCGGGGATTCGGATTCGCGATAGATCTAGTCTGAGGAGGATCAATCGCGCGCAGTGAGTAGCACGTAAGGCCGATAAGAAGGATGGCGACGTTGATCACAGACACCCACTCGAAGGGCAGAGGGAGACTGATTCCCAACGTTACCAAAAGCATTGCTGCTACTGAGGAACGCAACCCACCGTGGCGCTACCACTGGAATCATACGAAACGATTCCAGCCGATGCTACCGGGAATTTGAGCCATGAAAATCTGTTAGTTCTACCAGTTTAAAAGCTAAGCGGAACATCTTAACTGTATCCATGGAAGCGTAGCCCGTGCGGAGGGCGACCCAAGCCCAGCAGCCCTCGGACCTGCTCATGCCATGCCTCCTCCATCAGGACCTATTACGCGAAATTCAGTCTTCAACGATCGCGCATTCATTATTTGTGTACGAGAGAGATGTAGTCGAGGCTCCTTGGATCCTGAAAGTCCGTTGACAAGGAAAATCGAGGGCAAAAAAGGAGAGATCCAATGACGAAGACTCAAAAGCCGGGAATTGCATATATCGAAACTACTGAGCAGAAGCGTTTAAATGATGCCCGCGAAAGAGGAATCCCCTGGAAGAAATGGGGGCCCTACCTCAGCGAACGACAGTGGGGCACGGTTCGCGAGGACTACAGTGACAACGGAAATGCCTGGGATTATTTCAGTCATGACCAGTCGCGCTCTCGCGCCTATCGCTGGGGAGAAGACGGATTGGCGGGCATCTCGGATGATCAGCAGCAGCTGTGCTTCTCGGTCGCTCTCTGGAACGGCCGCGATCCAATCCTCAAAGAGCGCTTGTTCGGTCTAACGAATAGCGAGGGCAATCACGGCGAAGATGTGAAGGAGTATTACTTCTACGTTGACAGCACCCCTACGCACTCCTACATGAAGTACCTCTACAAGTACCCTCAACGGGAATTTCCGTATCGAGATCTTGTGGAAACGAACCGCCGGCGAAGCCGCGAAGATTTTGAATACGAACTCCTCGACACTGGAGTCTTTGATGCAGACCGCTACTTCGACGTTTTCGTCGAGTACGCCAAGGGCGACCCTGATGATGTGCTGATAAGGATTTCTGTTCATAATCGCGGCCCCGAAGTCGCCGACCTGCATCTGCTCCCGACTTTATGGTTCCGGAATACATGGTCCTGGGAAAAGGATGCGTCCAAGCCCTCACTCCGCCAGGTTGGGGAAGCTTCGATAAGGGCTACACATGATCAACTCGGCGAAATGACTCTGGATTGCGAAGGCAGCCCAGAGCTACTGTTTACGGAAAACGAGTCTAACAACAACAAACTGTGGGGACAACCCAACCTGTCACCCTATGTGAAGGATGCCTTTCACGCATACCTGATCTCCAGCCGGGAAGATGCTGTAAATCCGGACAAATCAGGCACCAAAGCTGCTGCACATTATCGACTCGAAGTGCCTGCGGGCGGTAGCAAGGTTGTGCGCTTGCGCTTGAGCAGAAAACCAGAGGCGGATGCATTCAGCACGTTCGACAAAACAATCGCAGCGCGCCTCGGCGACGCGGATGAATTCTACAGTCGCATTACTCCCAGCGGATTAGGCGAAGATGAAAAGCGTGTTCACCGTCAGGCTCTTGCCGGCATGCTCTGGACCAAGCAGTACTACTACTTCGATCTCGACACATGGCTTGCCGAACACCACTCCCATCCCCTTATTGGAGTCCCCACGGGAAACGCGCGAAATATGGAGTGGTTCCACATGTTGAACCGCGACATTATCTCGATGCCGGACAAGTGGGAATATCCCTGGTACGCCGCATGGGATCTGGCATTTCACACGATTGCTTTGTCACTGGTGGACTTCGACTTTGCCAAGGACCAACTTCTGCTGATGTTGCGCAATATGTATGCGCACCCAAATGGGCAGATTCCCGCCTACGAGTGGAACTTTAGTGATGTGAATCCGCCAGTACATGCCTGGGCGACATTATTCCTGTACAACATCGAGACGGAGCTTGGGCGATCGGATCTGCGATTCCTCGAACGATCGTTTCAGGGTTTAATGCAGAATTTCAATTGGTGGGTCAACCGAAAAGATCCCTCCGGCAAGAATGTCTTTGCTGGCGGATTTCTTGGCCTCGACAATATTGGCGTTTTCGATCGCAGCGCGCCGTTGCCGACGGGCGGATATCTGGATCAAGCGGATGGCACGGCGTGGATGGCCTTCTACTGCCAATGCATGTTGGAAATCGCCCTCATTCTCACCGACTACGATTCGATGTACGAGGAAATCGCATTCCGTTTCCTCGAGCATTTCCTGTGGATCACCTATGCCATGGATCGCATCGGAGACAATCACGACGAGATGTGGGATGACCAGGATGGCTTCTTCTACGACTTGCTCCACTTGCCGAACGGCGATTCGATGCGGCTCAAAGTCAGATCCATGGTTGGACTACTGCCTCTTTGCGCATCTACCGTGCTGGAACCTACGGGTATTGTGGCCAGAAATCCTCACCTGAAGGAATTGCTCGAAACGTTTAAGAAACGTCATCCCGATCTGATGAAGCAGGTCGCTCCTGCAGATGACAAGTTCGTCGGATACGGTGAACGCCGATTGTTATCTGTTTGCAATAAAGAGAAGCTCGAGCGGATTTTGAAATACATGCTCGACGAGAACGAGTTCTTCGGACCCTACGGCATCCGGTCACTCTCGAAATTCCACCAGGACCATCCGTTTGTATTCCATCTCAGCGGACAGGAGTTTAAAGTCCAGTATCTTCCTGCGGAGTCAAACAATGGAATGTTCGGTGGCAATTCCAACTGGCGGGGTCCGGTGTGGATGCCCGTTAACGCTCTGTTGCTCCGCTCCTTGCTGAATCTCTATCAATTCTACGGTGACGAATTCAAAGTCGAGTGTCCCACGGGTTCGGGAAAATTCATGACCCTGTACGAAGTCGCAAATGAACTCTCCCGAAGGCTGTCGAGCATTTTTCTGCGAGACGCCAAGGGCGATCGGCCCGTTTACGGTGGGACGAAGAAGTTCCAGGAAGACCCTCATTGGAAGGACTACATCCTGTTCTACGAGTTCTTCCACGGAGACAACGGCGCTGGTCTAGGTGCGAGCCACCAGACTGGTTGGACTGGAATTATTGCTCGCATTCTCGATCTGTTTGCTCGTGGCAACGCGTCGGACTTCCTTAAGATTTCCAAGTTCGACTTGGCGGCCCAGATGACACGGGAGCAGGTTGCAGGCAAAGCGGGATAGGAAGTCCTGACCTGACAACGTGAGGAGCAAGACACCAGATCGAGTTGAAAATCTGGAACTTCGGGCGCGAAGACAACATTGGAGAGCAGAAATGCTATGACGTCGGCCTTGCATGAAATCCGAGAAGAATCAAGGGGCCCAGCCCTCAGCGTGCCACCTGTTATGCAAGAGGCTCCGGATTTTTCCCTGGTATTGGGCGGACCCATCTTTCAACTCATGCGGCGCTCCCATCTTGCCGGAGATACCCTGGAACTGCTCTATCGCCGGGTTGCAGTCATCACTCTGGCGGCATGGGCGCCATTGTTGGCGTTATCACTATTCGATTCGCGCGTGGCAGGCACAACCGGATTGCCTTTCCTCCGCGATTTCGATGTCAACGCTCGGCTGTTGGTCGCGCTGCCAGTTCTAATTGCCGCCGAACTGGTGGTTCATTCACGCATCCGCCTTGTGGTCAAAGCGTTCCTGACTCGTCGCATCGTGAATGAAAACGAGGTGCCCAGATTTATCGCTGCCATGGACTCCGCGACTCGCCTGCGCAACTCTGTTGCGCTCGAACTCGCGTTGCTGTTGTTTGTCTTTACGATGGGGCAGTGGCTGTGGAGAAGCCAAGCTGTTCTGGGCACTGCGACCTGGTATGCGGCGCCGCAAAATGGCCGGTTGAATCTTACGACTGCTGGATACTGGTATGCCTTCGTCAGCATCCCAATCTTTCAGTTCATACTGTTGCGCTGGTATTTCCGTTTCTTCATCTGGACGCGGTTGTTGTGGCAGGTTTCCCGACTCAATCTACATCTCATCGCCACACATCCGGACCGCGCGGCCGGCCTGGCGTTCCTCGGGAAGAGTGCGTTCGCGTTCGGTCCAATTCTGTTTGCACAAGGAACACTGCTTGCCGGAATGATTGCTAACCGGGTGTTATACGGTGGAGCAGAGCTTCTCTCTTTCAAGCGAGAAGCGGCCAGCCTGATCGTATTTTTCTTAATCGTTATTCTGGGACCATTGCTCGTGTTCAGTCCACAGCTCGCACGCGCTAAACGCAAGGGACTAGCGGAATACGGCCTCTTGGCCAACCGTTATGTCGAGGGATTTGAGCAAAAATGGGTTCTGGATCATCCGAGTCATGAGAAGGAACTATTGGGCAGCGGCGACATTCAATCGCTTGCGGACTTGGGCAATAGCTACTCGATGGTTCGAGACATGCGCGCCATACCGTTCAACCTGCAGGATGCAGGCCGTCTCGCCGCTGCGACGGCGGCACCTCTTCTTCCACTGGGACTGATCATCTTGTCCCCGGAAGAGTTGATCATGCGCGTCATCAAATTGGTCTTTTGACGGCAGGTCTTAGAAATCTCTCTGGTTGACGGAAGGGTCCTCCACCTCTGAACAGGATGACAATCCTTTCGAACTAACCCAGTGGGAAAGCAACTTCTCGCCTCCGTCCTGAATCTCGTCGATCGTTCGTGGACGATGATTGCCGGAACCGGGAAAAAGCAGATATAGAATTCCGCCAGACTGCCCACCGTGGCGAGCATTGGACGAAACTCCAAGAGCGTCCGCTAGCGCGATGGACCCTTCCCCCAACGCCCCGACGTCCGCATAAATCGCATACGACGATTTTCCGTTCCGCAGGTTCACGACAAAGGCGAAATCTCCCAGCCGCAATCCTTCGCGAGTAGCCAATTCACTGGGCAGGGCTATATAAGGTATTGTCGCTGCATCGACGTAACCCCTCGGGTCCGCAAAATTCCTGGTGTTATCAAAAAGCGATGTGCATGAAATGTAATAACCGGGAAATGGGTCCCTCTCTTGCTGGATCAGCGGGCGTCCATCGTTGTCAGTGACAATGCCGTCCCAATGCCCTGGCGAGCCTGCGTTTGCCAAAGTGTCGAGCCCTGCGTCGTCGGGATGATAAGCATTCGGTGCGCCATCCGCATCGATCGTCATCCTTGAGATAAATAAGAATGCGTGGCTGTCAAGCAAATGCCAGATTGGCATTTCGTGAAATGATTGCCCATCACGCCTGCGTTCCAGCAAATCCGAAACGATCGATTTCCCACTAGCGCAACTCGCCGGTTGTTTACCCGACACCGCGAGTCCAACGGGCCTTATACGCGTCGGCGAAAAGCCATTCGTCCACGCCGAATTCCGTGGAGTCGCCTCCCATCTCAGCCAATCGTCGAAGAGGACTTCCCCGAACGCTCCAGATCTTTGCGCGTACCCCGACGCGCAAAGAAGGCTGGAGAACAGAATTACGCATATGCCTGCCTTCTCCACTCGACGAAACCTCTCCCCTACCAATGACCGAGCCTTCTTCTGCGTTCTCGAAGGTCGAGACTACCGTTCCTCCGAGGATCGAACATCTGGCAAGACTCTCAGTGCGCAGCACTTGTTTGGAGAAGTCAGACGGAAGCAAAAAGCATTACTAATGCGGCATCGAAGATTGATAACGTTCGTTGGGTGAGACGAGAAAGCCGACGTTCCAGTGGGGGCACAACAATATAAGGACTACACCCCTGTGGCATCGAGTTCGACCCATCAAGATTCCGCAAGATAGCAACTCAGAGAAAACCTGTTTTATCAATGAGATACCGACGCTATCCCTTCCTCGGCTGATTACGACAGTCACCTGCGCTTCCTTCAGTTCTCGCTAATAATTAATGTGGCCCATTGTGGGAATGTTGGGATGAGCCCTAGCCAAGAGCAAACCGCAACCCGCGCCGATTCCAAAAAGCGGCTCGTTGAGCAGATCAACGGGTGTCAGCGTTCGGGCGACTACGCTCGCGCCCTGGACTTGGTGCGCGGCGCAGCCGGCGACTTCCCCAATGATCCGGAGTTTTCCGAACTGGAAAAGCGCATCCAGGACGGTGTCAAGCGCAAAGCCGAAGCTAATCTCCTTATCACGGAAAGCCAGGAGCTATTCGCAGAGCGGAAGTCGGTAGAAGCGATTCAGTTCCTACGCAAAGCCTACGAACTGGACAAGAACAATTCCCTCGCCCGGTCGATTCTTGCCAACGCTCTGGTCGAGCACGCCGCTTCGATTGTAGAAACCGATTGGCTGGAGGCTGAGAAACTCACAAATCAGGCGCTCAGCCTGAACCGGACGCATCCGACCGCCAAGACCATCCTCAACCGGATCGTCGAGCGCAAGACATCAAGCTCCGTGGATGACTGGGTGTCGCAAGCGCGCAAACTGCAGTCCTCGGGCGACTTATTCGGAGCCTTGGCGTGGGTCGCCGAAGGACTAGCGGTGCATCCTCACGATTCTAAGCTCCTCCAGATTCAGGATGCGGTGCAGCGCGATCAGGAAGCCCGGCGTCGCCAGGACCGGCGCCGCGACCTGGATGACCTGCGGCGCCTCCAGCACGAAATCGCTGGTGCAACGGAAGCCGCTGCGAAACAGGCGCTCGTCGAACGCATCCAGACAATCGCCGCAAAGCATTGGACGGACGGCGAAATTCTGTCGATCGCCAATGCGCTGCTTCTCCGCTTGGGATTGCTACCGCAGGAGAATTCGACCGCGTCGTCCCGCCGCAAAGGTTCGACGGTCATTTTTCACGTTCCGCCTCCGAGTGCTGCAGAACCTTCACGCACCCACAGCAACCCGGAACCGGCAAATCCCGTCGTGCCGAGCGCTGTCGTACCCAGTCAAGATCCGCCGAGCCAGGATGCGCCCAACCAACCTTCGCCAAGCATGATTTCCGTGAATGCGGCTGTCGAAATCCAAGCTCCGCCAACTCCAGTGCCGGCGAGTCCGGGTTTGGAGACGCAACCCGCTCCAATCCCGGATCCACCGAGTTCAACGCAGGCGGAAACTGGTCCTGCTCCGGTCCCCACGCGAAGCGAAGCCTTGCGCAAGATTCCGGCGAGAGGCAGACTTCGCACCGCTCAGCCGAAACCGCAAGCTCCCAAGCCAGAGCCAGAACCGGCTGGAATCACCGAACCAGCGCCGGTGTCTAAGGTCAAAACGCCGCCAACGCCGCGAATACGCGTCGAGAAGGCGACCTCCGCAACACTATTCATTATTTCCGCGGCTGCGATCATTCTGATTGCAGCGACTTTCTTCTTCACGCGAAAGCACTACGCTCCGCAACCGCCACAGACTCCGTCACAGGTTGCTACAACTGCGCCACCAACGATTTCCGCTCCTGCCATGGAAGGGTCACCAATATCCAGCCCCGTTCCCGATACGACAGTAGCGACGCGGGAATCATCTCTACCGGCATCGCCGCAAGCTGTCGTTGAGAACACCGGAAAGGTCGTGGCCTCCGATCAAACGCCTGCCGAGCCGAATCACAACTCGGGGTCTCTTCTGGTCATTGCCGGTCAAGACGGCGTAAGGGTTCTTATCAACGGAAAGCCTCAGCCGCAGCTCACGCAAGCGGGCCAGTTGCGCGTTGCGAATCTCGCGCTGAAAGACTACGTTGTTCAAATCTCGAAGGCCGGATTTCAGGATCCTCCAACCCAGAAGGTGCGCATTCGCAAGGATGAAGAAGTCCGGCTGACCTTCAACCTCCAGCCGCAACCTAGCCTTGCGTCGCTAACCATCCAGGGCGGCTCTCCGGGAACTACTGTTTTTATTGATCAAGCACTCATTGGCGCGATTCAGCCAGACGGCTCGCTCTCTGTTTCCACCATCAATCCGGGAGACCACACAGTCGAACTGCGCAAAGATCGATTCAAATCGCGGCAGTTCAAGAAACATTTCGTTGCAGGTTCAGCCATATCTATGGCGGCTGCGGATGCTGCGCTGGAAGCCGCGCCCAGCCAATTGAAAATTACCTTCATGCCCGCCGATGCCAACGTTGCGCTGGTGAAGGGTGACCTGCTGAAGATGGTGAGCAGCGGCGTCCCGCTCAACCTTGCGCCCGGCACATATACCCTTACCGCGCGAACTGCCGACAGATTCACGCGCTCCTCCACGATTGAAGTCGTCGCCGGTCAATCGAAGAGTGTGGATCTATCTCTCGCGCCGAACGGCATGTCGAAGTGGGATGACGCCGGGGCATGGAAACAGGAGGGAGGCTCTTTCACACGCAAAGGCGGAGACTTCGTCCTATACGGAGCCCCTCCGCCGGGCACCTTTATTTTTTCGGCGATGCCGGCCAAGGGGCATACTTTGCAATGGGTATTCAACTACACAGACCCAATGAATTACGTTCTCTTCCAAGTCGACGAGAATTAC
>Ga0335082_10002292_pt1 | contig 20576 bp, 19 predicted proteins | sample Lox_Sample_41_FD_206718 | JGI IMG/M metagenome (GOLD analysis project Ga0335082, IMG submission 206718) | Soil microbial communities from Loxahatchee National Wildlife Refuge, Florida, United States - Lox_Sample_4.1 | ecosystem: Environmental > Terrestrial > Soil > Wetlands | place: USA...
ACCAGATCGCCAACGTGCAGCGTGCCGCGCTGGATCAGCACGGTCGCAACCGGACCGCGGCCACGATCGAGCTTGGCCTCGATGACTGTGCCTTCCGCGGGGCGATTTGGATTAGCCTTGAGATCAAGAATTTCCGCCTGCAAGCCGAGCATTTCGAGCAGCTTGTCGATATTCATCTTCTTCGTGGCGGAAACTTCGACATCCACCACCTCGCCGCCCATGGATTCGACTTGGATTTCGTGTTGCAGCAGGTCCGTGCGCACGCGGTCAGGCTTGGCGTCGGGTTTGTCGATCTTGTTGATGGCGACAATGATCGGGACCTTCGCGGCCTTGGCGTGGTGGATCGCTTCGATTGTCTGCGGCATGACGCCGTCATCGGCGGCGACGACCAACACGACAATATCGGTCACTTTGGCGCCGCGTGCGCGCATTGCCGTGAAGGCGGCATGACCAGGCGTGTCGATGAAGGTGATCCTGGCGCCCGACGGCGCGGTCACCTGATAGGCGCCGATATGCTGAGTGATGCCGCCGGCTTCGCCCCCCGCCACGTTTGATGACCGAATGGCGTCGAGTAGCGACGTCTTGCCGTGGTCGACATGGCCCATGACGGTGACCACCGGAGCGCGCGGCGCAAGCTGTGCCGGATCGTCTGCCACATCGAACAAGCCTTCTTCCACGTCGGCTTCGGCCACGCGACGCACGCTGTGGCCCATTTCCTCGGCGATCAATTGGGCCGTATCGGCGTCGATCACGTCGTTGATCGTCACCATCTGCCCTTGCTTCATCAGCAGGCGGATGACGTCGACCGCGCGTTCCGACATGCGATTGGCCAGGTCCTGGATGGTGATCGCTTCGGGAATCGTCACCTCGCGCACCAACTTTTCCTTAGGCTCGTTGGAGGCGATGCCCTTGAGCCGTTGCGTGCGACGGCGGAACGAGGCGACGGAGCGCTCGCGCACTTCATCGGCACTCAGCGCATTCACCAGCGTGAGGCGGCCGCGCTGCTTTTCACCGCCGCCGCGCGGGGCGGGCCGGGCTGCGGCAGGCGTACGCGCCGCGCCAGGTCGGCGCGGGCGGGGAGTTTCGTCGTCATCGGCCTCGAGCGCGAGGCGGGCTCCCGGTCCGGCCCGCGCGGCTTCTTCCGCGCCGAAGCGCTTCTTGGCGACTTCGCCGGCTTTGCGTTTGGTTTCCTCGTCGTGCTTGCGGCGTTCATCTTCCTCGCGCTTGCGCGCCTCTGCCGCTTCCCGCTCGCTGCGATCGACCGACTCGCGGCTTGCGCGACGACGTGCTTCTTCTTCCGCGATCTTGCGCTCTTCAGCCTCGCGCACACGAGAATCGGCGAGCGCATGCGCGCGCGCACTGCGTTCTTCCTCAGTGAGGGTACGCAGCACGACGCCCGACGGCTTCGGCTTTGCTTCGGTCTGCGCCGCTCCTGCGCGTGCTGCCGGCGCGGCCGGTGCCTTGCCTGGAGCGGGTTTCCTCGTCTCGACAACCGGAGGCGGCTCGGCCTTGGCTTCACCCGGTCCACCGACGATGCGGCGTTTAACCTTCTCAACCACGACCTGCTTGCTACGGCCATGGCTGAAGCTCTGACGCACCACGCCCGTTTCAGTGCGCGGCTTCAGCGTCAGTTTGCCAACGCTGAGTTTCTTTTCGCCAGGGTTCTTCGTTTCGCTCATTCCGTACTGTGTCCTTATGCGCCGTCCGTCGGCGCATGCGCGCTAACTGCATCGGGCGAAATTCCGGTCCGGAAACACCGCAAACGCGCGACGCGCGCGAGAAAAGTCTGGCTTCCGGGCCCGGCAAGCAGGGCAGCATGTACCACATTTGGGCGGTTCAATGCCAAATCCAATTGGGCGCCGGTAAATGCGTCGATCACCGCGATTTCGCGCGATTCCCCGGTACTATTGCGGCGCAAGGCGGCCGCCAGCTTGCGCTTGCCGTCGTCGGCCGCATCGGCGGCGTGGATCAGCGCCAGGATGGCGTCCCCGCCGCATGCCGCCTCAACCTTTGAAAAACCGGTGACGACCACCCCGGCCTTACCCGCCATAGCCAACGCATCGAGCGCGGCGCGTTCGATCAGCCGCTCGGTCTGAGCCGCGAGATCAGAGGCAACGCGGACCTCCCGCTTGAAGCCGCGGGCAAAGACATTGCGCTTCGTTGCGTCCTCGATCGCGTCACGGGTTGCGGTGACCCAGATGCCGCGGCCAGGCAGCTTGCGCTTGACGTCTGGCACTGCGTCGCCCGCCGGGCCCACCACAAAGCGGATCATATCCGCCACCGGTTTGAGCTCGCGGGTCAGCGCGCAGGTGCGTTCCGTCCCCGGGGCGACACTGGTCGCCCCGCGGTCAAGTTCGCTGTCCTGCGCGATTGCCAGCATTGTTGCTGTCGACGCTCCTTATGCCTGTGCTTCCGTCGCTTCATCCGCAGGCGTCTCGGCTGCCGGCGGCGGTGCCAATTCGGCTTCCGTCACCCAGCCTGCTTTCACCCGCGCTTGCATGATCATGTTTTCGGCGTCTTCACGCGAAATATCAAAACCGTCGAGGAAGCCAGGTTCATGTTTCGACTCGCCATCCTTACGCTCGGTCCATCCGGTGAGGTCGTCCGTGGCGCAACCGGCAAGATCTTCCACGGTCTTCACGCCGTTCTCGCCCAAGGCGACCAGCATCTTGATGGTAATCCCGGGCACGTCCTTGAGTGCGTCGTCGACGCCCAGCTCGACGCGTTTGGCGTCGAGTTCAGCTTCCTGCTTGTCGAGATATTCCTTGGCGCGTTCCTGCAACTCGCGCGCGGTATCCTCGTCGAAGCCCTCGATGCCGGCGATTTCCTTTTCGTCCACCATGGCGAGTTCCTCGATCGAGCCAAAGCCTTCCGAAGCGAGCAACTGTCCAACGACCTCGTCGAGATTGAGTGCCTCGACGAAAATCTTCGTCCGGTTTTCGAATTCGGCCTGGCGGCGTTCGGATTCCTCCTGCTCGGTCAGGATATCGATGTCCCAACCGGTCAGTTGGGAGGCCAGCCGCACATTCTGGCCGCGACGACCGATGGCCAGCGACAGTTGCTGATCCGGGACCACGACCTCGATGCGTTCCTTATCCTCGTCGAGCACGACCTTGGCGACTTCCGCCGGAGCCAGCGCATTCACCACGAAGGTGGCGATGTCCGGCGACCAGGGAATGATGTCGATCTTCTCGCCCTGCAATTCGTTCACCACGGCCTGCACGCGCGAACCGCGCATACCGACACAAGCGCCGACCGGATCAACAGAAGAATCGCGCGAAATCACCGCAATCTTGGCGCGCGAACCGGGATCGCGAGCGACCGCCTTGACTTCGACAATGCCGTCATAAATTTCCGGCACTTCCTGCGCGAACAGCTTGGCAGTGAACTGCGGATGCGTTCGCGAAAGGAAAATCTGCGGTCCACGTGGCTCGCGCCGGACGTCGTAAATATACGCGCGGATGCGGTCGCCGTTGCGGAACACCTCGCGCGGCAGCAATTCGTCGCGACGCACGATCGCCTCACCGCGGCCGAGATCAACGACGACGTTGCCGTACTCGACGCGCTTGACGATGCCATTGACGATATCGCCGATGCGATCCTTGTACTCGGCATATTGCCGGTCCCGCTCAGCCTCGCGCACTTTCTGCACGATCACCTGCTTTGCCGATTGCGCAGCGATGCGGCCATATTCCAGCGGCGGCAAGGGGTCGGCAATTGTGTCGCCGACCTGGGCGGCCGGATGGCGCTTGCGTGCCTCTTCGAGCGTGATTTGATTCGAAGGATTTTCGATGCTCTCCGTCACCAGCATGTGGCGCGTGAGACGCAGATCGCCGGTTTTCGGCTCGATCTCGGCGTGCACATCGGTTTCCGCGCCGTAGCGGGAACGCGCCGCCTTCGCGATGGCGTCTTCCATCGCTGCAATGACGATGCCGCGGTCGATTGCCTTTTCACGGGCGACTGCATCGGCGATCTGCAAAAGCTCGAGCCGATTGGCGCTGACAGCCATAGCTCACTCTCCTCCTCTGGCGGCAGGCCGCTGTGGCCGATGCCGTGATTGTCTCTCTACTCGTCGTTCTTCCTTCCGCGCTTCGCGTGCCTCGCGTTTCGCGGCCTTTTCACGCCGCAAGGCTTGCGCCACCAGGTCGTCGGTGAGCACCAGCTTTGCTTCGCTCATCTCTTCAATTGGAAGCAGCACTTCGGCCTCTTCGCCTTCCGCTGCGTCGTCGCGGCGGATACGTGCAGCCTCGCCCTCGGTTCCGGAAATCTCGCCGCGGAAACGCTTGCGGCCATTCACCGGAATTTCCATTTCTATTTTCACCAGGTGGCCGGCATAGCGGTCGAAATCGGATTTGCGTACCAACGGCCGGTCGATCCCGGGCGATGAAATCTCCAGCCGATAGGCGCGGTCGACTGGATCGGCAACGTCGAGCACCGGTGAGAGAGCACGAGAAATCAACTCGCAATCTTCCACCGTCATGCTGCCATCCGGCCGTTCCGCCATGATTTGCACGGTGCAGCCTTCGGCGGCGGATACCTTGACGCGCACCAGCCGGTACCCGAGTTGCTCAATCACCGGCTCGGCAACAGTTGCGACACGCGCAGGCAGCCCCGGCTCAGTGATGATCCGCGGTTCGGTCGGTGCAGCGCTTAAAGCCGCATTCCTGAGCAACGTGTCGTTTTCGGCCATTCGGTAACAAAAAAGAGCGGGCCCGGAAGGACCCACTCTCAAAACCCGTTCGGTTATGAGGGTGTCTAGTAACGCTGGAAATATAGCGATTTCGCGAGGCCATGCAAGGGTCGCAGCGGCGTTAACGACTAACCCTTCCTTCAGAATCTGCCCTTAAATTTGCGTAAAACCGCCGGCCTGGTCGATTTTATAGCGTTTTGCAGGTTTTGTATGGGTGTTCCCGCCTCGCTGCTTCCCGAGTTGGAAGATGTTGTCTTGCATGGCTCGGCGGACAAGCGCGCGGAGACGTTACACCGCATCACCACCTTATTCCTCGAAGGTGCATCGAGCTTCAACGCAGAACACATCGCACTGTTCGACGATGTCATCGGCTGCCTGGTCGTCGAAATCGAGGCCAAGGCGCTCGCCGAGCTCGCGCGCCGGGTCGCCCCTGTTCCCAATGCGCCGCCAGGCGTCGTCAGTGTGCTCGCGAAACATGACAACATCGATGTTGCCGGCCCCGTGCTCAAGCAAGCGCGACTTGCTGATCCCGACCTGATGTACATTGCTGAAACCAAGAGCCAGGCGCATCTGCTCGCCATGTCGACACGCCTTGGCATCAGCGAGGCACTTTCCGATATTCTGGTTGAGCGCGGAGACCAGGAGGTGGCGCGCTCGATTGCGAACAACCAGCATGCGCACCTATCGGACAACGCATTCAGCAAGCTTGTGAAGCGCGCGGAACAAGACGGCATGCTGGCCGAGAAAGTCGGCATGCGCACCGACATTCCTCCGCGATTGTTCCGCCAGCTTCTGATGCAGGCGAGTGAGGTCGTGCAAAAGCGCCTGCTGTCAAAAGCGAAACCCGAAACCCAGGCCGAAATCCGGCGTGTCCTCGCGCAAGTGACCGACGAGGTAGCTGCGAAAGCCGCGCCGCGCAATTATGCAGCCGCGCTCGCGGCTGTGCGTGCTCTCCACAAAGAGCGCAAGCTCAGCGAAGCCGATATTGCCGAATTCGCAACGACCGGAAAATACGAGGAGACGATTGCCGCGCTGGCGACCATGTGCGCGGTGCCGGTTGAAGTGGTGGATCGATTGATGAACGGCGAGCGCGCCGATCCGGTTTTGATTCTTGCCCGCGCCATCGGATTTGGCTGGCCGACTGTGAAGGCGATCCTCAATGCCCGCCCCGGCAGCAAGCCGTCGGCTCAGACGCTCGATGCCGCGCTCGAAAATTTCGATCGGCTGACCGCAACCACCGCCCAGCGCGTGGTGAGATTCTGGCAAGTCCGGCAAGGCACCGGCGAGTAATCAAACGCGGCGGAATATGAAATACGCGGGGACGCGTCCCTCGCGCTTGGCCTTCGTCTCGTAGCGCGTGCCGGCAAAACCCTTCCATGGTTTGCGCCAGTCGTCCGCGCTTTCCGCGGTCCACACGAAATCAGGCGACCGGAGGACACGCGCCAGCGTATAGGCCGCATAGTCGGCGATATCGGTTGCGAAGCGCAGCTCGCCACCCGTCTTCAAAAGGCGTGCGAGGCGCTTGAGGCTGTCGTCCTGGATGAATCGCCGTTTCCAGTGCCGCCGCTTCGGCCAGGGGTCGGGATAGAGCAGATCGATGCGTGAAATCGCCGCGTCGGGCAGCCAGTCGAGCAATTCACTCGCGTCGCCAAAATAGAGCCGGATGTTTGCCAATGCGTTCTCGTCAATCGCGACCAGCGCTTTGGCTATGGCGTTGACGAACGCGTCGGTGCCGATGAAACCGGCGCGCGGGCAGGCTTTTGCCCCGGCGATCAAATGTTCAGCGCCGCCGAAACCAATTTCGAGCCGCAGATCATCGATCGGCAAAGCAAATAACGTGCGCAAATCGGCCGGGGCGGGCTTGCCGAGATCGAGTGCGAGCCGCGGCAGCAAGGTGTCGAACAACGCCGCCTGCCGGGGCTTGAGCGAGTGCCCCTTGCGGCGGCCGAAGAAGGCGCGCTGACTGCCGGTGTCTTCCATCGATCGTCATGCCCGCGCTTGTCGCGGGCATCCACGTCTTTCTTTGCTGCATTGATAGTGAAGCAAGACGTGGATGGCCGGGACAAGCCCGGCCATGACACTGCAATAAGCCTCTATCTGACGCTGGATCCCGGCTTGCGCGGGGATGACCGGCTACCGCTGCTCACTTCACCGCGCTTCTGATCGCGGCCGCAAGGTCGGTCTTTTCCCAAGAGAAGCCGCCGTCCTTGTCAGGCGCGCGGCCGAAGTGGCCGTAGGCTGCGGTGCGGCGGTAGATCGGCCGATTGAGCTTGAGCGTACGGCGGATGTTGGTCGGCGTGAGACGGAACAGCTCGGGCAAAACCTTCTCGAGCTTCTTCTCCTCAACCTTGCCGGTGCCATGCGTATCGACCAGCACCGACATCGGATCGGCCACGCCAATGGCGTAGGCGACCTGAATGGTGCAGCGCTCGGCCACGCCGGCGGCGACCACGTTCTTTGCGAGATAGCGCGCAGCGTAAGCGGCCGAGCGATCAACCTTGGTCGGGTCCTTGCCGGAGAAAGCGCCTCCGCCGTGCGGTGCGTAGCCGCCGTAGGTATCGACGATGATCTTGCGGCCGGTGAGGCCACAATCGCCATCGGGGCCGCCGATCACGAAATTGCCGGTCGGATTGACCAGGAAATCGGATGATTTTTGCGGCATCCAGCCCTTCGGTAGCGCCGACTCAACAGCGTCGGAGATCATCTCCTTGATCAGCCCCGGCGTGTATTTCTTGCCGTTACGGCTTTGCGCGTTGTGCTGAGTAGAGACCACCACCTTGGTGCAGCCGACCGGTTTGCCGTCCACGTATTTGACGGTGACCTGGCTCTTGGCATCGGGCTGCAGATCGTAGAGCTGGCCGGAGCGCCGTTTATCCGACAGCACCTTGAGAATCTTGTGGGCGAAATAAATCGGCGCCGGCATGAACGAGTTCTTCTCGTAGACTTCGCTTTCGGTGCAGGCGAAGCCGAACATCATGCCCTGGTCGCCGGCGCCTTCTTCCTCGCCGCTTTTTTTCTTCTTGGCATTCACGCCCATGGCGATGTCCGGCGACTGGCCATGCAGCAGCACTTCGACGTCGGCGCCGTAGCTGGAGAAGCCATCCTGGTCGTAGCCGATCTCTCTGACGACATCGCGAGCGATCTTGGTGATCAGTTCGCGATCAACGACGGTCTTGTCGCCGTGCTTGCGGAAGAATGGCGCCTGACCACGGCCTTCGCCGGCGATGACGATTTTGTTGGTCGTGGAAAGTGTCTCGCAGCCGAGGCGTGTGTTCACCAGGCTGTCATCGGCAATGCCGAGCTTGATGTCATTTTCAAGAAATGCATCGAGCACTGCGTCAGAAATCTGGTCGCAAACCTTGTCGGGATGCCCCTCGGACACCGACTCGCTCGTGAATAAGAAATTGGTGTGAGCCACCGCTGCAACTCCTCCCGTGGCGCGGCCGCGCCGCGTCGTGTGATGTCGGGGTGGTTCTTGCAGCGGCGGCGAACGAGGTCAAGATGCGGGCAGCGGTGGGCAGATGCCATCATTAACGATGGGACCAGACCCCGATTTCAGTCCGCCCCTGCAATTTGCTCGACCAGATCGACGATGCGTCGACGCAGCTTGCTGCTCTTGATGCGCATAAACGCCTTGGTGAGAGAAAGCCCGTCGGACGTTGCCAGAAAGTCGGCGACATAGGCTGGCGATGGCGCTTCGCTCATGCCGGCAGAATGGCCCGGCGTATGGGGTGCGCCATCGAAAAAAAATGAAACCGGAACCTGCAGGATCTGGGCGATCTGCTGCAACCGGCTGGCGCCGATGCGGTTTGTACCTTTTTCGTACTTCTGGACTTGCTGGAAAGTGAGGCCAAGAGCGTCACCAAGCTTTTCCTGACTCATACTCAGCATCATCCGACGCATGCGCACGCGTGAACCCACGTGCTTGTCGATCGGATTCGGCGCCTTCTTAGCCATAGATTTCTCCTATGCCCCCATTTTGAGGCGTAGTTGTCACAAGTGAAGGCGCCAATGCAATCAGTGAATTCTCTGTAATGGGGAAATAAGCGAAAGATTTCAGCAGTTTTCGCAGGATGACAAATCGTCGCTCGATGTAGATCCTGGCCGCGCAACGCTCATTGCGCACATAACAACTTCCGTCATGCCTTGATTAACGGTTCAATCTATGCGCGAAGTCGGCGCCGGCCCACAATCATCAGGCTCAGTAACAATAGAAGAAGCAGGACGTAATTGCCGTAGCTCGAATAAAGCGTCGGCTCTATGGCGGTCGGCAGACGGGCGTCGAGCACGCCTTCCACGCCCAGAGGCAATACGTTGAGGATCCGGCCGACGGGGTCGATCACGGCCGAAATTCCGGTATTGGCCGCGCGGACGAGGGGCAAGCCTTCAGCGATCGCGAGGACGCGCGCCTGCTGGAAATGCTGATAGGGCCCGGTGCTGATGCCAAACCAGCCGTCATTCGTGACGTTGACCAGCCATCCGGGCCGCTCACCGGGCGGTACCGCGGCGCCTGGAAATATCGCCTCGTAACAGATCAGCGGCAACATTTTCGGCGCGCCGGAAACGTCCATTGCACGCCGGCGATCGCCCGCCCGAAAACCACCGACGACCTTGGTGAGCTGCATCAAACCGAGCCGCTCAAGCAGCCGCTGGAACGGTAGATACTCGCCGAATGGAACGAGGTGCACTTTGTCGTAGACGCCGCGGATCGAGCCATCGGGATCGATGACGTAGATCGAATTGTAGGCTTGAGGATTGCGTGCGCTGGCGTTTGACGCGGCGCGCACGGCGCCCGTAATCAATTCGGTTGACGGCTTCAGCAAGGCTGCGATCTGCGCCAGCGCGTCCGGCTCACGCGTCAAAAAGAATGGAAATGCCGCCTCTGGCCAGATCAAGTGTGTCACATCGTGAACGCCATTCGATTGCGGACCAGTCGTGCGATCCGAGAGGCGCAAGTAGCGATCCATTACTTGCGCCTTGGCGGAATAATTGAATTTGTCGTCCTGCGGCAGGTTGGGCTGCATGATGCGCAGCTTGACGCCGCTTACGTAACCCGTCGGGTGCGACCAAAGCCGTGTTGCGCCGTAGCCGACGAAGCCCGCCAACACCACCACAGCGAGCGAAAGAGGGAGGTACGGATGATGGGTATCGGCTTTGTCGTCGGCCAGCACCGCCGGCGTCGCGCAGATGGCTATGCAAAGAAAGGTGAGGGTCCAGACGCCGATCAGCGAGACGCTCTGCGCGAGCACCAGTGGCTCGGTGAGGGCGTAGCCGAACGTATTCCAGGGAAATCCGCTGAGCAGATGGCCGCGCAGCCATTCGGCAATGGTCAGCGTCGCGGCAAGCGCCAAAATCCGCTCGGGTCCGCGCACCCAGAGCAATCGGGCGGCGGCCAACCCCAACGCGGTGTAAATTGCCAGATAGGCCGGCAGCCCGGCGACTGCCACGGGTAGAAGCCAGCCGAACGTCTTCGCGTCGACAAGAAAAGCGTAGCCAATCCAGTAAAGCCCGGCGACGAAATAACCGAAGCCGAAACACCAGCCCGCCAATGCAGCGTTCATCGGGCCGCTCCAGCGGCCGGAGGCGGAGCCGTCGACGAGCCAAACAAGAACAGGAAATGTCACAAACAAAATCGGCCAGGCATTGAACGGGGCGACCGCGAGTGCCGATGCCGCGCCGGCTGTGAGCGCGATGACTGCGCGGCGCCAGCCGAAAGCGAGGACAACAGCATGGGCAAATCGGGCGAGCGTCACGGCCGGCTTGCGCCTGTTGTGGAACCCGGGTCTTTTGCGACGGGCGTGTCATCGGTAAGCGAGGCGGACGCGGCCTGCCCTGCCAATAGCGTATCGGCGTCGTTGCGGCGGCGTGGCTCGCGCGGCCGCTCGCGCCGTTCCTTCAGCCGGGTAATTCGCACGCGCTTGACACGGCGTGGATCGGCATCAAGCACTTCGAACTCGAATAAGTCGGGCCCAGGGACGATTTCACCGCGAACCGGCAAGCGACCCGCGCGCGTCACCAGATAACCGCCGATCGTATCGACTTCCTCGGCGGCATCGCCAACGTCGAAATCGTTGCCGACGACGCCAATGACGTCCTCAATTTTGGCGCGGGCGTCGGCCACGAAGGAGCCGTCGGGTTGCTGTGCGACAGCGGGCGTCGCGTCTTCGTCGTGTTCGTCGGCGATTTCTCCGACGATCTGTTCGACAATGTCCTCGATCGAGGCGAGGCCGTCGGTGCCTCCATATTCATCGACGACCAGCGACAGGTGAATTCGTGTGGCCTGCATGCGCGCCAGCAGATCGATCACCCGCATCGAAGGTGGCACAAACAGGATTTCGCGCACGATCTTTGTGGCCGACAAAGGCATGCCGAGATTGACGGCTTTCAAATCGAGATTGGCCGGCAGCGGTTTTTTGCGTTTGGCGTTTTTTTCCGGGTCGACGGCCGCGCGCGCGGTCATGAATGCGATCAGGTCACGGATGTGCACCATGCCCACGGGGTCATCGAGCGTATCGTTGTACACGACGAGCCGCGAATGGCCGGCGCCTTCGAATACGCGAACAAGTTCGCCGAGCTTGATGTCCTGCTGAACGGCGATGATGTCGGCGCGGGGAACCATGACGTCGCCGACCCGGCGCTCGCGCAAGCCGAGGATGTTCCTGAGCATCCGGCTCTCTTCCGGCGAGAAGCCGGATTCACCGGGGCCCATGGCATCGAGGATGTCCGCAAGGTCCGCGCGCACTGTACTCGGCTTCCAACCGAACAGCGTGCGCACAGCACGCATAAACCAGTTTTCGCCGCCCTCATGCGCAGGTGGCACCGGCACCGGCAAATTACGCGGCTCGAATGACGTGCCGCCGGAAGGACTCGAGCTGGTTGGATCGCTGTCAGGCATGGCGGTCAGGCGTCACCCAGATCGCGTGAGAGGTAAGGATCGGGAATGTTCATGCGCGTCATGATTTTGCTTTCCAACCCTTCCATCTCTTCAGCTTGCGTATCGGTCTGATGATCGTAGCCGATGAGGTGAAGAAAACCATGCACCGTGAGGTGGGCAAGGTGGTGAAGGAATATCCGGTCCTCATCGTCGCATTCCCGAACAAGGGTCTCGTATGCAATGACGATGTCGCCGAGAAAATGCGCACCTTCGCTGGCTTTGTGACCGGACGCCGGGAAAGACAGCACATTGGTCGGCTTGTCGATTCCGCGCCAGTCACGATTGAGATGAGCGACCGCCGAATCGTCTGTAAGCACGATACTCACTTCACCGTCCTCTGTTGAGAGTGCGGCAGCAGCGGCCGCGACCGCATCACGCACGGTTTGCTCGGCCAAAGGCTGCGCTTTCCAGAGCGGGGATTGGGTCTGAACATCGATCTGCGGCGGGGATGCGCGCCGCTCGGTCGTCGGCCTCATCCCTTGTCCTCGCGCGCAGGTCCACCACGGTCATAGGCCTCGACGATGCGCGCCACCAGCTCGTGGCGGATCACGTCTTCATGGGTGAACGCGACATGGCTCACACTTTCGATTCCCGCGAGTAATTTGACTGCCTGCGCCAGTCCGGATGTCTGGCCGCTCGGCAGATCGACCTGACTTGGATCGCCGGTGACGATCATGCGGCTGTTCTCGCCCAGCCGTGTCAGAAACATCTTCATCTGCATGGAAGTCGTGTTTTGCGCCTCGTCGAGGATGATGGCGGCATTCGACAGCGTGCGCCCGCGCATGAAGGCAAGCGGCGCGATTTCGATTTCGCCGGCTTGCAAGGCGCGCTCGACGATGCGTGCATCCATCAGGTCATAGAGCGCGTCGTAGATCGGGCGCAGGTACGGATCGACTTTCTCGCGCATGTCTCCGGGCAGGAACCCGAGCCGTTCGCCGGCTTCCACAGCCGGGCGTGACAGGATGATGCGATCGACCTCCTTGCGTTCGAACATCTGCACTGCCTGCGCCACGGCGAGCCAGGTCTTGCCGGTGCCCGCAGGTCCCGTTCCGAAAACGAGAGAATGACGCTTGAGTGCGCGGATATAGGCATCTTGCGCGGCCGTGCGCGCGCGCACCGGCCGCTTGCGCAGATTGATTTCCTCGAAGGCTGGCCGCGGAGCGGCCGGGTCATAGTCAAACAGCGAGCCTTGCGCGATTGCCTGGCGGATGGCGCCCTCGACGTCCCCCTGGCTCAAATCCTGACCTCGTTTAAGTTGCTCGTAGAGCCCTTCCAGAACGCGGCGCGCCTGTTCGCAGGCCCCACGCGATCCGTCGATCGTGACATGGTTTCCACGCTGCTCTGCCACTACGCCTAGTCGACGCTCGATGAGCGCGAGGTTCTGTCCGTATTGGCCGAACAGAACCGAGGCGAGCTTGTTGTCCTCGAATGCGAGTACAGTCTGCGTGGTAGCCGTCTCCTCGGAGGCGGCAGCGGGCGGGATCACGGGATCCGTCGTGCGCAAGGGTGCTTCAGGCTCCTGCTGTGGTAAGGACGGGCGTCTGGGCTTTGTCAGCGAGCGCGCCGAAAAGACTATTGCTACCGATCTCGGTGATTGTAACTCGTTGAATCGTCCCAATCAGCTTGGCCGGCGCCATGACCTGGACCGCCTGCAGATATGGGGAGCGGCCGACGAGTTGCCCAGGGAGTCGGCCAGGTTTTTCCAGCAGCACATCCAGCTTGCGGCCGGCAAATCCCGACAGGAAATTGCGTTGATCGCGCGTGATCATCGCTTGCAGCCGCTGCAGACGTTCCGACATTTCCTCTGGCGTCACCGGATCGTCCATCTCGGCGGCGGGTGTGCCCGGGCGCGGCGAGTAGATGAAAGAATAGGCGCTGGCGAAGCCGACCTCATCGATAAGCGCGAGTGTGTCGCGGAAATCGGCTTCCGTCTCGCCTGGGAATCCCACGATGAAGTCGGACGTGAAAGCAAGATCGGCGCGGCCTGCTCGCAGGCGCGCGATCACGTCGAGATAGTCTCGGCGCGTATGCTTGCGGTTCATCGCCGCCAGAATGCGGTCAGAGCCCGACTGTACCGGCAGATGCACATAGGGCATTACAGCAGGTAATTCGGCGTGCGCCGCGATCAGGTCATCATCCACGTCGCGCGGGTGGCTGGTGGTGTAACGAAGGCGCAAGATGCCGGGCACCTGCGTAAGCCGGCGCAACAATTTTCCAAGCGATGATGGCGCGCCATCGTGCCCGACACCGTGATAGGCATTCACATTCTGTCCGATCAGCGTCACTTCACGCACGCCGGCATCGGCCAGCCGCTCGACCTCGCCAACGATCTTATCCACCGGCCGCGAAATTTCAGCGCCTCGCGTATAGGGCACCACGCAGAACGTGCAGAACTTGTCGCAACCTTCCTGCACGGTGACAAAAGCCGAAATGCCACGCTTGGCAATTGCCTCCCGTCTTGGCGCGGCCAGGACATCGAACCTGTCCTCGACAGGAAACTCGGTGTCGACGACCTTCTCACCGGTTTGCGCGCGCGCGATCATCTCCGGCAGGCGATGATAATTTTGCGAGCCGACCACAAGATCGACGGCACCGGCGCGCCGGATAATCTCCTTGCCCTCCGCCTGTGCCACACATCCGGCGACAGCGATCAACATGCTGCGGCCGTCGCGCGCAGCGGCCACCTTCAACTCGCGGATCCGGCCGATCTCGGAATAGACCTTTTCGGCAGCCTTTTCGCGGATGTGGCACGTGTTGAGGATGACGAGATCGGCGTCCTCGGGATTCGCAGTCTCGCTGTAGCCGGCTGGCACCAGGGTGTCCGCCATACGATGTGAATCGTAGACGTTCATCTGGCAGCCGAACGATTTGACGTGGACTTTGCGAGGTCTGCTCATGCGTTTCTGTGCGAAGCGGGTCCAATTTAGCCGTCGGGTCAGGATTTGTCCCGTTCGACTATATAGTTGATTTTACAACAAGTTTAAGACGCGAGCGGGGCTTCAGGCGAAGGTCTTAGCGACAATTGCCGCGAAAATAAATGTTGCTCATTCGGCGGCTCGGGCAACCAGAGGCCGCCCGCGCAGCGTCGCCGCCAAGAGACCGCGCACCGTGGTTTCCAGCTGCCTGGTCATGGCCTTGCGGTCGGTGATGCCGTCGGCATGGACCGGCTCGCCATAACTGACAACGGCGTCGACCGCGCCGCGTTCGATGAAGGCCTTGATGTGGGGCATGAAGTCCAGATCCCCATACCAGGCCACAAGAGGGCGGTGCTGGTGCCCCATCGGAATGCCATGCTGACCGGTATACGTGATCGACATCGGTTGGATCAGGATATTGTCGGCACCGCCGCGGATGGCAGCTTCTTCAACCGCCCCGAGCAAGGCTGAGCGAAACGGCAATACACGGTTTCCGTCGCTCGACGTGCCTTCCGCAAACAGCACCACCGAGGTGCCGCCAGCCAGCCGTTTGACGATCTCGTCCACAGTCTCGGCAGTCTGATGCCGGCGCGTCCGGTCGACAAATACGGTGCGTTGTAATTCCGCAGTGATGCCGACCAGCGGCCAGTCGCGCACTTCGCGCTTGGCGACAAAGGCGACGGGAGCGATCGCGCCGATCACCAGGATGTCGACCCACGAAACGTGATTGGAGACGAAAAATACGGCGCGATTGCGAACAGGTTCGCCGTTGATGCGCACGCGAATACGCAGGAGCGCGCAGAGCACACGGTAATAGTTCGAGGAGATGAAACCCCAGCCGGGCAAATGGAGCTTGCCGAGCAACCACTGCACCGAGATCAGCAGTGGCGTCATTGTGAAGAAGAACGCCGCGATGAAAAGCGCGCGCGCCATCAGGGCTTGGTCTTGTCGCTCAGCGGCACGGCATAGAGCTCAAGCCGGTGGTCGACCAACTTGTAGCCGAGCTTACGCGCGACTTCGGCCTGCAAGCGCTCGATCTCCTCGGACTGGAATTCGATCACTTCGCCGCTGCGCAGATTGATCAGATGATCGTGGTGCGCCTCGGGGCTGGTTTCGTAGCGCGCGCGGCCGTCACGGAAATCATGCCGCTCGATGATGCCGGCATCCTCGAACAGACGCATGGTGCGGTACACTGTGGAAATCGAAATACGATCGTCCACCTTGGCGCAGCGCCGGTAAAGTTCTTCGACGTCCGGGTGGTCATCGGATTCCGCGAGCACGCGCGCGATCACACGGCGCTGCTCCGTCATACGCATTCCCTTGGCTGCGCAAAGGGCCTCGATGTTCTTCTTCTCGAGGATGTTCTTGCTTGTGTTGGTCACGTCGTCGTCTCTAGCGTCTGTCCAGCCCGGATCTTGCAACCATTGATATCATATTGAGCGGGCCCGGGATGTGTCCATGACATCAAAAAAGATCCCGCCGCAGCACCAGTGCGGCTGCGGCCTTGCCGCCCGGTCCCGGATAGTAATTGGGGCGGCGCGATACTTCGCGGAAACCCGCGCGCTGGTAAAGGCGAAGCGCCGGAGTATTAAACTCGTCGACCTCCAGAAATACCGTACGCGCGCCAAGGCCGGCCAGGCGGCGTAGATGAAGATCAAGTAGTTGCCGCGCGAGTCCGCGGCCGCGCTGGCGGCTGGCGACCGCAACAGAAAGAATCTCGGCTTCGTCCTCGACCTGCCGCGACATGATGAAGCCCGCAAGCCGCGTGCCGGTGAGGGCGCGGTGCGTAATGACGTGGCGGTCGAGCAAAAGGCCCTCGACCTCCTGTTCGCTCCAGCCCCGCCGGAAGGAGGCACCATGCAACGCTGCAACCGCATATGCATCGCGCGGGCCTGCCTCCGACATTGTCGGTTCGCTGCGCGCAAAAAGACTGCTGATGAAACCGATCATCGGCGGGCCAATTGCACGGCGTCCTGCGGATGGGCGTCAGGTGCACGCAGATAGAGCGGTTTCGGCGGCACCCCGGTATCGGTCGCGGCGGCGCCAAGGCGTGCCACCCAATTTATGTCGGGCGCGCTGCGCTGTTCGACCAAAGTTGGCGCGCGTTCGCCGGCGGGCCAAAGCGCTGCGAGCGCGTTGGCCGCATTGCCCGTGATGCGCGGCGCGCCGGACGTCGACACCCGCAGTGCTTCACGCAACGGCGCAATTCGTGGTGCAACCAGCGTGCGGCCGCCGGGTCCAAATACTTGCAGGTAAACATGGTCATGGCGCGCGTCGATCACCACCACGACAGGCAACGTGTCATCGGCTGCGATCAACGGCGCCGCGAATGCGGCAAGCGTCGACAGCCCGATCGCGGGCTTGCCGGCGGCGAGGGCAATTCCGCGCGCGGCGGCAATGCCGACACGCAAGCCCGTGAAGCTACCGGGTCCGGTGGTGACGGCCACGCGGTCGAGATCGGCAAAGTCGAGCTTGGCACGGCCGAGCACGCGCGCGACCAGCGGCATCAGCGCTTCGGCATGGCCACGCTGCATCGGAAGCGATTCATGCGCGTGCGCATCCGCGTGCTCGGTATCGAGCACGGCGACCGAGCAGGCTTCCAGCGCTGTATCAATGGCAAGGACGCGCATGTATCGAGCTTAACATTGTTTTGCGGCATCATCGCCGGGCATAGGGCGTGGCTTGGCACGCCAATGTCCCGGCAATCCCGGTTAGGCGGCGGTATGCCACATGAATCGGGATGGCCGGGACAAGCCCGGCCATGACGAAAAAATCAAGGTTTCGCGTGGTGCCGCAGGTTACATCGGCCGGACTTCGACCACGTCGGGCACGAAATGTCGCAGCAGATTCTGGATACCGTGCTTGAGGGTGGCGGTAGACGACGGGCAGCCCGAGCAGGCGCCCTTCATATTGAGATAGACCACGCCTTCCTTGTAGCCGCGGAACGTAATGTCGCCGCCGTCGCCGGCGACCGCCGGCCGCACGCGCGTCTCAATCAGGTCCTTGATGGTCGCGACGGTTTCGGCATCCTTCGCGTCGAAGAACTCGTCCGCTGCTGCGTCGGCCACTTTGGCATCGCCCGCCACGAGCGGCGCGCCCGACATGAAGTGTTCCATGATGGCGCCGAGGACCGCCGGCTTCATTTGCTGCCAGTCACCATCGGTCTTGGTCACCGCAATGAAATCAGAACCGAAGAATACGCCACCAACATTGTCGATATCGAACAGCCGTGTTGCGAGCGGTGATTGCGCCGCGGCCTCCCTGTTGGGCATGTCCAATGTGCCGCTCTCGAGCACGGCGCGGCCGGGGAGGAACTTCAGGGTCGCCGGATTCGGCGTGGCTTCAGTCTGAATGAACATCGCAATCTCCTTGCCTCACGCGGGTTCAAGGCCCGTGGGCATTGCTACTATAGCGTATAAATGGCGATTGCGCCCGGCACGGTCAACCGCCGCAAAACCGTGCAAAAATCAGGAACTCGCGTCGATATCCTCGTCGCTCAGATGTCCCGGCACGAGTGCCACGGGAATCGGAAATGTCCCCGCCGTCTTGGCCAAGTTGGAAACCAATGGGCCCGGACCTTCCTTGCCGGTGCCGGCCGCCAGCACCAGGATGCCGATGTCGGCATCTTCGTCGATCAGCTTGATGATCTCTTCGGCAGTGTCACCTTCGCGGATTACACGGTCGGGCGTGATGCGAGCGATCTTTTTTGCGCGGGCAGCAAATTTGTCGAGGGTGGCGTTCGCTGCCTCTTGCGCTTCCGCCTTCATAAGATCCGCAACGCCGAGCCATTGCTGATTGCGATCACCTGGTTCGATCACGCGCAACATCACGATCTGCGACTTGGTGCGGTCGGCACGCTTGGCTGCCCAATAAACCGCGCGGTCGCACTCCTCGGTGTCGTCGATGACCACAAGGTATTTGCGCTTGTGCCCCTTCTCGTAGCTGCTGCGCTTGCTGCTCATGGTCGCGACGCTCCCGTCCGATCATATGCGCGGAAATGTACGCACAAGCAGGCAATGGTGGCATGGCGGCGGCAGCGCCGACAAGGCGGGTGTCCCGCGCTGCAAACTAGCGGCGTACGAAGCCGACGATATCCTTGACCGCCTTCATGGTTTCGGCGGCAGTTGTCTGAGCGCGCTGGGAACCATCGGCCAGCACGGAATCGATATAGACCGGATCCTGAACCAGTTTCTTCATCTCGGATCCGATAGGCCCGAGCTTGGAAACCGCGAGGTCGACGAGCGCGGTTTTGAAGGTAGAGAATTGCCCGCCGCCAAACTGGCCCAGGACTTCGGTTTTACTCACGCCTTGCAACGCAGCGTAGATGCCAACCAGGTTGTCAGCCTCGGGGCGGGGCGCCAGGCCTTTTTCCTCGCTCGGCAGCGGTTCGGGATCGGTCTTGGCTTTGCGGATTTTTTGCGCAATGGCGTCGGCGTCGTCAGTGAGATTGATGCGCGAATAATCCGAGGCTTCCGACTTCGACATTTTCTTCGAGCCGTCGCGCAATGACATCACCCGGGTTGCCGGTCCCTGGATCAGCGGCTCGGGTTGCGGAAAGAAGGCCTCACCATAGCCGTGCGAATGGATCGACGCCGCGAAGTCGTTATTGAATTTCTGCGCAATATCGCGCGACAGCTCAAGGTGCTGCTTCTGATCTTCGCCGACCGGAACATGCGTTGCGCGATAAACGAGAATGTCCGCGGCCATCAGGTTTGGATAAACGTAGAGCCCGACCGAAGCATTTTCGCGGTCCTTGCCGGCCTTCTCCTTGAATTGGGTCATACGATTGAGCCAGCCGACGCGCGCAACGCAATTGAATACCCACGCCAGCTCGGCGTGCTCGGCAACCTGGCTCTGATTGAAAATGATGTTTTTCTTCGGATCAATGCCGCAGGCAAGAAATGCGGCTGTTACCTCGCGCGTGGCGCGCGGCAATTCGCTCGGATCTTGCCAGACCGTGATCGCGTGAAGATCGACCACGCAATAGATGCAGTCGTAGCGATCCTGAAGCGCCACGAACTTGGTGATTGCGCCGAGATAATTGCCGAGATGCAGGTTGCCGGTCGGCTGCACGCCGGAAAATACCCGCTCCTTGAACGCCATTGCCTATCCTCTTCGCCTGCGCGCGGAGCCATGCCATGCCGGGGGCGCACGGCGCAAGGCCTTTACTTTACTTGCGTGTGCGCAAGGCCATGGCGAAGTCCTTGAATTTCGCGACGTCGAGCGCGTGCAGCGCCGCGGCGTAAATTGCAACGCCGAGCGCCACCAGCATGACCAGCATGCCGAAGCGTCCGGGCGATGACCGTACGACGGCCGGATAAAGCGCGTGGGTGGCCATCAGTCCCAAAGCAACGGCGCCTGCCATGGCGGCGGTCGCGGCTGCAATGCGCGGCAGCCGGCGCATGGCGGTGCTGTCGAGCCGGAGCCACCCGCGCCGGTAGAGAATGGCGCCCAATAGTGTCGCACCAGCCCAAGCGGAGATCGCGATCGCTGCGGCGACGCCGACGTGGCCGTAGTGAGGAAACAGCAGCACGCCGCCGACTATGGCCGCGGCCAGGCCGCACAGCGCCGACAGCATCGGCGTGTAAGTGTCTTCATGTGCAAAGGAGACTGCGCCGAATACCTTTTCCAGCACATGGCCAGGCAACCCGGCGCTCATCGCGGCCAGCGCGGCAGCGACCGCCGCGGTGTCCGTCGTGGTGAAGGCGCCGCGCTCAAACAGCCCGCCGGCAATCGCATCGGCTAGCAGCGCGAAGCCGACAGCGGCTGGCAGCGCAAGCCCGAGTGCGATCTCATAGGCGCGCGATTGCGCGGCAGAAGCATTACTACCGCCGGCATGTACGTCCGCCGAAATGCGCGGCACGATCGCCGCTGCGATCGCAACGGATGCAACGCCGAGCGGCAGCTCATAGAGCCGGTTGGCGTAATAAAGCCACGACACCGCCGCGGGCGATGCGGAGGCGATCGCAGTGGCGGCAATCAGCTTGAGTTGCGGGATGCCGGTGGCGATGAGACCGGGCAGGGCGCGTTTCAAGAA
>Ga0335082_10002294_pt1 | contig 20571 bp, 20 predicted proteins | sample Lox_Sample_41_FD_206718 | JGI IMG/M metagenome (GOLD analysis project Ga0335082, IMG submission 206718) | Soil microbial communities from Loxahatchee National Wildlife Refuge, Florida, United States - Lox_Sample_4.1 | ecosystem: Environmental > Terrestrial > Soil > Wetlands | place: USA...
GCCGACTCGATGTCGCGCTGGGCGCGCTTGCGCACGTTGTCCAGTTCCGCGACCGCCCGCAGGTACTGCTCCCAGTGGCTCTTGGCGCGCTCCTCGCTCTCGGCGAGCGCCTGCTGCAGGCGCTCGAGCTCGACCAGCTGCGCGGCGGTCTCCGGCAGCACGGTGGTCGGCTCTGCGGCCGCGTCGCCCCGCTCGCGCTCGTTGGCAGTCATCTGGCTGGTCCTTCCCGCTTGGCTTGCGTCTTCTTGCGGCACCGCCCACGGCGACGCCGGCGGCCGCCCGACGCGGCCGCTGTCCCACCGGTGGGGGTCAGCGGCGCGAATTCAAGGCGGCCCCGAGCAGTTTAGCCGTCATGTCGACGATCGGGATGACCCGTTCGTAGGCCATGCGGGTGGGGCCGATGACACCGAGCACCCCGACCACCCCGTCGCCGTCGGCATAGGGGGCGGTGACCACGCTGCAGTCATCGAGGATCTGGTAGCCGGACTCGTGGCCGATGAAGATCTGCACCCGCGCGGCCTTGAGGCTGTGATCGAGGAGCGTGAGGAAGTCGCGCTTCTCGTTGAAGGCCTCGAACAGGCGGCGCAGCTTCTCGACGTTGGTGAGCTCGGCCACCCCCATGAGGTTGGTCTCGCCCTTGATGACGTATTCGAGCCGCTCCTCGGTGCCCCCGGACTCGAACACCTGCTGCGCCACCGCGATGGCGTCCAGCATGATCTGGTTCATGTGGGCGTGCGCCTCGGAGAGCTGGCGCAGGATCTCCTGGCGCACCTCAGCCGAGGTGCGGCCGCGGAACTGCTCGTTGAGGTAGTTCGCGGCCCGGCGCAGCTCATCGGGGGAGTAGCGCCGCTCGGTCTGGATGATGCGGTTCTGCACCTCGCGGTCGTTGTACACCAGCACCACGAGCACGCGGTTTTCGGCGAGCGGCACGAATTCCATCTGGCTCACCTGCGCGGCGCGCGTGCGCGGCAGGGTGACGACCCCGGCGAGCTGCGTGGCGCTCGAGAGCAGCTGCGAGACCGCGCCGATGAGGTCGGTCGAGCCGTCGCGGCTCGCCTCGAACTGGCGGCGGATCTGCTCGCTCGAGTGCTCATCGAGCGGGCGCAGCTGCAGGAGCGTATCGACGAAGAAGCGGTAGCCCTTGTCGGTCGGGATGCGCCCGGCGGAGGTGTGGGGGGAGGCGACGAAGCCGAGCTCCTCGAGATCGGCCATGACGTTGCGCACCGTGGCAGAGGAGAGCTGCAGGCCCGACTCGCGCGAGAGCGCCCGCGAGCCGACCGGCTGCCCGTCGCGGATGTACGACTCGATCAGGATCCGCAGCAGGTGCTGAGCCCGCTCCCCCAGGGGCTCTTCCCGGGCATCTTGCGCCATAAACCTCTCATGCTGCTCATGCCGCGCCCGCCTCACGGGGGCCGCGACCCGCACCGCCCACTCGCTCCGAGCTTGGCCCCTGCGGCCGCCGAAGGTCAAGCCAGTGCCGGATCCGTCTCGTTGTCGGCGCCCGCCGCCCCGGGGCACGCGGGGACCGTGGCGACGCGTCGCCCGAGATGTGACCCAGGGCATTGGCCCCGGCCGCGGGGTGCGTGCTACAAAGGCCCGCCCCCCGATGTGCGGGGTTAAGTCAAAGGCGGCCATGGCCTTTCCGGTGCGCACCTGCGCGTTAGTGGGCAGATTCTCCGATGAGCGCATCGCCGAGAGCGTGGGCGCGCTCTTGCCCCACCTCGCCCGCCGGGGCGTCACGGTGCTCGTGGCCGAGGACGCCGAGATCGATTCCGAGCTCGTCACGCGGGTGCCGGAGGCGAGCTTCGGGGAGCGCGCCGACCTCGTGATCGCGGTCGGCGGCGACGGCACGCTGCTCTATGCCGCGCGCCTGGTGGTGCACCAGTCGGTGCCGCTGCTCGGGGTGAACCGCGGCCGGGTCGGCTTTCTCACCGACGTGCTGCCCGAGGACATGCTCGAGTCGGTCGATCTGGCCCTCGAGGGCCGGCTCGAGGCCGATGCGCGCCCGCTCCTCGCCGCGCGCCTGAAGAGCGCCGCCGGCACCGTGGCGCAGGCCTTCGCCCTGAACGACGTGGTCATGCAGAAGCACGACACCGGGCGCACGCTCGACTTCGAGACGCGCATCAACGGCCAGTTCGTCAATTCCCACGGCGGCGACGGCATCATCGTCGCCACCGGCACGGGCTCCACCGCCTATGCCCTCTCCTGCGGCGGCCCGATCGTCGAGCCGCACCTGGCGGCACTCGTCATCGCCCCGATCTGCGCGCACACCATGTCCGACCGCCCGATCGTGGTCTCCTCCAGCGCCGTGATCGAGGTGCTGCTCGCCGAGCGCGCCGACACCCAGGCGCACGTCATCTGCGACGGGGCGGTGCTCGGGGAGTTCGCCGCCGGCGATCGCCTCGAGGTGCGCACCGCGAGCGAGCGCGCCACCCTGCTGCATCCGCCCGGCCACGACTACTACCGGCTGCTGCGCTCCAAGCTCCACTGGGGCCGCGGCAGCTTCGAGCGCTGACACCATGCTGACGCACCTGCAGATCCGTGACTTCGCCATCATCGACCAAGTCGAGCTCGAGCTGCGGCCGGGGCTCACGGTGCTCACCGGCGAGACCGGCGCCGGCAAGTCGATCCTGGTGGATGCGCTGCAGCTGCTCGCCGGGGGACGCGCGGGAGCCGAGGTGGTGCGCCACGGCGCCGAGCGTGCCGAGATCTCCGGCACGTTCGACCTCAGCCGCGCGCCGCGCGATCTGAAGCGCTGGCTCGAGGAACAGTCGGTGAGCGCCAGCGGCGAGCTGCAGGTGCGGCGCGTGATCGGCGCCGACGGGCGCTCGCGCGCCTACCTCAACGGCCAGGCGGTGGCGGTGCAGCTGCTGCGCGAGGCCGGCAACATCCTCATCGATATCCACGGCCAGCACGAGTTCCAGTCCCTGACGCAGGCGGCCGCGCAGCGCGAGCTGCTCGATGGCTACGCCGCCGTCGTGCCGCTCACCGGGCAGGTCGGCATCGCCCACCGCGTCTGGCTCGAGCTGCTCAACCGCACGCTGGAACTGGAGACCAAGGCGCGCGACCGCGACGCGAAACTCGAGCTGCTGCGCTACCAGGTGCAGGAGCTGCAGGCCCTGAAGCTCGCCGCCGGCGAGCTCGAGGCGCTGCACGAGGAGCACGGGCGGCTCGCCAACCGCGGGCGCCTGGCGAGCGGCGCGCAGCTGTCGCTGGCCGCGCTCTACGAGAACGAGGACAGCAGTGCCCACGCCGGGGTGAGCCGGGCGCTCACCACGCTCAAGGGGCTCGCCGCGCTCGATCCCAAGCTCGCCGCGGTGCTGCCGATGCTCGAGGAGGCCCAGATCCAGGTGCGCGAGGCGGCGCGCGAGCTCGAGCGCTACGCCGAGAGCCTCGACATCGACGCCGCGCGCCAGGAACAGGTCGAGCGGCGGCTCGCGGCCATCGAGGAGCTCGCGCGCAAGCACCGCGTCGAGCCGGCGCAGCTCAGCGCGCGTGCCGCAGCGCTCATCGGCGAGTTCGAGTCCCTGGAGCGCGCCGACCAGGACCTCACGCAGCTGCGCAAGGAGCTCGGCGCCGCGCTCGCGCACTACCGCAGCCAGGCCCAGGAGCTCTCCGGCAAGCGCATGGCCGCCGCACGCGGCCTGGCCCGCGACATCAGCGCCCGCATGCAGACCCTCGGCATGACCGGCGGGCGATTCGAGGCGGACGTCACCCAGAACGGCAACGCCGAGCCCGCGCAGCACGGCATCGACCAGATCGAGTTCCGCGTCAGCGCCAACCCCGGCTCCCCGCCGCGGGCGCTCGCCAAGGTGGCTTCCGGCGGGGAGCTCTCGCGCCTGTCGCTCGCGGTGCAGGTGTGCTGCGCCCAGGAGGCCTCGCGCTGCATGGTGTTCGACGAGGTGGACGCCGGCATCGGCGGGGCGGTCGCCGAGATCGTCGGCCGCGAGCTGCGCGCGCTCGGCTCGCGCGGCCAGGTGCTGTGCGTCACCCACCTGCCGCAGGTCGCCTCCCAGGCGCATCATCACCTGCGGGTCACCAAGCTCAGCGACGGGCGCACCACCCGAACCACCCTCACCGAACTGTCCCTCGATGACCGCGTCGATGAGCTGGCCCGCATGCTCGGGGGCATCGAGGTCACCGCCAAGGCGCGCGAGCACGCGCGCGACATGCTCGGGGCGGCCACCCCGCAGCTCGCCGGCAGCGACACGGTGCGCACCCAGCGCCCGCCGGCCAGCAAGCGCGGCTAGCCCTCTTCCGCTCGCTCAGGAGCTCTTGCGGTTGCGGAAGCTGCAGTTACTGCGGCGGCAGTGACCGTAGAGGATCAGCGAGTGGTCGCGGATGGTGAAGCCGAGCTTCTGCGCCACGGCGTTCTGGCGCTCCTCGATGCCCGAATCCATGAACTCTTCGACCCGGCCGCAGTCCAGACACACGATGTGGTCGTGGTGCGTGCCCTGGTTGAGCTCGAAGACCGCCATGCCGTCCTCGAAGTGATGGCGGGTGACGAGGCCGGCCGCCTCGAACTGCGTGAGCACACGGTAGACGGTCGCGAGCCCGATGTCCTCGTTGGACTCGAGCAGCGTGCGGTAGATGTCCTCGGCCGAGAGGTGGCGCGTGTTGCTGCCTTCGAGGATCTCGAGGATCTTCAGGCGCGGCAGCGTGACCTTCAAACCGGCCTTGCGCAGGTCCTTGCCTTCCACGCGAGCTCTCCGGCGGACGGCGGTACCGCAGGGGCTGCCGCGTTCCGCGTTCAGGTATGATGCCAGGGCCTATTATCCCTTATCGGACCAGCATGCACCTAATCGTTAAGCGCCTTGCGGCCCTGTCGCTGGCGGCCACGCTCTGCGGCGGCTGCGTCTACCGCATGGACATCCAGCAGGGAAACTATTTAGAGGGCAAGACCGTCGACCAGCTGGCCGTCGGCATGACCCGCAGCCAGGTGCGCTACCTGCTCGGTACCCCGATGGTGCCGGACCTCTTCGACAAGGACCGCTGGGACTACCTCTACTACTTCCAGCGCGGGCGGCTGCGCCGGCCGCAGCAGCGCCACGTGGTGGTGTATTTCAAGGACGACAAGGTCGCGAGCTTCGAGCGCGAGAACGTGCCGAACGCTCCGCCCGCCTCCCCGGACCAGGGCCCGCCGATCTCGAAGTTCCCGAAGATCTAGCGCGCCGCACGCCGCGTGCGCGCCAGGCGCTCGCGGCGGCGCGCGCGCGGGTCGTGCACGAGCGGGCGGTAGAGCTCGATGCGGTCCCCGGCCGCGCAGGGATCGCCGCGCTCGCGCAGCTCGCCGAAGATGCCCACGCGCGCCGTGTCCCAGGGGATCGGCTCCCCGTCGATGTGCTCGCCGATGCGCGCGCGTGCCTGCGCCAGGGCCGCAGCGATGCTCGCCCCGCAGGGCAGCTCGACCGGCCACAGATACTGGCGCCGCGCTCCGGCGAAGGCCACCAGGCAGCGCTGCGGTTCGCTCATGCGCCCTCGCGCGCGCGCTTGACGAAGGCGTCCACCAGCGAGCCTGCGGTCTGCGCGAACAGCGACTCGAACAGCAGCCCGCTGATGCGGCTCTTGAACTCGAACCTCAGGTCGAGCTCGACGCGACAGCCCCCGCCCTCGATGGGAGTGAGGAGCCAGTCGCCCTCGAGGGTGCGGAACGGGCCGCTGACGAGCTGCATGTGCACCCGGTGCGCGCTCTCGAGCGTGTTGCGCGTGGTGAACTCGCCGCTGAGCGCCCCCTGGCGCACGCCGATGGTGGCGGTGAGCTCGCGCTCGCTGCGGCTCAGGACGCGCGCGTGCGTGCACCACGGCAGGAACTGTGGGTAGCGCTCGATGTCGTTGATGAGCCCGTACACGCGCGCCGGCGGTTGGCTCAGCAGCGCCGAACGCTTAACCTGTCGCATGCACCCATTCTCCCATCAGCTCCCCACATGACCAAAGAGGCCGCCGCGCCGCGCCTGATCGCCGAGAACCGCAAGGCGCGCTTCGACTACTTCATCGAGGAGCGCTACGAGGCCGGGCTCGTGCTGCAGGGCTGGGAGGTCAAGGCCATGCGCGCCGGGCGCGCGCAGCTGAAGGAGGCCTACGTGTACCTGCGCGGCGGGGAGGCATTCCTGATCGGTGCGCACCTCTCGCCCCTGCCCTCGGCCTCGAGCCACGTCACGCCCGACCCGGTGCGCACCCGCAAGCTCCTCCTCAAGCACAGCGAGCTCTCCGGCCTCATCGGCGCGGTCGAGCGCCGCGGCTACACGCTCGTACCGCTCGAGCTGTACTGGAAGGACGGACGCGCCAAGCTGGCAGTCGGGCTCGCCAAGGGCAAGAAGCAGCACGACAAGCGCGCGGTCGAGAAGGAGCGCGACTGGGCGCGCGACAAGGCGCGGCTGCTGCGCCGCGGCTGAGGCCTATTCGCTCTTGAGCTTCTCGTTCGGCAGCTGCCACACGAGGTTGAGCGTAGTCAGGCTGTCGCGCCGCCCCGAGCCCGCCGGCGGCTTGCTGTTGTCCGAGATCTGGTAGCCGGCGGCGAGCGCGAGCGTGTGGGTCATCTTCACCTGCAGCGTGATGGCCGCGGTGGTGAGGGTGTTCTGCTGGCCGGCCTCGACGTTCGCCGAGGCGAGCAGCTTGGTCGCCTCGTTGAAGGCGTGCTCGAAGGTGAAGCCGCCATCGAGCACCGCATCGCTCTCCGCGTCGAGCTCGGTGCGGCTGATGATGCCGCCGACTTCGTCCTTCACCAGGATCTCCGGCCGCAGCCGCCGGTAGCCGACGCCGACCTGGGCGGACAGCCTGGTCGCATCGGTCTGGATGAACTGGTAGCCGGCGCCGCTCTTGACCGCCTCCTGGTAGGCGAAGCCCGAGAAACGGTCGTCGATATGGCTCAGGCCGACGTACCAGTAGAGCTTCGGGGTGATGTTGTAGTTGGCCTGCAGGGCGGCGTCCCAGGCCTGCGCGGTGGTCTCGCCCCGGGTGGCGCCGTAGTGCCCGTCGGTGGCGAACAGCAGCTTCCAGTCGCCCATCAGGTGCGCGGCGTGGAAGAGGAAGTTGCCCGCACTGTTGTCGGTGTTGCCGCCGGTCTTGGAGTAGCCGAGCTGGGCGCGTGCCGCCCAGGTCTGATCCCCCGTGGGTGGCGCCGCCGCGTCATCGGCCTGCGCCACGCTCACCGCCATCCAGGCGCCAAGAAGTCCCGCCGCCGCGCGTGTCAGCATCGCATCCGTCCCTGGAAGAGTGGATCTAACAGCCGGCACCTTACCGGAAAGCCGCGCGCCGTTGGCGGATCGTAGCGCCTGCGCTACAGCTGCCCGGCGTGCGTCCGGCAGTGCGCAGCCCGTTGCGGTATGCTTCGCGGGTACCTGATTGGGGGCGACCGGTTTCGACGTGGGTTGCGAACCTTCAGGGGCGTACCGAGGTGCAGTACCCTCGTAAATACTGCTGCAAATCATAGTTGCCAACGACGACAACTACGCTCTAGCTGCTTAGTCGCAGCTGACCTCTGACCAGCTCGTGCCTGTGCGACTGAATCAGGGGACGCGCTCACAGGATCGCGCTCCGGCGTGCGACAGGCCGGTTGCGTTAAGAGTCACTGTCCGCTGGCGTGGCGTCTTCCCTGCTGCTCGGGTAGCGACGCGTGAGAATCAAAGAGACAGCTACGTACGTAGATCCTGAAGTCTAGGACTTACGGACGGGGGTTCGATCAAGGGTCGCACCGGGCCGCGAGGCCCGGCTGAGAACGGAGCTCACATCGGCGAAACCTGACGGCGTCCTTAACTGGACGGCATGGCAACGCCGAGGGGTAGGAAGAAGGCCAACTTCAGGCCTGCCCTGTAGAGACTCATAGACCCGCCGAAGGCCAAGGCCGGGGCGGGCACTAGGATCCGGTCCGGATTTTCATGGACCGGATAACACGCTCCGCACCCGCGCACTTACGGCGGGTGAAGGCATAGTCCAGGCCACGACGAAAGCCGTGGGTCACTGTCCCCCCGCCTCCACCACAGTGCAGCGCGCCGGCCCTGACCGCAGGGCCGGTGACGGCTGCCCCGGCTAGGGATGATCCGTGCTCGTTCCGTCGAGGGAGCTCAGCGCCCCGTAGAGCTCGGGGCGGCGATCGCGGAACACGAACCAGTTGTCGCGCAGCGCCGCGACCGCCTCGAGGTCGAAGCTGTGCACCAGCACCGCATCGCCCTCCTCGCCCGCCTCGGCCACCTTCTCGCCCATCGCATCGGCGATGAACGAGGAGCCGTAGAAGCGGATGTAGAGCGCCTCGGGATTCTGCAGCGAGCGCTCGAGCCCGTAGCGGTTGGCGGCGATCAGCGGGGTGAGGTTCGCGGCCGCGTGCCCCTGCTGGGTACGCTGCCAGTGCTCGCGCGAGTTCACCGGCGGAGCCGGCGGCGGCTCGCTGCCGATAGCGGTGGGAAAGAAGAACAGCTCCGCCCCCAGCAGCGCCATGACGCGCGCGGTCTCCGGGAACCACTGGTCCCAGCAGATGCCGACCCCGATGCGCGCGAAGCGCGTCTCCCACACCTTGAATCCCGTGTCGCCGGGGGAGAAGTAGGTCTTTTCCTGGTAGCCCGGGCCGTTCGGGATGTGCGACTTGCGGTAGATGCCGAGCACCGTGCCGTCGGCATCGACGATGGCGATGGAGTTGAAGTAGGCACGCCCCGCGCGCTCGAAGAAGCTGACGGGCACCACCACGCCGAGCTCGCGCGCGAGCGGCACGAAGTGCCGCAGCGCCGGGTTCTCCGCCGGCGTCGTGGCGAGGTGCAGGTGGCGCGCGTCCTGCTCGATGCAGAAGTACGGGGTCTCGAACAGCTCGGGCAGGAGGATCAGCTGCGCGCCGCGCGCGGCGGCCTCGCGCACCAGCCGCTCGGCGCGCGCGATGTTCGCCTGCGCGTCCCAGCCGCACGCCATCTGGATGGCCGCGACGCTCACCGGCCGGCCCGGCCGCTGCAGATGCTCCGGCTGCTTCATGTCGCTCATCCTCGCCTCAATGGGAGCCCGTGCGGGCGGATTCTAGAGGATCCGGGGGCGCGCTCAGGCAAAGCTCAGGCGTGAGCCTGGCTGCTCTGCCGCGACGCCGCACGCGCCGCGAGGGACTGCTCGACCTGCTCAGTGATGCGGGTCGCGGTCTCGAGCGCCATGAGCCCGGCCTCACCGGGCACCACGGGGGCGGCGCCGCTGCGGATGCAGCTCAGGAAGGACTCGATCTCCGCCTTCAGCGCATCGCCCGGCTCGAGCGCCTGCTCCTCGATGGTGACCGGCAGCGGCCCGGCGGCCTCGCCCGGGGCGCGCTTGCGGATCAGGGTGAGGATCTTCTGCTGCAGGTCGAGCGAGAGGTAGGCGTCGTCCTCGAAGATGCGCATCTTGCGCTCGGTCTTCAGGCTCACGCGCGAGGCGGTGGCATTGGCGATGCAGCCGTTGGCGAAGCGGATGCGCGCGTTGGCGATGTCGATCTCCTCGGAGAACACCGGCGTGCCGACGGCGTCGATCGATTCGATCGGCGCGCCCACGATGGTCTGCACGATGTCGATGTCGTGGATCATCAGATCGAGCACCACGTTCACGTCGGTGCCGCGCTCGCGGTACGGGGCGAGGCGGTGGCACTCGATGAAGCGCGGCGTCTTCAGGTGCGGCTCGGCTGCGAGGATCGCCGAGTTGAAGCGCTCGAGGTGTCCGACCTGCAGCACGCGGCGCTCGCGGGCGGCGAGCGCGATGAGCTCGCGCGCCTGCACGGCGGTCTCGGTGATCGGCTTCTCCACCAGCACGTGGGCGCCGGCGGCGAGACAGTCGCGGGCGATGGCGAAGTGGGCCGGGGTCGGGGTGACGACGCTGACCGCATCTACCTGCCCGAGCAGCTCGCGGTAGTCGGCAAGGGCGCGGGTGTGCACCTCGGCGGCGACCGCGTCCCGGGCCTCGGCGCGCGCATCCACCACCGCGACGAGCTCGCAGTCCTGTGCCTGGGCGTATTTCTGCGCGTGGAAGCGGCCGAGGTAGCCCACGCCGATGACGGCGGCTCTGATTTTCTGCATGGGGACGTTATTATGCGCGCCCGCGTGCCGGCGCTCGACCCGCCGGCGTTCACTAGAGGGAGCAGCCCCGCCGATGAGCGCAGCCGAGCCGGACCAGGACTTCGAGGCGCCCCGCGGCTTTCTCGCGCGGCTGCGCGCCCTCACCCGGCTGCAGGTGGAGCTGATCGTGCTCGGGGGGCTGCTGCTCTTCGGCCTGATCGGGGTACCGCTTCTGATCTGGGTCGCAGGCAACCGGGTCCTCGGCCCCTACACCCACGGCCAGAACCTGCACGGCGGGCCCCTGGACCTGCTGGTGGACTTCTTTACCGGGCTCGCCCACGGCTCGGCGCTCTTCTGGGCCGTGGCGCTCGGGCCTTTGGCCATGATCGTGCTGCTGCGCCTGCTCATTAAGGGCGTCCGGGCCCTGCCCCGCACCCGCGGCTAGGGCGCCGGACTTTATTTCGGCCAGTACACCCACAGCACCAGGGCGAACACCGCGAGCATGGCCGCATGGGCCAGCAGACGCCAGCGGCGCAGCCGCATCTCCCCGTACAGGGACAGGGCGCTGATCGCCGCGAACAGCGTGAACACGGCTATGGCCTTAAGTAATACCGGCTGTTCGGGGGCGAAACGGGCCTGCTGGGCGGGCAGGAACAGGATCACGATCCAGGTCAAAATCAGCCCGGCCGCCAGGGCCACCGCCGAGCCGGTCAGGATCGCCAGCAGGGCTGCCAGGGGCCGCATACCTGTGAGACTCCTACTTGCTAAGTGCGAACCGCACGCTCTAGCCTAGCTCTAAGAGCATACCGAACCTGTGAGTCCATCCCCGATGCCCCGAGTCCTGCGTCACTCCTCCGGCTGGATTTTCGCCGCCGTCCTCGCCATGACGGCGCTGGTACTGGCCGGCTCCGTGCAGGCCCCGGCCAGCACCGCCCTGCTGCCCCCCGGGGCGATCTCCCCGAGCGACGGCCAGCGCGCCACGGCGCGCAAGATCGGCCGTATCCTCGAGGAGGCGCATTACAGCCGCGCCGCCCTCGACGACAAGATGTCGGAGGTGATCTACCAGCGCTACCTCGAGTCCCTCGACGGCCAGCGCAGCTACTTCACGCAGAGCGACATCAACGACTTCAATGCCTACCGCTTCCTCTTCGATGACATGATCCGCACCGGGGACATCGACCCCGCCTACCTGATCTTCTCGCGCTTCCAGCAGCGCAACCGCGAGCGCCTCGAGCACGCCATCGCGCTCCTGTCGAGCGAGCCGGACTGGACGCTGAACGAGACCTTCGAGTTCGACCGCGGCAAGGCGCCCTGGATCAGCGATCCGGCGCAGATGGAGGAGCTGTGGCGCAAGCGCGTCAAGAACGACGCCCTCTCGCTCATGCTCACCGGCAAGCAGTGGCCGGAGGTCGCGGACCTGCTGCGCAAGCGCTACGAGCGGGTGCTGAAGCGCGTCGACCAGGTGAGCGCGGATGACGTGTTCGAGAATCTGATGAACGCGTACGCGCGCGCCTTCGATCCGCACTCGAGCTACTTCTCGCCGCGCTCCTCCGAGGAATACCGCATCCAGATGAGCCTCAACTACGAGGGCATCGGGGCCTCGCTGCAGATCGTCGATGACTACGTGACCATCATGAGCGTGCTCGAGGGGGGACCGGCCGCGGTCGCCGGGACGCTCACCGTGAACGACCGCATCACCGGCGTCGCCCAGGGCAGGGATGGCCCCGTGCAGGACGTCATCGGCTGGCGCCTCGATGATGTGGTGCAGCTGATCCGCGGCAAGGCCGGCACCCAGGTGCGCCTGCAGATCCTGCCCGCCGGCGCCGCCCCCGGCACCCCGGAGAAGATGCTCGAGTTCACGCGCAACCAGGTGACGCTCGAGGCGCAGGCCGCGCACAAGGAAGTGAAGACCATCGCCCGCAACGGCAAGAGCCTCAAGATCGGCATCATCACGGTGCCGGGCTTCTACCGCGACGTCGCCGCCGAGAGCGCCGGGGACAAGAACTACCGCTCCACCACGCGCGACGTGGCGAAGCTCCTGAAGGAGCTCAAGGCCGAGGGCATCGACGGCCTGGTGCTCGATTTGCGCAACGACGGCGGCGGCTACCTGCCCGAGGCCACCGAGCTCACCGGTCTGTTCATCGACCACGGCCCGGTGGTACAGGTGCGCGACACCACCGGCAGGCTCGAGGTGCTCGATGACCCGGAGACGAGCTCCGCCTACGACGGCCCGCTCGCAGTGCTGGTCGATCGCCTGAGTGCCTCCGCCTCCGAGATCTTCGCCGGCGCCATCCAGGACTACCACCGCGGGCTCATCATCGGCCAGACCACCTTCGGCAAGGGCACGGTGCAGAGCCTGATGCCCCTCGACCGCTTCTCCTCCAAGCCGACCAACGGGCAGCTCACGGTCACCATCGGCAAGTTCTACCGCGTCACCGGTGAGAGCACCCAGCACCGCGGCGTCGAGCCGGACGTACCGCTCGCCTCGGCGATCGACACCAAGGAGGTCGGCGAAAGCGCGCTCGATTCCGCGCTGCCGTGGGATCGCATCGCCGGCGTGCCCTTCAAGACCAGCGGCAGCGTCGCGACCGCACCTCCCGTGGCCGCGCTCGCCATGGAAGAGGACGCGCGCGCCCAGCACGATCCGGACTACCGCTGGCTGGTCTCCGACATCGCCGCCCTCGACTCCGCGCGCGAGCAGAAGAGCGTGTCGCTCAACCTCAAGGTACGGCGCGAGGAACGTGCCCGGCTCGACAAGGAGCGCCTCGATCGCGAGAACGCGCGGCGCGCGGCCAAGAACCTGCCGCCGTACAAGAGCGTCGAGGAGCTCGACAAGGCCAAGGACACGGTGGATGTGGTCCTCGACCAGGCGAGCCAGGTGATGGCGGACGTGGTGAGCGGGGCGCGCCCGCCGTCGCAGCAGCCGCCGCAGCCGCAGCAGAAGACCGCACGCAGCGGCTGAAGCGGGCCAGGCGACCCACCGGCCGCGCTGTCAGCGCAGCAGTACCCTGAACAGGTCCCAGGTGTCCTCGCCGAGCACGTTCGGCAGGCGCTGCGCGTCCGCGCCGAGCGGCGCGAGCTGCATGATGTCTCCCTCGGAGAGCGCGATCGAGTCCGAGAGCGGCGAGCCGTCGTTCGCCGTGCGATAGCGCGCCACGCGCCGCAGCCGCTCGGTGCGCGCGCGGATCTCCTCGGCGAGCCCGGCCTTGCCGGCGATCAGCTTCTGCGCGCGTGCGATCTGCCCCATGAGCAGCACGCACTCCTGCGCCGTGCCGTAGCCCTCGCCCACCTCGCGCTGCCCGGTGGCCTGGTGCGCCATGCTGACGAGCGGGGTCTTCAGGCTCGCAACGCGCAGGCACAGCACCTCGGCGTAGGCGATGGCGGCGAGGTTGATGGCGCGGCGCGCCTGCAGCGACAGGCCCGGAAACGCCGGCGCGCTCTCGCGGGCGATTTCCTCGAGCGTCACCTGCGCCTGCCCGAGCGCGGTGCGCGCCTCGTCCACCTCGGCCTGGGCGCCGTGGATGCGCCGCTCGAGCGAGCGGCGCTTGAAGTAGTGCCAGAAGCGCGTCAGGCGCGTGCGCTCGCCCTCGAGCTCCGCGAGGTGAGCGCCCGCGGCGGCCACCTGCTTCTGTGCCGCCTCGAGCTGTTTCTGGGCGCCGGCGCGGCGTGAGAACTGCGAGCGGTTGTGCTGCGCGAGATGCACCCGCCGCTCGCGCTCCTCCTGCTGCTTCACGAGGTCGGCGACGAACTGTTTCAGCAGCTCGTGGCCGTCCTGCCACAGCCGCCGCAGCTGGTAGAACACCAGCGCGCCGTAGGCGGTCTGCGGGTTGGCGAGGCGCCCCTCGAGCGTGGAGAGCATCTCCTGCACGCGCTGCGTGGCGCCCTCCTGCTGCTTGATGAGGTCCTTGAGGCGGAAGGTCTCCTCCTGCAGCCCGCCGTAGGCCTTCTTCAGCTCCGCGCGGTTGCGGAACAGCTCGAGCACCCGGTGATCTTCGGCGGGTGGCGGGCGTTCCGGGCGCAGGCTGAGTTTGAGGAATCCGAGTTGTCGCAGCGCCTTCATGAGAAGTGTGGCGGCGGACCGCCCCTCCTCATGCGCCGGTGTCGGTCCCCGTGCTGGCTGAGAAGCGATGGCCCCGCTCCACGCAGTATTCCAGCCATTTATTTAACATCACGTTGCGCGCCCAGCGCTGATCCAGTTCACGCTCCGCACGGCTGCGCAGGGCCTGCAGCAGCGGCTGAGTGTGAGCGTCCGCCCATTGCTGGGCCTCCACCAGGTGCGCATCGTGGTAGATGCGCACGCGCATGTCGGGATATGGCGTCGCCCCGTCGGCCCCCGGGAGCAGGTAGGTGAGGCATACGGTGCTGGTGTACGGGGAGCGCTCGGTCACGCTGAGAACGAGGTCACAGTCCGTGGCGACGCAGGAGCGGTGACTGCCGGCGAGTGCGCGCACGTCGCCGGCGAGCCAGCCGAGGCGGATGTAGTTGCTCTCGTACAGGCCCATGAGCGCGACGAAGCTGCGCGGTCGCGCACGCCAGGAAACTACCGTTCGTGTATCAGTCGCGAGCACGCCCCGACTATAACGCACAAGGCTCGCGCTGCAAGTCGATCAGCGCGCGCTTTTTTTCCTCGCGCGCACTTGCAAGATCCGTGCGACCCCGCGGCACGCCTGCCCGCGCAGCGCGCCGCGTGTCACAATACGCGCTCGTCAGTACGCCACGCTCACGGCCGCAGGCGCCGCTCGATGCCGGTGGTGGCGAGGATGCGGCTCGCGATCTCCTCGATCGACGCCTCGGAAGAGTCGAGCGAGGGAATGCCGTAGCGCGTGAACAGCGCCTCGGCGGCGCGCAGCTCGTAGGTCACCTGCGCGCGCGAGGCGTAGCGGCTCTCGGGGCGGCGCTCGTTGCGGATCTGCTGCAGCCGCTCGGGCTTGATGGTGAGCGCGAACAGCTTGGCCCTGAAGGACTCGAGCCGCGGCGGCAGCTTCTCGAGCTCGAGGTCATCCTCGGTGAGCGGGTAATTGGCCGCAAACACCCCGTACTGCAGCGCCAGGTACACGCAGGTCGGGGTCTTGCCGACGCGCGACACGCCCACCAGGATCACGTCCGCGTGCGCGTAGTCCCCGCCGGTGCCATCGTCGTTGGCGAGCGCGAAGTTGGTGGCGTTGATGCGCGTGGTGTAGGCGGCGAGGTCGGCGATGCCGTGCGCGCGCCCGGCGCGGTGCGTGGAGCGCGTGTTGAGCTCGCGCTCGAGCGGGCCGACGAAGGCCGAGAACAGGTCGAGGAACAACGCGTTCGCGCCCATCACCACGTCGCGCAGCTCATCCTGCACCAGCGTGCTGAAGACGATCGGCCGCAGCCCGCCCTCCTCGCCCGCGCGGTTGATGCGACGCACGGCCTCGCGCGCCTTGTCAAGGTCGGACACAAATGGCAAAGTCACCGGCCGAAATTCCAGGCCCTCGAACTGCGTCATGAGGCTGTGGCCGAGGGTCTCCGCGGTCACGCCCGTCTGGTCAGACACAAAAAAAACGGTTCGGCGGTTCACGGCTTGGCATACTTCCGCGGCTGAGGCGCTCAGCCGGCAGTCTTTCACCCAACGCGACCCCTCGCAAGGAGCAGCCCCTGGACGCCTTCGTCATCCCGTTCGAGCAGCTCGGCATGCGCGACGTCGAGACCGTCGGCGGCAAGAATGCCTCCCTCGGCGAGATGATCAGCGCCCTGAGCCGGCTCGGGGTGCGGGTGCCGACCGGCTTCGCCACCACCGCGGCCGCCTACCGCGAGTTCCTCAAGCAGGGCGGGCTCGATGCACGCATCCATGCCGAGCTCGCCGGCCTCGACGTCGATGACGTCACCAAGCTCGCCGCCACCGGCGCGCGCATCCGCCAGTGGATCCTCGCCACGCCCTTCCCGCCGGCCTTCGAGCAGGCGGTGCTCGCGCAGCTCAAGCAGATGTCCGGCGGCGCGGAGATCGCGGTCGCGGTGCGCTCCTCGGCCACCGCCGAGGACCTGCCGGAGGCCTCCTTCGCCGGCCAGCAGGAGACTTTCCTCAACGTGCGCGGCGAGGCCGGGGTGCTGCGCGCCATGCACGAGGTGTTCGCCTCGCTCTTCAACGACCGCGCCATCTCCTACCGCGTGCACCAGGGCTTCGATCACACCGCGGTGGCCCTCTCGGCGGGCGTGCAGCACATGGTGCGCAGCGACCTCGGCGCGAGCGGGGTCATGTTCACGCTCGACACCGACTCGGGCTTCCGCGACGTGGTGTTCATCACCGCCTCCTGGGGCCTGGGCGAGACCGTGGTGCAGGGCGCGGTCAACCCGGACGAGTTCTACCTCTACAAGCCGGCGCTGCGCGCCGGCAAGCACGCCGTCCTGCGGCGTAACCTCGGCGGCAAAGCCATCAAGATGGTCTACGCCCCCGAGGGCTCCGCGGCGCGCGTGCAGACGGTGGAGGTGCCGGAGGCGGAGCGGCGGCGCTTCTGCCTGAATGACGCCGACCTCGTAGTGCTCGCGCGCCAGGCGCTGCTCATCGAGGAGCACTACGGGCGGCCGATGGACATCGAGTGGGCGCGCGATGGCGCCTCGGGAGCCATCTACATCCTGCAGGCCCGCCCGGAGACCGTGCAGAGCCGCGCCGGCCGCACCATCCAGCGCTACGCGCTCAAGCGCACCTCGCGCGTGCTCGCCACCGGGCGCAGCATCGGGCAGCGCATCGGCGCGGGCACCGCGCGCGTCATCCGCGATGCCGGGGAGATGGCGCGGGTGCAGGCAGGCGATGTGCTGGTGGCCGACATGACCGACCCGGACTGGGAGCCGGTGATGAAGCGCGCCGCGGCGATCGTCACCAACCGCGGCGGGCGCACCTGCCATGCGGCGATCATCGCCCGCGAGCTCGGCATCCCGGCGGTGGTCGGCTGTGGCAATGCCACGCAGGTGATCCGCGAGGGCCAGGAGGTCACGGTGTCCTGCGCCGAAGGGGACACCGGGCACGTCTACGAGGGGCTGCTCGACTTCGAGAAGAAGCAGATCGAGCTCGATCACCTGCCGAAGATCCCCGTGAAGATCATGATGAACGTCGGCAACCCCGACCGCGCCTTCGACTTCGCCGCCATCCCCAACGCCGGGGTGGGCCTGGCGCGGCTCGAGTTCATCATCAACCGCATGATCGGCGTGCACCCGCGGGCGCTGCTCGAGTTCGACCGCCTGGATGGGGAGCTGCGCGAGCAGGTGCGCGCGCAGTTCGACGGCTACGCCGACCCGGTGAGCTTCTACGTCGAGAAGCTCGCCGAGGGCATCGCGCAGATCGCCGCCGCCTTCGCCCCCGAGCCGGTGATCGTGCGCCTCTCGGACTTCAAGTCCAACGAGTACGCCAACCTCATCGGCGGGGCGCGCTACGAACCGGTGGAAGAGAACCCGATGCTCGGCTTCCGCGGCGCCTCGCGCTACACCGACGAGAGCTTCCGCCCCTGCTTCGAGCTCGAGTGCCGGGCTCTCAGGCGCGTGCGCGGCGACATGGGCCTGAGCAACGTGCAGGTGATGGTCCCGTTCGTGCGCAGCGTGGAGGAGGCGCGCCAGGTGACCGAGCTGCTCGCGGCCAACGGCCTCAAGCGCGGCAGCGAGGACCTCAAGATCATCATGATGTGCGAGCTGCCGACCAACGCGCTGCTCGCCCCCGAGTACCTGGAGTTCTTCGACGGCATGTCGATCGGCTCGAACGACATGACGCAGCTGACCCTCGGGCTCGATCGCGACTCGGCGATCGTGGCGCGCCACTTCGATGAACGCGACGCGGCGGTGCGGCTGCTGCTGTCGATGGCGATCCGCGCCTGCCGCGAGCGCGGCAAATACATCGGCATCTGCGGCCAGGGGCCCTCGGACCACCCGGATCTGGCGCGCTGGCTGCTCGATGAGGGCATCGAGAGCATGTCACTCAACCCCGATACGGTGGTGGAGACCTGGCTGTTCCTCGCCGAGAGCCCGGCGGCGCGTGCCGGCTGAGGCGCTAGGGGGCGCCTGAGTAGGCGGGCGCGAACAGGCGCGCGCGGTAGTGGCGCAGCTCGCGGATCGACTCGTGGATGTCGGCGTTGGCGAGGTGCGCGCCCTGCTTCACGAATCCCTCGGACACCGCCGGCGCCCAGCGCCGTGCCAGCTCCTTCAGCGTCGAGACATCGAGGTTGCGGTAGTGGAAGAAGCGCTCCAGATCGGGCATGTAGCGCGCGAGGAAGCGCCGGTCCTGGCAGATGCTGTTGCCGCACATGGGAGAGGCGCCCGCGGTCACCAGCGGCGCGAGGAACTCGAGCGTGCGCCGCTCGGCCTCGCGCACCGTCACCTGGCTGGCGCGCACCCGGGCCAGCAGCCCCGAGGAGCCGTGCTGGCGCTGGTTCCAGGCGTCCATGGTCGCCAGCACCTCCTCGCCCTGGTGGATCGCCAGCACCGGGCCATCGGCGATGATGCCGAGCTCCTTGTCGGTCACCACGGTGGCGATCTCGATGATGGCGTCGGAGTCGGGCTTGAGGCCCGTCATCTCCAGATCGATCCAGATGAGGTAGTCGGCGCTCGGCATCGAGCTGTCGGTGGTAGCGTGCGGTTAACTCAGTCGGCGGATGCAGTGTAGCAGAGCGGTGCGCGTGGCCGAGACAGTCACCGGATACGTGGTCGCCGCCTACGGCCGCCACCTCAGGGTCCGCACCGCCGCCGGCGCGGAGCTGGCCGCGCGCCCCTTCGGCCGCGCCCTGGTGGTGGTGTGCGGTGATGAGGTGCGCTGCGAGCTCGATGCGCGCCACGAAGAGGTGCACGTCACCGAGGTGCTGCCGCGGCGCTCGGTGCTGTACCGCTCGAACGTGCGCGGCGGCGCCGAGCCGGTGGTGGCCAACCTCACGCGCCTTCTGGTGGTGCTCGCGCCGCGTCCCGCGCCCGAGCTGTTCGTGATCGACCGCTACCTGTGCGCGGGCAGCGCCGCGGGCGTCGGCGCCACGCTGCTGGTGAACAAGTGCGAGCTCGGCGTGGATGCGGACCTCGAGGCCGCGCTCACCGACTACGCCGCCGCCGGCTACGCGATCCTGCGGGCCTCGGCGGTGAGCGGCGCGGGGCTTTCTGAGCTGCGCGGCGAGCTCGCCGCCGGGGAGATTGCCGCGCTCGTCGGGCAGTCCGGCGTCGGCAAGTCCTCGCTGGTGCAGCGCCTGGTGCCGGCCGCCGAGATCGCGGTCGGGGATCTGGTGCGCGCCGCCGAGGGCCGCCATACCACTACCGCGGCGCGGCTCTTCAGCCTCGAGGGCGGCGGCGCGCTCATCGACTCCCCGGGCGTGCGCGACTTCGCCCCCGCGGTGCAGGCGCTCGATGAGCGCTCGCTCGGCTTCCCGGAAGTGCAGCGCCTCGCCCCCGGCTGCCGCTTCGGCGACTGCCGCCACATGCGCGAGCCGGGCTGCGCGGTGCGCGCGGCGGCCGAGGATGGCACGCTCGCGGCGCGCCGCTATGAGAGCTACCGGCGGCTGCGGCGGCTGTACGAGGAGCTGCGCGCCGCGCGCGGCCGGCAGCGCGCGCGCTGAAGCGCCGCGCTCACTGATCCGGCGGCTGTACCCCGGCGAGCGCCTCGGTGCGCTGCTGCCCGGGCGCGGCATCGTGGCGGCTGATGGCGCTGCCATCCCCGGGTCGCAGCGGCCGGAACACCAGGCTCGAGACGACGGTCGCGGCCCCCAGCACCAGGAAGGCGCTGTGCAGGCCGCCGATCATCTGCGCGGCGTCGCTGTGGAAGCGGTCGGGCAGGAACAGCGCGGCGACCAGCGAGGCGGTGGCGACCCCGAAGCTCATCGACAGCTGCTGCGCGGTGCTGGCGATGGTGCTCGCCGCCGCCGCCTCGCTGGCGGCGACGTCCGCGTAGGCGAGCGTGTTCATGCTCGTGAACTGCAGCGACTGGAAGAACCCGAACGCGAAGGCCAGGACCACGATGGCGGCGACCGGCGTGTGCACGCCGATCAGGGCGAAGCAGCCGATCAAGAGGCCGAGGCTCACGGTGTTGGTCAGCAGCACCGCCCGGTAGCCAAAGCGCGCCAGCACGCGCGGCATCAGGAGCTTCAGGCTCATGGCAGCGAAGGCCTGCGGGAACATCAGGAGGCCCGACTGAACCGGGGTGTAGCCGAGGCCCACCTGGTAGAGCAGCGGCACGAGAAAGGGCATGCCGCCGATGGCGATGCGGGCGAAGAAGCTGCCGCCCACCGAGACTCGGAAGGTGCGCACGCGGAAGAGCTCGAGCCGCAGGAGCGGCGCCGGGCGGTGCGCCGAGCGCAGGTAGTAGGTGAGCAGCAGCAGCCCCGACAGCGCCAGCAGCGCGCCGATGGCCGCGCCCGTGAGGCGGTGCTCGCCGAACACCTCGAGCACGTAGGACAACAGCGCGATGCCCGAGGAAAACAGCACGAGGCCGCCGACATCCAGTGGCGGGCTCGAGTCGGCGCGGTAGTCCGGCAGGTAGCGGTACACGAGGAACAGGCCGACGAGTCCGATCGGCACGTTGAGGAAGAAGATGACGCTCCAGTGCCAGTAGGCGGTGATGAGGCCACCGGCCAGGGGCCCGAGCATCGGGCCGATGAGGCCG
>Ga0335082_10002295_pt1 | contig 20564 bp, 18 predicted proteins | sample Lox_Sample_41_FD_206718 | JGI IMG/M metagenome (GOLD analysis project Ga0335082, IMG submission 206718) | Soil microbial communities from Loxahatchee National Wildlife Refuge, Florida, United States - Lox_Sample_4.1 | ecosystem: Environmental > Terrestrial > Soil > Wetlands | place: USA...
TGCTGCGGGCTTACTATGAGTCGGCGCGGGAGGGTACACCAATGAATGAAGACGAACTGCTGGAATTTTTCCGCACCGATCTCGCCCAGGAGCGGATACAGGACCCCTATCAACACGACCTCTACCAGGAGCAGGGAATCGCGCAACTCAAGGAGTTCCTGGCGGCCTGCCGCTGCAACCCGGTGCCCAGCGTCCTGCATACGGAGGAATTCTTCGAGGTGAAGGTCGGGCAGACGGCCGTTATCGGCCGCATTGATCGTGTGGATCAACTCCCCGCCGGCGGAGTCGCAATCACCGACTATAAGACCGGCAAACCTAAGTCGCAGGAAGACGCCGACAAGAGCCTGCAGCTTTCCATCTATGCGCTGGCGGCGCACGAGAAGTGGGGATACCGTGCGGACCGCATGGTCTTCTACAACCTGCAGGAGAACAGTTCGGTCACGACTCGCCGCGGCGAGACGGAGTTACAGGCGGCACGAATGAAGGTGGAGGAAGTGGCCAGTGATATCGCTGCGGGAAAGTTCGATCCCAAGCCGAATTTCGCGACCTGCCCGCTGTGTGCGTATAGGAGTCTGTGCCCGGCAACAGAGAAGCACTTTCAGTCCGGGTAGTATCTCGTCGTTGCCCGATACAAAAAACTTAGGGGACGCTTTGGGCGTCCCCTGTTGCCTTTAATGAAGGCTGCTTAGTGTTTCTTCTTCGCGGCCTTCTTTGCTTTCTTCTTCGTTGCCATTGAGCTATTCTCCCTTTCCATTTTTCATGGAATCGCAACGGTCTTCGGTTGCGACTGATTGAAATCTAGAGTCAATGAAAAGTGATGTCAAGAAAAAAATGATGTCTGGACGATGCTTTCGCTGCGTACCAAAGTCACTGACCGATCGCGGCGAAGGAAAATTTCCCGTCCTGCGCGGGGTGAGAGCTACCGTGCGGAGAAATTTTCCAGTTACCGGAGAGATGCAACGCCTTCCCCGGTATCTCCGCGCGAGTTCTTTCGCCATCGCCGCGAACCGCGCGGTCTTCCCGTACAAATTCAACTTTTTCCTGTCTCGCACATCTATAATCTGAAGGTTATTCAATACTCGCAGAGGCAATAATTATGGCTACTTTCGATGATGTCGTAATCATCTCCGGCTGTCGCACACCGGTAGGAAAATTTCAGGGAAGTCTCTCCGACCTGACGGCTCCGCAAATCGGCGCCGTGGCGGTGCGCGAGGCGGTGAAGCGCGCCAACCTCGATCCCAAGCAGGTCGACGAATGCATTATGGGCAACGTGGTGTCGGCCGGGCTGGGGCAAAACCCGGCGCGCCAGGCCGCTATCTTCGGCGGTCTCTCGCCGGAAGTGGGTGCCATGACTATAAACAAAGTTTGCGGCTCCGGACTGAAGGCGGTGGCGCTCGCAGCGCAGGCGATCCAGACCGAGAACAGTTCGATCGTCGTCGCCGGAGGCATGGAATCGATGACCAACGCGCCCTACCTTCTGCCGCAGGCGCGCAAAGGATACCGGTTGGGCAACTCCCAGGTGGTCGACTCGATGGTGAACGACGGCCTCTGGGACATTTACAACAACTACCACATGGGGATCACCGGCGAGAACGTCGCCGAAAAGTATGGCATCACCCGCGAACAGCAGGACCAATTCGCCTTGAACTCTCACCGCAAGGCTTTAGCTGCGATCCAAGAGTGCCGCTTCAAGTCGCAGATCGTTCCCGTGGAATTGCCGGCGAAGAAGAAGGGCGAGCCGGCGGTGATATTCGATAAAGATGAGTCGCCGCGCGAGGACACCACCATCGAAGTTCTCCGTTCACTGAAGCCGGCCTTCAAGAAAGACGGCACGGTCACTGCCGGTAATGCCCCCGGAGTGAATGACGGCGCCGCCGCAGTCGTCGTTACGAGTGCGAAGCGTGCCAAAGAACTCGGCGCCAAGCCCAAGGCGCGCATCGTCGCCCAGGCCACCAGCGGCGTCGAACCCCAATGGGTCATGATGGCCCCTGTGGGGGCGGTGAGGAAGATTTGGGAGAAGACGGGTTGGAAGAACGACGAAGTCGATCTTTACGAACTGAACGAAGCCTTCTCCGTGCAGGCGCTGGGCGTGATGCGCGAGCTCGGGCTCGATCCTAACAAGGTCAATGTGAATGGCGGAGCGGTCGCGATTGGGCACCCCATCGGCGCCAGCGGCGCGCGGGTGTTGGTCACGCTGATATACGAGATGATCCGCCGTGACGTGCACCGCGGCATTGCCGCCCTGTGCCTGGGCGGAGGGAATGCCGTGGCCATGGCGGTGGAGCGGTAACCTAACGTTTGAGGACGGGCGTTCTCGCCCGTCCTCACTCTCCCAACCTGCACATAAGTCCCCACCCCCCAAAAAACTCCGCCACCGCCAGCACCAGGTCGTTGTCGCCCTTCTTGAGGGGCAAGTAGATCGCTTCGTTGTCGGGGTTTAGCAATCCTAGGAACCCTGGCTCCCTCGAACCGTAAGCGTTGCTCCCCGCATAGATCCGCCGCCCGTTCAGGAAAACGACGACCTCGTCGCTGTAGCCGAGGTTCATCTTGCGCAGCACCGGCGCGCCGGAATGAATAGTCGTCCGGGCGAAGACCAGCTTCTCCCCTGGCGTTCGATGAACCGGCTTGGGCGATCCCGGCGCGTCATCTGGCGGCAGGATGTTCGGATCGCGGCGATAGCGTCCAATCACTACCATGCCCGGGTTCTCGGCCTTCACCTTCTCCCACTTCAGATTTCGTACGTCCGGATACGATTCCGGGTCCTTCTCGGCCGCATCGAAAATCTCCGACAACTCCCAGTCGGTCAGCGTGCCGGGCAGGTAATCGTCGTGGTGAGGGACGTGGTAAGTCGCATTGTCGGGCGTGTAGGTGAGGTTCGAGATATACCCTCCGCCCTGCTGCCCCCAAAATCCGATGCTGCCGCTGGAGTATCCCTGCTTGAGATCGGGAACCACCAGCGAAGGCTCAGTAGCGTTGTTCAGGAAAAGCCTGGCTTGCACTCCCGCCACCGTGACTCGAATGTGGAACCACTGGTCGGAGGGAAATTTGCCTGGCCCGGCGTAGGTGGGCACGTTGTATATCTGCCAGTGGTTGGCGCCGAAAAATCCGGGCGTGTATTGCAGGGCCTGGGTTTTGCCCGAGAGCCCGTTGCGCAGGAAAAACATTTCGTATGCATCTTCCGCTTGAACGCGAAATGCCAGCCCGATGTATGCGCCATTGGGGTCAAACGCCACATCGGCATCAATGGTGCCGTTCTGGAGATCGAGTCCGCGGACATAGCCGAACCCCTTGGTCAGGTGTAGGGCCTGCCGCCCAAGGTTTTCAGAAATGTTGTTCTCAACTTTTCTGTCTGGATCCAGCCGCTCGTTCTTCTCGCCGATGATCCATTGATCTAGGCTGATCGGCACGGAAGCGGACTGGCTCAGGCAGGGCACGGTGAGCGCCGCAACCAGCAGACCGCGCCAGGCGAGTTGCGGGATGATTTTAGTTGTTGTGGATCGTGACATTGGAGAAATAAGCGTCGGTGCTCCAGTACGCCCACAGCCCCACGGCCCCGCGAGAATCGCCCAGTTTCAGATCGTTCACGATGAGGCAAGGCTGCTCCGCTCCGTTGACGTACAGCCGCGCCTTGGGTCCTGACACCGCGATCCTGATCCGGGTCCATGCCCCCGCCTCCAGGTCGGTGTAGGACTCATACTGGCCGGGATTCTCTTTGCGCAGGCGGAACCACGGGAAGTCGGGAATCGACTCATACTGCACCGTGTGGTTTCGTCGAATCTGTTCTTCGGCGCGTCCGTTGGTGGCGCGAATGTAGATGTTTTCGTACTTCCCGCCATGGTTCTGCACTCGAAATGCCAGGCCAATGAATCCGCGATCACCGTTGGGAGCATTGGGCCCCGGCAATCCCGCCACTTCCGCCTCAATAGTCCCGTCTTTGAAATCAGTGCCCGGAAGAATGGCCAGCACCGTGTCGTCGACCTCAGGATCCGTGTGGGTGGCAACCAGCCTGACTGCCTGCCGCCCGTGGTAGGCGACCGTCTCTGCCTTCCCGTTGACGACGTCCAAGCCAGCGCCGGAAGTCAAGGAGAAGTTGACCGCCGCGGACGGTTTCGGTGGTTGTGCCAACAGAGCGACAGCCGCGGCGAGGAGGACTGCAGGAAGCACCAGACGGAAAACCGAGAAGCACGTCATATTGCCATGCGTGCGGAGCGTGAACACGTTTTCGTTCCTCCCCGCTCTTCTTGACTGGCAAAACAAAAATTCGTTAGCAGAGTGGGGGCAGGCGAGGGAATGGCAAAACATTGACAAGGCTGGTTGTACAGAAATGGCAGTGGACTTAGGACTGGCTGTGAGCCGGAGGGGCGCCCACGCCGTCCTCTACCGGCAGCGTGACCGTGAACACCGCTCCGCCGCCCGGTCCGGATGCGGCTTCCACGTTTCCGTTGTGCTCCCGCAGGATTGCCTTGCTGATACTCAGGCCGAGACCCGTACCCCGGCCGGGGCGCTTGGTGGTGTAGAAGGGGTCGAAGATGTTGGGCAGGATGTCCGCGGGGATGCCGGGGCCATCGTCCTGGAAAATAATTGCCACCGACTTATCGCGCTTCTCCAGCCGGATGCGCAGTGTGCCCCGGTCGCGGACCTCCCGCATTGCCTGCTCAGAATTCAAGATAAGATTCAAGAACACCTGCATGAGCTGGTGCGCGTCGCCGACAACCGGGGGCACCGACGGGTCGGGCAGGAAGTCCACCGTGATATTGCTCTTGCGCAGGGAATAAGCGTGCAGGTGCAGAGTGCGTTGCACCAGCTCGCTGAGATCGATGGTGGTCTTGCCTGGCGCCGGCGGGCGCGAGAAGTACATCAGGTTCTGCACGATCTCGACTGCCCGGCGGGTCTGTTGCTGCAGCATATCCAGCTGTTTGCGCGAGCCTTCTCCGCTCTCGGAGTCCTGCAGCAGTTCGCTCATTCCTAAAATGCTGGTCAGCGGATTGTTCAACTCGTGCGCGAAGCCGCCGATCATCTGTCCCATGGCAGCCAGGCGTTCGCTTTGGATAATCTGCTGCTCCAGTTTCTTTTCCACCGTGATATCGCGGACCGAGGCAATCACGCCGCTCACTTGGTTGTCCGCGTCGAACAACGGGCTGGCGGAGGCGCGCATAGTGCGCCAGCTGCCATCGCGATGGCGCGCCCCGTAGTCGCAGGTGCCGGAGAGGCTTCGCCCGGCAATCAGATCGCGGGCCAAGGTCAGCAGCTCCGGCGAATAGTCCTGACCGGCCTCGACCTTCTTGCCCAGGAGTTCCTCGGGGCGGTAGCCGAGCAGGTCGCGGATCCGTGAACTGACAAAACTGTAGCGCTCGTTCAGGTCGATCACCAGAATGAGATCAGGGAAGCTTTCCAGCAGGTAGCGCTGGAACTCCTCCTGGCGGCGCAAGGCTTTCTCCATCTCACGCCGCTCGGTAACGTCCACCAGCGTTCCCTGGTAGCGGACGATCTTGCCGGCCGCGTCCCAGACGGCGCGTGAGGTGTCCACAAAAATCGCCAGGGAGCCATTCTTGCTGCGCAGGGTGATCTCCCGGGTGCGCACCCCGCCTTGATCGTCGGCGGTACGGCCCAGTGCCGGACTCTGCTCGGGATCCGGATTCAGGATCTTTGGGTCCAGGGCAAGCAGCTCCTCCTTGCTGTCATATCCCAGGACACGAACCAGGGCGGCGTTCCCGTCCAGCAGCTTTCCCTCCGGAGTGCAGAAGTAGACGCCTTCCTGAAGGGTCTCGAAGAGTTCAGTAAATCTACGCTCTTTCTCGTGCTCTTCGGTGACGTTGCGGGCCAGGGCGCTGACACCTACAACCTCGTCTCCCTTAACAATCGCGTTGAGAACACATTCGAAATACAGAGGGCGCTTGCTCGATTTCAGCCGGACTAGCACCGTACCCGACCAGCGGCGTTTCTGCAGGAACTCGGGCAAGCCCCGATCGGCCTCGGCACGGTTCGGTTCCTCGAGGAACTCGTCCAGCTTATGGCCGACCACGTCGGAATAGGCGATTCCCAACAGCTCGGTCATGCGCCGGTTCACGGTCTTCAGCTTGCCATCGAGGGTAGTGGCGAAGGCGACGTCGTCGAACGAGTCGATCAACTCTTTGAAGCTGCGCTGGGAGCGCGCGATGAGTTGCCCTAGCTGATCCAGCTGTTCTTCCGTGGGAGTGCTGGCGCGTTCCTGCAGATCGTGGACCAGGGCCTTGAGTTCCGCCACCCGCTTCCTGCGTCCGTAAGCAAACCCGGCGAAGGCGATGGCGACGGCAAGAACCGCCAAGGAAAGCAAGCCAAGGTGGTAGGGAAGGTTTTGCAGGCGCTCCCAGGACTCGGCGGCCAGTCCGGTGGCGAGCAGGACAAGGAACAGCAAGGCCGTCCGCCAAAGCCAATTCTCTTCTTTCTCCAGATGGCTGGGCGTGCGAATTTGCCCGGGTTGTCTGTCCTCCCCCGCCATAAGTAGCGAATGCTGGAACTACGGTACGCCGCCCCTGGCAGCTTGGCCGTAGCCGAATCGTATTCCAGCCATCGTTCGCACACAACCTAAACGTGTTGGAGAACTTGGTTCACAGGTAAAGCGAAAGCCGAAATGGTCACCGGTCACACCATTTAGGTGATGGCAGTCACGAGAAATTCCAGGCTAAAGACATTACTGTCTGAATGTCAGTGACCAATCATCGATTGTGACCGCCGAGGGCATTAACCCCCGGCTTTCTGAGACCCATGCTTTACAAAACCATGAGTGCCGCGGTCTATGGCATCGATGCCAATATCATCGAGGTTGAGGTCGACGTCTCCGGCATCAAGACGAACGAGGACCACTTTCATACCGTCGGCCTCCCGGATGCCGCGGTTCGGGAGAGCCGCGACCGGGTACGGGCAGCGCTGAAAAACTGCGGCTACGATATTCCGCCGACTCACATCACCATCAACCTGGCGCCTGCCGACATTCGCAAAGAAGGCTCCGGTTTCGACCTGCCCATGGCGCTTGGCATTGTGGGCGCTTATGGTGGCCTCAATAAAAAAGACGTACCGGACTGCCTGTTCGTCGGAGAGTTGTCGCTCGATGGCGGCATTCGCGGGGTCCGGGGGGCGTTGCCCATCGCCATTGAAGCGCGGGGCCGGAAGATCTCCAGTCTCGTGGTTCCCGAGCTTAACGCCAAGGAAGCTGCCATGGTCGGTGGCGTCAACGTCTATCCCGTCAAGTCGCTGCTGGACGTGATCCGTTTTGTGAATACCGGCAACGGGATCCAGCCTTACAAGGTGGACGGGCAGACGCTGCTTAGCGAAGCCGCCCATTTCATGGTGGACTTCAAAGACGTGCGCGGCCAGCAAACCGCCAAACGGGCGTTGGAGGTTGCTTGCGCGGGCGGGCACAACATTCTAATGATTGGGCCGCCGGGTTCCGGCAAGACCATGCTGGCCAAACGCATGCCCACGATCCTTCCCCCCTTTACGTTTGAAGAGGCGCTGGAGACCACCAAGATCCACAGTGTGGCGGGCGTGCTCGACTCGGGCGCAGGGTTGGTGGGGGTGCGGCCGTTCCGCTCTCCCCACCACACCATCTCCGACGCCGGGCTGATCGGGGGCGGCGCGATCCCACGGCCCGGAGAGGTCTCGCTGGCGCACAACGGCGTGCTGTTCCTCGACGAACTGCCGGAGTTCCCCCGCAACGTCCTCGAGGTCATGCGCCAACCGCTGGAGGACGGTACGGTCTGCATCGCGCGGGCGGCGATGTCGCTGACCTTTCCCGCCCGCTTTATGTTGGCGGCGGCGATGAATCCCTGCCCCTGCGGCTATTTCAATGACCGCTCCCGCGAGTGCCACTGCACCCAGCCCATGATCCAACGCTACATGTCTAAAATTTCCGGCCCTCTCCTCGACCGTATTGACATTCACATCGATGTTCCGTCGGTGAACTACAAGGAGATGCGGTCAGGCGCGACGCCGGAAGAGTCGGCGACTGTGCTGCAGCGCGTGATGCGGGCACGGGGAATGCAGTTGAGAAGGTTCGCACTCGTCTCGCGCGACAAGTTGTATTGCAACGCTCAAATGGCCCCACGGCACATCCGGGCGTTCTGCGAATTGTCCGCGGATTGCGAGCGGCTCCTGGAGCGGGCAATGGTGCAGCAGGGCCTTACGGCTCGCGCCCATGACCGGATTTTGAAGGTGGCCCGGACGATCGCTGACCTGGAGGGAGTGGCTGCCTTGGAGCCCAAGCACATTGCCGAGGCCATCCAGTACCGGACGCTGGATCGGACCTTCTGGGCGTGAGCTGGTTACTGCGGTAGCACTTCAATCGCGGTAACGGTCGCGTAGTAGCTGGTCGGAACAAACTCCAACAGAAGTTTGCCCTGGGCATTCGGCTCTAGGCCGGTGATGGTGCGCACCAGGGGGCGGTCTGCTCCGATGGATTGCAGGATATTGAGGTCGCGCAGAATTACTCTTCCGTTGCAGTACACGTTGAACGTGCGGGTTCCGGAGGGAGATTCGGAAACCGCTGCGGCTGAGGCGCTCGCCTGGGCGGTGCGATGAAAGCGGCGTTCAATGAAGTGCAGCCGCAACGTATATTTGCCGGGCGCCACGGGAATCGCATAAGAGAAGTGACCCCACCGCTCAGTCTCATAGAACTCGGTGTCGTCGGTGCCAACCGCAGGTTGCTCGCTGAAAGCCAGCTGTCCTCCCTGGAAATAGGTGTCTGGGCTCCACCAGCGGCTGTCGTTGGAGTAGTAGGGTGTATCCCGCGCCAGGAGGCGCACCGGGCGAACGCGCCCGGGCGTGCCTGGCAGGACTTCGATGGCCGATAACATCGCGGTCCCGCCTTTTGTGGATGAACAGGCCAGGTGCAGCAGGCCATCGCGGGCAGGGATAACATCGGTAAAGACCTTAACATCGGCGGTTCGACCACCACCGGAGTCGGCGAGAACATCGAAATCCGTGAGCAGAGTCTTCCCATTGGCCGTCAGGTTCATCACCCGGCTGCCCTCACCGCCGCCCATGTCTTCGGGGCCGTAGAACATCTCGGCAAAATGCAGGTGGAGTTCGTACCGGCCCGGTCTTAACGGGATGTTGTAGGTGAAGTCCCCTTGGCGGCTGGTGCGGTAGATGGCGGCGTCCTGGGTGCGCCAGATGTGCTGGATGGAGCTGCGCACCGGCGTGCCACCGGAGAAGTATGCGTCCGCACTCCAGAGCTTGCCGGCGTGGTCCACGTAGCTGCGGCGGGAGCCGGCGAGAATGCGGACTTCATCTCCTGCTGGCGGGCCGACAGATTCAGGGAGAGACTGCTGCGGCCGAGGCGCCGTTGCCAGGGGAATCTGCAATCTGCTACGTCCGATGACGATTCCTACTCCTGCCAGGATCAGCGCCCCTAGCCCGATCAGAAGTAGCCGCTTCCCCCACCGCAGCGCCGAGGCGCGACCGGTTCCGGTTTCCACAATTCCGGCTTCTTGTGTCGCTGCCCCCAGGCCCGGCTCCGGAGCCGTGACATTCTCGAAAATCGGAACGTACTGTCCAACGGGAATGTTGATGCGCAAGGCGTGAGTTGTGCCTTCCCCGCGGTAGTATTCGGCCAGGCGCTTGCGCAGCCGGTTGGCTTCAACCCGGACAATCGAATCGGTGTCTTGATCAAAGGATTCTCGCCGGCCAAAAACTTCCAGCGCGATCGAGTATTCCTTGATGTGAGCCGTTTCCCCCGTGAGTGATTTCTCGCAAAGATAAGAAAGCAGATGGCTTAGAGTGGGCGAGCGGGCAAAGAGCGGAGATTCGAGCACGGCCCGCAATTCAGCACGTTCCGCTTCCGAGCTAACCGGCTCCGCTGCAGTCGAGGGCATCGCTCTGCCCCTGTTTGGCAAGTTTCTCTATACACCCACTCGGACGGCGTTTGCAGTGACTTGGTTGCGTTTAACCCAGGAATCAACGGCCACAACTTTCCCTGTAACGGTGGTTTTAACCCCTGTCCATTCCGATAAGCGCTCGCTCTCATAATGCCTTGCCTCCTCTGTAAGTGACGCTAACGCTGGACCTTTCGGGCCGCAGTCTGCCTTTGGGCAAATCCTGTAGCGTGGCGGTAGCTGCCTTAGCGTTGTCCGCAACGACAAGTCGCGCGATAAAGGAAACAGATCGGGAGTGCGGGCGGCGCAGATCAAGGTCACTGCCGAATGTGCTCCGGAAAGTGAGGCCGAATATGAAAACCATGGTGTTAAGAATCCTGGTAATGGCGATGCTGATTGCACTCGGCCACTACAACGCCGCTGCCCAGGTCGAGCAGCAACCAGACCCTCCCGGGATCAGGTCGATGTCAGTGGCTGAGCTGGAGCGGGCTGGGGATCAGGCGCGCACCGAGAAAGACTATGACCAGGCGATCAAGTACTTTCAGGAGGCTGTGCGTCACGATAAGAACAACGCGCGTCTGTACAACAAATTGGGATTGGCGGAGCTGAAGAATAGCGATCCGATCGCAGCCCGGCAACACTTCAACAAGGCGGTCAAGATCGACGGCCGGTACGCGGATGCTCTGAACAATCTGGGTGCGGTTGCTTACGTGCAGAAGAACTACAGCTCTGCGGCGAAGTACTTCAAGAAGGCGTTGGCACTCACCGAAACTTCTGCCACGTACCATGTGAACCTTGGAGCTGCCTGGTTTGCCCAGAACAAACTGGATCGGGCCACCGCCGAGTACACAAGGGCAATCGAACTGGATCCGGACGTGTTCCTGCAAGTCTCCCGCAGCGGGCTTTCCGCGCAGATCGCCAGCCCCGAAGAGCGGGCACGCTACTCCTACATGCTGGCCAAAATCTATGCGCAACGGGGGGACGCCGAGCACTGCCTGCAATGCCTGAAGCGGGCCAAGGAGGAAGGATACCGCGACCTCGCCCGGGTTTATAAGGAAGAGGAGTTCAGCCAGATGAGGCAGGATGCTCGCTTGGCAGATGTCGTTCCGCCGCCAGCAAACTAGCCGCAAGTCATTAAGGCCACGTGCCTTACGGGGCGTGGCCTTTCTCCCTTGAGGGGAGCGCGGGGCAGTCTTATCAAGCCCATCACTCCCTGCAAGAAAAGCTTGACGTTTCGTTCTTTCTAACGTAGGGTAGAACGTTCCAAAGGCTAAATCGATGTAGGTCTGCGGACCTCCGCTGTCGGCACCGCTAAATCCCAATTATTGAGAAACTTTCGGGCCGCGTGGAGCATCTATACGAGTAGTCGGAGCTTCCCGTACAACCCATACGGAATGAAGGAGTTATCTATCCTGCCCTGCCGTTTTGGGCAGGCAAAGGGGGCGTGCGGTTGGCTAGGCTCCAGTAAGGAGAAATACAGAAAACAATGCGCTCTGATCGCGTTTTTGACGCTTTACATACTTTGCGGAATCGTTATATGCTTTGCCAGCTTGCCTCCAAAGCTACCCGAAAGTTTCACAAGCCCAACACCCGAATCCAGGAAACCATGAACGAAGTGTTGGACCGGATTGCAAGCTCGGAGCGACAGACGATTCTGTCGGAACCGGAAAACTTCGCCGAGGCACAACGCAGGGCTGCCTAAAAAGCAGCCCCGCCTTCCTCGCACGGGCAAGTCTTTCCTGAGTAACCCCCCTTTTTGACAATCTCCCTTCGCAGGTGAACTGACCAATGACCATCGCAGAACTGAAAGAAAAGAATATTACGGAGCTGACCAAGATCGCCCGATCTCTGGACCTCCCTGGAGCCAGCGGGCTCCGCAAGCAAGACCTGATTTTCAAGATTCTTCAGGCGCAGAGCGAAAAAGAAGGCCACATCTTCGCCGAGGGCGTGCTCGAAATCCTGCCCGACGGCTACGGCTTCCTGCGCTCCCCTGACTACAACTATTTGCCCGGACCCGACGACATTTACGTTTCTCCGTCGCAAATTCGCAAGTTCGACCTCAAGACCGGCGACACCATCAGCGGCCAGGTGCGGCCCCCGCATGAGGGCGAGAAGTACTTCGCGCTGGTGAAGATTGAAGCCGTCAACTTCGAATCGCCCGACGAAGCGCGCAACAAGATCCTGTTCGACAACCTGACGCCCCTGTATCCGCAGGAGCGGGTGAAGCTGGAAACCGTGCGCGAGAATGTCAGTGCGCGTGTGATGGACTTGCTGACTCCGCTCGGCAAAGGACAGCGCGGTTTGATCGTTTCGCCGCCCCGCGCCGGCAAGACCATGCTGCTGCAGAACGTGGCCAATTCAATCACCACCAACCATCCGGAAGTGGTGTTGATGGTGCTGCTGATCGACGAGCGGCCGGAAGAAGTCACCGATATGCAGCGTTCGGTCAAGGGCGAAGTGATTTCTTCGACCTTCGACGAGCCCGCCGCCCGCCACGTGCAGGTGGCAGAAATGGTAATCGAGAAAGCAAAACGCCTGGTCGAGCACAAGCGCGACGTCGTCATCCTGCTGGATTCCATTACCCGTCTGGCGCGCGCCTATAACACCATCGTTCCGCCCAGCGGCAAAGTCCTCTCCGGCGGCGTGGACTCCAATGCCCTGCAGCGGCCGAAGCGCTTCTTCGGGTCGGCCCGCAACATTGAAGAAGGTGGTTCGTTGACCATCATCGCTACCGCGCTGATCGATACCGGCTCCCGCATGGACGATGTGATCTTCGAAGAATTCAAAGGCACGGGCAACTCGGAAATCATCCTGGAGCGCAAGCTGGTCGACAAGCGTGTGTTCCCGGCCATCGACATCCAGCGCTCGGGCACCAGAAAAGAAGAGTTGCTCATTCCCCGGGAGGACCTGCAGCGCATATGGGTGCTGCGCAAGGTGCTGAATCCGCTGTCGCCGGTCGAAGCCATGGAACTGCTGATCGACAAGCTCAGCAAGACGAAGTCGAACGGTGAGTTCCTGGCCAATATGAGTTCGTTGTAATCCGATCTCGCAATCGGAGGTGAAAAGGCGAGGGCTTCGGCCCTCGCTTTTGTTTTGTCGTCCGGCCTTCCGTTCCCAAGGGAATCGTTTTCCTAAAGTCTGGTACCATGGTACATTGGTACACATGCCTGAGGCTGATCTGATCGTCCAACGCGTCCAGACTGGCGTTCGCCTGGAGAAGCGCCTGCTCAAGGTGCTGAAAGCTTTCGCCGACTACAAGGACATGACACTCGGGGACCTGCTGGAAGGCATCGTGCTCCACGCCTTTGACGGCAAAGCCCCCTTCACTCAGGAGTCACTTCGCCGCATCTCTGAACTCAAGAGGTTTTACGGTCTCGACCTGGACTCGCGCGCGAGCCACCGGCTGAGCGAAGCGCTTTCGAGCGCCAAGGGTAAGGCCAGGAAAAGGACGAAATCATGAGCCAAAATGCCGCGAAGCTCGCCCGCACCGGATTGCAGTGGTCGCTGGGCCTGGTGCTCATCTATGAGTGCTCGCGCCTCGTATTCACCTCGTCCAGCGCGCACGCTCACATGCCGCGCCCGTTCGTGCTCGCGCTGGCGGCGGTAGAACTCGTCGGGGCAGTTTTGTTTCTCATCCCGCCAGCGATTACGCTGGGAGGTCGACTGCTGCTCGCCACATTTGGCGTCGCCGCCGTCGTGCACATCCTGCACGGCCAGCCGGATGTGGGATTTCTCGTCATCTATGCCATGGCGGTGCTCACTATTCTCGCCGAGCACTGATCGCGAAAATTAGGACGCCTGCGTTCCCTGGTCCATCACAAACACCCGGCCTGGCCCGGGCGTCTGAATCTTATTTTTCTCGAAACACTCCTTGATGCGCCGCCGCAATTCGCGGCTGATGGCAAACTGCCTCGTTGGCCGCGTCTTGATCAGCATCAGGTACTCCACCTCGCCGTTTCCGACGCGGTCAATCCCCGGCACCTGGATGTCGGCGACGATGTCATCGGCAAAGGTCGGGTCGTGGCGGAGTTCGGCGCCCACTTGTTGCAGGAGTTTCAGCACGCGGTCGCTTGGTTCGCTGTATGAGACCACCACGCGCATGGCGACTTGCGCCCAGTCGCGCGTCGTATTGGAGACGATCTGGATGGCGCTGTTGGGTACGGTGTGCACCGTGCCGTCATCGTCGCGCAGTACCGTGCGCCGCAGAGTCATCTCCTCGACCACGCCCTTGACGCCCGCGATACGGATGTTGTCTCCCAGGTCGTACTGGTTTTCCAGCAGAATGAAAAAGCCGTTGATGAAGTCATGTACCAGCGCCTGCGCCCCAAAACCAATTGCCAGTCCCGCAATCCCGGCGCTGGCCAGCAGCGGGCCGAGGTTCAATCCGAACAGGGGAAGCGCTTCCAGCAGCGCTCCAAAGAGAATGATGAACACGCCGATGCTGGTGATCACGGCGGCCAGGGTGCGTATTTGTTTGGCCTGCAGGCTGGATGGCAATTTCTTCTCCTGCAGAGAAACGATCCGGCCTGCCACGCCGCGCAGAATCCTGATCAGCAGAAATGCGATCACCGCGATCAACAGCAGTTTCGGCAGGTCATGGTGCAGGAAGTTTCTGGCATCGCCGCGCCAGTCCTGCAGCAGGGCAGGGACATTCCACTCGTCGGGCGACGCCATTTCCAGAGCGACGTGATTCATAGTTGCGCCGATTATAACAAGCGGTATGCGCAGCCTCGTCCACCGCCAACGGCGTCATCTTGAGCGCAGTCGTTCTTCAGACGGAGCGAAAGATCTCATTACGCCCCTGGGTCGCCCCGTTGGGACGTCCCTCGGCCCGCTGGTAAAGACGCGGCCGCTTCGAGATGACGCTGGTTGCGGTACAATTGCAACTGGATGTCAATAAGGCCCTATGCCTCTACCCCAGACTGAAGTTCCCGGCAGGCTGCAGGCGGAACTCATGTCGCGCGGCCTGCGCATGACCCGGCAGCGTCGCACCATTCTGAGCGTGGTCGAGACCGCCAAGCAGCACCTGGACGCCAGCCAGCTCCTCCGCCGCGCCCAAAAGCTTGACCCGCAGATTGACCGCGTCACCGTCTACCGCACCTTGAAACTGCTGAAGCGGCACGGCCTGGTGGACGAACTGGACCTGATGCACATGCAGGGGGAGAAGCACTTTTACGAGCGCCGTCCCCAACGCGATCACATCCATATGGCATGCCTGCGCTGCGGAAAGATCATGGAGTTCGAAAGCGATCTGTTCGAGCGCTTGAAGGGACAAATCCAGCGCGATTGTCAGTTCCACATCGTGGTCAGCCGGCTGGAAGTCGGCGGCTACTGCTCCCAGTGCCGCGCCAGCAACGCTTGAAACCACGCTTCAACTATTGCATCTGATTGCAACAAACCTGAAACAAAAAATTGCCGCCCAGTGATCCCGCCTCTTGACGATCAGGACGCGATCCCTCTAGCATCGTATTTGTAATTGAGATGCAACTGTGTTGCAACTAGGAACTTCGCAACCATGAAACATCTTCGCGCATGGATACTGCTCTTCGCGGGCGCCTGGCCGCTCGCGGCGCAGGAGCGTCCTTACTTCGTGACCTATTCGCATGAAATGGAGGAACCCGGCAACCTCGAAATTGAGATGTTCAACGCGGCGGGTACGCCGAAAGGGGCCAACAGCTTTCTCGGGTCCACGCTTGAATTAGGCTACGGGGTCAAGACCTGGTGGACTTCTGAGTTTTATCTTGACGGCCAGTCCACCGCCAACGACAGCACGATCTTTACCGGATTCCGCTGGGAAAACCGGTTTCGGCCCCTGATGGGAGAGCACTGGATTAACCCAGTGCTCTATGTCGAATTCGAAAACACGGCCGCCGACAAGGCACTGCGCGAAGTTGTAGGCCACGATGGCAATGCCGATTTTGCCGACCCCAATGCCGTTGCCCGCGAGGAACACGAGCGGGAGATGGAACTCAAGCTGATCCTCGGCAGCAACTTTAGGGGCTTTAACCTCAGCGAGAACATTATTGCCGAGAAGAACCTGGCAAACGAGCCCTGGGAGTTTGGATACTCATGGGCGGTGAGCCGGCCGCTGAAACTGGCGGCCAGCGCTCACAAGTGTGCATTCTGTGCCGAACGTTTTCAGGCCGGAGTTGAGATGTACGGCGGCTTGGGCGACCGCTACAGCTTCGGACTCAATCAGACCTCCCACTATTTCGGTCCGACGCTCAACTGGAGCGCGCCGGGGGGCACTACCTTCTCCTTTTCGCCTCAATTCGGGCTGAACGACTACAGCATTCCTCGGCTCTATCGCTTCGCGGTGTCTTACGAAATTGAACAGTTCTTCGCACGCCTGCGAGGTGAACGATGACCCGGGTCTTGTGGTGGGTATACTCCTCGGCAGCGCTGTTCGGCATTCTGAGCTTGCTTGCCTTTGCCACCGCGGACGGGGCCTGGCTGGCCAGAGTGCCTGCCAACGATCACCAGAAGACGAATCCGTACCAGGGGCAGGCGGAAGCGATCTCCGCCGGCCGCAATATCTTCGTTGAGCACTGCGCTCATTGCCATGGTGAGAATGCAGAAGGTACAAAGAAGCGGCCGCCCTTGCGAAGTTCGCGAGTACAACAAGAGGCCAGCATGGGCGATCTGCACTGGCTGCTGTACAACGGAAACATGAAAAAGGGAATGCCGTCCTGGGCAAAACTTCCTGATCCCCAACTCTGGCAACTGGTGACTTACCTCAAGTCGTTGCAGCAATAAGAGCACCTACTGTGGGCAAGACTGCGAAATACATGTGTCTAGCTGGCGTCGTGCTGGTGGCGGGCGCGCAGTTCATCCCCGTGGCCAGAACCAATCCTCCAGTCCAGCCCTCGAACGTGATTTACGCTGCCCAGCCCGTGCCGTCCAGCGTCCGCTCCATTTTCGAGGGCTCCTGCAAGAACTGCCATTCCAACCAGACCGCCTGGCCCTGGTACAGCTACGTTGCTCCGATTTCCTGGATGGTCGCCAGGGATGTAAATCGGGGACGAAGCCATCTGAATTTTTCCGAGTGGGGAGCGTATTCACTGAGCAAGCGAGCGCAAAAACTGGAGGACATCTGCGAGCAACTGGCCAATGGCGATATGCCGGACGGTAAGTATCTGCTGATCCACCGCAAGGCGACGCCGACCCAGGAACAGCGGGACGCGGTATGCGAATGGGTACAAACCCAACGCTGACCCCTTAACTTTTTGCGTCATCCCGACGCCCCGCGCGTTAACCAGCAGGGGCGAGTGATCTCACGGCAAACAAAAACGCCATCCGGCAAACCGGATGGCGTTCGTCATTTGGTTGTGCAGCGTCTACTTGGCGTGCGCCTTCTCAGTGGCAATCCTCATCCCGTAGAACGAACGGTAGACGAAGAAGACCGAAACCGCGAAGAACGCGGCAGCCAGCACGTGACTGAGGGTACCCCCGGCTTCCACGGTCAGTTTGACTGCCAACTCAACCGCCAGCAGGCCAAACAGCGTGGTGAATTTGATCACCGGGTTCATGGCCACCGACGACGTGTCCTTGAAGGGATCGCCCACCGTATCGCCAACCACCGTAGCGGCGTGCAACTCCGTCCCCTTCTGTTTGAGTTCGACTTCCACGATCTTCTTGGCGTTGTCCCAGGCGGCGCCGGCATTGGCCATGAAGATCGCCTGGTAGAGGCCGAAGATAGCGATCGAAATCAGGTAGCCGATGAAGAAGAACGGCTCGATGAAGGCGAAGGTCAGGGTGCCGAAGAACACCGCCAGAAAGATGTTCAACATCCCCTTTTGTGCGTAGCGGGTGCAGATCTCCACCACCTTCTTGCTGTCGGTAACGGAGGCTTTCTCCACGCCCTCCAACTTGATGTTCGCCTTGATGAACTCCACCGCGCGGTAGGCGCCGGTGGTCACCGCTTGCGTCGATGCACCGGTAAACCAGTAGATCATCGCTCCGCCGGTGATCAGGCCCAAAAAGAACGGGGCGTGCAGCAACGACAGGTTCTGCACGTTCGTGGTTAGTCCGTTGGTGAGCGCCATGATGATCGAGAAAATCATGGTGGTCGCGCCCACTACCGCGGTGCCGATCAGCACCGGCTTCGCGGTGGCCTTGAAGGTGTTGCCGGCTCCGTCGTTCGCTTCCAGCAGGTCTTTGGCGCGGTCGAATTTCACGTCCATGTTGAAATCTTTTTTGATCTCTCCCTGAACGTTCGGCACCTGCTCAATCAGCGACAACTCATAAACGGACTGCGCATTGTCCGTGACCGGCCCGTAAGAGTCGACCGCGATGGTCACCGGCCCCATTCCCAGGAAACCGAAGGCGACCAGTCCGAAAGCAAACACCGCCGGCGCCGCCATCAACGCCCCGAGGCCTTCCAGACTGAAGTAATAGGAGATGGACATGAGAGCCACCATCGCCAGTCCAAGCCAGTAGCCGGAGAAGTTCCCGGCCACGAAGCCCGACAGAATCCCGAGCGATGCGCCACCCTCTTGCGCCGAGGTCACAACTTCGTTGACGTGACGCGACTCCGTCGAGGTGAACACCTTGACCAGTTCCGGAATGACCGCTCCCGCCAGCGTGCCGCAGGAGATGATCGAGGCCAGCTTCCACCAGAGCGTGGTGTCGCCGTTGAGATCGGGAACAATCAGATTGGAAATCAGGTAGGTCAGGGCGATCGAGACGATGGAGGTGATCCACACCAGTGAGGTCAGCGGCGCCTCAAAGTTCATCTCGTCGGCATGGCTATACTTGCCCTTGGCAATGGCTCCGTTGATGAAGTAGGCGGCTGCGCTGGAGATCAGCATGGCGATGCGCATGACGAAGATCCAGACCAGCAGTTGCACCTGGACGGTTGGCTCCTTTACTGCCAGCAAGATGAACGTGATCAGGGCGACGCCGGTCACGCCGTAGGTTTCAAAGCCGTCGGCGCTCGGGCCAACCGAATCGCCGGCGTTGTCGCCGGTGCAGTCGGCAATCACGCCGGGGTTGCGGGCGTCATCTTCTTTGATCTTGAAGACGATCTTCATCAGGTCGGAGCCGATGTCGGCAATCTTGGTGAAGATGCCGCCGGCAATACGCAGCGCCGCCGCTCCCAGCGATTCGCCGATGGCGAAGCCGATGAAGCAGGGGCCGGCGTAATCTCCAGGCACAAACAATAGGATGAACAGCATGATCAGCAACTCCACGCTGATCAGCATCATGCCGATGCTCATCCCGGCCTGCAGCGGGATGTTGTAGATGGGATAGGGCTTGCCCGCCAGTCCGGCAAACGCGGTCCGCGAATTGGCAAAGGTGTTGACCCGGATGCCGAACCAGGCCACGCCGTAGCTGCCGGCGATCCCCACGATGCTGAATAGCAGAATGATCGCCACGCGGATGGCTTCAAACTTCAGCAGCACGCCGAAGTAGAGCAGAATGATGACCGCAATGAAGATCCACAACAACAGCAGAAACTTGCCTTGCGTGACCAGGTAGGTCTTGCAGGTTTCATAGATCAGTTCCGAGATCTCGCGCATGGCGCGATGCACCGGCAGATTTTTCAGCCGCGAATAGATCACCAGCCCGAAGCCCAGGCCGAAGATGCAGAACAGGATGCCGATCAGCAGTAGCTTGTGGCCGTCGATGCCTTGAGCGAGAAATTGCTTGAGAAAACTGACCGAAGAGAGGTCGGGAAGCTGAAGATTGGCTTCTCCGCCGATTTCCCCGGATGGCTGGGCCCAGGCGGCGGACGCGCCTAGGACGAGAAAGCTCATAACGCCGCACAGAATCTTGCCGAGACGGCATCCTTGGGACGCAACTTGAGCGAACCCGATGCGCATAAATAATTCCTCCACAAAATGGGGTTGTTCAGGATGACTTACGAGTTCCGGTACCTCGACTGGCACACCGCCCCCGAGCGTTCCTCAAAACGCCGGAGCGGAGGCCGGAGTTCCGAACACGCTTCCACCGCAAGACTTGAACAGGAATGCTGAGCTTGGCCGCGTCGGATGTTCACTGTGCCGTGCATAAAGCTGACCAGCACACGCGTCTGCTGCCTGCGGCTCGCGGGAAGGGAGTCTCATCTCCCCAGGGCGAACCCGTCAGCAAGACTCGTCTTTATAACATGTTAGGGAGAGCAGGTCAAACCGGGAAGGATGCAAAGAGGAGAGCGCGGGTAGAAGCACCGGGCAGTGTCCTGATTCGAAAAGCTCAACGGACACGAAGGTGCACAAAGGCTTCGCGGTCTAGGATTCCTTTGTGATCCTTAGTGTCCTTTGTGGTCAATTCGGGAACACTATCCGCTATTTGAGCTTCACGAAAAGCAGGACGAAAATCGCCCACACGCCCACGGTTACCGGAAACTGGACTAACTGCGCATCGCGCAAAGCGCCCCCTCGGGGAAGCGCATAGGTAAGCAGGAACATCGCGACTGCCGTGAGAATGCCGAGCACCAGCTTGCTCTTCCAGTTCATGGTCCCTCCCGGTTTTTGCTTCACCCAGCTTGCGCGAAAAGTATACGCGAAGCGCTTGGCGGTTGGGAGTATGACGCTGGGGTCGCTGGCTCTCGGCCAGCGTTTTCACCAGCCGCCAGCAGTGTTATGATAAAAAGTGACAACCTGATGGCGCGCTGTCAGGGCGTGCCGCATACACTCCTCAGTAGCTCAATGGCAGAGCATCCGGCTGTTAACCGGAGGGTTGTAGGTTCGAGTCCTACCTGAGGAGCCATTT
>Ga0335082_10002296_pt1 | contig 20554 bp, 18 predicted proteins | sample Lox_Sample_41_FD_206718 | JGI IMG/M metagenome (GOLD analysis project Ga0335082, IMG submission 206718) | Soil microbial communities from Loxahatchee National Wildlife Refuge, Florida, United States - Lox_Sample_4.1 | ecosystem: Environmental > Terrestrial > Soil > Wetlands | place: USA...
TACCTGCAGTTCAATAAGATGCAAACAAAATCTCCGTAACGTTATGATTATAAAGAACCGCAGGGGAGGGGGTGCACACGCAGGGGCCAACGACCGAGGTTTGGTTTATCCCGTCGCCGGTGGCCTCGACTGATGGCTGATTGCTTAGAGCCTCTACAACAGCTCCTCGTTCCAGTTCTCGAGGAACTTCTTCACCTCGGCCATAAACTGGTCGGCCACGGCGCCGTCGATGACGCGATGGTCATAGCCGATGCTGAGGTGCATCATGGAGCGGATGGCGATGGAGTCGTTGCCGTCCTTGTCGGTGACGACCACCGGCTTCTTCTCGATGCCGCCCACGCCCATGATGGCCACCTGCGGCTGGTTGATGATCGGCATGCCGAACTTGGCTCCGAAGATGCCCGGGTTGGTGATGGTGAAGGTTCCGCCCTGTACCTCGTCGGGCTTCAGCTTCTTGGAGCGGGCGCGCTCGCCGAGATCGGTGATGGCGCGCTGCAGGCCGACGAAGCTGCGCTCTTCGGCGCTCTTCACCACGGGAACGATCAGGCCCCAGTCCAGCGCGACGGCGATGCCGAGGTTGATGTGCGGATGGTAGTGGATGTTGTCGCCTTCCACCGAGGAGTTGATGATGGGCCATTTGCGAATGCCGTGGACGACGGCGCGGGCAAAGAACGGTGTGAAGGTGAGCTTGTTGCCGGTGGCCTGCTCGAACTTGGCTCTCATTTTCTCGCGCAGCTTCACGATGCGCGTAACGTCCACCTCGAAGACGCCATGCACGTGCGCGCTGGTGCGCTTGGAGAGCACCATGTGCTCGGCGATCTTCTTGCGCATGACCGACATGGGCATGATTTCGCCCGGTGTGACTGCGCCGACTGGCGACAGTGGTCCGGTGAACGCGGGCGCTGCCGGCGCTGCTGGTTCGGCGGGCGGGGCTGAGGGCTGTTCATACGATGGAGCAGGCGGTTTGGCAGGAGTTGCCGGTTGCGCCGCTGCTGCTCCGTGGCGGGCGATGAACGCCTCGATGTCTTCCTTGGTGATACGGCCGCCGAGTCCGGTTCCCGGGACCTGCGTCAGGTCGACGTTGTTCTCTTTTGCGATCTTGCGCACCAGCGGACTGGAACGCACACGCTCCCGCTCACCAGCCTGGGGATATTCGAGTACCGTGCCCTGCTGCTCGCGCTCCATGCCAGTTGCTTCGTCGGCTGAAAGGTCGGCCGGGATGTTCTTGGCCATCTGCGCGGCTTCGGTCTTGGCCGCGCCACTGCCGTCGCCGCCAGGGCTCGCCTTCGCCGGCGGCGCTGCGGCGGGCGCCGGGCTTGCCGCCGACGCAGCCTCGCCTTCGGCCGCAATGGTGCCCACGACGGTGTTGACTTGGACGGTCGTTCCCGCCTGGACCTTGATGTCCTGCAAGGTGCCGGATGCGGGCGCGGGAATCTCGGCGTCCACTTTGTCGGTGGAGATCTCGAACAACGGCTCGTCGCGTTGCACTTTCTCTCCCGGCTGTTTCAGCCACTTGGTAATGGTTCCCTCAAAAATCGACTCGCCCATCTGAGGCATGACTACGTCTGTCGGCATACTTTCCTTCCACGCTATCTATTAACTGCAGCTGCAACCGGGCAGCAAAACCACCATTATATCGCTTTGGAACAGGCCTAACCGGAGCGTAGGACGGTTTCATCGCCGGCCTGGAACGCGCGAATCCTGTCACTCGGGCCGCATCGAATTTCCAGGAACCCGGCCGACCGTTAGAGGCGTCCAATCGGTAACAGTGGGTGAGGCCTGCACGCGGGGACAAGGATCGGGTCGGCCGCTGGGAATTTGCGCTCGCCCGCTTAGATCATCGAACTGAGGTGTGGATGCAGTTTCCGGATCCACTGCAGCGGACGCTGGTGGCTTGCCGCGCAATCCTCCTGACGGCAAGCTGGATCGCGCCTCGCGACCAACGCCGGGAGTGGAGGCTGCAACGGATGCGGCAGGTGTGGCACTGGGCCAACTTCCTGCATGAGCATAATCAGCTCAACCGCGAGAACAAGCTGGAACTTGCGCGCTACTGCTGGGGTTCGTTTGCCGACGCTTTCTGGCTGCGCTATGAGCGGGAAGAATTCCTGCGCCGCGCAGACCGGCGATTGCGAGCGCCCTCGACCTGCCTGGCGCTTGCGTCCATTCTGGTGCTGGTCGTGGTCCTGGCGGGCGGGTTCATTCCGGCGGCACGTTCGCGACTTTCTTCCGCGATCGCTCACCCGGAACGCGTCTGTGTCGTGACACTGAATGGCAAGTTCAGACGGTTTCGCTCGGAGACTTTGCTCGATCTGGCAACGACGTGGAAGCAGAGCAAGTTGTTGGAAGCGGTCGCAGCTTATTCGTGGGGGCCGCAGCGGTTGACGGGTCCACAGCGCCGAGTTCCGGTGCTGACGGCGCGAGTTTCGCCGGAGTTCTTCGAACTCCTCGGGGTTGAGGCGGCGTTGGGCCGCACGCTCCGCAGCAGCGATGCCCAAGACTGCAAGACCTGCGTCGTCCTCAGCGACGATATCTGGATGCTGCAATTCAAGGGCGACTCCAACATAATCGGCGGACAGATAATGGTGGACGGCATCGAGAGAACGGTCGTCGGAGTCTTGCCCCGAAACTTCCACCTGGTCTCCTCGAACATCTCCATTTGGATGCTTCTGAATCCTTACATTCCTCCTTACAGCAACTTCGTGGAGCGGATTGGCGCGGTGGCGCGGATGAAGGGCGATGCCGGCGCTGCGCAGGTCGAGGCCGACCTAACCGACCTCAGCGAGAACGCGGGCTACGTTCTTCCGGCCTCGCTAATATCGGTCAGCTCGGCGCAAGCCGAGATGCGGCGCTCGATCGAGATGTATCTGTTACTGCTGCTGGCCGCGGTGACTTGCGCCGTGTGGATTGTCTATGCGCGCAACTCGAACCACGGTCCGGGACAGCCTCCCGCGAAGCTAGAGGCGCGCGCGCGCTGGTGGGCATTCTTCGTTGGCAAGTCTGTACTGCTGCTAATTGCAACCTGCCTGCTGGCGTCGGTCGTCGTGCGTTGGCTGTCAATACACCTGGTCGGCTCCATTTATCCGATGGCTGACTTCTTCGCGCTGTGGCTGTTCCTGGTGGCGTCGGTCGGGCCGTTGTCATGGGCAATCCACGACCAGCGCAGGCGTTGCCGAATATGTTTGCGCCGCTTAGGAAATCCCATCCGGACTGGCGCTCCAGGCTACGTCCTGCTGAACTGGTCGGGGACGGAGATGGTGTGCAGCGAAGGGCACGGAATCTTGTACTTGCCTGATTCGCATGCTGAGTGGCTGGAGCGCGAGCGTTGGAACAATCTGGATGATTCCTGGGCGGATTTGTTCAGAAATCCGGACTTGAGAAAAGAGTAAACCTCCCGCAAGACACTACGACGCTTGTGCTTGGGCAGTGGCGCGCTTGATGGGCAGCCGAATTGCAAACCGTGATCCTTTGTCCACCTCGCTGGTAACGCTGATCTCGCCGCCGTGCGCTTCTACGATGCGGCGTGCCAGCGACAGTCCCAGTCCGGTGCCGTGGCCCTTGGTGGTGAAGAACGGGCGGAAGATGTTAGGCAGGTTCTCCGGAGGGATTCCTGCACCTTCGTCGGCAACCATGATCAGCACTGCATCTTCGTCATTGTCCAGCGAGACGCGGATCGTACCTGGCTTGTTCATTGACTGGATAGCATTGAGCAGCAGGTTAAGCAGCACCTGATTAATCTGGTTAGGATCGTGTTCCACCGGTGGAATGGCGCCGTTCACTTCCAGTTCAACCCTGATCCGTTTGGTGACCGCCTGCTGGCGGGCGAACATCACGGCGTGTTCGGCAGTCGCGCGGACGTCGCTCACGCGGAACTGCGGTGGTTTGGGACGAGCGGTGTCCAGCAGATCGGTCAGGATACGATTGATCTGGACAGCCTCTTCCTTGGCATCTCTGATAACGGAACGCGCCGGACTGTCGGCTGGAAGGTCCCGGCTGACAATCTCAATCACGCCCGCGATGCCGGCAAGCGGATTGCGGATCTCGTGGGCCAGTCCCGCGGCCAGTTCGCCCAGGGTAGCAAAGTGCTCGGCGCGCGACATCTGGGTCTGATGCAGGCGCTGGATCTCTTCGCGGCTGGCTTTGAGCTGCGCCGCCATGTCGTTGAAGTCCCGGCCCAGATCGCCGATTTCGTCCTTACGATTGGCGAAGCTGACGGAGACGTCCATATCGCCCAGCCGCACGAGCGCGATCTTCTCCTGCAATTCCATCATCGGACGTCGGATGGAACCAGCCAGGACGACAATCACAGCAGTGCAAATCAGCAGGGCGCCTGCGGTGGCGATGGCGATGACGACATGCCGCTCACCTTCGGCCAGCGAAAGCGAAACCAGGACAAACAATAACAGTCCGTTCAACAGCACGGCCGCGATCGGCAGGACTGCCTTGAGTACCCAATTGATGTGACGCTTGCGTTCAACCGGAGCCTGATCCGGAACCAAAGCAATCTCCTTGTCGAAGACGGCACTCTCGGAAACTCGGACTGGCGTTGCGACAGACATTTCGTGACGCTCGCTCACCCCAGGAAATTTCAACTCAGGGCTGGCGACCGGCGCTGACTCTTGGGGCCTAATCCTTCCTCAGAACCGGGTCCGCCAGCCCCGTCCCTCATGCGTACGCGTGTAAGCCGGGAAGCAGATACGTGACGCCGAGGAAAGTGAAGATCACGACCCCGAAACCCAGAATGGCGAAGTAGGCGGCCCGGCGTCCACGCCATCCGCGAGTAATGCGCATGTGCAGATATCCCGCGTAAACCAGCCAAGTGATGGCCGCCCAGGTTTCCTTTGGGTCCCAACTCCAATACGACCCCCAGGTGCGGTTCGCCCAGTACGCGCCGGCGGCGATCATGCCCGTCAGCAACGGGAAAGCGATGCAGATGGTCTTATAAGTGACGCGATCAAGTGTATCGGCCGAAGGCAGCAACCCTTCCAGGTCGGCCCGCCGCCACAGCAGCATCAGGTACAGCAGTGCGGCGAAGATGCCGCTCACCATGCCGCCCAGCAGGAAGGGGCTTGCGGCCAGGCTCGTGGGATACAACCCTTCCTGGTCAGGTGAGGGGTAGGCAGCATTGCGAACCCGGAGGATGAACGCGCCCAGCACCACAATCTGCAGAAGGATGCTGATAAATACCGCCTTGTTGGCGATGGCAAACACGGAAGGGTCTTTTCTCACCCGCCCGATGAAGTACAGCGCCAGCGGAACGATAGCGCCCGCCGCGACCAGGATGAACAGCCATCCCAGATCAGGCACAATTACGAACAGCCTCATCCCGCGGCCGAGAAAAATGTCGCTCTTGTTCTTCGCATCCCAGCCCGTAACCGACAGGCCGCCCCACTTCTCGAAGCGGGTGGCCACGATGGCAATGTAGATCGCGCTGACCATCGCACTGGTCCAGCCGAGGAAGGTTTCAGTCTGCACGTTGTCTTGAATGAGAAACATCATGGCCAGGGCGCAGCTCAGGGCGCAGGCCGCGTAGCTCAACATAGCGAGGGTTACATGAACGTGCAGCCAGGTGGACTGCAATGCCGGCACCAGAGGCCGCACCTCGGATGGCAGCAACTGCATCAGGATGACGCAAACTACAGCCAGGGGCATGGTGATACTGCCGATGATCTTTACTCCGAAACGTTTTTCCGCAACCAGCGTGAGCAGGGCAACGGCCCAGACAAAGCTGAGCAGCATCTCGTAGATGCTGGCAAACGGCGGCCGCCCGGACAGGTACCAGCGATGGGCAACGGCAAGCGTGTTGGCTACCAGTCCGATGGTTGTGGCAGTCGAGGCAAACTTCACATAGCGCATGGTCCCGGTCACGCCGAATCCCATATAAAGAGCACCCGCACCGGCGTAGAAGATGAGCGCCACATACAGCAGATTACTTTCGGTGAACAGGCTGCCGCCCGCCTTCGCTGCTCCCAGCAAGGCGACGACCAGCAGGAAGGCCACGGATAGACCCACCAGAACCAGCAGTGCATTGCCGGTAGCGGCGGGTGGTTCCATCCTCACTACTCGTGCTCGCGTTGCCATATCATTCCTTTCTTAATGCTGTTCCCAGTCGGGATACCCCCCCTTGGGCAGTTCTTTAGAATCATGGGGCTACGAAGATTCTCCGTGCAAGTTCTTGATTCTAGACCATCTATAATTAACTCCATTATTTGCAATACTTACGGCTCGAACTCTTCCGTCTGCCGCCTACTTGGCGTCAGCCAGAGTCAGCTCGCGTTGCTCCTGTCGCGAGGTTAGGGCCAACGTCGACGCCCCTTCCAGTTCGGTGCGGATCCCCGTTACGACGTCATCGAATTTCTGCTCGAACCGATCACGGTTCTTGTTGGCCTGGCCGCCGATCCACAAAACCAGCTTGCCGCGTGCATCGGGCACTGCCGTAATCCACAACCGCATGTGGACCATGTAGAACGCCACGAAAAGCCCGGCGCCCATCAGCAGGCACCCAGTCCAAACCAGCCACTGTCCGGGCTCATGGGAGACTTCCAGGCCGGTGAAGTAGCCCATCTGAACCTCGCGAAAGGCAAAGGTATAGTTCGTCTTCTGTCCCTGCGCCGTTTCGTCGTAGGCCGGGAAGATCCATAGCTTGGCGTCCTCGCCGGTGGCTTTGTTCCTGACTTGCAGGCGAAACGCCGGATTGCTTGGGTTGTCAGAGCGCTTGAAGACTTGATTGTCGCGAATGAAAAAGTCCGGAATGTACTCGGCGAGTGTAACCGTGGTGTTGGCGTCAAGATCAAACGGTTCATTCATGAGCAGCGTGATTTCGCGGCCTGCGCCCTTTTCGGGGGTTACAGACAGCTTGAGCCCGTCCAGCTTCCCCGTCGGACCAAAGCTCGTCTGATAGAATCGCAGGCCACTTTGCACCATCGGATCGTTTACCACGATCTCTTTGGTTTGAACTTCCTTGCCGTCCTGAACGACCGCCAGCTTGGACCACCACTTCCTGGGTGAGCCATCGGCGTAATTTTCCTGGCCCGCGCCATAGCACTTGATGCTGAAGGGGATCGTCTTTTTGGCGCCATTGCGCAGTTCTATCTGATTGACCTGCTGGCCCCGCTCCAGGGACATGAAGCCGCTGTAGCCGAAGATGCCGTCGATGATGCCGCCGCAGAAGATCAGCAGCAGGCTGGCGTGGATGACGTAAACCGCCATCACGGAAAAGCGGCTCCGCTCCGCGTACAGGGACGGTTCGTTCTTGTCGGCAATTCGCTCCACCGGCCATCCGAGTTTCTTCAGGGCGCGCTCGGCCGCGTTCAGTCCATCTTCAGCGTTACGAATCGGCAACTCCACCTTGTTCTGCAGCCCCGAGCGGAAGTGTGAATCGGTTTTGCGATAGGGGCGTGCGTAATAACGCCATGCATTGGGGAAGCGGTCAATCGAGACGAAGACGATGCTGAGGCTTACCAGGGTCAGCAGGGTCATGAACCACCACGCGTGGAACACGTCGGTCAGCCCCAGGCGATCGAGCCAGATGAGTGTTGCCGGCGAATAGGACCGCGCCATCTTGTCGGCATCGGTCGCCGGACGTTGCAGGATGAATGTACCCAGCGCGGAGGCAATGACAACCAGAATAAGAAGGACGATTCCGGTTCGTAAATTGGCGAGGGTCTTATGAATGCGCTTTGGAATGGAACTTACATTTGCGGCCATGCGTCTGCTTCCCGTGCAGAGAGATGTGCACGTCGCACACCAACCCGTCCGATAGCCCGTAAGTCATTGCTGATTATCGACTTAATTCCGTTTGACGTGAGTCCCGTCACACCCATGGCTGAGCCATATCACCCAAACCGGTGATGAAAGCGCGCATCTTGCTGTGAACTCACACGCTTACGGCAATCTCACGACGGTGGGGGATTTCGCTGCCGTGTGCGGAGGAAAACCCATTCCGGGCTTCGTCTCCGAGCAGTATCCCTGGGGACGCGTGCAGGAGTTCCGTTACATCACCGACGCCGAAGCGGAGCAGTTGAAGAAAGAGAAGGAAGATCACGTGAAGACGAAGCGGGCAGCTACTCCGGCAGCTACTCCGGCGGCGACTCCGGCGGCGACTCCGCAGACGGCAGAAGCGACGCCCCAGGCTTCAGGAGCAACCACCGAAGTCAAGAAATGACCTTCCAACATGGTTGTGTCCCCGACGGCAGTGCTCCGCTCCACGTCGTGGAGGCTGCTTGCCTACTCCGGATCGTGCCAGCCACCGATGTCGGAAGCCAGGTCGCGCGCATCCGGCGGCCCCCACGTTCCGGGCTCGTACGCTTCTGTCGGGCAGCAGTCACCGAGGATGGGCTCAACAATCGCCCATGCGGCCTCAACGGCATCCTGGCGCACAAACAACAACTGATCACCTTTCATGGCGTCGGTGAGCAGCCGTTCGTAGGCCTCCATCTCGTCGCTGGTGTTGTACTTCACGGCCGAAAGCTCAACCGGCGTTGGCACCATCATGGGGCCGGGACGCTTGACGCGCGCCCCCAGACTTAACTCGATATTCGGGCCGACGCGGAAGCGGAAGTAGTTGCGGCCATCGGTGCCCATCTTGCTGAGCGGTGGCTTGCGCAGCTTGACAAAAACCTCGGTCGCGGTAACCGGCATGCATTTGCCGGCGCGGATGAGAAACGGGACGCCTGCCCACCGCCACGAGTCGATGTCCAGCCGCATGGCGGCGAACGTCTCGACGTCGGAGTGGGGCGAAACGCCCGGCTCTTCGCGATAGCCGCGGAACTGTCCGCGCACAATGTTTACCGGACTCAGCGGTGGAATGGTGCGCAGGATCTTCACCTGCTCATCGCGTACCGAATCCACATACATCAAGGTTGGCGGCTCTATAGAGAGGAAGGCGACCACCTGCAGAAGGTGGTTCTGCACCACGTCGCGAATGGCACCCGCCTCCTCGTAGAACTTACCTCGGCCCTCCACGCCGAACTTCTCCGCCATCGTAATCTGCACGCTGTGGATGTAATTGCGGTTCCAGATCGGCTCCAGGAAGCTGTTGGCGAAGCGAAAGATCAGCAGGTTCTCCACCGCTTCCTTGCCGAGATAGTGGTCAATGCGAAAGATGTGGTCCTCGGGAAATGCCTGATGCAGGATGTCGTTGAGCTTGCGCGCCGAGACCAGGTCGCGACCGAAAGGCTTCTCCAGAATGACCCGAGCGTTCTTGGCCGAGCTCGACTTCGCCAGCCCTTCGACGACCACGGGAAACATGCTGGGCGGAATCGCGAGGTAATGCGTCGGCAACTGCGCATCGCCCAGCTGGGCCCGCAGTGCGGCGTAGGTCTTCTCGTCCTTATAATCGCCGTCAATGTAGCTAAGCAGCTCACACAGCCTCGGAAAGGCCTCGGGATCCACGCCTCCGCCATGCTTGGTGACACTGTCACGGGCGCGCTCCTTCAACTGCTCGACCGTCCAGCCCGATTTCGCCACACCGATGACGGGCGCGTCGAGCGTGCCGTGCTTGATCATGTTTTGCAGGGCGGGAAAAATCTTCTTATACGCAAGGTCGCCGGTGGCGCCGAAGAAAACGAACGCGTCGGAAACTTGTGGCATGATCCCTCTTAGCAGAATGGACGGGATAACGAATACAGATTCAGCTTCTGCCTTCAGCTGAAATCTGCTCACAACAGTGTATCCGGAGAGTCCGAGGAACGGTAGCCGTCGCCGGCCGCAGGATCGTGAATAACAGGTGAATAGGATTAATCCAGGCTGCCCTGCTCGATGACCACGCTCTCCCGTACGATCAGGCGATGAGCGGCCATCTCCCGCAGCTTGGGCAGCACGCGGCTGACGTGCTCGTCCGTATCGACGAATGTGACGACCACGGGCAATTCGCCGCCGGCTTCGACCAGATGGGCGGTGTGCACGCTGCTTCGGCCCTGAAATCCGGCAACGGAGTGGAAAGCCACCGCTCCGGCCACGTTTTCCTGACGCAGGTACTTCAGCACCTCGAGGTGCAGCGGACGATGGTGCCAGGAATCGCCTTCGGTAAGATACAAGGTTACCTGTACGGCCATAGGAGTTGCCATTTTACAACCACCTCGCAACGGCAGCGCCCGCCACAACTGCAGCCAGGCACAGCGCGTTGTTGGCCAGGATGTTCGACGCCATCATCAGCCATTGGCCCTGCTCCATGTAGGCGAAGCTTTCAAAGGCGTAACTGGAAAACGTTGTGTACGATCCACAAAAGCCGATAGCGACGAGCAGCCGCCAGCGTGGATCGAGCAGCACGCGCTCGCTCCCCAGGATGAGAAGGAACCCGAGCAACAGGCTGCCCGTAACATTGATGACAAGGGTGCCATAGGGAAAGGTCGCTGAGAGATTGCGCGCGATGTAACCGCTAATGAAGTAACGGGCGCTGGCTCCGACAACTGCGCCCAAGGCGATCCATAGGTAGGCCACGATGGAGTTCTCCACACAGGATAGTAGGAGTCATCAGCCCGAGACGGGCGGTTAACGGCGAACTCCACCGCCGGAATATAAGTTTAACTCGCTGTCGGGGCGCCACTCAAGCGCCCCCGGCCCAGGCGCTCCTGTACCATAAGCAACGTCCGTACATGAGTGCTCACAGCCCAATCCAGCATGGCAGCGAACGCGTCCTGGAATTCGATGAACTGCGCCAGGTGCTTGCGCTTTACGCGTCGTCCCCGCTTGGAAAAGCTCGCGTGTCGCAGCTCACTCCCTCGTGCGACCGCCACTGGATCGAACGCCAACAGCAGCTGACTGAGGAAGTGCGCGGATTCCTGCGCGCCAGTGGACGCTTTGACTTTACCGGCCTGCCTGATCCCTCACTCCTAATCAACAAGTCGCGCATTCGGGGCGCGGCTCTGGAGATCGCAGAAATACGCGACCTTGTGCTCGTGGCCGATCGCGCGGCCGAGTGGCGCGAGATTGCGTTACATCCAGCCGCCGCCGTACAGGACAAATGGCAGGCGGTGCAGGAGCTTTCGCAAACCCTCGCCGACTTCACGCCGTTGTTGCGTTATTTTCGCAACAAGATTTTGCCCGACGGCACCCTGGACGACCGCGCATCCCACGAATTGGCACACATTCGGCGCGAGATCGAAAAACAAAAGCGCTCCATCCAGGAGTCGCTGCGCTCGCATCTGAAGCGGCTATCCGGTGAAGGAGCAGTGCAGGAGGAGCTGGTCACCATTCGCAGCGAGCGCTTCGTGATTCCCGTGAAGGTGGAACACAGGCGGCACGTGCAGGGCGTAGCTCACGGCACGTCGTCGAGCGGGCAGACCGTCTTCATCGAGCCGCTGGAAACCATCGAGCAGAACAATGAACTCGTCCGCCTGTATGACGAAGAGCAGGCTGAGATCCATCGCATCCTCCTGGAGATGACGGCCCTGCTGCGAGAACAGGCCGGCGCACTGGAGAACGCAACCGAGGTTTTGTCGGAGCTCGAGTTGCAGTTCGCCAAGGCAAGCTTTGCGGAAGAGTATGACTGCGTTGCAGTGAAGCTGCTGCCGGCAATCGAAGCCGCACCTGCCTCAGCGGCAAATTGCGCCCCCGATGCAGCCTGCTGTGACGAGATGTTTCTGCATGAAGCCCGGCATCCGCTGCTGGAGCGCACGCTAAAGCCCAAGGGCATTGCCGTTGTGCCGCTTACGGTCGAACTGGACCGCGATCACCGGCAACTCGTCATCAGCGGTCCGAATGCCGGCGGAAAGACGGTTGTTCTGAAGACAATCGGGTTGCTTGCCCTGATGACGCAGTCTGGACTGCCGCTGCCGGCCGGCCGCGCCGAGATGCCCATCTTCGACTCGGTCTTTGCCGACATCGGCGACTACCAGTCCATTGAGCAGAACCTCTCGACGTTTTCCGCGCACGTCAGCAACATTGATTTTATTTCGCGCCAGGTAACATCGCGGTCTCTGGTTCTCCTGGACGAATTGGGATCGGCCACGGACCCCGAGGAAGGCGCGGCGCTTGGTGTTGCCGTGGCCGATTACTTCCGACGTCTGGCCTGCCGGAGTGTCATCTCCACTCATCTAACCTCACTGAAGGTTTACGCTGCGAATACTCCGGGCGTGCTCAACGCTGCTGTCGGCTTCGATCAGCAGACCCTGGCGCCGACCTTTGAATTGCGCATCGGTGTGCCGGGGGCCTCGGCGGGCATCAACATTGCGCAAAGGCTCGGGCTGAATCCGGAGATCATCGCCTCCGCGCGCCATCGGATGACTTCGCAGTCGCGAGACGTTGCGCACTTCCTCGACGGGCTGCATAAAGAACTGCGCGAAGTTGACCGCGAACGCGCCGCACTTGCAGCCCGCGAACGTGAGGTGACGCGCGAGCGTGATCATCTGGTTGCCGAGGGACGTAAAGAGCAGCGCGAGAAGGTGCGCGAACTGGAGAAAAAGCTGGAGAGCCTGCTGCGCGATTGCGAGTATCGAGGGCGTGAGACCGTCAACGCCGTTCAGGACCGGGCCCAGGCGCTCAAGCTTTCTAAAGATGCAGACCGGCGCATCGCCAAGCTGCGCCGCGAATTTCGCGAACAGTTCGACTCGACTGTGGTGGCTCACACCACCGGCGCCGATACAGGCGATCCCCATGCACAGCAGGATGTCGTGAAACACGTTTCTGTCGGCGATACAGTACGGCTGAAGTCGCTCGGTCGCGATGGCAAGGTCCTGCGCTATTTCGATGACGACAGCTTCGAGGTTGCAGTCGGCCAGATGAAAACGAAGGTTGCTCGCGACGACATCGCCGAGGTGGTTGTGCACGTCGGCGCAAATCCCGTTGCTGCCGCGCGCGCCCGCGGTATCAACGTCTCTCTCTCACGCGAAGATGACAGCGTGCCGACGGAAATCAACGTCATCGGCCAGACGGTCGACGAGGCCACTCGCGAGGTGGAGAGATTCGTTGATCGCGCTTTTCTGGCCGGTGCAACGCGGGTCCGGGTGGTACATGGCAGCGGCATGGGCATCCTGCGCAAAGCCCTGCGGCAATTTCTGCAGGGCCATCCGCACGTCGCCAGCGTAAGTGAGCCCCCGCAGAGCGAGGGTGGCGTGGGAGCGACGGTAGTGGAACTGAGGACGTGAGAGAGTAGTTAATTGGGTGAGACTTGAAGTGGTGTCGGTAGTTGCCTGCTTGTGCACCGAATATAGGTGTTCTGCAAGCAACCCCGACAGGTATTGTTCAAGCTCCGATAGGTCCAACTCTCCCCGTTTGAAAGCCGTGTCTGCTGACTCTAGGGACGTGTAATATGGCTTTTTGTCTTTTGAGATCTGGTCAGGAATTGCAATCCAGATGAGTTAGCGCGCCAAGAAGCGCGGAACGGGTTGCGTCAGTTTGACGCTGCAGCTTCAAAGGCCTTTCTGTGGCGATCCTCATCGGCATCTGGAGTATTTGAAGACGTCATTTCTTGCTGGATTCAAGGGACTCAGCTTCTCGATCAACGGTTTCACGAGTGATGCGCGGATTTTCGATTTTGGTATTCCCGTAAGCGAAGCTTCGCCTCTGTTCTTCTTTCTCCTGAGCGGTGGGCGCAATCTTCTTCGTTGATTCGACGAGTTCCTCTAAGCGGCTCATATCAGTCCCTCGCACACGATTCCTGAATTCGACAGTGTACATTATCACGCAAAGTCGGGGCCGCAGACACTTTTCAACGAGGCACCCAAATTTGCCATGTTTTCTTGCGCTCGCTCGCTCCTCTCTCTACACTGAACGCAACGATGGGCAAAGTCTCCGAAACCATCAAAAGCTACATCTGGTGGACATATCCGCGCGGCAGTGTTCCCTACGACGTAATGGTCACGGTTATACTAGCCTTCATTTTTCTGACTCCGTTATGGGTCAACTTTCGTGACAAACCGCAGGAGCGGCCGCCGCGTCAGACCGAAGTCGTGGTGCAACAGGAGGGAGACGGCTTCATCTACAAGGTAGATGCTTCAGCCGTGAGGCCGGGCGACGACGCCGAAATTCGCGAGTCGTTGCTGCGAATCATCGAGCCGGTCGCCGGCGAGATTACAATCGACCGGTACGAGGCTGTCCGCGACAGTAAACAGCAGATCGTGGGATATAAGGTCTGGGGGCATCGATGAGGCAGCTATCATCATTCAGCACGTGCGCGTGACATGGTTTGCTGAATGCTGGGTGCTGAATGCTAACGATGAGATTACTCGTGAAGACAACTCTGGTTCTCGCCGCCGTCAGCGTTATCGCGACGACCATCGCCCACGCACAGAACCTCGAAGCGACGCTTGCCTCGATGGACAAGGCCGCGGCGAATTTCCGCGGCGCGCAGTGCGATTTCGTATGGGACCAGTATGAGAAGGTGGTTGACGAGCACGACTACCAGAAAGGGACGATGTATTTCCGCCGCCAGGGCAACGACGTGCAGATGGCCGCCGACATCACCTCGCCGGCGAAAAAGTATGTGCTGTTCACTGGTGACCGGCTGAGCGTCTATCAGCCCTCCATCGAGCAGGTGAATGAGTACACTCCCGGCAAGAATAAGTCCGAGTTCGAGAGTTATCTGGTGCTGGGCTTCGGTGGCAGCGGGCGCGACCTGCAGAAGTCGTTTGACGTGAAATTCGCCGGCATGGAGCAGGTACAGGGCGTGGACGCCGCCAAGCTTGAGCTGACCCCCAAGGCCCAAAAAGTCAGGGGCATGTTCTCAACCATCACCCTGTGGATCGATCCCGCACGCGGCGTCAGCGTGCAGCAGGAGTTCCAGGAGCCCTCAGGCGACTACCGCATCGCCAAGTACAGCAACATTCAGGTGAACGGAAAAATCCCCGGCGATGTATTCAAGCTGAAGACCACGGGCAAGACCAAAGTGATAAGACCCGGTGGATAGCGGCCGGATCGGATACTTTTCGAAACTAAGTGGTCTGGTGGAAACTCGCTGCTGCTCTTTTTCCAGCATCGGGCGAGGGACTGACTTACCCGCTGCCCGTTGCTAATGAAAGATGGTTGCGAGGAACGCGCTCACGCGGCTGAAGAATCCATGCTTCTGCTGCTTGCTTGCCGTCTCTAGTGGTTTGGAAGGCGGCGGCACCACCACCGGGTCGAGCTCCACAACCTTGTTGCGATCCAGCTTCAGCGTTGCAACCATCACAGTCAGGTCCGGCGCCGGGTCATTGGCGTGAAAGATGAAGGGAGCGTCCACTGACAGGTGTTCTTCCGGGGACGGCGTTGGCATAGGTTGGGCCGGCGGAGCCATCGGTTGCGGTGATTTGGCTTCGACCGGCTGCGGAGCAGCGGCTTTGGCGACCTGCGTCTGTGGCGCGACAGGACATCCACAGTTTAGCCTCGTACGAGTTGCCTCGCCCAGATGTCCAGCCTTGAACTGCACGGCTTCGTCGTGCTTGACCTGGTACGTGGCGTCACCCATTGTTTCTGAGACAACGATGGCCGCAGCGTTCCACGGTAACGACTGCACACACGTATCGCCCTCCGGAGTGACGTGGACCGCGACGTGAACCGTTCCCGGACCCGGCATCAGCAGCCGCAAATCCGGGGTGAGGAGCGTGTCCGCGGAAGCGCCCAGCGGATAGTTCATCTCCAGGCTGCCGGAGTTCAGGCTGAACATTAACTCGCGCCCGGTCTGCGAAGCAGTGACAGAAAGCCTGGTTCCGGGACATACCAGGAGACTTCCGCCGCGCTCCAGCTTAAGAGTGGCCGCCTGTGCGCCAGCCTGTATCGAAGAGCCGCTCAACACGCTGGTTCCTGACCCGGCCAGAATCACCGACCCTTTTACGCTGGCGTCCGTGGCATAAAGCTCACCCAGAGGTTGCTGTGCCAGGGTTGCGCGCTGCATTGCAAGCAGGAGCAAGGCCGGCGGAAGAATGCGCTGGAGAGACAACTGCATGAGTACAGACGCGAAAATTGCGGCGCTTACGACGATAACACCGATGCACAACGGTTCACAACGGAAGTTCGGCAGCCGACATCTCAGTAATCGGCGGCACTTTTCAGCAGGCGGCCCTCAGGATATATTGCTCCAGACCATGAGCGACACACCCATCATCCACCATGTCTCGGACACCGCCCGTTGGGCCGCTGTCTATCGTGCGCGAGAGACAGAGAAGGCTGACGCCGTGTTTCGCGATCCCTATGCTCGCCGCCTTGCCGGCGAGCGCGGCGAGGAGATCGCCAGGTCTGAACCCTTCCACGAGCAGAACGCCTGGTCGTGGATAGCGCGCACCTACAACTTCGACGCCCTGATCACCGGGCAAATCCAGCAGGGCGTTGACATGGTTGTAAACCTGGCAGCGGGACTCGATGCCCGGCCTTATCGCATGGCGTTGCCTGCATCCCTGCAATGGGTCGAGGTTGATCACGCCCAGATACTCGATTACAAAGAGGAAATCCTGGCCGGCGAAAAGCCGAACTGCCTGCTGGAACGGGTCCGTCTCGATCTGGCCGATGTGGAAGCCCGGCGCCTGCTGTTTCACTCGCTCGCCGGCAAGAGCAAGCGGGCACTGATTATCAGCGAGGGACTTCTGATCTACCTCAGCCACTACGAGGTGGCCGCGCTGGCACAAGACCTCGCTCGTCCGCCGGCTTTTCAGCGCTGGGTCCTGGACATCGCGTCTCCCGGACTGCTCAAAATGATCCAACAGAAAAGCACCGCCGATTTCAGCACCGGATCCGTGCCCTTGAAGTTTGCGCCCGAGGATGGCCCGCAGTTCTTTCAGCAATACGGCTGGGTGCCGTTGGAAGTGCGCTCCACCTTGAAGACCGCCGCAAAGCTGAGGCGCCTCACGCTGCGACTGCGCTTCTTCTCCATTTTCCCCGAAGACCCATCACGCATGGGCAATCGTCCGTGGGCCGGCGTCTGTCTGATGGAAAAGAAGTGAAGCTCCCTCGCCCATCAGCGCCATATACGGATGATTCAACTGAGCAGTGCCAGGCGATTTGCGGTTGCTTGGGTGAAAGCTGTTCCGATGACCTGTCGATACCCTCCCCTGTGCAGGTCTTTAGAATCATTGACTTAGGGAAAATTCCATACGAACGACTTATAGGTAACAATTAGATTTAGAAGGACTTATCGCCGAAAAAACAGCCTGAATTCCCTGCTGTCATGTGCACATGTGCACAAGTATTTCATGCTAACAAAGATAAGCATGATTCACAGACTTGCGATCCAACGCCGGGCCGCAGCGCAGCCCCTATCACTATGCGCGAGCCACGATTCACGGATTGTCAAAGACCATTCCGCCCGGTTCCTGAGCGTAGGGCACTAAGCCCCTGGTTACAAGGGTAGCCCTGGGCGCGCCGTTGTCAAGATTACGAAAGTACAGGTAGGGTAACTGTACTTTGGTAACAATTTTGGGTGAAGGTAACCGCCTGGAAGCATTCTGGACGCGTTCAGACTCGGTTAAATTAGCGTCTTTCACGAGCGCCGGATACGTTTTTTGAAAGAACGCCCCCGCGCGTGAACGGGCGCAAGGCGGGTTGAGACTGCGCGGCGCACGTTTGACCCTCAATTCTGCTGCCTTTACAATACTTGTTTCCCACCTTGTGGCAGATCAATCCGGATAAGGACCATTCGTGCGCAGTTATACTCGACATCAACTTAAGCAGGACGCGTTTCGCGCGCAGACCACTGAAACCATTTCCTGGGCGGTAGAACACCAGTCCAAACTCATCACCGCGGCGATCGTGGTGGGCGTGATTGTGGCCGTGGTGCTCGGCGGCTGGTGGTACGTGGATTATCGCGACCAGCTGGCCCAGAGCGAACTGGCAGCGGCGATGCAGAAGTACGACGCGCCCATCCGCGAGGCGGGCCAGCCGCCCTTGCCCAACGAAGTGAGCTTTGCCTCGGCACAGGAGCGCGCCCGGGCCAGCAACGTTGATTTCACCCGCATTGCCGACAAGTATGGGTTTACGCAGACCGGGCAGATAGCCCGCTACTTTGCCGGCATCACGGCACATGACCTGGGCGACACCGCTAATGCGGAGAAGGCGCTGCAGATGGTGGCCGGCAGCCGCTACAAGGAAATTGCCAGCCTGGCCAAGCTGGCGCTGGCGGGGATTTATCACGACACGAATCGCGATGCGCAGGCCATCGCGCTGTACAAAGACCTGGCCGATCATCCCACCGCCTCGGTAGGCAAGAGCACGGCGCAGTTCCTGCTGGCGTCGCTGTACGAAGAGAGCCACCAGCCTGACCAGGCGCGCGCGCTTTATCAGCAGATGCAGAAGGAAAGCCCCGCCAGTCCGGTGGCGCAGCTCGCCTCACAGAAGCTGCGGGCGTTGGGGCCGCAGTAAGGCGGCTGTTGGCGCTCCTCGCTTTGCTTTTCGCCGGGGCTATGCGAAAGTAGCGCGGTGCGCGCCGTCGCTCTTCTCGGACCTGTTGCCCGCGAGCACGACGTTCGGCCGTTTGAGCTGCCGGGCGTGAACCTGTTCTCCGGCAACACGCTGGATCCTACCGATCAGCCGGACGCGGCGCTCATCTTCGGCGGCGACGGCACCCTGCATCGCCATCTCGGCGGCCTGGCAGTGAAGCAGATTCCTGCGCTCGTGGTTCCGTTGGGAAGCGCCAACGACTTCGCGCGTTCGATCGGGATAGCGACGGTAGCTCAGGCACTGCTGGCGTGGAAGCGCTTCTGCGCCGGCAGCAACAACGTGCGCGCGACTGATCTGGGGACAATTGAGGCACTGGACAGCGCGAAGGACGATGCCTCGGTTGCCTGGCAGGGAGAATCGCTGGAATCGCTGCACTTCGTGCCGGACGGTCCGCGGCGCGAGCTTCCACAGATGGGCGACCGCATCATGCAATCGCAATTGCGCCGCCTGAGCGAGGCCGAACGCGAGGTGGCGCGAATCACGTTTTTTGCCTGCATCGCGGGAACCGGTCTGGATGCTGCGGTGAATCGCCGGACGCTGCGGCAGCCGCGCTGGCTGCGGTCGCACGGCGGATATGTCTTTGGGCTGCTGCAGGTGCTGCGAGGTTTCCAGCCGCCGCACATCACGCTGTCGGTCGAAGTGGATGGGCGCTGGCAGACACGGCTGGACCAGCCGGGATTCCTGATTGCGGCGGGAAACGGGCCCCAGTATGGCCACGGAATGCGTCTAACGCACAGGGCGCAGATGGACGATGGGTTGCTTGATGTGTGTTTCGTGCGCCCGCTCAGCAAGCTGAGGTTGATGCACCTGTTCCGGCTGGTGTACAGCGGCCGGCACATCGGCTTGCCGGAGGTGGAATATTTCCAGGCTTCCCGCGTACGGATTCGGACGGAGCCGGTGACGGAAGTCTTTGCCGATGGCGAGTACATTTGCGCGACTCCCGTTGAGCTGGGGGTGCGGCAGAATGGGCTGCGCATTATCGTTGACGAATGAGAAGTACAAACGTCCTAGAGAGAAGCGGTTGCGATGACGGAGGACGCTCCCGGCACGACCGGCACCGCCTTCCTCCATTTTTCTGGAACTTATCGTGCCCTGATGGGTCTATACTATAGGTAGAAATGGCTGCTCGCTTGGTATTCAAACGCAAGAGCCCCCGTGTCCCCACGGTTGCTCCTGAGGACCAGGTCCTGCACACTCTGTTTGAGAACGAGGGCCTTTATCCTCAGCGCAAAGAGATGTTCCTGTACTCGTACGGGATCGTCATCCTCTCGACGGCGCTGGTGATTTGGTCCACGCACTGGGCGTTCGAACACAAGGAAGAAATAAAGATGCAGGTGGTCTCGCTGGCCACCGACATCAGCCCGTACATCCCGCTGCCGGTATCGAAGAACCGCATGGGCGGTGGCGGCGGCGGCGGGGACCGCGACAAGCTGAATGCTCCCAAGGGCGCACTGCCTAAGCTGGCGAAGGACCAGATCACGCCTCCCGCGATTGTGGTTCGCAATGATCATCCCAAACTGGAAGTAGCCCCGACGGTCGTCGTCCCGCCGGAGATAAAGCTGCCCACGGTCGGGCAGTTGGGCGATCCTTTATCAAAGGTGATCGGGCCGCCGTCGAATGGTCCGGGATACGGTGCAGGAATCGGTAGCGGCAGCGGCGGTGGCGTGGGATCGGGCACTGGGCCCGGCGTGGGTCCCGGTCACGGCGGTGGATATGGCGGCGGAGCTTATCGAGTGGGCGGCGGAGTGAGCGCGCCCAAAGCGTTGTACGCGCCTGATCCGGAGTACTCCGAAGAAGCGCGCAAGGCGAAATACCAGGGCACGGTCGTACTGTGGCTGGTGGTGGATGCCGCCGGGCGTCCGCAACAGATTCGTGTTCAGCGCCCGCTGGGCATGGGTCTCGACGAGAAGGCCATCGAAGCCGTAAAGCAGTGGAAGTTCGAGCCTGCCAGAAAAGACGGCCAGCCGGTTCCGGTGATGATCAACGTTGAAGTAAACTTCCGGTTGTACTAGACCTCTTGTAGCCCACTTAGGGTGCCGGCGCCGCCGTCAATTGGCGTGAACCCTATCTTTAGAGTGCGAGATGGCGATTTCACGACAGTGTACATTCATATCCTTCCTCGATTACGGGGTACTCTCACCTAATCTCGTAAAGGAACGTTAGCCGACGATCCGCTCGGAACCCAACCGCCACATCTACGCATAGGGCGTTAGAA
>Ga0335082_10002297_pt1 | contig 20548 bp, 32 predicted proteins | sample Lox_Sample_41_FD_206718 | JGI IMG/M metagenome (GOLD analysis project Ga0335082, IMG submission 206718) | Soil microbial communities from Loxahatchee National Wildlife Refuge, Florida, United States - Lox_Sample_4.1 | ecosystem: Environmental > Terrestrial > Soil > Wetlands | place: USA...
AGAACATGATCGAGCGCACGAACCGGTTGCCGTACACGAGGGTGAACCGCGACCCGGGCTCGGCGTCGAGCGTGGTCTTGACGAGCGAAAGCACCGGCGTGATACCGCTGCCGGCGACGAACGCGACGTAGTGCAAGCGGTGCGCCCGATCGAGCGGCGTGAAGAAGCGGCCCTCGGGCGTCATGACCTCGAGCGCCGCGCCCGGTTTGAGCGCCTCGTTGGCAAAGCTCGAGAATCGGCCGCCGTCGACGCGTTTCACGGCGACGCTCAGCCTGCCTTCGTTCACGCCCGAGCAGATCGAGTACGAGCGCCGCACTTCCTCGCCGTCGATCCGCGCGCGCAGCGTGAGGAACTGCCCCTGGGTGAACCGGTAAGCGTCCGCGAGCCCGGCCGGCACGTCGAACGTGAGCACCACCGCATACGGGGTTTCCCGCCGGACGCCGGCGAGCCTGAGCGGGTGGAAGCGGGGCGCCATCAGATCGGCTTGAAGTAGTCGAATGGCTCGCGACACACGCGGCAGCGGTAGAGCGCCTTACAGGCGGTCGAGCCGAACTCGGCGAGGCGCTCGGTGTCGCCGGCGCCGCAGTGGGGGCACGCGATGGCCGCGGGCGCCGTTCGGACGTACCGCATCGGCACCGGTGCATCGGCCGCGCGCGTGCCGGGCGGTGCGATGCCGAAGCGCGCGAGCTTCTCGCGGCCGGCCGCGGTCATCCAGTCGGTCGTCCACGCCGGCGCAAGCGAGGTTCGCACGGTCGCATCGAGGCCGGCATCGGCAAGCGCGCGCCGGATCGACGCTTCAATGACCTGCGTCGCGGGGCAGCCCGAGTAGGTCGGCGTAACCGTGACCTCCAGCACGCCGCCCTCGGCGTGGACCTCCCGCACGATCCCGAGGTCGACGACCGAGACCGCGGGGATCTCCGGGTCGGCGACGCCGGCGAGGATCTCCCAGGCGCGCGCGGCGAGTGCGCTCGTCGGCGCGCTCACCAGGCCGCCCCCGGATGTTGCCGCCCGAGGGATTGCATCTCGGTCAGCAGGTAGCCGAGATGCTCGCTGTGCAGCCCGAGCTTGCCGGTGCTCCGGAACGCGGTGTCGGACGGGAGGCGGAGCGTCGCCTCGGCCACGATAGGGGCGACCGTGTCGAGCCACCCTTGACGAAGCGATTTGCCCTCGACGCCGATCCCGTGGCGCGCAACGGCCTCCTCGACGGGATCAGTGTCGAACAGTTCATGCGTATACGGCCAAAGCGCGTCAAGCGCCGCTTGTGCGCGTGCGTGCGACTCGTCGGTGCCGTCGCCAAACCGGAGGGTCCAGTCGGCAGCGTGCCGGAGGTGGTAGCGCGCCTCCTTGAGCGATTTCGCGGCGATCGCGGCGAGCTCGGTATCGGTCGAAGCGGAAAGCGTGCGCCACAGCTCGCAGCGGTCGGCGCTGAAGAGCAGGTTGCGGATGATCGCGACCGCGTAGTCGCCCGAAGCAGCGTGGGCGGAGGCGACGCCGCTCGACGGCAGCTCGGTGAGCGTCGCGTTCCGGAACTCGGGCACGTCGCGCAGGAACGCGAGCTGGTCCTCATCCCGACCTCTGCCCTCGACCTTTCCGGCATGGGTGAGGAGGAGACGCGCCTGCCCGACGAGGTCGAGCGCGATGTTCGTCATCGCGATGTCCTCCTCCAACGCCGGCCCGTGGCCGCACCACTCGGCGAGCCGCTGGCCGAGAACGAGCGCGCTGTCGCCCAGGCGGAGGAGGTATTCCACGTGCTCGCGGGAGCCGTGGCTGCCGGGGTTATTGCTGTTGGTCGTCATCGAGCGTCCGGACCGCCAGGGCGGTCCATCACATGTGCTTCACTTCGTCCGGCAGCTCGTAGAAGGTCGGGTGCCGGTAGATCTTGTCCGCCATCGGGTCGAACATCTCGGCCTTGTCGTCCGGGTCCGAAGCGGTGATCGCGCCCGAGGGCACCACCCAGATCGAAACGCCCTCCTGACGCCGGGTGTAGACGTCGCGCGCCATCCGGATCGCCTGCCCGGCATCGGCCGCGTGGAGGCTCCCGCAGTGCTTGTGCTCGAGGCCCTGCTTGGAGCGGATGAAGACTTCCCAGAGCGGCCAGTCGTGCGGGGCCATCGCCGTTCTCCTTTAGGCTGCCTGCTTCGTTTCCCGGCCGCGCTGCTTCGCCGCGTAGGCGAGCGCGGCATCGCGCACCCAGCGGCCTTCCTCGTAGGTGCGCACGCGCGTCGCCAGCCGCTCGCGGTTGCACGGCCCGTCGCCGTTCACGACTCGCCAGAACTCGTCCCAGTCGATTGCGCCGAAGTCGTAGTGGCCGCGCTCGGCGTTCCACCTGAGCGCCGGGTCCGGCAGCTTCACGCCGAGGAGCTCCGCCTGGGGCACGGTCGCGTCGACGAACTTCTGGCGCAGATCGTCGTTCGAGATCCGCTTGATGCCCCATTTCATCGCCTGTCCGGTGTGCGGCGAGTCGCGGTCGTGCGGCCCGAACATCATCAGCACCGGCCACCACCAGCGGTTCACCGCATCCTGCAGCATCGCCCGCTGCGCGGGCGTGCCGCGCGCGAGCACGAGGAGCGCGTCGTAGCCCTGGCGCATGTGGAACGACTCCTCCTTGCAGATGCGGATCATCGCGCGCGCGTACGGGCCGTACGAGCACCGGCAGAGCGGGATCTGGTTCATGATCGCCGCCCCGTCGACCAGCCAGCCGATGACGCCGATGTCCGCCCAGGTGAGTGTCGGGTAGTTGAAGATCGAGGAGTACTTCGCCTTGCCGCTGTGCAGGGCATCGATCATCTGGTCGCGCGACACGCCGAGCGTCTCGCCCGCCGCATACAGATAGAGCCCGTGGCCGCCCTCGTCCTGCACCTTGGCGAGCAGGATCGTCTTGCGTTTGAGCGACGGCGCGCGGCTGATCCAGTTGCCCTCGGGCAGCATGCCGACGATCTCGGAGTGCGCGTGCTGCGAGATCTGCCGGACGAGCGTCTTCCGGTAGGCCTCGGGCATCCAGTCGCGCGGCTCGATCTTCTGGTCGGCCGCGAGCTTCGCGTCGAAGCGCGCGTCCTGCGGCGACTGCGGTCCCGCTGCGCTCTCCGGCTTCTGGTCCTTGCCGGGCAGGTCGATGGCCTGGGTATACATCGCGGCTCCTGGAGCTGTGGGTGAGCGATCCGACCGGCGCGCATCGTCTCATAAACCGACCGGTCGGTCAATTTTTACCTGCCATCGCCCTCCCGTGCGGATCGCCGGAGCCAACGCCTCTTCCGACCGGTGTTACCCCGGATGCCGACCTAGCGCTGCCCGATCCTTATGTCGCCGAAGATCTTCCCCGCCTCGCGCGGGGCGCAACGCCAGTACTGCTCGGGGGCATGGACCTCGCCACCGAGCGCGGCGGCGGCGTGCCACGCCCAGCGAGGGTCGTAGAGCATCCCGCGGGCGAGCGCGACCATGTCGGCGTCGCCCGATGCCACGATCGCCTCGGCCTGCTTCGTCTCGGTGATCAGGCCGACGCCGATTGTCGCGATCCCCACCTCGGCGCGGATGCGCCGCGCAAAGGGCACCTGGTAGCCCGGCCCGAGGGCGATCTTCTGCTGCGGCGATACGCCGCCGCTCGAGCAGTCGATCCAGTCGCAGCCGCGGCGCTTGAGCTCGGTGGCGTAGGCGACCGAGTCGGCGATGTCCCAGCCGCCATCGATCCAGTCGGTCGAGGAGATGCGCACGCCGAGCGGCTTCTCCGCCGGCCACGCCTCGCGCACGGCGTCGAACACCTCGAGCGGGAACCGCATCCGGTTGTCGCGCGACCCGCCGTAGTCGTCGTCACGCCGGTTGGAGATCGGGGACAGAAACTCGTGCAGCAGATAGCCGTGCGCGCTGTGGAGCTCGATCGCGTTGAAGCCGAGGCGATGCGCACGGCCGGTGGCCGCGACGAAGGCCTCGCGAATGCGCCTCATGCCCGCGCGATCGAGCGCCTCCGGCGGGGCCTCTTCCGGCGTGATGGGCGCCGCCGAGGGTGCTACCGGACGCCAGCCGCCGCGGTCGATCGGGATCAGCTGTCCACCGCGCCACGGTACCTCGCTCGAACCCTTTCGCCCCGCATGCGCGAGCTGGATCCCGAGCGCGATCGGCGAATATTTCCGGATCGCCGTCACGACCCGGCCGAGCGCGCGCTCGTTCGCGTCCGAGTAGAGGCCGAGGCAGCCCGGTGTGATCCGGCCGATCGCCTCCACACCGGTCGCCTCCACGAAGAGCATTGCCGCCCCGCTGAGCGAGAGGTGGCCAAGGTGGATCAGGTGCCAGTCGACGGCCGAGCCGTCGTCCGCCGAGTACTGGCACATCGGCGATACGATGATCCGGTTCCGCAGCGTCAGGTCACGAAGGCCGATCGGGGCAAAGAGCGGACTGGTCATGCGCGGGCATCCTCGGAGCGGTGGGACCGCGCGCGAGTATACCGGCGGCCCCGATGGCGCTGGCGAGGCGCCGGCGCGCGCGCGTTCCCCTCCGCGCAGGCGCTTGCGGCCTGAGCCAGCGTTGACCCCCCGAGGAAAAAGCCTTTATAATCCCGCGGCTTTGAAACCCCGGGGCGGCGCCAGCCGTCCCGGTTTTTTCTGGCGCGGCCGGGTTTTCACGCTTCACGGACCCGCCGGCAGACCCCCAACAGCAACCGCGGTCGCAAGTTTGGACGTATCGGGAACTCGTTAGATGCCGACAATCAGCCAGTTAGTGCGCAAGGGGCGCACGAGTCCGGTCACCAAGAGCAAGGTGCCGGCGCTCGCGGGTTCCCCGCAGAAGCGCGGCGTATGCACCCGCGTCTACACCACGACGCCGAAGAAACCGAACTCGGCGCTGCGCAAGGTGGCCAAGGTCCGGCTCACGAACGGCTTCGAGGTGATCAGCTACATCGGCGGCGAGGGCCACAACCTGCAGGAGCACTCGGTCGTGCTGATCCGTGGCGGCCGCGTGAAGGACCTCCCGGGGGTGCGCTACCACATCGTGCGCGGAAGCCTCGACACCCAGGGCGTCAAGGATCGCAAGCAGGGGCGCTCGAAGTACGGCGCGAAGAAACCAAAGGCCGCATGAGCGGCCTTAGGGCCGCAGCCCGCGCAAGCGTAAGGAATCAACATGCCTCGCCGTAGAGAAGTCCCGAAACGCGAAATCCTGCCGGACCCGAAGTTCGGCAACGTCGACGTGTCGAAGTTCGTGAACGTGCTGATGACGCGCGGCAAGAAGTCGGTCGCCGAGCGCATCGTGTACGGCGCCCTCGATCAGATCAAGTCGAAGTCGGGCAAGGACCCGATCGAGGTGTTTACCCAGGCGGTGCAGAACTCGAAGCCGATGGTCGAGGTGAAGAGCCGGCGCGTCGGCGGCGCCAACTACCAGGTGCCGGTCGAGGTGCGTCCGGTCCGTCGCGTCGCGCTCGCCATGCGCTGGCTGCGCGAGGCGGCGCAGAAGCGCGGCGAGAAATCGATGGGCCTGCGCCTCGCGAACGAGTTGATCGAAGCCGCGGAAGGTCGCGGCGGCGCGGTGAAGAAGCGCGAGGAAGTGCACCGCATGGCGGAGGCGAACAAGGCGTTCGCACATTACAGGTTCTGACGAAGGAAATTCCCCGGGGCGGGCAGAGCCCGCCCCGAACGTGACATGGCAAGAAAGACCCCAATCGAGAGGTACCGCAACATCGGCATCAGCGCGCACATCGATGCCGGCAAGACCACGACCACCGAACGGATCCTCTTCTACACCGGCGTGTCGCACAAGATGGGCGAGGTGCACGACGGCGCGACGGTGATGGACTACATGGAGCAGGAGCGCGAGCGCGGGATCACGATCACTTCCGCGGCGACGACCTGCTTCTGGAAGGGGATGGAGAACAACTTCCCCGAGCACCGGATCAACATCATCGACACGCCGGGCCACGTGGACTTCACGATCGAGGTCGAGCGCTCGATGCGCGTGCTCGATGGCGCCTGCATGGTCTACGACTCGGTCGGCGGTGTGCAGCCGCAATCCGAGACGGTCTGGCGCCAGGCGAACAAGTACGGCGTCCCGCGGCTCGCGTTCGTCAACAAGATGGACCGGGTCGGCGCGAACTTCTTCCGCGTCTACGACCAGATGAAGACGCGGCTCAAGGGCAACCCGGTCGTGATCCAGGTGCCGATCGGCGCCGAGGACAAGTTCGCCGGCATCGTCGACCTCGTCCGGATGAAGGCGATCTATTGGGACGAGGCCTCGCAGGGCATGAAGTTCGAGATGAAGGACATCCCCGGCGAGCTCAAGGCGCTCGCCGAGGAGTGGCGGGAGAGGATGGTCGAAGCCGCCGCCGAGGCGAGCGAGGAGTTGCTGCACAAGTACCTCGAGGGGCACACGCTCGCGCTCGAGGAAATCAAGCAGGGCCTGCGGAGCCGCACGATCAAGGGCGAGATCGTCCCGATGCTGTGCGGCTCGGCGTTCAAGAACAAAGGCGTGCAGGCGATGCTCGACGCCGTGATCGACTACCTGCCCTCGCCGATCGACATCCCGCCGGTCAAGGGCACGAAGGAGAATGGCCAGCCCGACGAGCGCAAGCCTTCCGACGACCAGCCGTTCAGTGCGCTCGCGTTCAAGATCCTCACCGACCCCTACGTTGGCCAGCTCACGTTCTTCCGCGTGTATTCCGGAGTGCTCAACTCCGGCGACACGGTCTACACCTCGCTCCGCGGACGCAAGGAGCGCATCGGCCGCATCCTCCAGATGCACGCGAACCAGCGCGAGGAGATCAAGGAAGTTCGCGCGGGCGACATCGCCGCCGCCGTCGGCCTGAAGGACGTCACTACCGGCGAGACGCTGTGCGATCCGACGAAGATGATCATTCTCGAGCGGATGGAGTTCCCCGACCCGGTGATCCACGTCGCGGTCGAGCCGAAGACCAAGGCCGACCAGGAGAAGATGGGCGTCGCGCTCGGGCGGCTCGCGCAGGAAGACCCGTCGTTTCGCGTGCGGACCGACGAGGAGTCCGGCCAGACGATCATCTCGGGCATGGGCGAGCTGCACCTCGAGATCATCGTCGACCGCATGCGCCGCGAGTTCGGCGTCGAGGCGAACGTCGGCGCGCCGCAGGTTGCCTACCGCGAGACGATCAAGCGCCCCTGCCCCGAGATCCAGGGCAGGTTCATCAAGCAGTCGGGCGGCCGCGGCCAGTACGGCGACGTCTGGCTCAAGCTCGAGCCGAACGAAGCCGGGAAGGGGTTCGAGTTCATCGATGCGATCAAGGGCGGTTCGGTGCCGCGGGAGTACATCCCGGCGGTCGAGCGCGGCCTCAAGGAAACGCTGCCGGCGGGCGTGCTTGCCGGCTTCCCGGTCGTCGACGTCAAGGTCACGCTGTTCGACGGGTCGTACCACGAGGTGGACTCGAACGAGAACGCGTTCCGGATGGCCGCATCGATCGCGTTCAAGGACGGGATGCGTCGGGCGAACCCGATCCTCCTCGAGCCGATGATGTCGGTCGAGGTCGAGACGCCCGAGGAGAAAATGGGCGACGTGATGGGCGATCTTTCCGCGCGGCGGGGCATGATCCAGGGCATGGAAGACCTCGGCGGCGGCAAGGCGATCCGCGCCGAGGTGCCGCTCGCCGAGATGTTCGGCTACTCGACGACGCTGCGCTCGCTCACGCAGGGCCGGGCGACGTACACCATGGAATTCAAGCACTACACCGAGGCACCCAAGCAGATCGCCGAGAGCATCATCAGCAAGCTCGCGGGCAAGGAAGAGAAAAAGTAGGAGAAACGATCATGAGCAAGAGCAAATTCGAGCGTACGAAGCCGCACGTGAACGTGGGGACGATTGGCCACGTGGATCACGGGAAGACGACGCTGACGGCGGCGATGACGCACATTTTGTCGAAGAAGTTCGGGGGCGAGGCGAAGAACTACGACCAGATCGACAACGCCCCGGAGGAGAAGGCGCGCGGGATCACGATCAACACCGCGCACGTGGAGTACCAGACCGCGAACCGCCACTACGCGCACGTGGACTGTCCGGGGCACGCCGACTACATCAAGAACATGATCACCGGGGCGGCGCAGATGGACGGGGCGATTCTGGTGGTGTCGGCGGCCGATGGGCCGATGCCGCAGACGCGCGAGCACATCCTGCTGGCGCGCCAGGTGGGGGTGCCGTTCATCGTGGTGTATTTGAACAAGGCCGACATGGTCGATGACAAGGAGCTCTTGGATCTCGTGGAGATGGAGGTGAGGGAGCTGCTGTCGAAGTACGAGTTTCCGGGGGACAAGACCCCGATTGTGATCGGCTCGGCGCTCAAGGCCCTGGAAGGGGACAAGTCGGACATGGGCGAGGGGTCGATCTTCAAGCTGGCCGATGCCCTGGATAGCTACATTCCGCTGCCCAAGCGTGCGCTCGATCAGCCGTTCCTGATGCCGGTGGAGGACGTGTTCTCGATCTCGGGTCGGGGGACGGTGGTCACCGGCCGGGTGGAGCGGGGGATCATCAAGGTTTCCGAAGAGATCGAGATTGTGGGCCTGAAGCCCACGCAGAAGACGGTGTGCACCGGGGTGGAGATGTTCAGGAAGCTCCTGGATGAGGGGCAGGCCGGGGACAACATCGGGGTGCTGCTGCGGGGCACCAAGCGGGAGGAGGTGGAGCGTGGGCAGGTGCTGGCGAAGCCCGGTTCGATCACTCCGCACACGAAGTTTCAGGCCGAGGTGTACGTGCTGTCGAAGGAGGAGGGGGGGCGGCACACGCCGTTTTTCAATGGGTATCGGCCGCAGTTTTATTTCCGCACGACCGATGTGACCGGGTCGGCGGAGTTGCCGGCGGGGACCGAGATGGTGATGCCGGGGGACAATGTGTCGATCACGGTGAGTCTGATCGCCCCGATTGCGATGGAGGAGGGGCTGCGCTTTGCCATCCGCGAGGGCGGCCGCACCGTCGGGGCCGGCGTCGTCACCAAGGTCATCGAGTAGAACCGAACAGATACTGAAACTGAACAGTCATGGCGCTCCCAGGTCAGAAAATCCGCATCCGCCTCAAGGCGTACGACTACAAGTTGATCGACCAGTCGGCGCTCGAGATCGTGGATACGGCGAAGCGGACAGGCGCGGTCGTCAAGGGGCCGGTGCCCCTGCCGACGCGCATCCAGCGGTTCGACATCCTGCGCTCGCCGCACGCGAACAAGACGTCGCGCGACCAGATGGAGATCCGCACCCACCAGCGCCTGATGGACATCATCGATCCCACCGACAAGACGGTGGACGCGCTGATGAAGTTGGATCTCCCCGCGGGAGTGGACGTGGAGATTAGGTTATAGGTGCAAGTGCGTGGCGGGCAGTGCCCGCCCCGGGGAATTTTGCGGTAGCACGTTTACGCTCCTGGCCAATTGCAGCTGGGACTTCGCGCAACAGACGCGGAGCAACAAGGAAAGGTAGAGACATGAGTCTTGGACTCGTCGGCCGCAAGGTCGGCATGAGCCGCGTCTTCACCGAGGACGGCGACAGCCTCCCGGTGACGGTGCTCGATGTCGCCGACAACCGCGTCACCCAGGTCAAGAAGCCCGAGGCCGACGGCTACGCCGCCGTCCAGGTCACCTACGGCAAGCGCCGCGCCTCGCGCGTCGGTAAGCCGATGGCCGGCCATTTTGCGAAGGCGGGGGTCGAGGGCGGAACGATTCTCCGGGAGTTCCGCATCACCGAAGCCGAGGCGGGGAACTTCCAGCCGGGCGCGAAGATCGGCACGGACATCTTCCAGGTAGGCCAGATGGTGGACGTGTCCGGCACTTCGATCGGCAAGGGCTTTGCCGGGACGATCAAGCGCCACCACTTCGCCTCCGGCCGGCAGAGCCACGGCAATTCGATCTCGCATCGGACCCCCGGCTCGACCGGCCAGAACCAGAGCCCGGGCCGGGTGTTCCCGGGCAAGCGCATGGCCGGGCACCTCGGTGCCAAGGCGCGCACCGTGCAGAACCTGAAGATCGTGCGGATCGACGCCGAGCGGCAACTGCTCCTCGTGCAGGGCGCGGTGCCGGGCTCCGCCGGCGGTCACATCGTCGTGAAGCCCGCCGCGAAGGCGTCGCGCAAAGCGGCGCCGGCGAAGAAATAGGGGGCGCGATGGAACTGAAGCTCATCGACGATCAGGGCAAGGGCGCATCGACCGTGTCGGCGTCCGACGCCGCGTTCGGACGCGACTTCAACGAGGCGCTTGTCCACCAGCTCGTCGTCGCCTACCAGGCGAACGCGCGGCTCGGCACGCGCGCCCAGAAGGCCCGGGGTGACCTCACGCGCTCGCACCGCAAGCCGTGGCGGCAGAAAGGCACCGGCCGGGCACGCGCCGGCTTCAGCGGCAGCCCGCTGTGGCGCGGGGGCGGCAAGATCTTCCCGAGCTCGCCCGACGAGAACTTCAGCCAGAAGATCAATCGCAAGATGTACCGGGCGGGCATGGCGTCGATCCTCTCCCAGCTCGCGCGCGACGGGCGGCTGTCGGTGGTCGAGGACTTCAAGGTCGACCAGCCGAAGACGAAGCTCCTCGCGCAGAAGGTCAAGGCGCTCGGGCTCGACCAGGTGGTGCTCATCACCGACGCGGTCGACGAGAACCTTGCGCTCTCCTCGCGCAACCTGCCGAACGTGCAGGTGCTCGAGGTGCGGCACGCGGACCCGGTGACGCTGGTGAGCTCGAAGAACGTGCTCGTCACGCGCAAGGCCGTGGCGAAGCTCGAGGAGATGTACGCATGAGCTTCAACCAGGAACGTCTCCTGACGGTGCTGCTCGCGCCCGTCGTGTCCGAAAAGAGCACGTTCGTCGGCGAGCGCGCGAACCAGTACGTATTCCGCGTCGCGCCCGATGCGACCAAGCCCGAGATCAAGGCCGCGGTCGAGCTCCTGTTCAGCACCAAGGAGAAGAAAGTGGAGGTGACCGGCGTCCGGGTCGCGAACGTGAAGGGGAAGGAAAAGCGGTTCGGCCGCATGATGGGCCGGCGGCGCAACTGGAAGAAGGCGTACGTCAGCCTTGCGCCGGGGCAGGACATCAACTTCCAGGCTACGGAGTAACCCATGGCTCTCGTCAAACTCAAACCGACCTCCGCCGGACGCCGTCACTACGTCAAGGTCGTCACTGCCGAGCTGCACAAGGGCAAGCCCCTCGCGAGCCTGATCGAGCGCAAATCACGGACAGCCGGGCGCAACAACTACGGCCACGTCACCACGCGCCACCACGGCGGCGGACACAAGCAGCACTACCGCATCGTCGACTTCCGTCGCGACAAGGACGGGATCCCGGCCAAGGTCGAGCGGCTCGAGTACGACCCGAACCGCAGCGCGCACCTCGCGCTCCTCTGCTACGCCGACGGCGAGCGCCGCTACATCATCGCGCCGAAGGGCGTGGGCGCCGGAGCGCAGCTCGCGAGCGGGCCCGAGGCGCAGATCAAGCCCGGCAACGCGCTGCCGCTCAGGAGTGTTCCCGTCGGCACGACGATCCACTGCATCGAGCTGCAGCCCGGCAAGGGTGCGCAGCTCGCCCGTTCGGCCGGCGGCTCGGCGCAATTGCTCGCGCGGGAAGGCAGCTACGCACAGCTCCGGATGCGTTCGGGCGAGATCCGCAAGGTGCACGTCGACTGCCGGGCGACGATCGGCGAGGTGGGCAACGAGGAGCATTCGCTCGAGAAGACCGGCAAGGCGGGCCGAGTCCGCTGGAAAGGCGTGCGTCCGACCGTCCGCGGCGTCGCGATGAACCCGGTGGACCACCCGCACGGTGGCGGCGAGGGCCGCACCGGCACCAAGCGCGACCCGGTCTCGCCGTGGGGCCAGCTCGCCAAGGGCTATCGCACCCGGACCAACAAGCGCACGCGCGGCATGATCGTCACCAGCCGCCACAAGAAGTAAGCGAGGAGCACCGATATGGCGCGTTCAATCAAGAAGGGCCCGTTCGTCGACCACCATCTGATGAAGAAGGTCGACGCGGCGCGCGGCGGCGGCGACAAGCGTCCGATCAAGACCTGGTCGCGTCGCTCGACCATCGTGCCCGACTTCGTCGGGTTCACGATCGCCGTGCACAACGGCAAGCAGCACATCCCGGTCTACGTCACCGAGAACATGGTCGGGCACAAGCTCGGCGAGTTCGCCCTCACGCGCACCTTCAAGGCGCACTCGGCGGATCGCAAGACCGCAGCGCCGTCCGCCGGGCCGGCGCCGACCCCGGCTCCGGGCGCGCCGGCGCCGGCGAAGAAGTAGGGGCGGGCAGGCGATGGAAACCCAAGCGAAGCTCTACGGCGTGCGGCTCTCGGCGCAGAAGGGCCGGCTGGTGGCGGACATGATCCGCGGCCTGCCGGTCGAGAAGGCGCTCAACGTCCTCAGCTTTACGCCGCGCAAAGGCGCCCGCCTCATCAAGAAGGTGCTCGAGTCGGCGATCGCCAACGCCGAGCACAACGACGGCGCCGACATCGACGAACTGAAGGTGAAGAGCGTGCTCGTGGAGCGCGCAACGGTGCTCAAGCGCTTCCATGCCCGCGCGAAGGGGCGCGGATTCAAGATCATCAAGCCGAGCTGCCACATCTTCGTGGTCGTCGGCGACGAGCCCGCGCCGAAGCGCGCCCGGGCGAAGAAGGCTTAAGGAGCCCTCATGGGACAGAAGATCAATCCGATCGGCTTCCGGCTCGGCGTGAGCCGCGACTGGAACTCGCGCTGGTTCGCGAAGGGGCGCGGCTTCTCGACGATGCTGAACGAGGACCTCAAGGTCCGTGACTTCCTGAAGCGCAAGCTCGCGCACGCTTCGGTGAGCAAGGTCGTCATCGAGCGCCCGGCGAAGGACGCCCGGATCACCATCTACAGCGCGCGGCCCGGCGTGGTGATCGGCAAGAAGGGCGAGGACATCGAGCACCTGAAGGCCGAGCTTCGCCGCCTCCTCGGCGTGCAGATGGTGCACGTGAACATCGAGGAGATCCGCAAGCCCGAGACCGATGCGCAGCTGATCGCCGACTCGATCGCGCAGCAGCTCGAGAAGCGGATCATGTTCCGGCGTGCGATGAAGCGCGCGATGCAGAACGCGATGCGGCTCGGCGCGCAGGGCATCAAGATCATGAGCGCAGGCCGGCTGAACGGGATCGAGATCGCGCGCACCGAGTGGTACCGCGAGGGGCGGGTCCCGCTGCACACGCTCCGCGCCGACATCGACTACGGGTTCGGCGAAGCGAAGACCACCTACGGGGTGATCGGCATCAAGGTCTGGGTCTACAAGGGCGAGGTGCTCGCCAAGCACGGCGAGCCTGCCACCGCACCGTCGGCGGAAGCCCAGGAGGAGGCGCGCGATCCGCGGCGGGTGCGCCGCGCGCCGCCGCGGCCGGGAGCCCGGCCCGAAGGCGCGCCGGCGCCGGACGTGCGGACGCGCCCGACGCGCGGTCGCCCGAAGAAGACCGAGGGCGCAGCCGAGGCGAAGGCGGGCGAGGCCGCGAGCCCCGAAGCCGTCGAGGCGCCGAAACCGGAGCCGAAGAAGCCGCCGGTCAAGCGCGTCGTGAAGAAGACAACTGGAGGCCCGGGCGATGCTTCAGCCAGCTAGGACCAAATACCGCAAGCAGCAGAAGGGCCGCAACTACGGCGTCGCGACCCGCGGCAACAAGGTGTCGTTCGGGGAGTGGGGCCTCAAGGCGACCACCCGCGGCCGGCTCACCGCACGCCAGATCGAGGCGGCGCGCCGCGCGATGACCCGGCACGTCAAGCGCGGCGGCCGGGTCTGGATCCGGATCTTCCCGGACAAGCCGGTGAGCCAGAAGCCGGCCGAGGTGCGAATGGGCAACGGCAAGGGCAACCCGGAGTACTTCGTGTGCGAGATCCAGCCGGGCAAGGTGCTCTACGAGATGGACGGCGTCGACGAGGTGCTCGCCCGCGAGGCGTTCGCGCTGGCAGCGGCGAAGCTACCGATCCGCACCACGTTCGTGCAGCGGCAACCGGGGTGATGCGATGAAGACGAGCGAACTTCGCGGCCAGGACGCGGCCGCGCTCACGAAGGAGCTGCAGGATCTCCTCAAGGCGCAGTTCAGCCTGCGGATGCAGAAGGCCACCCAGCAGCTGAACAACACGAGCCAGTTGAAGAAGGTCCGCCGCGACATCGCGCGCGTGCGGACGATCATGGGCGAGAAGGCGAGGGCGAAATGACGGAGCAGACGCCGGTTGGTACGCCGGCCGGGCGGAAGGTCGCCCGCCAGCTCACCGGGCGGGTGGTGAGCGACAAGATGGACCGGACGGTCACCGTGCTGGTCGAACGCCGGGTGACGCATCCGCTCTACGGCAAGATCGTGACGCGCTCGAAGAAGTACCACGCGCACGACGAGACGAACGAGTGCAAGGAAGGCGACCTCGTCACCATCGAGGAGTGCCGGCCGATCTCCCGCACCAAGAACTGGCGGGTGGCGAAGCTCGTGGAGAAGGCGAAGACGGTTTAGGGACTTGCATCAGTAGCGCGGAAGCCCTTATAATCTCATGCTTTTTCGCCCCGGCCTCGGATCGTTCCCGTCAGGCGGGGCCTCAAGCCCTGAACGGGCTCCAAGACTGACTGCTCGGGCGCGTGAAGGCTCAAGTGACGCCGGCGAGCAGGAGAAGTTGGAGAAAAGAAAATGATTCAGATGCAGACGGTGCTGGACGTCGCCGACAACACCGGCGCGCGTTCGGTGATGTGTATCAAGGTCCTCGGCGGCTCGAAGCGCCGCTACGCGGGCATCGGTGACGTGATCAAGGTGAGCGTCAAGGACGCCGCGCCCCGCGGGCGCGTGAAGAAGGGCGAGATCTACCACGCGGTCGTCGTGCGTACCGCACAGGGCGTGCGCCGGCCTGACGGCTCGCGCGTCCGGTTCGACTCGAACGCGGCGGTGCTGCTCAACCCGAAGCTCGAGCCGATCGGCACGCGCATCTTCGGCCCGGTGACGCGCGAGCTGCGCTCGGAGCGGTTCATGAAGATCGTGTCCCTCGCACCTGAGGTGCTCTGATGGAAAAGATCAAGAAAGGCGACGACGTCATCGTCATCGCCGGGCGCGACAAGGGCAAGCGCGGCACGGTGCTACGCCGCATCGACGCCGGGCACGTCGTGGTGGAAGGGATCAACCGGGTCAAGAAGCACCAGCGTCCGAACCCGATGAAGGGCATCCAGGGCGGCATCATCGACAAGGAAATGCCGATCGACGTGTCGAACATCGCGCTCTTCAACCCGCAGACCAAGAAGGCCGACCGCGTCGGGGTCAAGACCATGCCCGACGGCCGCCGCGTGCGGGTGTTCAAGTCGAACGGCGAAATGGTCGACGCGCAGTAGGCGGAAGGGACCTGACCAATGACGCGCCTGCAGGAGCATTACAAAGAGAAGGTGGTACCCGAGCTGACCCAGAAGTTCGCGTACAAGAGCTCGATGGAGGTGCCGCGGATCGAGAAGATCACGGTCAACATCGGCGTCGGCAAGGCCACCCAGGACCGGAAGATCCTCGACAACGCGGTCGGGGACCTCACCAAGATCACCGGGCAGAAGCCGGTCGTCACCAAGGCGAAGAAGTCGATCGCGAACTTCAAGGTGCGCGTCGGCTACCCGATCGGCTGCATGGTGACCCTGCGCGGCCAGCGGATGTACGAGTTTCTCGACCGCCTGGTGTCGATAGCGATGCCCCGCATCCGCGACTTCCGCGGTGTCTCGAACCGCTCATTCGACGGCCGCGGCAATTACAGCCTCGGCGTGAAGGAGCAGATCATTTTCCCTGAGATCGACTACGACAAGATCGATACGCTCCGGGGGATGAACATCAGCATCACCACCACCGCGAAGACCGACGACGAGGCGCGGGCGCTGCTCGCCGCGTTCCGGTTTCCGTTCAAGACCTGAAGGGTGTTCCATGGCGAAGCTCTCCACCGTCCTCCGCAACGAGAAGCGCCGCAAGCTCGTGGCCAAGTTCCAGGCGAAGCGCGCGGCCCTGCTGGCAGTCATCAACGACGCAAGCGCGGCCGACGAGGACCGCATGGCGGCGCGCGCGAAACTCGAGCGGCTGCCGCGCGACAGCTCCCCGGTCCGGGTGCGCAACCGCTGCGCGCTCACCGGCCGTCCGCGCGGCTACTTCCGCAAGTTCGGGCTGGCGCGCAACAAGCTGCGCGAGATCGCGATGCGCGGCGAGGTCCCGGGCCTCGCCAAGGCGAGCTGGTAACCGGAGGCGCTCCATGAGCATGATGGACCCGATCGCCGACATGCTGACGCGCATCCGCAACGCGCAGCTGGTCGGCAAGACCACGGTTGCAATCCCGTCGTCGAAGGTGAAGGGCGCGATCGCCAAGGTGCTCGCCGACGAGGGCTACATCGAAGGTTTCGTCGTCAAGCCGAACAGCGGCAAGCCCGAGATCGAGATCGCGCTCAAGTACTACGCCGGCCACCCGGTGATCGAGCGCATCGAGCGCGTGAGCCGCCCGGGGCTGCGGGTGTACCGCGGCGCACAAGACATCCCTAAGGTGATGAACGGCCTCGGCGTGGCGATCGTCTCGACGCCGCGTGGCGTGATGACCGACCGGATGGCGCGCGCAAGCGGCGTCGGCGGCGAGGTCCTCTGCATCGTCGCTTAAAGGAAGCACTAGACATGTCCCGCGTAGGAAAGCTTCCGGTGCCGGTGCCCAAGGGCGTCGAGATCAACCTCGCCGCCGCGAGCGTTTCGGTGAAGGGTCCGCTCGGCACGCTCACCCAGCCGTTCACGCCGAACGTGCGCGTGAAGAAGGACGGCGACGCTATCGTCGTCGAGACGGTGGGCGACTCGAACGAGGCGAACGCGATGTCGGGGACGCTGCGTGCGATCCTCGCCAATATGATGATCGGCGTCACCAAGGGCTTCGAGCGCAAGCTGACGCTCGTCGGCGTCGGCTACCGGGCGCAGGCGCAGGGCGACAAGCTCAACCTCACGCTCGGGTTCTCGCATCCGGTCGTGCACCAGATGCCAAAGGGCGTGAAGGTCGAGACGCCGACCCAGACCGAGATCGTCTTCAAGGGCACCGACAAGCATCTCGTCGGCCAGGTCGCCGCGACCGTCCGTGCGGTCCGCCCGCCGGAGCCGTACAAGGGCAAGGGCGTCCGCTACGCGGACGAGACCGTGATCCTCAAGGAAACCAAGAAGAAGTAGGGGGTGGGGCTATGAGCGACAAGCGTGAATCCCGCATCCGCCGCGCCGCCCAGACCCGGGCGCGGCAGCGCGACCTCGGTGTGACGCGGCTCGCCGTGCACCGCACGAACCAGCACATCTACGCGCAGGTGATCTCCGGCGACGGCAAGAAGGTGCTCGCTGCCGCATCGACCGCGGAGAAGGAAGTGCGCGCGCAACTCCCGAACGGCGGCAACAAGGCCGCGGCGACGGTGGTCGGCAAGCGCATCGCCGAGAAGGCGAAGAAGCTGGGGATCGAGCGCGTGGCGTTCGACCGCAGCGGGTTCAGGTTCCACGGCCGGGTGAAGGCGCTGGCCGAAGCCGCTCGCGAGAGCGGGTTGAAGTTCTGAGGCGGGGAACAAGATGGCGAGAATGCAGCCCAGGATGCAGGCCTCCGAGGAGCGCTCGGACGGCCTGCGCGAGAAGATGGTCTCGGTCAACCGCGTCACCAAGGTGGTGAAGGGCGGCCGGGTGCTCGGCTTCGCCGCGCTGACCGTGGTCGGCGACGGCGACGGCGGGGTCGGCATGGGCAAGGGCAAGGCGCGCGAGGTGCCGGTGGCAGTGCAGAAGTCGCTCGAAGAGGCGCGGCGGAAGATGTTCCGTGTGAGCCTCAAGAACGGGACGCTGCAACACGCGGTGATCGGCCGCCACGGCGCGTCGAAGGTGCTGATGCAGCCGGCCTCCGAAGGCACGGGCATCATCGCCGGCGGTCCGATGCGCGCGGTGTTCGACGTGGCCGGGGTCAAGGACATCCTCGCGAAGTGCACCGGCTCGACCAACCCATACAACGTCGTGCGGGCGACCCTCGACGGCCTGCGGAAGATGCGCACGCCGGCGGAGATCGCCGCCAAGCGCGGCAAGAAGGTCGCGGACATCACCGGCTGAGAGCGGGGACGAGATGGCGGACAAGAAGAAGGTCAAGGTGACGCTGGTGAAGAGCCCGATCGCGTGCCGCGCGGGCCATCGGCAGACCGTGCGCGGGCTGGGCCTGCGGCGTCTGCGGCAGACGGTCGAGCTCGAGGACACCCCGGCCGTGCGCGGGATGATCGCGCGGGTCGCGTATCTCGTCCGCGTGGAAGCATAGGAACGAGCCATGCATCTCAACGACATCAAGCCCGCTCCCGGCTCGCGGCGTGCGCGCCGGCGCGTGGGGCGGGGCATCGGCTCCGGGTTCGGCAAGACTGCCGGCCGCGGCCACAAGGGTCAGAAGGCCCGCTCGGGCGGCTTCCACAAGGTGGGCTTCGAGGGCGGGCAGATGCCGCTCCAGCGGCGCCTGCCGAAGCGCGGCTTCGCCTCACCTCTCCGCGACGCGACCGCCGAGGTGCGGTTGTCCGACGTGGAGAAGATGAAGGCGGACACCATCGACCTCGCCGCGCTCAAAGAGGCGGGCGTGGTTCCGAAGGAGGCGTCGGGCGCGAAACTGATCGTGTCGGGCAAGCTCACCCGCAAGGTCACGGTGAAGGGGATCGGCGCGAGCAAGGGCGCGCGCGCGGCCGTCCAGGCGGCGGGCGGCAGCCTCGTGGACATCAAGGAGAAGCCGAAGGCGCCGCCGAAGCCGCCGGTCGAGGTCAAGGCGCCGCCGAAGGAAGAGAAGCCGAAAGCGAAGGGGAAGGGCGAAGCGGCCGACAAGGCCGCGAAGTCCGCCAGGTCCTCCGACACTAAGGCCGGCAAGCCCAAGGGCGGGGACCAGCCCAAAGGCGCGGAGCAGCCGAGGGGCGGCGAAAAAGGTGACAACAAGGCAGGCAAGACGAAGGGGAAGAAGGAGTAGCAGGTACCAGCGGTGGCGACAGCAGCTGCACAACTCGGCAAGACCGGCAAGTACGGGGACCTGAAGAAGCGACTCTTCTTCCTCCTCGCGGCCCTCGTCGTCTTCAGGGTCGGCGCGCACATCCCGGTGCCGGGCATCGACCCGAACGTCCTCGGCGAGCTCTTCAAGACGAACCAGGGCGGGATCCTCGGGCTGCTCAACATGTTCTCGGGCGGGGCGCTGTCGCGCTTCTCGATCTTCGCGCTCGGGATCATGCCGTACATCTCGGCCTCGATCATCATGCAGCTGATGACCGCGGTCTCGCCGACGCTCGAGCAGCTGCGCAAGGAAGGTCCCTCCGGCCAGCGCCAGATCACGAAGTACACGCGCTACGGCACGGTCGTCCTCGCCACGTTCCAGGCGACGATGATCTCGCTCGGACTCGAGCAGCAGCAGAACCTCGTGATCGATCCCGGCCTGATGTTCCGCTTCACCACCGTGGTCACGCTCGTCACGGGCACGATGTTCCTGATGTGGCTCGGGGAGCAGATCACCGAGCGCGGCCTCGGCAACGGAATCTCGATCCTTATCTTCGCCGGCATCGCCGCCGGGCTGCCGCACGCGATCGGCGGCACGCTCGAGCTCGTCCGCACCGGCGCGATGAACCCGCTCACCGCGCTCGTGATCGCGGTCGCGATCATGGGGATCACCTGGTTCGTGTGCTTCGTGGAGCGCGGCCAGCGGAAGATCCTGGTGAACTACGCCAAGCGTCAGGTCGGCAACAAGGTCTACGGCGGCCAGAGCTCGCACCTCCCGTTCAAGCTCAACATGTCGGGCGTGATTCCCCCGATCTTCGCCTCGTCGATCATCCTGTTCCCGACCACCGCCGCGAGCTGGTTCACCCGCGGCGAGGGCATGGCGTGGCTGAAGGACATCGCGTCGACGCTGGTGCCGGGACAGCCGGTGTACGTGCTGCTGTACGCGGGGGCGATCGTCTTCTTCTGCTTCTTCTACACGGCGCTCCAGTACAACCCGAAGGAGACCGCGGATAACCTGAAGAAGTCGGGCGCGTTCGTCCCCGGCATCCGGCCGGGCGAGCAGACCGCGAGGTACCTCGAGCGGATCCTGACGCGGCTGACGCTCGCCGGCGCGATCTACGTCGTCGCGATCTGCCTGCTGCCCGAGTTCCTGATCCTGAAGTGGAACGTGCCGTTCTACTTCGGCGGCACGAGCCTGCTGATCATCGTCGTGGTGACGATGGACTTCATGTCGCAGGTCCAGGCGTACATCATGACCCACCAGTACGAGAGCCTGCTGAAGAAGGCGAACTTCAAGGGAGCGGGGTTCCCCACGAGGTGAAGGGACGCGAAGCGGCTAGAACCCGCGTATGCCGAAAGAAGACGTGATCCAGATGCAGGGAGAGGTTCTCGACAACCTGCCGAACGCCACCTTCAAGGTGAAGCTCGAGAACGGACACGTCGTACTGGGGCACATATCGGAGAAGATGCGGCTGCACTACATCCGCATCCTTCCCGGGGACAAGGTGACGGTGGAGCTGACGCCGTACGATCTTTCGCGAGCGCGGATCGTTTTCCGTGCGCGACAGGGCAAGGAGTAGCGCGATGAAAGTAGTCGCATCGGTGAAGAAGATGTGCCGCAACTGCAAGATCATCCGGCGCAACGGCGTCGTGCGGG
>Ga0335082_10002299_pt1 | contig 20547 bp, 17 predicted proteins | sample Lox_Sample_41_FD_206718 | JGI IMG/M metagenome (GOLD analysis project Ga0335082, IMG submission 206718) | Soil microbial communities from Loxahatchee National Wildlife Refuge, Florida, United States - Lox_Sample_4.1 | ecosystem: Environmental > Terrestrial > Soil > Wetlands | place: USA...
CGGATCGACCCTGGCGCGCTTCGAGATGCTGTCCTCGACGTCGGGGGTGCGCAGCCAGCTGCAGCTCGTGGAGGCGAAGGAGACCTTCTATCAGAGTTACTCCCTTTGGACGTCGGGAGAGGGCGCGTCGCCGACCCTGCACTTCTTCATGGACGGACTCCAGCAGTTCGAATGGAACGAGGCGGACGACGCCAACGCCGTGCCTGCCAACCCCGAGTACTTCCACTACGCCCAGCGGGCCTTCTCCTGGATTCCGGATCCACGCCACGGACACGGTCTCTTCATCGGATTGGGCGGAGGCCTGGTGCCCTACCTCGTTCAGAAGCAATATCCCGAGGCGCGGCTGCAGGTGGTTGAGCTCGATCCGGATATCGCCAGCGTGGTCTCACGACGGCTGCCACTTGCACGGCTGGATCGCGCCGCCAACCGTCCCGAAATCGTCGTCGATGACGGTAGGAACTTCTTGCGCTCGTCTCGGGAGACGTACGACTACATCTTTCTGGACGCCTATGTCGGAACATACATCCCGCATCACCTGAGCACGGTGGAGTTCTTCCGACTCATCCGGAATCACCTCAATCCCGGCGGCGTCGTGGTCATCAATGTGCTGTCGTTGCTCGACAGCAATGGCTTCTTGGACCGTATGGAGGCGACCGTGCATGCCGCGCTCCCTCTCACGGTGCCGGTCGACGTCCCCCTCAGTGTGAATCGGGTCATCTTTGCATTCTCGGAAGCGAGTCGAGAGTTGCCGATCGATCCAGCCTCCGAGATGGACAAGGTCACCCAGACCGCCCTGGCCATCCATTCGACGGCGCGGGAGCGCGACCGAGCCGCGCAGCTTGCCGTCTTCGTCGATGATCGCGACGACATCGACGCGACGCTGTTCGAGGCTCAGAAGAAGCTCTTCGAGTTCAAGCGCCGGCTCTGAGGACGGCTTCCTGCCTTGGGCCGCTACTCGCTCTCGGGCTGCCACTCGAAGGCAAGCTGGTGCTTCTTCTTGCTGTTGCACTCCTTGCACGCCGGGACGAGGTTGCCCTTGGTGGAACGTCCGCCGCGTATCAAGGGGACGAGGTGGTCCATGGTCAGCTCGTGCGGCGGAAAGTGTTTGCCGCAGTAGTGGCAGATGCCGGCGGCGCGCTTGCGCTTCCACCACTGGGACTGACGCAGCTCGCGCGCCTTGGCGCGCTCGCGTTGGATCTCCTCGTCGGAGAGCTGAGCGATCCACTCGGTCATGCGTGCCGGAATGATCGATGCGTTGGGGCGGCGAGTCAACCGTGAGGGGGGAAGCGGCTAGTGTGCGGTTGCCCTGGGGTACACCGGCTTTGCCCACAAATCCCGCCAGTATCCCATTCCGTCATTCCGGCGAACGCCGGAATCCAGGCCACAGGGCAGCGCCGCCCCACCTGGATACCGGCGTTCGCCGGTATGACGGGCTTCAAGCGGTGATCTCTCCCACCGCATCGGCTTCTTGGGCAAAGCCGGGTACACGGAAGGTGTTGCCGTAGCCCGGGATTGCCTTCCTTTGGCTACCCCGGGCCATGGTTGGGGCGAGTCGTCGGATCGCGATGCACAACGCCTTCGGCGTAGAGCTCGAGCTGCCTCCCACGCGCGTGGTTGCGCCGCGTCGGCGAGCGGTGGTAGCTAGCGCGCTCATGAGGCGGCGGCTCGCGGTCGTGAGTGCACTGGCGCTGCTGTCGGCGGCGTGCCCGGCCGTCGCGAGCGTCTCGGTCGACGCCGTCGTCACTTGCCTGTTCAATACCAGCGACCGCAGTTGCGAGACGCAGGATTGGAACGACGATAGCGAGGTCGGCGCGGCGGATATCCCTGGACGGATCGGGTTCGCGCCACCGCAGGGGACTGACGTGCGCGTGGTCGATGCCGGACCCGTCGTGGTGATGCGCTCGGCGAACGCGAAGGTCCGCGTCGACAAGGCGAGCCTCACCCTGGCGCTCGACAATGTCGGCGGAGACCGGCTGACCACGGTGCATGCTCCGAGTCTGACACTGGGGACGGCGCCGCAGCCATTGCAGCGCGTACGCGCCGCGCAGGTGCTGCCCAATGGCGTCGAGCTGACGTGTGACGCCGGCGCGGATACGGTGGCGTGGCAGATCGAGTTTCTCACGCCGCGCAGCATCGCGACGCGTCTCCGCCCGGCCACGGCCGGCCCGGTCACCCGCATCGTCACCGGCGTCGATGCCGCCCCCGGCGAGCGCTTCTACGGCTTGACCGAGCGCACCGTCGACAGCCGTACCCAAAGCGAGATTGCCCCGCAGGCAGTCGGCAGCCTCGACCGTCGCGGCGAGATCGTCACCATGGCGGTGACGCCGACGGTCGCCCTCTATACGCCGCTGCTGCACAGCTCGCGTGGCTACGGGGTGTACGTCGAGGGCACGATGAGCGGGCGCTACGATCTCGCCAAGACCGACCCGAACACGGTGAGCATGGATTTCGAGTTCAACCAGCGCACCGGCGAGCACGGCGTCATCTACTTCGTCGGTGACTATGCCTCGGTGCTCGACGAGTACACCGCGCGCAGCGGGCGACCGTTCGTGCCGCCGCGCTGGGGCTTCCGCCATTTGCGCTGGCGCGACGAGCACCGCGTCGGCGCGCCCGCGCCGCTCGACGGCGTCGACATGAACGCCGACTTCGTGAACGACATCACGATGTACGAGGCCCTCGGTATCCCGCCCGGCAACTACGAATTCGATCGGCCGTGGACCAGCGGCACGACCGACCGTGGCGAGCAGGGGTTTGCGAGCTTTAGCTTCGACCCGGTGCGCTTTCCGAACAGCGACAAGATGCTCGCCGCGCTGCGGCAGCGTGGCTATCACGTCCTCGTCTGGGGCGGCCCGTGGGCGCTGGGTGACAACGCCGTCGACGCCGAGCAGTTCGGGTACTACGCGCCGCGCACGCAGATCCTCATCGACTACACCAACCCGTCGGCGGTGGCGTGGTGGAGCGAACGAGTGCAAACGCTGATCGACCTGGGCATCTCCGGGATGAAGCTGGACCGCAGCGAGTTTGCCGTCAGTGAGATCGGCGACACGGCTCCCGACCAGGCGACGGACATCTTCTTCGACGGACGCAACGGGCGCGAGCTGTTCAATGGATACACCATCGAGTTCGCCAAGACGCACTACAATGCCTTCGCCGACCGGTTGGGCAACGACTTCTTCCACTACTTCCGTACCGGCTACGCCGGCAGCCAGCAGTACGGCATCTTCTGGGGTGGGGACACGCCGGGGCGGACGTCCTTCGGCATCGGGACACCGACCGATCTGGGGCTGCGCAGCGCACTCGTATCGCTGGCACGAGTGGCGTTCATGGCCTTTCCGATCTGGGGCACGGACACCGGTGGCTACTACCAGTTCGGCGACCGCGACGTCTTTGCTCGCTGGGTGGAGTTTAGCGCCTTCTGTCCGTTGATGGAGATCGGCGGCGGCAACCAGGGCGGTGGCCAGCATGCGCCGTGGGACATGCCGACCGAGCCGCACTACGACACCGAGATGATCGACATCTACCGGCGCTACGTGACGCTGCACCACGAGCTGATTCCGCTCCTGTACAGCTTGGCGTTGGAGGCGCGTGCAACCGGCCGGCCGCTCGCCCGCCCCTTGGTGTTTGCCTTTCCGGAGGATCCGGCGGTGGGTGACTTGTGGGACGAATTCCTCCTCGGCGACGATCTCCTGGTTGCGCCGCTCTGGCACCGCGGGGACCGCAGCCGCCAGGTGTATCTGCCGGCGGGGACGTGGATCGACTACTGGCAGCCGGGCATCCGCGTCAGCGGACCGACTACGGTGACGGCCGACGCGTCGCTGGATCGGATTCCGTTGTACGTGCGTGCCGGCGGCATCCTGCCCTTGGAGGTGAACAGCGCGGTGACCGGCAACGGGAGTCCGGCCTCCGCTGGTCGACTCACTATCGATGGCTACCCGTCGGGAATCTCGACCTTGGTGTTACGGGACGATGACGGGGACACATCCTTCCGGCTCGCTGATGGTGCGTGCCGGGCGGCCGACTGTGTTCGGCTCGACATCGGTGCGAGCCGGCGTGGATACATCGTCCGCTTGCTGACTGCCGCGCCGCGCGAGGTAACGGTCGGCGCCCAAGTCCTCCCGTCCGTCGATTTGTTCTCGGCGTTCGAGGCAGCCGACTCCGCGTGGTTCTACGACCCGGCCAGCGCGCGCTTGTGGGCGAAATTTGCGACCGACGGCCAGCCCGTCACCCTGCAGGCGGTGCACTGAGATGCCAGCAACTCGAACCACCCGCGCCGATGGCTGCCGGTCCCGTAGAAACTCCTGGTGACCCCTCGCGCTCTATAACCTTCTGTGATACGCGTCTCTGGCCCTTTGCGGATCTTCGATTTGTACTCATTGTGAGCACATCATGCCGTCCACCAGCGACGATCTTCTCGAGCTGCCGAACCGAGCCGTGGACCGTTGCCAGCCGCTGGCGGGATGCATTTCCGCGGCACCGCGTTTGCGAAGAGTGACCTCGACGCGAGTAGACCCTAGGGGGCGGGTGGGACGCCCCACCGATGGCCGCCAGCGAGCGGTGCCGGCAGGAGGCTGAGACATGGCGCGGTTACTAGTCTGTGACCAGACGGATTCGATCACGGTCGACATTGAGGCGTGGGGGCCGGTGCTGGCGGAGGCATTGGAGAGCGAGCAAGCCGAGTCGGTGGTGCGGTGTGCGGTGATGATGGCGCTCTCGGCGCTTGCCGAAGGGGGAACATGGCCGCGAGCGGCGTTGCAGACGCTGGCTGCGTTTATGGACAGCATGAAGCAGGAGATGCGTGCCGCCCAGCTGACGTGAAGGACCGTTTGGTCGACGCAAGCGTCGAGGAAGGGCGATTGGTGGTCAGGGGGAGTCGTGACGCACGTGTTCGAGCGCGGTAACGAGGCTGGCGAGCAACGGTTCTGGAACCGCGCCGCTTAGGCCGTCACGCATGCTGCGTTCGAGCTGCGGGCGCAGCGCCGTGTCGCCGAGCCAGGGGAGGCAACGAGCCAACTCGGCGATGGTTTGATCCGTCAGTATGCCGACGACGCCGCGCAGATCGTCGAGCGACGCATTGAGCGGAGCGCCGGCGGTCGACTGGTGCTCGACGGCCTTGGCGATCTCGATCTGCACACGAAACACCTCGGCGGCGTCATTCGGCTGCACCCCGGCGGCGGCGGCGCTGCTGCGCACGCGTTCGAGCACCCGCGCCTCTTGTGCCGGGTCTTCGATCGGTAGGTTGTCGCGCCGTTTCACGGCAGCGATGAATGGCATGAGCTGGAGGCGGAGGTACATCGACGTCGCCAATGCCTCGAAGCCCGCCTGCGGCGGGGTGCGCTCCTGCTGTGGTCCCAGGAATTTCTTGCGTTGCTCGTTGAGCCACCCATCGGCCTCGCGCTCGGCCAGCCAGTCGTTCACGCGCCGGCAGAGATCGTCGGCGCCGCGAGGAACGACGTAGGCCTTCACATCGCGCGTGAACGGACCAAGCACGACGAACTTTCCCTGCCAGGTGCGGGCTTCGACATCGTCACTGATGACCGCGTCCGCGCCACCCTTGCGCAGCAGGTCCGGCAACGAGCGATTGTCGGCGACCGGGACGATCTCCGCCTGCGGAAAACGCCCGCGCGCAACCTGTTCGAGATGGCCGCCGGCGTTGACGGCAAGCCGCACGCCGGCGTGGTCGAGCGCCGCCAGGTCGGCGAAGCGCTTGCGGTGACGCGCGCGGATGACCGCCACCGCACCGGTCACGGCGTACGGACGGCTGAAGCGCACCTGCACGGCACGGTCCGGACGCACGGTGACGCCGCTCATCACGATGTCGACGCCTCCCGCTTCGAGCTGTGCCATCAGATCCGCCCAATGGAACGGCACGAACTGCGCCGACCGCCCCAGGTCTGTCGCGAGCCGCTGCGCCACGGCGACATCGAACCCGGTCCAGGTCCCTGCCGCGTCACGGACGCTGAACGGGGCATAGTCACCACTGCTGCCGACGCGCAACGTCGCGCCGGCGGCGAATGCGAGGCGGTTGGTCGCGGAACCCAACGTCATACCCAACACGGCGGCGGCGACGACGACTCTGCAGCGAGCACGATTCACGAGCACAACCCCGCCCAGGGTTGACACGCCTCTGGGTCGGAGGCAAGAGGCTTACAGACGACACTGACGACCAACGCGCCTACAGCGATCCGCCAACGATACCGCCATGGCCTTCCTCACACAGAAAGAGTTTCAGCACGCGATTGCCTTGCTCGCGGGTGAAATGGGGCTGCAGCGGCTGCGTGACCGCTTCGTGCAGCTCAATGCCTTGGTGACGCGCCGCAAGGTTGCCTCGCCAGAAAGCCTCGCTGACCAGCTGTATATGTTGTCCGCCGGCCTGCGCCGCCAGGTGCCGGCGACCTTTGCGTTTCACCACCTCTGGACGGAGAGCATCAACGCGAAGCTCGGTGAAGACGGAGAGAAGAATCTCGAGAAGATGGCCGAGGCGGTGAATGCCTGCCTCGGCGAGAAGGACGAGATCATCCCCGACAAGGCGGCGGAATTGGAGACTGCGCTCGTCGAGTATGAGCGCGCCCTCAGTGCTGCCGTCGGCGGCGAGGTGGCGCGTATGGACATGCTGATGAAGGCAGTCCCCGCGATCGCCGAACGGCTGCGGGCGGCGCCCGCGGTTGACGCGCCGCCACCGAGCGAGCCGGCGCCCGCATCTTGAAGCGCCTCTCCACCCTGCTGAGCGACCTCCCTGCCGAGCTGATGGCCGGCACGCTCGAGGTGCCGGTGCGCTCGGTCGTCAGTGATTCGCGGGCCGTCGAGCCGGGTGACGTGTTCGTGTGCCTCTCCGGCTACCGCACCGAAGGCGGCGAGGTGCGCGCCGACCGTCATGACTTCATCCCGATGGCCGTCGAGCGCGGCGCCGTCGCGGTGGTGGCGGAACGCGCCATTGCACCGCCGCACGGCGTCACCGTGGTACGCGTGCCGGATTGCTGGGCGGCGATCGCCGCGATGGCGTGCGAGCATTACGATCATCCGTCGCGGGCGCTGACGGTCATCGGTGTCACCGGGACGAGTGGAAAGACCTCGACGACGTACTTCATCGAATCGGTGCTCAACGCCGCGGGGATTCGCACCGCGCGCTTCGGCACCATTGAGTACCGCTTCGGCGACATCGTCGTCCCCGCGCAACAAACGACCCCCGAGGCGCCGGAGCTGCAACGGCTGCTGCGCCGCGCCGTGGACGATGGGTTCCAGGCGGTGGTGATGGAGGTGTCCTCGCACGCGCTCGAGCTGCGCCGCGTCGGCGGCGTCGCCTTCGACGTCGCGGTGTTCACCAACATCAGCCAGGATCATCTCAACTTCCATCCCGACATGCATCACTACCTGCGCGCCAAGGGGCGACTGTTCGAAGAGCTGGGCAGCGGCGGCAAGGCGGCCACCGCCGTCGTCAACGTCGATGATCCGTACAGCGATCGCATCATCGCCGTGAACCGCGGCGCGCTGCTGACGTTCGGCACCGAACAGGGCGCCGACATCTCCGCCCGGCGGATCGACAGCGGTCGTACGGGGACGTCGTTCGTGGCGCGCACGCCGACCGGCGAGTTGACCGTCACGCTGACGCATCTCGGCGATTTTCACGTGCACAACGCGCTCGCTGCCATAGGGACGGCGGTGGCGCTGCGGTTGGATCACTCGCTCATCCAACGCGGCCTGGCCCAGACGCCGCCGGTGCCGGGGCGCTTCGAGCTGGTCGAGTGCGGCCTGGGTTTCACGGTTGCCGTCGACTACGCCCACAAGCCGGACGCCCTGGAGCGCGTGTTGCGGAGCGCGCGCCAGCTGCGTCCGCACCGTCTCATCACCGTGTTCGGCTGCGGGGGTGACCGTGACCGTGGCAAGCGCCCACTCATGGGCCGATTGGCGACGCAGCTCAGTGACCGGGTGATCGTCACCTCGGACAACCCTCGTTCGGAGCCGCCGCAGCAGATCATCGACGAGATCGTCGCCGGCGCCCGTGCGGTCGACGGGTTCAGTGCGCGTCTCACCTGCGAGCCCGATCGCGCCCGTGCCATCGAGGCGGCGATGCGCCTCGCCCAAGCGGGCGACCTGGTGCTGATTGCCGGCAAGGGGCACGAGACCTACCAGCTGTTTGCCGATCGTCGCATCCACTTCGACGATCGCGAGCAGGTGCGTGCGGCGCTGCGGCGCCTGCGCGCGGGCGAATCGTAGCGCTGTCTTTGAAATGGCGGCCCGGTGGGATTAAATGGGCGTACGCCTCTGCGGGCTACGAAGATGGACACTGGTTGGCTCATGTGGTCGTCGCTGTTCTCGTTGATCGGCTTTGCCAGTTTCGTTTACGGGCGCCGGCAACGTCGCGGCGCACCCACCCTCGTCGGTGTCGCACTGATGGTGTATCCGTACTTCGTGTCGCGGCTGGCGCCACTGATTGGCATCGGGATCGTCTTGATTGTTGCGTTGGTGGTAGGGGGGCGCTTCGAAGAAAGCCTCTGAGGTGCGCCGTGCCTGTCGCTTCTGCCGCCGATGTTGCCGCCCAGGCCTCGCGTACCGTGCGCGAGCTGCGCTGGGCGGACGAGCGCGACGTGGCAGCGATGTTGGCCCGCGCGTTCGTCGACGATCCGCTGGTGATGGCCATCTGCGAAGGCACGGCGGCGCAGCGGCTGGAACGCATGCGGTGGAGCTTCCGCGTCGCCTTGCGCAGCCACTGCCTGGCGGCGCAACCGGGCTGGACGGTTACCGATGCAACCGCCGGCGCGCTCGGCGCCGTATTGGTGACTGACCCGCGGGCGCGCACGCGGGCGGCCGCGAGCGACTTTTGGTTTGCGGCACGCGGGGCGCTCCACGTTGGTTTGCGCGCAACTCTACGCGGTGTGCGGGCGGCGCAGCTGATCGGGGCGCAGGCACCGGCGCCGCCGTTCACCTACCTGCGAACGCTTGGCGTCGACCCTGCGGCGCAGGGGCATGGGGTCGGCTCGCAGCTCGTCGATCACGTGGTGCGGACGGCAGCCGCCGACTGGCCCATCTATCTCGAGACGGCGAAGCGGCGAAATCTGCCGTTCTATGCGCGCCACGGCTTCAGCTGCATCGGCGAATTTCGCTGCCTGGGTGTCCCCGTGTGGCGTCTGCTCCGCACCGCCGCGGGATGAGCCTCACCCCTGCGGAGGGAGTCGCAAACAGAACCAGAGCGCAGAACACCGATGACGGCCTTGATTCAGCCGTCCGTTGGTCTTTGGCTGCTGTACGTGTCCCTTCCAGGCCGGTCTGCAGTCGCGGTGCTGCGCAGGGACCGACGAGGCGCAGTCCCGCCCCTTCCGACCGCTCCAGCGCCGCGACGTTTCCCGGCTACAAACAGATCGACTACAATCTGGCACCCGGCTTGCCTCTGTCTCCATTCAGAACGAAGACGAGGAGGCATACATGGGCTTGATTGATCCGATGGCTATTGGCAGCGCGCTCTCGACTGGGATTGCGGTTTGGGCTACGCCGACAGCGGTGTGGCTCTCGCTGCTGGCACCATTGATGGTGTCGGCTGCGGCGCTGGCGCTGGCCGTGCCGCGCCGGCGCTTGGTCGGCTCGCTACGGTTGGCGCATCCGGTGGCGGTACATTGAAATGAAGGAGACGGGTAACCGCCGACACGCATGGCGTTCTTTGGCTTCCTAATCGCGCTGTTTCTGTTCTTCCATTTCAAACGGCGCTTGCAGCATTACCGGAACGCCTACCGGCTGGAGGAAGACGTGCACGCCGACACCACCGGGGCCGCGAGCTGTCAAGTCGAATGGCAGAGACAGTGGGCGGAAAAGTTCCAGCGCCAAGCCGAGCGCCGCATGCGTCACATGGAACGGCACGCGCAACGGCACCTGCGGCGCCTCGATCGGGAGGCGCGTCGCTGGGGGTTCTCCATAGTGCCGCCGCAGCAGCCGGCGGACGGGCAGGCCGACGCCAAGGACGCTCCACCGTCGGGCGACGCCGAGGTGCTGCGTCGCGCCCGGCGTCGCGCCGCCGCCGAGGTGGGCTTCTACGGGCACCTCATGAGCTATCTCGGGGTGATCGCGTTTCTGGCGCTCATCAACCTGTTGACCACGAGTTACCCGTGGTTCGTCTGGCCCGCACTCGGCTGGGGCATCGGCCTGTTCTCGCACTACATGGCGGTGTTCGGCTCGCGGATGCTGCGTGAGCGCTACTTCGAGCCCGCTGTCGAACGCGAGGTGCGCCGCGAGAAGGTCGTCATGCATACCGAGAAGCAAGCCAGCATCGACGAGCTGTCCTCGACGATCGCGCACGAGATTCGCAACCCGATCGCCGCGGCCAAGAGCTTGGTGCAGCAGATGGGTGAAGATCCCGTGTCGGTCGAGAACGTCGAGTACGCCAAGGTGGCGCTGGAGGAGCTCGACCGCGTCGAGCGCCGCATCTCGCACCTGCTCAAGTACGCCAAGGAGGAAGACTACACGTTCGCGCACGTGAACATCGCGGCGGTCGTCGATTCGGCGCTGACACAGATGCGTGCCAAGCTGGATGCCGCCAAGGTGAGCGTCGGCCGCAACTACATCGGCGGCCCCACGGTGCTTGCGGACGGCGAGAAGCTGCGCCAGGTCTTTGCCAACGTGTTGGACAACGCCATCGACGCGCTCGCCGACGTCGCCGAGGGACGGCGGATCGACCTGTTCGTCGAGAACGGCACCCGCGGCGCACACGGCCCGGCGGCGACCGTGCGCATCCGCGACAACGGCTGCGGCATCGCGGCGGAGCAGATCGGCCGCATCTTCAACCCCTTCTTCACCACCAAGGAGAAGGGCACCGGCCTCGGCATGGCCATCTCCAAGAAGATCGTCGAAGCGCATGAAGGCACGATCGACGTGGTCAGCGAGCCCGGCCGCGGCACGGAGTTTCTCGTGACCCTGCCGCTGCCGCAGTAGAAGGATCGAGTGGGACATCATGAAGGGGCGAGTGCTGGTTGTCGACGACGAGAAGGCCATGGTCCTGGCCTTGAAGGGTCTGCTGTCGAAAGAGGGCTACCAGGTTGAAACCGCCGGCAACGGCGAGGAAGCGCTGCGACGCCTGGAGACCGGTGACTTCCATGTCGTGATCACCGACCTCAGCATGGATCGCGTCGGCGGCATGCAGGTGCTCGAGCGTGGCCGCGCCATCGACCCCGACCTGGCGGTGATCATGATCACGGCGTACGGCTCCGAGAAGATCGCCGTGCAAGCGATGAAGCTGGGCGCCGTGGACTACATTCCCAAGCCGTTCGACAATGACGAGCTGCGGGTGGTCGTGCGCCGAGTCATGGACACGGCGTTGCTACGCCGCGACCACCGCCGTTTGCTGCAGCAGGTGCAGGGCGAGTTCGGCTTCGGACAGATCATCGGCCGCAGCCCGGCCATGCAGCGGCTCTTCGATACCATCGAGCGCATCGCGGATACGGACGTGACCGTGCTGATTCGCGGCGCCAGCGGCACCGGCAAGGAGCTGGTGGCTAACGCCCTCCACTACCGCAGCCCACGGCGCAGCAAGCCGATGATCAAGATGAACTGCGCCGCGCTGAGCCGCGAGCTGGTCGAGAGCGAACTCTTCGGACACGAGCGCGGCGCCTTCACCGGGGCCATCGCCCGGCGCGAGGGCAAGTTCGAAGCCGCCGACGGCGGCACACTGTTCCTCGACGAGGTCGGCGACATGCCGCTGGAGACCCAGGCGAAGCTGCTGCGCGCCATCCAGGAAAAGGAATTCGAGCGGGTCGGCGGCAATGAACCGATCCGCGTCGATGTCCGCTTGCTGGCCGCGACCAACCAGGATCTCGAGGCGGCGGTGCGCAGCGGACGGTTCCGCGAAGACCTCTATTACCGCCTGCGCGTCATCGAGCTGGTGATCCCGCCGCTGCAGGAGCGTCGCGAGGACATCCCCCTGCTCATCGACCATTTCCTTCGCAGCGCCAGCGAGCGCTTCCGCCGCGAGGTGAAGCCGCTGACCGACGATGCGTTGCGGGCGTGCGTCGCCCACGAGTGGAAGGGCAACGTCCGCGAGCTGCGCTCGGCCGTCGAACAAGCGCTGCTGCTGGCGCCGGGGCCGGAGATCGCCGTCACCGATCTCTTCAGTCACGCAACAACACCGTGGGCGGCGCCGAGCGACGCCGCGGATGCACCGATGCCCGCCGCTGCGGACATCCCGGTGTCCTTCCGCGACGCCAAGGACCGCGCCGTTGCCGCATTCGAGCGCACGTTCCTGCAGGAGGCGCTGCGACGCCACAACGGCAACATCACCAAGGCGGCGGAGGAGGTGGGCATGTACCGCCAGAATCTGCAGCAGAAGATCCGCGAGCTCGGCATCAACGTGGCCGAGGCCGCGGCGACCGAGAGCGATAAGTAGGTGACGGCGCGGCGCCGCTGGCGTCCGATTGCGATTGGTCCAAGGAGGGCCGACATGCAATTCTTCTCCCGTGTGCACAATCTCATTTGGGGCACCCTGGCCGGCTGGCTGGGGCGGCGCGAGCGCCGCAACCCCGAAGCGGTGTACGAAGCCGCGATCGGCGAGCGTTTGGCGCAGTACGGCAAGCTGCGCGAGGCGGCGGCGGGCGTGCTGTACATGCGCGCCAAGCTCGCGCGCGAATTGCACAGCCGGTCCGCTGAGCTGGCGCGTGTCGGCAAGCAACTCGACATTGCCGTAGACGGCGACGACGACCAAGCGGCGCTCGTGCTCATCGGGCGGCGCGAGGCGCTCGATGCCGAGGTGGCGCGCCTGACCGCGGAGCTCACCGATCTCACGGCGGAAGCTGACGCGGCCAAGAAGAATCTCGTCGCCTTCCAGGACGACATTGTCCGCCTGCGCGAGGAGAAAGTGCGGATGGTCGCGCGCCTGGCCAACGCACGGGCCAGGCTGCGGCTCCAGGAAACGCTCAACGGTCTGTCGCCCGATGCCGACATCCGCGCCCTCGAAGCGGTACGCGAACACATCAACCGGCTGGTGACCGAGACCCAGCTGAGCCGCGAGGTCGGCGACGCCGAACTCGAGAAGCGCCTCGGCAACATCCGCGAAGCGGAGGCGAGCGCGGCGGCGCGGGCGCAGCTGGAGGAGCTGAAGCGGGCCCGCAAACGGACGTTGCTGCCGGTTGTCCTGCCGCATGCGGTAACCGCCTCGTAAGACCTCTCGCCAACATCCCTCCCCAGGTCCGTCGCAAGGCGCACGCGACGTGCACGCGTCGGACCTCGGTGACTCTTGATTTTTGGCTCGCCGGCTGTCACCCCTCAGTCCAATCGACCACGGAGGGGGCAGGCCATGAGCCCGCGCGTCAACGTGCTGCTTGCAGTGTTCTTCCTCATCATCTTCGCCAGTTCGTCCTTCCGGCTCGCGTCGTTGGATCGGGCTTTCTATCGTGAAGAGGTGCGCATCGGCGCGATGCCCGCGTGGTTGTGGCTGCCGGTGCCGCCACCCGTCGGTCGCTTCGGCCCGCCCGACCCGCCGTCGCCGCGGCCGCCGGTGGTGATCGTCCAGCACGGCTTCTCCGCCAGCCGGCAGGCGATGAGTTGGCTGGCGCGTGGCCTGGTGCGCAACGGGTTCGCCGTGCTGGCGGCAGACTTTCGCGGTCACGGGCACAACCCCACGCCGTTCAACACCGGCGAGCTGAGCGACGACATCACCCACCTGATCGAGTATGCGGCGACGCGACCCGAGGTTGACGCGACGCGCGTGGCACTGGTGGGGCATTCGATGGGTGCGGCGGCGGTCTATGCCTACGGCCTGCGGCATGAAGGCATCAGCGCCGTCGTGCCGCTCTCCGGCAGCAGCCCAGGCGGTGATCTGGCGCACCCGTCGAACGTGCTGCTCATCTATGCCAGCGGTGATCCGGAACGCACCCGGGCAGCGAGCCGCGCGGCGATGGGACGGCTCACCGGCGTCCCGCCGGAGCTGGCGCCGACCACGGTGGGGGATCCGAGCCTCGGTAACGGCCGCCGGCTCGTCGAAGTGACGGGTCATGACCATGTGACGATCCTGTTTTCCGAGACGCCGGTCCGCGAGACGGTGGACTGGTTGCGTGCAACATGGCGCTTGCCCGCCGCAGCTTTTCAAGCTGACCCACCCGGCGTGCTGCGCGAAGGGTTGATCGGGATGCTCTGCGGGCTGTTGCTGTTCTTCCCGCTGAGCGGCTTCATCGCCGGCGCGGTGCTGCGCACTCGCGCGCTTCCGGGGACGCCGCAACCTCGCGGGGTGAGCATGGCGTTCGCGGCTGTGCTGGCCGCGGGTGTGGTGTTGTTTGCCGGGACGCCGCTCGGCTTTCTCCCGTACGTGGCGGGCGACGAGTTGCTCTCCTTCTTCCTCGTCGCGGGCAGCATCTATGCCGTATGGCTTTGGCGCACCCGCATTCCGCAGGTCGTGTCGTGGTCGGAGCACTGCCGGGCGGCGGCTGTGGGCGTCGTGGCGTTCGGGCTGGTCTATGCGACGGTGGGCGCGGGTGCGTCGCGGCTGTTTTTCAACTTGATGCTGAGCGGCCAGCGTTTCGCCTGGTTTCTGGTGGCGGCGCTGGCGCTGCTACCGCTCGGGATTGGGCTCGAAACGGCGCTAAGGCCGCCCGGTGGTGTCGCCAGCGTGCTCCGGTCGCTCGCCGCCAAGCTCTGTCTCATCGTCGGGTTGATCGTGGCCATCAGCTTCTTCGGAACATTGCCGCCGGTGGTGGGCTTGATGATCCCCTCGTTCCTGATAGTCTTGCCGGTCATCGAAGCGGTGGCGGCGCGGCTCTATGTGGTCTCGGGCAGTCCGCTGGCCAGTGGGGTGTTGACGGCGTTGCTGCTGGCGTGGATTCCGGCTGCCATCTTTCCGATCGGGTATTGAGGCGATCGGCGGTGGCGACGCGATTCGGCCTGAGCCTGCCCGTCGTCCAGCAAATCCCGGGACGCAGCGGCGCGTGGGAAGCGGCGGCCGGTGCCGACGCGATCCTGGCGACGGTAGTCGCCGCCGAGCGGCTCGGCTTCAGCCACGTGTCGGCGTGCGATCACGTTGCCATTCCGCAGACCGCCGCCGCCGGTACCGTGTGGTATGACGCGGCCGTGACCCTGGCGTTTGTGGCGAGCGCGACGCGACACATTCGGCTGCTCTCGCACGTGGTGGTGTTGCCGTATCGCCATCCTTTGCTGATCGCGAAGATGTTCGCGACGCTCGATCGGTTGTCGAACGGTCGGGTCATCCTCGGCGCCGGGGTCGGCCATCTCCAGTCGGAGTTCCGTGCGCTGGCGGTGCGGTTCGAGGATCGCGGCGCCATCGGCGACGAGTATCTGCAGGCGATCCAGGCCGCATGGGAGAGCGCGGCGGCGTCCTTCAGCGGCCGCTTCGTCGCGTTCCACAACGTCAGCGTGGCGCCACGTCCGCACCAGCAACCGCGGCCGCCGATCTGGGTCGGGGGCAACTCGGCGCGGCGCGCCGGGCGCTTCGGGGACGGGTGGATTCCGTGGAGCATCGGACCGGGCGAGTTCGCTACGTTGGCCGCGAACGCGCGGCAGGCGCGCGCGGCGCGAGGACGCCGGGAGGTGCCGTTCGAATGCGTGGCGCCGCTGGCGGTGGGTCTCGACGACACCGCCGCCGAGATCAGCGCCCGCGTCGCCACATGGCTCGAGGCGGGTGCTACTTGGTTTCATGTTGGCTCCGCACATCGCAGCTTGGAACATCTCCTGGAACGTATGGCGGCATTTGCGGACGCCTGTCGACTGGAATCTCCAGCGTGAGCTTGCCCGCGGGAAACGTTTGGGTTAGAGGAAGGGGCGTCGCGGCGGCGTGGGGCTGTAGCTCAGTTGGGAGAGCGCCTGAATGGCATTCAGGAGGTCGACGGTTCGACTCCGTTCAGCTCCACTTTTCTCTTCGAGGGCCAGATTGTGACGAATGCACTGCAGATGGCACTGGTGCTCGTGGCCTTGTGTACGAGCCTCTTTCTCACGGGATGCGCCGCGCGGCAGCCCGAGACGATTGATGCCCCGGTCGGGATCGAGCGTCCGGCACGCCCGTTGAGTGAAGAGGAGGGTCTCGCCGACCGAATCGGGGAAATCGGGGTGGTGTTGCTGGTCATCGTCGTCTCCATCGGTGGGATTCTGCTGCCCATACTCTTGTTGTAAGGCCGCGGGCCCGCCGATGCAGAACAAGGTCATCTTGCTTGTCGAGGACAACCAAGACGACGAAGCGTTGATCCTGCGGGCCGTCGACAAGAACGGCATTCGCCACGAGGTGGTGGTAGCGCGCGCCGACAGCTATCGCTTGGGTGCCAACGGCTACGTTCGCAAGTCCGTGGATTTCGCTGACTTCAGCGAAGCGGTGCCGGATCTGACGCGCTACTGGCTGTCGGTGAACACCGCCCCCCCAAGCACCGTCTGACCGTGGAGCGGCCTCCCGCCGTGCCCGCAAGTTTCCTCGCAAATGCGCGCTGATATGCGGACTCCCCAGCGCGTATTTCTTCCCGTTTCGGCGGCGTTTTCGTTTGACAAATAGCGGTGCTCCGTTAGAGATTAGGTTCTCGGTGAATAAGAGTCGGCGGTGGGGTGATTCGTCACGTCCGGGCCGTTCTCGAGTCGAAACAAGGGAGATCTACATGAGACGAGGGTTCTACGCGACGCTGTCCGTATTGGCCTGCGTGCTGGTTTGTGCCGCCGCCGCACCTGCACAAATCACCTTCATACCGGGCCCACAGCTCTCGGTGTCGAATGGGCCGGCGTACATCGCCGCAGGCGACTTCAACGGCGACGGCACTCAGGATGCCGCAGTCGCTCAGACCATTTCGGACAAGGTCGCGATCCTCCTGGGTTTCGACGATGGGACGTTCCAGCTCGGGGTGTCGGTGGCCGTCGGATCGAACCTCCGCGGTGTCACCACCGCCGATTTCAACGGCGACCGCAATCTCGATATTGCCGTCGTCGATTACACGCTCAATCGCGCCTTCATCCTGTATGGGACCGGCAAGGGCACGTTCGGCACTCCGCAACCGTTCCGGGTCGACATCCGCGGGCCCGTCTCGGTTGCGGCCGGCAACTTTGACAACGGCAATGGCCCCGATCTGGTGACGGCCAACGGCCCGGCCGACACCATCACCACGCTGTTCAACCAAGGTGGCAATCGTGGATTGGTGGCCCAGCCCGATATCGGCTTGGGAAGAAGCTCGAACCCCAAGGCAGTGGCAACGGCCGATTTCAACAGCGACGGCCTCGACGACATCGTCGTGGTGCTCAGCGGCCCGCGCGGCACGGATGAGTTGGCCTACCTGCAGAACAACGGCGTGGGTTCCTTCCAGTCCGTGAATCCGGTGAAGATTCTCATTGGGAAGGGCGGCAAGGCGCTCGTGGTCCGCGACTTCAACAACGACGGCATCCCCGACATCGCCGTCCTCAACGCCGGCGCCATTCTGCCGAACACCTTCACGATCTCCATCTTGCTGGACGGGACGAGCGTGACCTCCACGGGCAAGGTCATCGGCACCGGCATTTTCCGCTCTTTGCCGGCGTTCCCAATTACCTGTCCGCCGCAGGTGAACGGCATTCCCGTCGACTGCACGCCACAGGACATCAAGGCCGCCGACTTCGACGGCGACGGGTTCAACGATCTGGCTGTCTCCTTCAGCACGGCTGCCGTGGACAACACGTCGGTGACCGCCGGCTTCGTCAGTGCGTACGCCGGCCGAGGCGATGGAAGCTTCGATTTCGGGACGCAGGTTCTCGTCGGCCTGTCGCCGCGGCAGATCGCCGCCGCCGACTTCACCGGCGACCGCCTGCCCGACATCGCCGTCACCGAGCTACGCAACAATACGGTGCGCATTCTGCGTTCCGTCGCGCCGCCGAAGAAGAAGCTCGGACAACCCTGCAACGGTCCGACCGCGTGCGACTCGAACTTCTGCGTGAATGGGGTGTGTTGCGAGACGGGACCGAACTGCCCGAACGGCCAATTCTGCAACATTCCGGGCTCCACAGGGCATTGCTCACCGCCGGGATCGAGCGGCAACCCATGCCCAGACGGGCCTCAACAGTGCGACCCCACGTTGAGTTGCGTCGACGGCTTCTGTTGTAACAGCCCCGCGTGTACGGATGGCACCTTCTGCAACACCGGTGACTGCGGTCAACCGGCGGGCAACGGGACACCGTGCAGCGATCCGGCGCAGTGCAGCTCGGGCAACTGTGTCGACGGCATCTGTTGCGACTCGCCGGCCTGTCCATTCAACGAATTCTGCGACATCTCCGGCTTCCTCGGCACGTGCTCGCCACCGGGGGGGGTGGGGGTCCCCTGCACCGACGATCACCAGTGTCAGAGCGGCTTCTGCACGGACAATGTCTGCTGCCAGTCGGAAACCTGCGCCGCCGGCCTGGCGTGCAACGTCCCCGACCATCTGGGCTCGTGTGTCGTGAAGCCGACACAGACCCCGACGTTCACCCGCACGCCGACACCGACGTTGACGCCGACGCCGCAACCCAACGGCGCGTCGTGTACCTCGCCGTTCCAGTGCAGCTCGGGAGTGTGCATCGACGGCGTCTGCTGCAACATGCCGCTGGGTTCGACGTCATGCCCGACCGGCCAGGCGTGTAATGTCAGCGGCCACGTCGGCCAGTGCTCCGAGCAGCTACCCAATGGCCAGCCGTGCAGTCACGACGCCGATTGCCTCACCGGCAACTGTCAGCCCGGCAATCCGTCGGTCTGTGCCCCGGCGCGCACAGCGACACCCACGTCGACACCGACGCAGACGCGTACCCCGACGCCGATCCCGGCGGGTGGCAATTGTCTCCCCGGGCAACAGTGCGAGAACGGGTTCATCTGCAATACCGCCGAGCACGTGTGCTGCGACTTCCAGGTGTGCCCACAGGCGGGACAGCAATGCCATTTCGTCGGGCACGAGGGCTTCTGCAGCTTCCCGCCGCCGACGTCGACGCCGACGCAGACGCCCATCCCGACGGCCACGCGCGTGCAGGAAGGCTCGACGTGCGACCCGAACAATCCGGACGTGTGCGACTCCGGTTTCTGCACCAACAACGTGTGCTGCAACGCCGAGACGTGCGACTCGCCGATGCGCTGCGACATCGCCGGTTCGGAAGGGACGTGCGCGTCGCCAATCAGCCAACCGGGTACGCCGTGCAACAAGAACTCGGACTGCGCCGACCCGCTAGTCTGCCGCTTCGATTCGGGGCTGGGTCAGAAGGTCTGCGCCTTGGTGATTCCGACACCGAATACACCGCCGCCCATCGACACCCCGACGCCGCCCAGCGACCCGATCGTCAGCACCAGCCGCAGCGGCGGTTGCTCGATGGGCAATGGCCGTGACGCAAGCGGCCTGTGGATCCTCGGCGCCCTACCGGTCGGCCTCTGGTTCCGCCGCTACCGCTTGCAGCGCGCCGGCATCCGCACCAAGTAACGATCGGCAAGCAGCCCGCCACTCAGCTAGCTGAGTGGCGGGCTCACCGTTCGCCTCGATCGCAAACACACACCCTTCCGCTTCACCGCGATCGCGCAACCAGGCGGCGAGAATCGTCGTGCCATCGACGTCGTCACGCCGCAGCGGCGGACGCCGTCCCGTCGCACGCAAGGTTGCGATGCGCTCCGCCACTGCATCGACCGCGCCCTCGTCGGTCAACCGAGCCCGCACCGCCAGACGCCCATCAACCACGACGTACGCCAGAACGATGGACCGATCCGCCACCGGTTGCAGAACCAGGAAGTCGCGCCGCGCCGCGATCCAGCCGAGCGTTCGCAGCCGGCGCGCCAACAGCCGCAACGTGCCGATGTCGCGCTGGACGCGCGCGGCGGCCTCGAAGCGCAGCCCAGCGCTGTGCGCCTCGCTACGCCGCGTCAGCTCGGCATCCGCCGCTGTTGTGTCCCCGTCGAGCAGACGCAGGCAGGCGTCGACCTGCCGCCGATACTCCGCAGCCGACACGCGCGCCGTGCACGGCGCCGTGCAGGCGCCCACCTGTCCCTGGAAGCAGGGGGACACGGCCGGATCGGGTCGCAGACGCGGGTTGCAGGTGCGCAGCTGATAGAGGCGCGTCAGCAGCTGCAACACACGCTCCGCCTCGTCGCGGGTGCGAAACGGCCCGATGGCACGCGCCCGCCCGCCGGGGAGCTTGCCGGTGATCGACAGACGCGGGAAGGCGCCGGAGAGCGTGAGCTTGATGAACGCGATGCGCGGCAGGTGCTTGCCCAGGCGGTTGTAGGGCGGCTGCTCGCGTCGAATGGCCGCCGCTTCGTCGAGCGCCGCCTCGAGCTCCGAGCCGGTCACTGCCACGCGCACGTCGCGCGCATGCCGGATCAGGTCCAGCGTCTTGTTGGAGTGCCCCGCCGCATTGTGCAGGTAGCTGCCGACGCGCTCGCGCAGGCTCTTCGCCTTGCCGACGTAGAGCAGCCGTCCATCCGCATCGAAGAAGCGGTACACGCCGGCGGCGTCGGGCAGCTGCTCCACTTTCTCGCGCGGCAGAAAGCACACGAAGCGCCGGCCATCGCGGGCGTGATGCTGCAGGTCGAGGGCTTGATCGAGGCTGACGACGCCCCGCGCCGCCAGGCGTTCGAGGAGCTGAAACAGGACCTCGACCGTGATGCGCACGTCGCCG
>Ga0335082_10002300_pt1 | contig 20547 bp, 20 predicted proteins | sample Lox_Sample_41_FD_206718 | JGI IMG/M metagenome (GOLD analysis project Ga0335082, IMG submission 206718) | Soil microbial communities from Loxahatchee National Wildlife Refuge, Florida, United States - Lox_Sample_4.1 | ecosystem: Environmental > Terrestrial > Soil > Wetlands | place: USA...
AGAACTCTCCGCGTCCCGGCAGCCGGCACCACATCTCAAGATAGGCCCGGCCCTGTACCTTCTCGGTTTTCAGTTTTGCGCGATAGATCACCCTGCACTGCTCGATGCCGGAGAGCGGAACCTCAAAGAGGCGAAACGTCTGGTTTCCGTTCGTTTCAAAAATCCAGCCATCTTGATACGCGGCCGAGGCTGTGGAGATGGGCTGATCCGATGCGCCGAAGGTCCGGATCGTACGGGACGGACCGGCCGGCTCCGGCGTCTTAAGCAGTGATTTCAGCCATTGAAACATGGTTCATTCCTCCTGCTGTTAGAAAAAGACTCGTTCCATCCGCGGTTAATCAAACAAACTCCGACCCTGTCGATGGATCCGAAAAGTCGGCCCCTTCGGGCCTCCTTACGGAAACATTAACCTTCATCCGTCGGCAGTCGCGGGGGAGGGGGGGCGGTGAGAAATACCTATTATGAACCCTCAAATTTAATTTCTCTCAACAAATTTAGCCATTCCTCACGTTTCTGAGAGGGTATGTTGGGGGTTTTGATTGTGTAGCGTATGAGGTGAATGCCATTTTCACCCCGCATCATTCGCGCAATCTCATGTTGATCTTCGTTAGTTGGATCGTTCTGTAATTTCCATTCGTAAATCAAATCTGTATCGCTTTTGCTTATCACATTCCACGTAATGTTGGGATGTTTTTCAGAAAAGTAAAGTTTCATCCGGTCCATCGTGCCTTCAAGGGTGTCGGTCTTTAAAGTTTGAAAAAATTCCCAGGTGACCAACTCGGTCCAATTTTCAACCGTTTCCCCCTGATGGACAAACTCTACAATGAATCCTCCCGTTCTGTTAGCCCGGTGCCCTTCTGTCCAAATTCGATTGTCAAAATGGATCTGGGGATATTCTGTTTTAGACATAAATTTGTTAAATGCAGCGTCAAAGAGCTTCTTTAGGACGGAAAGCGTTTCTTTCTCGGTCGGGTTTGGCTCTGGACCGAGATCGATCTGGGGATAGAGCCGCGCAACAGATATCCAGGCGGCGGATTGATAAATTGCAGACAACCCCTTTTTTCCGGGAGATTCATTGATGATGTCCATGCCTTTTTTGCGATCAAAGACGATCACAACAAGTTCAAAGGCCGTCCTTCCGGATTGGGCCTGGAATGGTGCAAAGACGCTGGCGACACCGGCGTCAGAATCGTTGGGATCGACCACCTTAAAACCGCGCTGTTTCATAATATCCGCTGATGTTTGGCGCATAACTTGACTATATTGGTTTGCCTTTTCCCTACCTTCTATGTTGCGCAGAATAGCGATATTGGCATCAAAACTTTTATATTGCTTCAGATTTGCACCTCTGATTGGTTTGGTTAGCACCACAGGGGTTCCAGACTTTCCCCCGTATTCCATCTGAGCCGATTCCTGAGGAGACAATAGTCTGATACTGTCGGAGAAAGGTAGCGTCGAGGATCTTCCTAATGTATTTTTCCCGGCAAAAGACGATTCAGAGGCACAACCGGCTATGGCTACGCAGGCTGGGATGGCTAATGTCAGCAAATGGAAGGTTACTTTAAAAAACTCGTTCACGGTTAATCCTCGGGTATTACAAACAATCAAGCGAAAATGTATTTAGACCAAAATGATGTTCATATCCCAATCCCTCGGCAGGCGCGGGGGAGGGGAGAGCAGTACCACAATATTTATTTCCTTCACTTTACGTCGTTATCTTGTGAGAGTTCGTTCAAAAGAGATCTCGCTGACTCTGCATCCAGGCCTTCTTGTTCTAAGGCCAAGAAACTTTTCAAAGCCCATACAGCATTCGGTTTGTCGTTCTTAAAATAGTAATTCCTTCCCAATAAGTAAAGCGCTTTGGGGTCTTTTGGCTGAATCTGCAATAGCTTGTTTAAAACTTTTATGCCCTCATCGTGTTTCATTTCGTTTGTATAGAGTATGCCCATATTCCTGTATGCTTCTATAATAAGGTCATTGAGCAAATCGTAATTCAACGCATTATTTGTATTCTCACCATATACAACTTTTTTGTACTCTTCAATAGCCTCGTCGGATCGGCCGAGCAATTCTAATTCTTTGCCCTTCGCATAACTTGCAAAAGCAACTCGGGAATAATTCTCAAGCCAATGGGCGCGGTCATCAATCTCTTTGCTCGCCTGTCTTATCCGTGCGGCCGATTCTTTTTGGCCGTCCTGGTCGTAAATTCCAGCAAGCATCTGATAGGCGGGTAGATAATCCTTTTTTACTTGTATCGCGCCCTGCAGTCGGGTGATGGCTTCCTGGTGCCGTCGCTCGTGTTCCAATTGGCGCGCTTCTTTAACAAGGACCCAGGCATGAAGCTCGTTTTTACTCTCTTCGGAAAACCGAGGCTTTCTGTTGAACCAGTTACTTTGTGTATTTTCTGAGGCACTCATAATGAAGTCACCCCTTGTGAAATCGTGTTGAAGGTGAAAGATGGCATGTGCAATTTCATGACTAATCACGGCGGAAGTGAAATAATCCTTGGCCGGGGTATAGTCTTTGACCGAATCCTGCGGCCGCGCATAAAGCCAAGGGAATGCACTTACAAGTATTCTAGACGTCTCAAAATCCGCCAACCCCGGAGTAAAGCTAACTCGAAAACTGTTCTCATTAAACACATCCCCCAAAGTATAGATATCGGCCCCGATCTCGTTGGTCAGGATCATGTCGGCGCCTTTCAAGTCTCGCAGCGCATTTTGCCAACCGGCCATGAGGGAGAATTTTATATGATCACTGCTTTGATCCTCATGAATTCTTACCTTTTCCCTAAATGCTTCAATATTAGCCGTTAAATATTTTTTGATCTCCATTATAAAAAAATCGATATCCAGCTTTTGAGCATTTTGAACATCTTTCAGAAAAAAACTTTGGCTCAGGCGTCCTTTTCTTTTGATGTCCTCAAAATAATCCTTTATATAGTTTAAGTCATATTGTCTCAGCCGTGATTCGATGAGAGAATCGATCTGTGCATTGAACTTCTGTGACTGGAACCAATCTCTTTGTCCCCATTGTTCACCCCTTAAAAAGGTCTCTAAGTGAACTTTTCCTGCGGGGACGAAATGGATTGATATATCATCAGCCTCTTTGAATATTTCCTCGACCTTCTCCAGCCAATTATTAATCTGGTAGTCTTCGACAAAAGGGAGGGCAGGGTCTACAACAACAAGGTAGCGAATCTCAATAACGGTGGAATGTTTCTTGGTTGCGCACCCCGCATAACCGATCCCCAACGTCAATAAAGTTATCAGAAGCAACAGCAACCCATTTCTATATCGACCTTCTGTCAAAAGAATTGATCCCTTCTAGTGGCGGGGCGGCGCGCCGTGGCCCTACGAAATCCGCTACCCCCGATCCCTCGGCCGGCGCGGAGGAGGGGAGTACCTACTTGTCTGAAATAGATTGGTTCAGAGTATATTTTGAGAAAGCTCTTCTCCCCCAGCGGCCCGGGACGTTTAATCGAGTGGGGAAACGGCCGCGCTGGGGGAGGTATATATAATGATGCAGGATTGTAACGCTATTGTGGAAAATCGTCAATGGTCGGTAGGGGCAACCGGATTCAATAATTAGTTTTTGAAGTAATACTTAATTCCGAACGTTGTCACCCAACCATCGAGGCTCAGGGGATTGGCCCCGGAGTTCAAACCCGCCAGATCCCCTTTATAGCTCACCTTGGCATTGGCCCAGACGTACCGCGCATCGATTGTGAAGGTCATGACGGGAGTGACCCGGATGTCAAGGCCAAGGTTTGCATGAATACCGGGCGTGCTTTGGAAATTGATGTCATGCGATAAATTGCCGCCGGTGATCGAGGTTGCCGTCGAACCGGGATCATACGATAAGAAATAATAACCGCCACCCCCTCCGATATAGGGGTCGATCATTCCCCCTTCTGTTCCGAGGTGGAGTCGTCCGGTTAGCAGAATCGGAACGATCGTCAAATTCCCTTTTACGGTTAGGACGTTCCCAACGAGCAGAATCGGCAAAATACCAAATCCCTCGATGAATTTTTGCGAGACTTCCGTTTCGATCCAATCCGCGCCTAGCTCAAGGCTCAAACGGCCTTGCCGAGCCTGGAGCCCGAATCCCAGAATGGAGTGGGAATCCAATGTCGGGTCTGAATCCGGATTCGAGAAATCGGACCAACCCGCATGGATCTCGGCTCCCAATTCTACGGGGGCCGATGCCCATGCAGGACTGCTGTTTATAAATATCAGGAGTGCGACGAGAACCAGCACAGGCATTGTGATTCTCTTCATACTGGGGACGGCCTAAATTATCCCAGTGGCCCGGGACGTTTAATCGAGTGGGGAAACGGCCGCGCTGGGGAAGGTGTGTATAATGACACGGGATTGTATCGGGATTTAAAGGAATGGTCAATGGTTCGTAGGGGCGCAGCATGCTGCGCCCGTACCATCGGTGATTCACGCCAGCACGAGCCCGATATCAAACGTTCCGGCGTATCCTGGCGGTTGTTGGGTCAACGGGAGAATCAATTCATCGCCGCCGTCTTGAAAGATGCCGTCCTGCTCGTTCCTCACCCGGCCTTTTCCTTTTGCGGCATAGGGCGGATGGGCATGAATCTGGTCCGTAAGGGCATCGTCGAAATAAATCTGCGACGTGAAGGCATAGCCCCGTCGGGACTCGGGTTTCGTGCGGATCTTAAAATGAATGTGGACGGCCCGGCCCGGGTACCAACCGGGATAGATCGTCAGAAAGCGGGCCCTCCCGTCGGCGTCGGTGATCTGATAGCCGCGCAGGAATTTCTTCCCCCGCGTGTCGAACGACCGGTCCCGAACGTCCCCGTAAACGCCGTTCGCGTCGCAGTGCCAGATATCCACCATGACGCCCGCGAGCGGCGTGCAGTCCTTGTCGCGGATTTCATGAACGCGAAGCGTCAGTTGGAGCGGAAGGCCTTCCTTCACCGAGTTGTCAGAAGGATCCGAACGGATGTCGCTTCGATTGAGCCGCTCGTCCACGAAATAGGGGCCCTCCGTCTGGTCCGGCCTCACGATGCAGGGAGGCAGCGCCGCCGCAGCCGGCTTCCGGGACAAAAGGCCCGTCAACCATCGCGGACTTGACGATCCGGGTCCACAACCCGTCAGCATGGCGGTGGCAACCCCCAGCAGGCCGAGCACCTCCCGTCGACTCAGATTACGAGGCATCGGAGACGATCTCCAATAATAAAAACCATCAACCCATTTGTCGGGGCGACCCGCTGTTGTTGCCCGGATCTCTCATATCGGGCCGCAGCGCGTTGCCGCCCATACATTATATATATAAACGCCGCGATCCGTTAAAAAAAGAACGAGAACCCCACCTTGAACCTTCGATCCGACTCCGCAAACCGCAGCAGGCTCTCGCCGTAGCCGTACCAGTACTGGGCGTATAAATAGAAATCGGTGTTGGGGATATTCTGATGAAACCCGAATTCGTAGCCCCCTTTATTCCAGTCATTGAGGATCCTGGTCGTAATATCGAGTTGATTCTTGGGCCAGAGAAGGTCCCGGAGATTTATCCTGACCTCGCCCCATCCGGCGTAATCTGTAAAACGTTCATTCCCCTTGCCGATGGACTCCAGATATTTGTCCTCGCTTCCCGTGTCGTAAGGGACCCATAGCTTGATCGAGAAAAGAAAGCGGTACCGGATCAGCGCGGGAGTCTCGGCCAGGGGCTTTCGAGGTTCAAGACCGAGGGAGGAGGCGACATAGGTCCGGTTCCAGCTGCGGGAATCGGGACCGTCCAAGCCGTTCGATTCGTGTTCGATCGGACCGACGGCGACGTCGTGGAGCTCAAGATTTCCCCGGATCGGCCGGTCGAAGGTGCGGGAGATGAAGATTTCGGGGTTGTAGTTGTTTTCCTCGAAGGGCATGGAAGGTTTTCCGATATTCCAGAACGATTTCTGGGTATAGGCGAAATAGAAATGATAGTCGGACCATTCGACCACCTGATATTTCGCGCTGATCTGGAATTTGACCTGCGCGTTATCGTTGGGCGGCAGCCCGTTGAGAATGAAATAATTCAGCTTGTGGGGGGTAAAGTACAACCCGGGCCTGGAATCCCCGGTTTCCTCCGAGCGGGCGGGTGACGCCGATACGAAGGCCAGGGTGAGGGCGGTCAGGAAGAAGAGGGTTATTCGACTGTCTGTCCGCGGCCGCACCGGAGGATTAGTCTCCGGGTAAGGGTCCGCGCGGGGAAAGGGACGCCGTCTCGCGATCCACCGCCCATCCCAAGGCGCCGGCGAAGAGAAAAACCACGCAGGCATAATAAACCCAGAGAAGAAAGAATAGCAGGCCGTTCAACGTGCCGTGCACAAGGGCGAAGTCCCGGGCCCTCGAGACATACCAGGCAAAGACCCATTTTGATATTTCAAACAGCCCCGCTCCCGCCAGCGAGGCGATGGAGAGCGCGTTGCGCCCGCAGGTCCGGGCCGGGCAGAATCGGTACAGCACGTAGAAGAGCACCGCCGTGAACAGAAAGCCGAGGACCTCGCTGAGCAGCATCCAGCCGGGTCTGAGGATGGCGCCGAGAAAGAAGATCCGGTCCGTCAATCCCCGGAGGGCCGACAGCAGCGACAGCACCGCGATGGTGAGACCGAAAAGGCCGGCGAAAAACACGGAGACCAAAAGATCGACCCCCTTCCCGATGAAAAAATTGCCCGGCCGCGTGACCGCCATGACGGCATTCAAGGCGGTGCGGGCCGACCCGAACATGGTCATGCTGAACATGATGAAGAGGAGGAACCCGATCAGTCCGGACTGGTTCCGGCTCGCGACGATCATCGTAAGATTCTCGGTGATGACCTGATGGGCCCCGGGCATCACCTGGGTCAGGAGGTTTTTGGCCACTTCAATCTGCTCCTTCCGGGCGAGGAGAAAACCCATGACCGAAAGGATCAGAAAAAGGAGCGGGACACAGTAAAGGAGCAGATCAAAGGCCAATCCGGAGGCCAGGAACGGTCCCTGAGCCGTCAGGAATTGGCGGACCGTTGCTCTCATAATCCGCCACGGAAGGCGAAAATCGAATCGGGTGATCATCGGTCTTTTCCACCGGGCCGGGACGTATGGAATCTGGAAAAGCGGCCGGATTTGGATAGGAATTATAATGCGGGATTGTACCGGGTTTTAAAAAATTGGTCAACGTCCGGGAGGGCGCGTCGGGTTGCGCCCCTTCAAGGCGCGGATCCTCCGGGCCGCTGCGGAGACCCGTCCGCCTTACGAGATCTCTTCAAGGTATTCCGTCCTCTGTCCATCGGCCTCGGCCTCGGACCATCCCAGCTCGGCGGCCATGAGCGCGATCGCGTTCTCCAAAAGCCCTTTGTCCGCGCGGAAGGGTCCGAGAGCGATCGTCGTCCGTCGGCGCAAAACGTCCGCGAGCCCGACGGCCGACTCCTGCCGGACGGCATAAACGACCTCCGCCTTCAAATGGGGGAGCGAGGGATGGAGACGCTCGCCCAGGGCGCGGTTCTCCCGGAGAAGGTCCAGCAGATGAACATGGCAGGTGCCGTGGGCCAGTATAAGATGTTTGACCTGGGCCGCGTCCAGCGAATGGCGTCGGCCCAGCTCCGGCGTCTGCCCGATGATATAAGCGTCGAGCTCGCCCGTGTCGCCGCCCCAAATCGGACGGGACCGCGTCGTGCAGGGGCCGGCCGATAGGTCGGGAAGCCGCTTGCGGATCCGGTCCACCACCGCTTCGGCGATCCGGCGGTAGGTCGTGAATTTTCCGCCCGTGATCGAAATCAGCCCGGACGGACTTTCATCGATCTTCTCCTCGCGCGACACCTCGGAGGTTTTTGCCTCATCGGACCGGAACAGCGGTCGCACCCCCGCGAACGTGGCGATCACCTGTTTGGGCCCGAGGTCCCGTTTCGGGAAGAACCGCCGGGCCTCGTTGATCAGGTAATCAAAATCGTCGGGCGGGCAATGGACGTTCCCGGGATCGCCGTCGAAATCGACGTCCGTGGTGCCGACCAGGCTCATCCCGTTCCAGGGAATCACGAACAGGACGCGGTTATCCTTTGCGCTCCGGATCACCAGCGCATGGCCGTTCGTCAGGGCCGGGAGGATCAGATGCGAGCCCCGGGTCTTCCGGAGCCTGGGATGGGTTTCCGGCGCGTCCATCCGGCCGACCTCGTCCACCCAGGGCCCGGCCGCGTTCACCACGACCGATCCCGTGACGGTCTCCTCCCCGCCCCCGAGCCGATCCCGGACGCGCACGCCGGCGACGCGGCCGTTTCCGTCTTTCACCAGCCCGACGACGGCCGTGTAATTCCGGACGGCGGCCCCCAGATCCCCCGCCTCCAGGACATTGGCGAGGCAGAGACGGGCGTCGTCCATCTGGCCGTCGTAGAACAGGGCCGCGCCGGTCAATCCGTCCGGCAGAAGGTCCGGTTCGAGACGCAAGGTCTCCTCGCGGCCGAGCATCCGGTGTGGACGGATATTGCGGGACAGGGAAAGCAGGTCGTACAGCCACATCCCGACGTCCATGAAGAATTTACCCCAACGGGCCCCGCGATAGACCGGAAATAGAAAGGGAAGGGGGCGGACCAGATGCGGCGCGATCCGGAGAAGCGTCTGGCGTTCCTGGCTGGCTTCGAAGACGAGGGGCAGACGCCCCTGCTCGAGATACCGGACGCCGCCGTGGGCCAGCTTGGAGGACCGGCTACTGGTGCCGAAGGCGTAATCGGCCTGCTCAAACAGCGCGACGCGCAAGCCCCTCAGCGCGGCATCCCGCACGATCCCGGCGCCGTTGATCCCGCCGCCGATGACGATCACGTCGAAGGGGGTCGAAGTCCAATGTTTCAGAGGGGGTCGCTTCGGAAGCATCGGTGATTTACATTGTAGCACAGACCCGGGACGGGCCCAAAGGGGGGGAAGACCCGCCGCCGACGCTTTGTCCGATCGACCGGGTTCTGGTATATTGAAAGATGAACCCAAGCCACGCCGAACCCCGGAGATCCTCCACGATGAGATGCCCGGCCGCACCGACGGCACCGTCGATCAAGATCGTGACCGCCTTCGTACTGGCCCTGACCGCCGTGTTCCTCGTCCTCTCGAGTTACCGCCCTGAGCTTTGGGTCGCCGGCTTGATTCTCGCCGGTTTGTCCCTCGGCTGCTATCTTCGCGCCCCCGTGGCCTACGAATTGTCGAACTCCGAGCTGACCGTGGTGTATCGGCTGGGCCAAAGGCGTTTCAAGCCCGTCGTCAATTGCGCTCGGGTTCATCCGCCGTTTTCGATGGCCGTCCGCCTTTGGGGAAACGGGGGACTGTTCGCCGGGACCGGGATCTTCTGGAATCGGACCCATGGAATTTTCAGGGCCTACGTCACAAGGGCCAAGCCCTCCGAACTGGTCCTGGTTGAAACGGAGGATCAAAAGATCCTTATCAGCCCGGAGCATCCCGGACGCTTTGTGGAAGCGGCCGGAGATTCGAAGGGGGTGTCGGACCCTTTCCGGCGCTCGGGTCAGGGACAGAGGTCTAACCCGGTCGCCTCTGGACCAGGACCTCGCGCATCTGGTTTTTGAGGAAACAGGAGTTGACGGTTTCGAATCCGTCGAAGAGTTCCTGGATCTCCCGGTTCTCGTACATCCGGCGGGGCAGGGGTTGAATGGCCAGGGGTGCGTATTCCAGTTGATCGGTTCCGAGAATCCGATAGCGGACCGGCGGGGGGGAGGCGGCGCGGTTGCAGTTAAAGAAGCCGAGGAGGAGTCCCCTCGGCTTCAGGATTTTCGCGATGCCGGCGATGAGTTCCTGGGCCTGTTTTACGGCGAGATAATCGAAAATATCCCAGCAGAGGACGGCGTCGAACAAGGCCGGGTCGTACTCCAGGGGCTCCAACGGGGCCGGGGCGGGGATTTTTTTTTCTGTTCTCGAAGGCGGAGGCGGTGGCGGAGCCGGCTTCAAGGTGGTGATCCGATCGTCCACGTAAACCTTGTAACCCTTCTGGATCAACCACTCGATGTTTGAGCCGCTCAGGCGGCCCAGATCCAAGACATGAGGCTTGGGAATTCCGGATAACATTCGGAGTAAGCGTTGAAGATTGCTGCTTGGATAGATCTGGGCCGCGGCCGCCGGCACAAGGTGTTTAGCAGGGCCCTTGAGGGTCCCCGTTCTGGAAGGAGAAAGGTGCAGTTCCGGGATCATCGCGAACCGTCACGTTAGGGTTTCACCGCCAGGAGCTCGGGGCGTGAGACGGGCTTCTCGTCGCGGTGCGGTTTGTCCTTCGCCATCCCGGGTTTCCTCTCCATCTCCACGCTTCCCTTGAAGAAGGCCCCATCCGCGATCACGAGTCGTGGCGAGACGATGTTCCCGCGGAGTTTTCCGGTTTCCCGGATCTCGACCGTTTCCTCCGCGGTCACGTTTCCCTGGACTTCGCCGATGATCGTGACCTTCTTGGCGTTGATGTCGGCCTTGATGTTCCCGTTGGGTCCGATCGTCAGGCTGTGATCCTTCAGCTCGATGTTTCCCTCGACGGTGCCGTCGATCGTGAGGTCTTCATTGCCCGTAAGCTCTCCTTTGATCTGGATGGATTGACCGATGATTGCGACTTGTCCCATCTTCTCCCTCCTCGATTCGGGGTTGTTTTTTACCGGAGCGTGTCCTTCCATTGGATTCCGGGGTTGCAGTGCCGCCCTTTCCTCCGGTTCGTAATTCCAGTTCCACATGTCCTCCTCCTTTCTTCTCCCAACGCGGCCGCCCGGGGCAAGACGCCCCCGGTGAACCGATGGACTCCCTGAGAGATTGGTCTGCGGTAAAGGGTGATCCGGTTTGGGTGTGTTTAAATACCTTAATCAAAAAAGGGGACGATGTCAAGTTTTTGCGGGCAGGGACCGTCCGGAGGCCCATAAAGGGGACCCGGCCCCATGGACCGATCCGGGCGCGGTATCAGGTGCCGGCCGAAAATTGGTGCTCGGACGGAATCGGGCTGGGTAATTCCCCGGGTGTTCCGTAGGCGATGACGATTTCGATATGATCGTCCAGCTCGATGGATCTCGGGTCCCCCGCCGCCGGCTTCCCGTTCACAAAGGCCTTGATCGCGTTTTGCGGGTCTTCACAGTAGGAGCCGATGCATTTCGGAGTCAAGCGGACTCCCCAGATATCGAAAAATTGACCGAGGGTGTAGGACTGAACGGTCGGGGATTCGATATGGATCTCTCCCGATCCATCGTGGGTATGGATGGGCGCGATAAACCGTTCGGCCACGTTGACCCCGATCATCGGGGGGACCGATACGGATTTCCCGTGAATGAAGATGTCGATGTGCTGATGCAGGTGCGTGGCCGTCCCTTCTTCGAGCAGCGCGGGCAGGCCGATCATTTTCAAGCGGTCGCGGATTGATTTCCGCTTTCCATGGGGCGTCGCCGACCTGAATGCCGGCGAGCGTCTCCGGATTCACGTTGAGATTCGCCTGGGTGGGAGCCTTCATCGCTCCCGGACGATTCAGGTAGAGATAGACCACGGCCGCTACGACCAATACGCCGATCACGATCGCGACGGTCCTGTTCGACGGAGGGTTCCCGGAGGATTTTCGTTTGGCTTTGTCTTTGGTTTTCCGGCTCATCGTGTTGTCGTCTCCCGGTTGACCGAAGGTCTGTCGGGGCCGAAGCCCCGGAGGATTCAGAATGCAGGAGGCATCATACCATAATCCTTATGGAGAGTACCATACCGATTCCCAAAATTATTGGGGATCCCGGAGTTGACCTCTTCACGGCCACGCCCTATAATAGGGGCGTCGTTTAATTCGAAGGGGGGAGAGGCGATGGGCGGTGCCAAGGAGACCCGGATCCGGGTGACCGAAGACGGTCCGTACAAGGTATCGGGGGCGGACCTTCTGGCGATGCGACCCGTGAAGAATCACGCCGGCCGCCCGGTCGGATGGCGGCGCGGCCGATCCATCGATCACGACGAGCCCTATGCGCTGTGCCGGTGCGGCCGTTCATCGAACAAACCCTTCTGCGACGGGGCCCACGCGGCGACATCGTTTGACGGAACGGAGACGGCCGAACGGGAGACGGCCGGAATGCGGCGAAGGAACTTCAACGGCCGAGGCCTCGTGATGACGGATGTGAAGAAGTTTTGCGTGCATGCCGGCTTCTGCGTCTCGGAAAAAACGGAAGCTTGGGACCTGGTCCGAAAGACAACGGACCCCGCCGCGCGGGACAAGCTGATCGGCATGATACGGAATTGCCCTTCCGGGCGTTTGGAATACGCCGAGCCTCCCGTCGATGCGCCTGTGGAAGAGCCCCTGCCCCGGGAAATCGGGATCGTCCAGAACGGACCGCTCTATGTCCGGGGCCGCATCGTTGTGGAGGGCGCGGACGGCCGGGCCTACGAAGTGCGCAATCGCATGACCCTCTGCCGTTGCGGGGCTTCGAAGAATAAACCGTTTTGCGACGGGTCGCACGCGGAAATCGGGTTTCGGGATTAGTAAGGATTGAATAAAAAAAAGCGCCCGCCGTCGGTCCGACAGCGGGCGCTGGCATATTTCACTTCGTTTTTTGCTTTTTTAGACTAGTGCCTTAATTTTTTTCCTTCCCCATAGCCCAAGCATTGCCAGGCCCGCGCCAAGAAGTAGCACACCGGAGGGTTCAGGGGTCGTCAAAATGGCGGGACTACCCGACACGGAAAAGCCCGAAATGCTCGACTCGATGCCGGTTAAAGGCCCAACCAGCGTCGCCGCTCCTGTGGACAGATTCAAGGCGTAGAGTTCGTTGTCATTACCAAACGAGGTGTCGGGGCACGCCATGAAGGTCGTTCCTGACGACGGGTCCTGTCCCAGCGCCGCGATGACGCCGCAATTCGTGCCGGTTGCGCCGACCAAAGTGGTCGCGCCCGTGAGGGGGTCCACGGTCAATAAGACATCGGGGCCGGAGTCTACCAGCGCGAGCCCGTAGAGTGTGCTGCCGATGAACTGGAGGCCCGAGACGTCACGCCCCAGAGGTCCAAAGGATCCGACCAGCGTGGCGGCGCCGTTGGTTTTGTTAACCGTGTACAAAGCGTCCCCGATGCCGTCGGCCACGTACATTTGGCCGGAGCCGGGATCGATCGTCATGTCGCCTTCCTGCAAATTGAACCCAAGGGTTCCCACAAGCGTTGCGGCGCCCGTGCTGGAATTCAAGGTCCACAGATTGCTGCTTGGCTCCTCGCTGATCGCGTAAATCGTGCTGTCCGTGTCGACCACGAGCCCGATCATGGGTCCTTGGCCGGTCGACCCGATCAGGGTGGCAGTCGCGGTGCTTGTGTCGATCGAATAGAGGTTCGAACTTACGTTGGATCCCCAGTCCGTGCCGAGAAGGGTTGCCCGGGCCGCTCCGGTTGAAGCGAAAACAAAGGCAGAGGCAATCATGAGTACAAGGCTCAATTTTTTCATAACCTTTTCTCCTTCGTTACTTTGTCTTATTCTTAACCATGTCTTGTTAATCGATAATTTTCTTAACCTAAGTCCAATATAGTAGCAATTTCTATACCCGAACAAAGCGGCTATATATATAAGGAGGCTTCTACTTATAGATCATCCATGCCAAGTTCTCCGGCAGTTTGTATGATTTTGTAAGTACTTTTTTGGAAACATTGTCGTGTTTTCCGTCATCCCTTGTGACCGTTTGGTTTTTTTGTTACTACGAGATCGCGAGCGATCATCCATGGGATGAGCCTGCCTCGGCGATGACACCATCTCTCCCGCGACAGGGTCATTACACCCCAAACCGTTGGCAGGCGCCGGAGGGAGGCAAAATAACCCATAGATCCTTGAACCACTCCATTCACATTGTAAGGATCTGGACCGCCGAGAGACCGTCGCCCCCGGATGGGTATAAATAGGACATATTAATGATGCAAAATTTCATTGGGATTTGAATTAATGGTCGATTACGGGCAGGGGTGCCGCTTGCCGTGTGATCCGGGCGTTTCCGGGCGATATCGAACGCCGCCGAGTTGTGTCCGGCAGAAGCAGTCGACGGTGTGATCGTTCACCATTCCCACGGCCTGCATGTGGGCGTAGACCACGGTCGGCCCGAGAAATTTGAAGCCGCGCCGCTTCAAATCCTTCGCCCAGGCCACGGCTTCCTCCGTGTAGGGCGGATAGTCATTCAGCGTCCGGAAGCGGTGAAGTACGGGTTTGTGGTCCACCCACGACCACATATATTTTGCGAAGCTGCCGTGCTCGCGCCGGACCTCCAAGAATCGTTGCGCGTTGTGGATCGTCGCCTCGATCTTAAGCCGGTTTCGAATGATGCCCACGTCCTTGAGCAATCGGGAGACGTCGCGCCGGCCGAACCGGGCGACTTTACGATAGTCGAATCCGGCAAAGGCCTTCCGGAAGTTCTCTCGCTTGTACAGCACCGTGCGCCACGACAGCCCGGCCTGAAAGACCTCCAGCACCAGAAACTCGTAAATCTTCCGGTCGTCATGCACCGGCACCCCCCATTCCTCATCATGATAGGCCAGATACAGCGGGTCGCCGGCCGTGGGCCAGGGGCAGCGGATGAGGGAAGAAGGTCTCGGCAAAGGGGATGGCCCTACATTATATGAATCATTAAATTAATCATTCCGTTTCGTCCGCCGGGCCGCCGGAGCGCGCGAGGTCGTCCATGGTGATCTTCGCCGGATCGAACTTGACGACGGTCTTGGTCATGCGTTCGATCACCTCGTCGAAGCCGAGCGGCTCGGCCTCCTTGGGGCGGAACCGGATCGGGTTGATCCGTGCGACGACGAAGCTTTTCAGATAAGGGCTGGCCAGGCCGCGGGACTTCAGGGCCTCGACCTGTTTGATCACGGCGTCGTCCAGTTCCATCAGGCGCCGGGCCCGGTCCCTTCGAACGTCCATCGCCGCGCGGATCGGTTTCTTCAAGAAGCCTTCCACCCGCCGGAGGATCGGGTTGTAGGCCCCGCCCGAAAATCGGGGCCGGTCTTCGTAACAGAATCCCAGCGTGATGAAGCCCGGTTCTTCGAACTCGAGGGCGTACGCCTCTTCAAGCCCGTCGTCCAAACGGGCCAGCTCCTTGTACATCCGGACGACCTCCAGGGCCTTCTCCCGAAGGTTGTGCGCTTTTTCGGTGTTGAGCGCGAGGATCTGGTAGGCCGCTTTTTCCTCCGGCACGATGATCGCGACGATGCTCTTCGCGCCGAGGGTCCGCATCGCCGAAAGACGGTGGTTGCCGTTGGGCGTCCAGTACTTCGCGGCGCCGTCGGCGGCGTTCCTGACCGCGATGATCGGGTCGAGAAAGCGGCCGATCTTTCCGATCACGTTCTCGAGTTTCCGGACGTGCATTTCCGAGATGTTCCGCTGAAAGGGCGTCGGCTCGACGGTTTCGATCGGCAGGGCGGCGAGCACCAGCCAGTTTCCCCCGTACGGCTCGCGGTAGGCGGCCAGGGGTTTTCCGCCGTCGGCTTCGATCTGGCGATTGAGCGCCGCGACCTTCTCCGGCGGGGCCGCGGCCAGCAGATCGGCCGCGATGAGGCCGGCCGAGACGCCGGCCGGTTTCTTCCGCCGTTTTCCGGCGCCGGATTTGCGCGTCGTCTTGGATTTCGCTTCGGACATCGGGAACCTCGATCCTGATCCGGTTCGCAGAGGGGGAGGACGATCGCCGGATCATACCAATTCTGGCTCGATAAATCAACGTGAGAATGGGCGCCGGGACGAAAAAACGCTTGCGGTTTGCCGGGGTTTCCCGTATCATTTTCTCCATGACGGTATGTCACGCCTGCCGTGAGCCGGTGGCGATCGAAAAAAAACTTTCCCGGACGGCGGTCTGCCCGAACTGCCGGAGCGATCTTCATGCCTGTAAGAACTGCCGATTTTTCGACCGCGCGGTTCACAACCAATGCCGCGAGACCCAGGCCGAATGGGTGGCCGACAAGGAAAAGGCCAACTTCTGCGACTATTTCGTCTTCGCCGATCGCACTCCCCTGACCCACGCGGATCGGCCGGGGGCCGCGATGGCCGGGAAGGGCCCGGAGGCGGCCCGGAAGAGACTGGATGAACTGTTCAAGAAAGCGCAATGACGTTTAAAGCCGATCTGCTCATATTCGACCTGGACGGGACCCTCGCCGATACCAAGGACGACATCGCGACCTCCGTCAACCTGACGCTCAAAGAATTGGGCCTGCCCGAGAAAGCGCCCGACGTGATCTACACCTACGTCGGCAGCGGCGTTCGAAAATTGATCCAGCAGGCGGTGGGCGAGGAGGAGGGCGAGCGGTTCCGGGAAGCGTTGCGGGTCTTCCGGGGTCACTACATGGCCCATCTCCTCGACACCACGAAACTCTATCCGGGGATGGACGGCGTCCTGGCCCATTACCGGTCGAAGAAAAAAGCGGTGGTCACGAATAAGCCCCAGGTCTACACCGATCCGATCGCGTCCGGGTTGAAGATCACCAACCGCTTCGATCTGATTCTCGGGGGCGACAACGGCCTTCCGCTCAAGCCCGATCCCACAATGGTCCTGACGGTTCTGGATAAGCTTTTGGCCGATCCGAAGCGGACGGTCATGATCGGCGACGGGCTTCACGACATCCATGCCTCGCGCGCGGCCGGGATCGCGGTCTGCGCCGTCGGGTATGGACTGGGCGATCCCGAAGAGCTCCGCCGGGCCCGTCCGGATTTTTTCTGCGAGACGGTGGAAGATCTGAAACGGCTGGCCTTTTAATTCGTGGGATGAACCGCGACGGTATGTATATCTCGTTGCATAAGCGGGTCCTGTCCTCGGTGAGCCCAGACGTGCTCGGCACCCCGCCCGGTGTGGGGACCCCGCCTGCGCTCGTCCGGGCGCCCCACCTCGGCCACCCGCTAGTGCGGACAATAACCTCTTCTCTCTCATTCGTTATCGCCCTGATCCTATTATTATCTGGATTCCCCGCGGCCGTACAATCGGCCGAGGATCTACCCGCCGCGGCGTCGACCCAGCCGGCCGACGTCGATCTGGCCGGACGCGTGGTGGAGCACCGATTTTCCAACGGGCTGGAGCTCGTGATGGTCGAGCGCCACGAGGCCCCGGTCGTCTCCTGCATGATCGCCTTCAAGGTCGGCGGGGTGAACGAGCGCCCCGGGATCTCGGGGGTCGCGCATCTGTACGAGCATATGGCGTTCAAGGGGACGCGAACCCTGGGCACGAAGGACTACCGGAAGGAGGCCATGGTTCTGAAGCGATTGGATCAGGCCTGGAACGCCCTCCGCGTGGAAGAGGATAAAGGGCCGCGGGCCGATCGGAATCGGGCGACGGAGGACGAGAAGCGGTTCCGGGATCTGGAGCAGGAAAGCGAGAAGTACGTCGTTCCGAACGAGATCGGCGAGATCTATGAGCGGAACGGCGCGGTGGGTCTTAACGCGACGACCGGAAAGGACATGACGCGCTACGTCGTGAGCCTGCCGTCCAACCGCCTGGAGCTTTGGGCCGCGATCGAGTCGGACCGGATGGTTCATACCGTGCTGCGGGAGTTTTACAAGGAAAAGAACGTCGTTCTCGAGGAACGACGGCTGCGCTATGACAATTCGCCTTCCGGCCGATTGTACGAAGCCTTCCTGGCGGCGGCCTTTACCGCACACCCCTACGGGATGCCGGTGATCGGCTGGACCTCGGACGTGAAGGCCCTGAGCCGCGCCCAGACCGAGGCCTTTTTCCGAACCTACTACGAGCCCGGAAACGCCGTGATCGCGATTGTGGGCGACATCGATCCCGCCGTGACGATCCGCCTCATTCAGAAATATTTCGGATCGATCCCCGCGCAGCCTCCTCCGCCGGGCGTGGTGACGGTCGAGCCGGAGCAGGACGGCGAACGGCGGGTGGAGGTCGAGTTCGAGGCCGAGCCGGCCGTTCTGATCGGGTACCACCGGCCGGCCCTGGATTCGCCCGACGACCCGGTGTTCGACGTGATCGATTCGCTGTTGTCCGACGGCCGTTCCTCCCGACTGTACAAGACGCTGGTCAAGGAAAAACAACTGGCCGTCGGCGTCTCGACGAGCGCCGACGTGCCCGGCGCGCGCTATCCCAATCTGTTCATGATCCAGGCCATCCCCCGCGCGCCCCACACCGCCCTCGAAGTGGAGGCGGCCATCTACGCCGAGTTGGACCGTCTGAAGAACGAGCCCGTGCAGCCCCGCGAACTCCAGAAGGTCCTGAACAATCTGGACGCCGATCTGATCCGTTCCCTGGACTCGAACAGCGGGCTGGCCTCCGAGCTCAGCTCGGCCCAGGCCCTCGCCGGAACCTGGCGGTATCTTCTCGAAAACCGGCGACAGATCAGCCAGGTGAAAGCGGAGGACGTGTCCCGCGTGGCGAAGCGGTATTTCGTCAAGGGCCATCGGGTGGTGGCGACGCTGGTGAAAAAGGGAAATGAATAACGGTTTCTATCACCGATCGTCTTTGCCATGTAGGGGCACCCCTATGTGGGTGCCCGGTTTTTTAAGGGCGGCCACGCAGGGCCGCCCCTACACGATCATGGTATTTCTCGGGCTCGTCGTGTTGGTTTCCTCGGTTTTCCCTTCCCTCGCCGCCGATCCCCGAACGATGGTCTTTCCGCCGGTCGAGTTCCATCCGCCCAAGGCCGAACGGGTCGCGCTGGATAACGGGATGGTGCTCTACATCCTGGAAGACCACGAGCTTCCACGGGTCCAGATCCAGGCGATGATCCGGACCGGCAGCGTTGATGACCCTGCGGACAAAATCGGGCTGGCCGGTCTGACCGGGACGGTGATGCGGACGGGGGGCACCTCTTTGATGTCGGGCGATGCCCTGGATGACGAACTCGAATTCATGGCGGCCGAGCTGGGCAGCACGATCGGCTCGGACGCCGGTTTCGCATCGCTGGATGTCCTGGCGAAGGATCTCGATCGCGGCCTGGCCCTCTTCGCCGACATGTTGATGCATCCGGCCTTCCCGCAGGACAAGCTGGATCTGGCCAAGCAGCAGGCCCTGGAGGCCATCCGGCGGCGCAACGACAATCCGGCGGGAATTGCGAGCCGGGAGTTTCTGAAGCGGGTCTATGGCGCGGACCATCCGCTGGCCCGGGAAAGCACCGCCGAGACAATCGGACGGATTACACGGGACGACCTGATCGCCTTTCATGCGCACGATTATCATCCCAACGCGCTCATCCTGTCGCTGTCGGGGGATTTTGGAAAAAAGGAAATGATCGAGAAGGTCCGACGGGCCTTTGCCGGTTGGCCCCAGGGCCCGATCGACCGACCGGCTTTGCCCCCCGTCCGCGATGCGTTCAAGCCGTCCGTCAACCTGGTCGAGAAAGACATTTCCCAAACGCACCTGCGCATCGGACATCTGGGCATTCGGCAGGACGATCCGGACTATTTTGCGGTGGCCTTGCTGGACGATATCCTGGGCGGCGGCTTCCGCAGCCGGCTGTTCAGAAAAGTTCGCACCGAAGAGGGCCTGGCCTATTCGGTCGGCAGCTCGTTCACGCCCGGAAATTTGGAGCGGGGTCTGTTTGTGGCCTACGGTCAGACCAAGGCGGAATCCACGCTCCGGGCGATCGGGGCCATCGAGCGGGAGATCCAACGGATCCGGACGAAACCCGTTACGCCGGAAGAGCTACGCCTGGCCAAGGATTCCTTTCTGAACTCCTTCGTGTTTTCTTTCTCGAACCCCGCGATGATCGTCGGCCGCCAGGCCTCGCTGGAATATTACGGGCTGCCCGCTGACTTTTTGGAACGGTTTCGTGACGGCGTCATCCGTGTGACGCCCGAAGAAATCTTGAGCGTGGCCCAAAGACATCTCCGGCCGGACGCCTTGATCGTCCTTGCGGTTGGACGTCCGGACCGCTTTGATCAGCCGCTCTCAAGCCTCGGGGCGGTGAACGTCATCCCTCTGGAGCGGGTCGGGGATCCGGTCGGGGTCGGATTTCCGGATCGGCCTTGATCCTAAAGGAGACCATCATGCGGTCCAAGCTTGTCGCGGGGGTCGTGCTGGTACTGATCCTGCCCGTAGCCGCCGTGGTCGTCGCGATCGCGATGAACCGACCGATGCTGTTCGATCCCCCCGGTTTCATGGAGCGGCTTGCGATCTACTTGCGGTACAATGTGGCCGAGACGACCGCGGATCCGGTCCTGCCCGAACTTCGGATTCGGCATTACCGGCTGCCGGAGGAAACGGTAAAAGCGGCCGTCGAACGGACCCTCCGGTCTCTCCCACGCTGGACGATGGTCCGGGCGGAAGGGGATGTGGGCGCTTATCAGGCCGAGGTAACCAGCATGATCTGGCGGTTCCGGGACGATCTGTCCGTCTTGGTGACCGGCTCGCCGACCGGGGAGGTCGAGGTCTATGTTCACTCCGCTTCGCGGGTCGGCCGCGGAGATCTGGGGGCCAACCGCGTCCATGTCCTCATGTTCTATGAGGCGCTGGAGCGGAATCTTCAGGTGGATTCTTAGCCATCAAATAATGCTTGACCTGAAAAAAAGGATGGATATAATAAAGACCGCTTCGTATCATGTACCCGAAACTCACGGCGGGGAACTCCTACGGCGAAACCCATTATAAAACTTATACTGAAAGGAGAGAAGCATGGCGGATATTTTAGT
>Ga0335082_10002301_pt1 | contig 20545 bp, 17 predicted proteins | sample Lox_Sample_41_FD_206718 | JGI IMG/M metagenome (GOLD analysis project Ga0335082, IMG submission 206718) | Soil microbial communities from Loxahatchee National Wildlife Refuge, Florida, United States - Lox_Sample_4.1 | ecosystem: Environmental > Terrestrial > Soil > Wetlands | place: USA...
ACCTGCCTCATTACTTGTGCGCTACGTCCAGCTTGTCGACGGTGTCGAATTCGAACTTGATCTCCTTCCATGTTTCCATGGCGATCTTGAGTTCGGGGCTGCTCTTCGCTGCATTGGTCAGAATATCCTTGCCTTCCTTCTCGATCTGGCGCCCCTCGTTGCGCGCTTCCACGCACGCTTCCAGCGCAACCCGGTTGGCCGCGGCGCCTGCAGCGTTGCCCCAGGGATGACCCAGGGTGCCGCCGCCGAACTGCAGCACGGAATCATCGCCGAAGATGTTGACCAGTGCAGGCATGTGCCACACGTGGATACCGCCGGATGCTACCGGGATCACGCCGGGCATGGAGCCCCAGTCCTGGTCGAAGAACAGGCCGCGCGAACGGTCTTCCTTGATGAATTCGTCGCGCATCGTGTCGATCCAGCCCAATGTGGATGCACGGTCGCCTTCCAGTTTGCCCACCACGGTGCCGGAGTGCAGGTGGTCGCCGCCGGACAGACGCAGCACCTTGGTCAGCACACGGAAGTGAATGCCATGGTGGGGATTACGGTCGAGCACGGCGTGCATCGCGCGGTGGATATGAAGCAGCATGCCGTTGTTGCGGCACCAGTTGGCCAGCCCCGTGTTGGCAGTCAGACCGCCTGTCAGGTAGTCGTGCATGATGATCGGCGAACCGATTTCTTTCGCATACTCGGCACGCTTATACATTTCTTCCGGTGTCGGTGCAGTCACGTTCAGGTAGTGGCCCTTGCGCTCGCCGGTTTCGCGTTCCGCCTTTTCGATCGCTTCCTGCACGAAGTCGAAACGTGCGCGCCAACGCATGAACGGCTGGCTGTTGACGTTCTCGTCGTCCTTGGTGAAATCCAAACCGCCGCGCAGGCATTCGTAAACAGCCCGGCCGTAGTTCTTCGCCGACAGACCCAGCTTGGGCTTGATGGTGCAACCCAGCAACGGACGGCCGTATTTGTTCATGATGTCGCGTTCGGCCTGGATACCTTGCGGCGGACCGCCGCAGGTCATGATATAGGCGATCGGGAAGCGGATATCTTCCAGGCGCAGGGCGCGCAAGGCCTTGAAGCCGAACACGTTGCCAACCAGCGAGGTCAGCACGTTGACCATCGAGCCTTCCTCGAACAGGTCGATCGGGTAGGCCACAAACGCATAGAAACAGGTGTCGTCGCCGGGCACGTCTTCGATGCGATAGGCGCGGCCCTTGTAGTAATCCAGGTCGGTCAGCAAGTCGGTCCATACCGTGGTCCAGGTTCCCGTGGAGGATTCCGCCGCCACCGCGGCCGCGATCTCTTCACGATCCACGCCAGCCTGCGGGGTGATCTTGAAGCACGCCAGGATATCGGTATCCTTAGGCGTGTATTCGGGCATCCAGTAAGTTTGCCGGTATTCTTTTACACCGGCGCTATATTTTTTCACTGCCATGATTAAACTCCCTATAAAAATGCGGCGCGATGCGTCGCGGTTGGAACACCTACTTCACGGAAAGCATCGTAGCCTCTGCGATACATAAGTACAATTCAATTGTTTTGATAGTTATGATAAGCTTGAAATTATACGTTATTTGCAGGGCGGATTTAGATGCTACACCTAACTTTAAGACAATTACAGGTATTTGAATCCGCCGCGGCCAAGCTCAACTTCTCGCAGGCGGCCAAACAGCTTTACCTGTCGCAACCCGCTGTGTCGATGCAGATCAAACAACTGGAAGAAAGCATCGGCCTGCCCTTGTTCGAACAGATGGGCAAGAAGATCTATCTCACCGAGGCAGGCCGGGAGCTGTTCCATTACTGCCGCAACATCACACAACAGCTTGCCGAAATGGAATCGGTATTCGAAGAGATGAAAGGGTTGGGGCACGGCAAGCTGACGATCTCGGTGGTCAATACGGCCAATTACTTCACCCCGAAATTGCTGGCCAGATTTTGCCGCCGCTATCCCGATATCAATGTGATCCTGCAGGTCGCCAACCGCGATGCCGTCCTCAAGCAACTCGCCGACAACAGTACCGACGTCGCCATCCTCGGGTTGCCTCCGGATGGGCTGGACATCAGCGCCGAGCCATTTCTGGACAACCCGCTGGTCGTGATCGCCGCGCCGGACAATCCACTGGCAAAACAGAAACGCATCAAGTTCTCAAAACTTGCCGAAGAGAACTTTCTGTCACGAGAGCCGGGCTCCGGCACCCGCAGCGCGATGGAAAGGGTCTTCGCCCAGCACAAGGTCCAGCCGCATATCATCATGGAAGTGGAAACCAACGAGGCGATCAAGCAAGCAGTCCAAGCCGGGATGGGGCTGGGAATCTTGTCGCTGCACAGCATCGAGCTTGAACTGGAGACAAAACGGCTCGCGATGCTCAATGTCGAGGACTTCCCGCTGATGCGCAGCTGGTACGTCGCGCATCGCAGCAATAAACGCCTATCCGGGGCTGCGTTGGCATTCAGGGATTTTTTGCTGACCGAGGCCAGGAAGATAATCGCCGCTCATTAGACAAAAGTCGCATACGCGCAAGCTGGCATTCCTCCAACCGATTATTCGAGATGGCACGTCTGGCACAACGCGCTTCGCGAATTGTCCACGCGCAAATAAGCTTTGCGCGGGGAATAACCCGCCTCCAACGGGCCTTCATGCGGCCTGTGGCAAGATGAACATTCAACGGTCGCCCTGACACTCGTGCCGTACAGTTGGATCTCGTCTGCATCCGGCCGCCCGTCGCCGTTCCGGTCGAAGAACGTGATTTCCCCGGCTTGCCCGTCCGGCACCCTGAATTTCGGATAGGCATTGGAACCGAGGGGATAGTTGACACCGACCGGATGATGGGATTTAGGGTCGGTATAAATCGGGCTGAAATCCCTGGCGCCCGGTATTCCGCCGGACGAGTGGCAGGTGCGGCAATCGACATTCTGGTCGGCGACCTTATTCACTATTTGATTTTGCGCGCATCCTGCAACGGATACGTCAAGCAGCGCGATTGCAAATAACGCCAGCAGCAATCTGTTTGGACTTGGTTTCAGTTTTGGCATCATCATCTCTCCCCCTGAATTGAGAGTTTTCAGCAATCGATAACGCTTGCACTATACCCCTATAAGATTTTCGCCGCCTCTGCAAAAGAAAGACGCGGATTGCGCGGAAACAATTTGGGATGGTCACCGTAGCCGAGGTTGACCAGAAAATTGGATTTGACCTTGCCGTCCGGAAAAAACTCCCTGTCCACTTTTGCATTGTCGAAGCCGGACATCGGGCCGGCATCAAGTCCAAGCGCGCGCGCCGCAAGGATCAGATAACCGCCCTGCAGCGTGCCGTTGCGGAACGCCGTGGTATCGATCAGCGGCTGGTTGCCGGCGAACCATGATCGCGCATCGGCTTGCGGAAAAAGTTTCGGCAGTTTTTCATAAAACTCGGTGTCGTACGCGACGATGGCCGTTACCGGCGCGGCGCGGGTCTTTTCAAGATTGCCCGGAGATACCGCCGGCAGCAGGCGCTGCTTTGCCTGCTCGCTGCGCACGAACACAAAACGCGCTGGGCTCGAATTGGCGCTGGTCGGCCCCCATTTCATCAAGTCGTAGATCTGCTGCAGCAGCGCATCGCTGACCGGCTTGTCCAGCCATTCGTTGTGGGTGCGCGCGTTACGGAAAATGATATCCAGGCTGCGGTCGTCGAGTTGCATGGTATTTCTCCTGATTTGAATTAAACTAGTTTACTCCACTCATATGCAATTGCATCAATACCTGACCAATGGAAATGACCCAAAAAACAAACGTAAAGACGAGCCCATTAGTCGTCGCGGCACTATACAAGTTCGTGAAGCTGCCCGATTGCGCGTCGCTGCGCGAGCCGCTGCTGGCGCAGTGCGATGCGCTGGGCATCACCGGCACCCTGCTGCTCGCGCAAGAAGGCATCAACGGCACGATCGCCGGTTCGCGTTCCGGCATTGACAAGATTTTGGCTTACCTGCGCAGTGATCGGCGCTTGTCTGACTTGGAGCACAAGGAATCCAGCGCCGACCATCCGCCGTTCTACCGGATGAAGGTCAAGCTGAAAAAAGAGATCGTCACGATGGGCGTGCCGGGCATCGACCCGACCGATCAGGTCGGGCATTACGTCAAGCCGGAAGACTGGAACGAACTGATCAGCGATCCGGATGTGCTGCTGGTCGACACGCGCAACGATTATGAAGTGGAGGTCGGCACCTTCAAGGGCGCAATCGATCCACGCATCACCACCTTCCGCGAATTTCCCGACTACGTAAAAAAACATTTCGATCCTGAGAAACAGCCGCGCGTCGCGATGTTCTGCACCGGCGGCATACGCTGCGAAAAAGCCTCGGCCTATATGCTGCAGCAGGGCTTTCCCGAGGTCTATCACCTGCAAGGCGGGATACTGAAATATCTGGAGAACATCCCGGCCGAGGAAAGCTTGTGGCAGGGCGAATGCTTCGTGTTCGACCAGCGCGTTGCCGTCGGGCAAGGTCTCGCGCCGGGGCATTACGAACTGTGCTACGGCTGCTCGCGCCCGATCACCGCGGAAGAAAAAGCCTCTCCCAAATATCAGGCCGGCGTGTCCTGCCCGAAGTGTTTTGATGCTTTGACTCCCGAAAAACGCGCGGCCGCGCTGGAGCGGCAGAAGCAGGTCGAACTGGCCAGACAGCGCGGGGAAGCGCATATAGGCAAACGGGGAAAGAAAGCAACGAAGGTTGCTTAGACTTTTGCTTCTCCAAAATCAAAGTCGCGGGGTACGGCCCCGCACGCCGATTACTTTCTTTGTGCGGCCAAAGACGACTTCGTCGGGGGTAGCCCGACAGCTAGTCACTTTTTCTTGGGTCGCCAAGAAAAAGTAACCCAAAAGAAGGCGACCCAGGTTTACCGCCCCTGCGGGGTACCCTCGACCAGCCGCAAGCAAGCGGGGCTGCGCAACTCGACCTGGCGGGGCGCACACCCCGCGCCCCACTGCGGGACTCGAACAATGCTCGCCTAAACCTCCGCCTGCTTGCAACTGATCTTCGGCGGTGCACATGGGATAAAAACAACAAAACGGGTGAGCTTTGCTCACTATGTCGGGCAAAGCCCAACATTAATAATTGCCACAAAACTCGTGCGCGTAGCGCACACAAAACCGCTTTTCAATTCCCCTGTGCGCCGCCGAGTAGCGCAGGCTGGTCAGGGGTAGTCGGCGAGGACTGTCTGAGGACGTGGCCGCGTAGCGGATCGTGCGAGTTCCGCAGCCGCCTGACCAGTCGAGCAACGCAGGAAACCGCGAAGCGGCGGCAAACCGGGGTCGCCTTTTCTTCGGTTACCTTCTTTTGGCGACGCAAAAGAAAGTAACTTGTTGCCGGGCAACCCCCGGCGGTTTTGCATTTAGCTCATAGTGCCATACGAGGCTAATTTTTGAGCGGCCTAATCCTTTGTAATTGTTTCGCCACTGAAACGCTATTATCTTCTGGTTTTTCCAACTGGTCTCGTGACTGGCCGTGATTAAACTCTGTAACTTCATTTGGCTTCGTAGCAACCTTTATGTTGCCAAAAAATGTACAGAGATACATTGGGCGCTTCCAAAAGAAAAAAGGTACTTCTACAACTCCCGTGACAATACCTGGTTGCCCGTCGTGTACTGGACCAACGTTTTTGATTGCAAGGATTGAAGTGCCGACAGGAAATAATTTTGTTTTCATGTGACCGCAACCTCAGATGAAAAGTCAGACAGTGAGGGAACTTATGTTTGTCTAACGTAGAAACGAGGCGCGCTCCGCTTTAGCGTCGCTCTCGACTGAAAGGTTAGGAGTTTTCTTCATGGTTTTGGCGGGCAGGTTTGAATGCAAAGTTTCAGCGCTTCCTTGCACTGATAGAAAAGTGCCGTGGGAGTTCCGACCGCTGGCGCAGAAACGCAAGCAGAGTAGCTCGTAGTGCATTGGCGAGCACAAACAGGTTCCGACTTGGTTACGTCAACGTCATTGGTACTTACACAGCCGCCTAAAATTGCAGCACATATAGAAAGGAAATATCTCATGACTTACCTCGCATCAAAATTGGAAATGGAACACCGCGCACTCGCGCCTAAATATCCTTTTCTGAAGCACAAGTTTAATTCCAGGGTTGAGAGGATTCATTGTCAACCTCGTCAGCCCTTGTTAGTAGAGTGTGGGCCAGATGGCGAGCCTCTGTGGGAGACAGCTCAACGCCTGGAACCAGACCAGGTGCGAGCCCTGTTTCGGCAGATGGTGCTTCAAAAAATAGCCCGACTGTTTGGTTTGGATTAACAGTTACAGCAACGTTATCGAAAGTTAAATATAGGATTCTGGTTTGATTAGACATAGGTGATCCTTTTGAAACGCTGATAACTCCTATCGCAACTTCGGCGTCGTACACACCACATCCGCATTCTGCGCCCTGTGCCGCAGCGCATGGTCCATCAGCACCAGCGCCAGCATCGCCTCTGCGATCGGCGTCGCGCGGATGCCGACGCAGGGATCATGGCGGCCGTGCGTCTCGACCGTCACCGCTTCGCCCTGCTTGTTGATCGAGCGGCGCGGAATGCGGATACTGGAAGTGGGCTTGACCGCGAGATGCGCGACAATGTCCTGCCCGGTCGAGATGCCGCCGAGGATGCCGCCGGCATTGTTGGAAAGAAAACCCTGCGGGGTCATCTCGTCGCCGTGCTGGCTGCCATGCTGCGTCACGCTGGCAAAGCCCGCGCCGATCTCGACGCCCTTCACCGCGTTGATGCTCATCAACGCATAGGCGATCTCGGCATCGAGCCGGTCATACACCGGCTCGCCCCAGCCCACCGGCACATTCTCGGCCACCACCATCAGTTTGGCGCCGATCGAATCGCCCGACTTGCGCAGCGCGTCCATGTAGTCTTCGAGCGGCTGCACCACGCCGGGATCCGGCGAAAAGAACGGATTGTCGTTTACCCCGTCCCAGCTCTTGAACGCGATCTCGATCTCGCCGATCTGCGTCAGGCAGCCGCGGATCACGACACCATGGCGCTCGTTCAGCCATTTCTTCGCGATCGCGCCGGCCGCGACCCGTACCGCGGTCTCGCGCGCCGACGCCCGTCCCGCCCCGCGATGGTCGCGCAGGCCGTATTTCTGCAAATAGGTGTAGTCGGCATGGCCGGGGCGGAAGGTTTCGGCCATGTTGCCGTAATCCTTGCTGCGCTGGTCCTCGTTGCGGATCAGCAATGCGATCGGCGTGCCGGTGGTCTTGCCCTCGAACACGCCGGACAATATCTCCACCTTGTCCGACTCGCGGCGCTGCGTGACATGGCGCGAGGTGCCGGGCTTGCGCCGGTCCAGGTCATGCTGGATGTCGGCTTCGTTCAATGCCATGCCCGGCGGACAACCATCCACCACGCAGCCGAGCGCCGGACCATGCGACTCGCCGAACGAAGTCACCGTGAACAAGGTACCGAGTGTGTTTCCAGACATAAGGGAACCTCTATAAATTCATTTTCCGGGCGAATCGCGGCGTCGCGTGCTCGCTCATTCCTCATCTATCAATCCAATATGCTTCGTCATTCGCTGTGCAGCTCCTTGCGCTGCCCGCGCGACACGGTGGGGCGCAGCCCTCCGGTGCGGGAGCACGGAGCAGCAGGCCTGCCCGCCCCAGATGCTTCGCATCGCCGTGTCCAGCCTGCCATCCCGCAAAAGTGAATTCTAGAGGCACCCATTGGCAACACTGCCAATATGATGCGCAAATGAGGATAGCAGTTTAACATAGCGAGCACGACCAACACCCCTCTCCCGCTTGCGGGAGAGGGGCAAGGGGAGAGGGACACATTCACCGATTCCACCCTCTCCCTGACCTCCCCCTCAAGTGGGAGGGAATATATGCAGGGGACAATGAATGAAAGCCGTTCTGATGATCACCGCAGGCAGCCCCGAAGTGCTGGGCCTGTACGATGTCGACAAACCCGAGCTGATCTCGCCGCACCATCTGCGCGTCAAGCTGGTCGCCGCCGGGGTGAACCCTCTGGATGCCAAATTGCGCGCCAAGCCGGCCTACTATCCCGACAAGCTCCCCGCGATACTCGGTTGCGACGGCGCGGGCATCGTTGAAAAAGTCGGCAGCGCGGTGACGCGTTTCAAGGAAGGTAACAAGGTCTTTTTCTACAATGGCGGCATCGGCGACGAACAGGGCTGTTATGCGGAATACGCCGCTGTGCACGAGGAATATTGCGCGGCTGCCCCGGCCAATGTCGGTCTGCAGGACATCGCCGGATTGCCGCTGGTGCTGATCACGGCCTGGGAAGCGCTGATCGAACGCGCAAATCTGCAAGCGGGACAAACCGTCCTGATCCATGGCGGTACCGGCGGCGTGGGCCATATCGCTGTGCAACTGGCCAAACATCTCGGTGCCCGTGTGGCGGTCACGGTCAGCGACGACAAAAAGGAGGGACTCGCGCAAGGGCTGGAAGCCGACAAGATCGTGCGCTACAAGGAAATGGATTTCGTGGTGGACGTGGAGGAATGGTCGGGCAACAAAGGCGTGGACGTGGTGCTGGACACGATAGGCGGGGATATTTTCCTGCGCTCGATGAATGTCGCGCGCATCGGCGGCAAGATCGTCACGCTGCTGTCCACCCCGATGTCGCTGGAAAATACCCAGTTGGCGCGGTTGCGCAACCTGTCGATATGCTACGAGCTGATGCTCACCCCACAGGTGATGAAGCTGCATGAAGAGCGCATTCGCCAGCGCAAGATACTCGAACAAGGCGCAAAACTCGTCGAGGCAGGGAAGCTCGGCGTGCTGGTCTCCTATGCGCTGCCACTGAAAGACGCCGCAGAAGCGCATCGCCTGATCGAGAAGGGCAACATGCTGGGAAAAATCATACTGACGATGGGCGACTTGATGAACAAATAGTTCATTCTTCATTTACAACGCTTGTCACTCCCGGTTGCGCATATGGTCCGCCACCTTGCCGAATGCGGCGGATAGTTCCTGCCGCAAGGCAACATCTTCGACCACTTCGCTCAATGCCTGGTTCATGCACAGCAACCATTGGTCACGTTCGGTGGACGAAATGGGGAAGGGCAAATGGCGGGCGCGCAGCATCGGATGGCCGTATTGATCCACGTACAACGGCGGCCCGCCCATCCACCCGGTCAGGAATTTGTACAATTTTTCTGTCGCGCCCTGCAGGTCCTGCGCGTGCAGCTTGCGGACGCCGTAAGCCTCGGGCAATTCATCCATCAATTGATAGAACCGCTCCACCAGCGCGCGAACCCAGTCCGCGCCGCCGATGCGTTCATAGTGGGTCAGTTGTTTGAATTGGGCCTTCATGGGTCAGCTTTCCGTAAAGGCGCCGATTCTACCCTACGTCAATGGAAACCTCGCAAGCACCTGATAATTCGCGAGTCCGTTCTTCTGCCCAGATTGCACTAGCGCGAAATCTTTCATTTGCCAACACACCGGGGGCATCGAAGGCAATGGCGGTGTCAATTCCGCCCGGCCTGAGGCCGGTTGCGGATTGCCTGCCTTTGGTGCGTCGGTCCTGCGGGCATTGCGCAACAGTGTGACGTGGGGCTGGTATTCGCGCTGATCGAATTTGAAACGATGTGTCGCCAAATGTTGCTCCAGTATGCCGACCAGTTGCAAAAGTTGTGTCGGCACATGGCTGGGTGCGGCGTACACGATATGGTTATGCCCCCAGTAGTGCGCCGTATCCAAACATAACTCAAAGGATTTGCCGCTCGCCTCCTGCGCAGCCAATTCCAATGCCTCCAGCCTGAAATGCTCGACATCACCGATGAACACCAATGTGTTGTGCAACGTTCCGGTGCGCATGGCCCGTCCCCCGCACAATTTCAGCAGCGGTTTTTGCCAGCCAGCCAGCAGGCGCTGCTCCGCGTCAGTCGGCCACAGGGCAAAGAAAACCCTTGCTTTCGCGTTGCCGGATGGATGGTTCATGTCCGGCATTTTAGCCATATCCTAAACTGGGTCGAGTACCCCTTTGCATTCGGGTAAAATGCGCAGCTTGTTGAGCCAGAGAACGCCATGTCTTCACGTTTACGCGAAATTCCCTACAACTACACTTCGTTTTCCGACCGCGAGATCGTATTGCGCATACTCGGGCGCGAGGCGTGGGACATCATCAACACATTGCGCGCGGAACGCCGCACCGGCCGTTCCGCGCAGATGCTGTACGAAGTGCTGGGCGATATCTGGGTGGTGTCGCGCAATCCTTACCTGCAGGATGACCTGCTCGGCAACCGCAAGCGCCGCGAGGCTTTGATCGGCGCGCTGCACCACAGACTCAATGCGATCGATGCGCGGCGCCAGGATAACGCGATCGTGAAACGCCTGCTGGAACTGGCCAGGGCTGCGGTCGATCGATTCTCCGGCGAATTCGAACAGACTTTGCAACTCCGCAAACGCGCGCTGCGCGAGTTGAGCCGCATCACCCGCCGCGACAATATCCAGTTCGATGGACTGGCACGGGTGTCCCATGTCACGGACGCCACCGACTGGCGCGTGGAATATCCGTTCGTGGTGCTGAATCCCGATACCGAGGAAGAGATCGCCGAGCTGGTGCGCGCCTGTATCGCGCTCAAGCTCACCATCATTCCGCGCGGCGGCGGCACCGGCTATACCGGCGGAGCGGTTCCGCTGGACAGATACTCGGCGGTGATCAACACCGAAAAACTCGACACGATCTCACCGGTTGAACGACTCGTGCTGCCGGGCCTGAAAGAACCCTGCGCGACCATCCATTGCGGCGCTGGGGTGGTGACACGAAGAGTGATGGAAGCCGCGGACGACAGCGGCCTGGTATTCGCGGTCGATCCGACCTCGGCCGATGCGTCCTGCATCGGCGGCAACGTGGCGATGAACGCCGGCGGCAAGAAGGCGGTGCTGTGGGGAACCGCGCTGGACAACCTGGCCTCGTGGCGCATGGTCACGCCGGACGGGCTTTGGATGAACATCGAACGGCTGGACCACAACCTTGGCAAGATCCACGACGCGGAAAGTGCAACTTTCCGCATCAGCCGCTTCGAAGCGGACGGCAGTACCGCTCACGGCACGCCGGAAACGCTCACGATACCGGGCAGCGCGTTCCGCAAGACCGGCTTGGGCAAGGACGTGACCGACAAGTTTTTGTCCGGCCTGCCCGGCATCCAGAAGGAAGGCTGCGACGGCATCATCACCTCGGCGCGCTTCATCCTGCACCACGCGCACAAGCATACGCGCACCGTGTGCCTGGAATTCTTCGGTCAGGTGCGCGAGGCGGTGCCAGCGATTGTCGAAATCAAATCCTATATGGATGCGCATCCCGATGCGCTGCTGGCGGGGCTGGAACATCTCGACGAGCGCTATCTCAAGGCGGTGGGTTATGCCACCAAATCGAAGCGCGGGACCCGTCCCAAGATGGTGCTGGTCGCCGATGTGGTCAGCGACGATGCGGACGCGGCGGCAAGAGCCGCATCCGAGATTGTGCGCCTGGCCAATCTGCGCAGCGGCGAAGGTTTCATCGCCGTGTCCGCCGAGGCGCGCAAGAAATTCTGGCTGGACCGGGCGCGCACCGCCGCGATCGCCAAACACACCAACGCGTTCAAGATCAACGAGGACGTGGTGATCCCGCTGCCGCGCATGGGCGATTATTGCGACGGCATCGAGCGCATCAATATCGAGTTGTCGCTGCACAACAAACTCAGATTGCTGGACGCGCTTGATGAATTCTTCGCGGGCGAATTGCCGTTGTATTACCAGGATGACAAACAGCTTGGCGACGAGGAGCTGCTGGGCAATCGCGTGCAGGAAACAAAACAGCTGCTGACCGACGTGCGCAATCGCTGGCAATGGCTGAACGACAATCTGGATGCGCCGCTGGCTGACTGCCCATTCCCATTACAATCCGGCAATCCTGACAAATCGTCGCGAACGATCGGAGTGCAAGGCGCCCGGAGCGCAGCGACCGAGACATATCTTGACGATAGGCGAGGAGGCGAGCACCGCGCTGACAACTCCGCATCCAGTTTGCTGGATAGCGGATTGCGTACCTCTGGTGCAACGATGCGATCCGGTCGCGCAGCAGATTTTGCAGGATTGTCGGTGTTTGACGCGATACAGCGGCATATGCTGCGCGCCTCATGGAAACAGGAGATACGCGAACCGTTGCGCAAGATATTCAGCGGCGGCACCTATCAGCTGATACTGGATCAATGCAATGGCATCCACCAGAGCGTGTTGAAGAGCCGCGTCTTCATCGCGCTGCACATGCATGCCGGGGACGGCAACGTGCATACCAACATACCGGTGAATTCGGACAATTACGGAATGCTGCAACAGGCCAATGGCGCTGTCGGGCGCATCATGAAACTGGCCAAGGACCTGGGCGGAGTGATCTCGGGCGAGCACGGCATCGGCATCACCAAATTCGATTTTCTCGAAGCCGGCGAGATCGCGGCTTTTACCGCATACAAAAACCGGATCGACCCCGAAGGCCGGTTCAACAAGGGCAAGCTGCTGACCGGCGGCAATCTGGAGCGCGCCTATACGCCGAGCTTCAATTTGATGGAACTGGAAAGCCTGATCCTCGAGAAGAGCGAACTGGGCGAAATATCCGATTCGATCAAGGACTGCCTGCGTTGCGGAAAATGCAAGCCGGTTTGCACCACGCATGTGCCGCGCGCCAATCTGCTGTATTCGCCGCGCAACAAGATCCTCGGCGCATCGCTGCTGATCGAGGCGTTCCTGTATGAAGAACAGACCCGGCGCGGCGTTTCGATCCGGCACTTTGATGAATTCTCGGACGTGGCCGATCATTGCACGATATGCCACAAGTGCCTAAATCCCTGCCCGGTGGACATAGACTTCGGCGATGTGTCGGTCGCGATGCGCAACTTCCTGCGCAAGCAGGGCAAGAAAAAATTCAGTCCCGTCACCACGACGTCGATGCTGTTCCTCAACGCCACCGACCCGGCCACCATCAAGCTGGTGCGCAAGGTGATGATAGAGTGGGGCTACAAGGCGCAACGCATCGGTTATCGATTGGCCAAGCGCTTCGGCCTGCTGAAAGGACAGACGAAACAACCGCCTGCCACAGTCGGAGGCGCGCCGCTGAAAGCGCAAGTGATCCACTTCTTCAACAAACCGATGCCGGGCAATCTGCCCAAGAAGACCTCTCGCGCGTTGCTCGACATCGAGGACAACAGCATCGTGCCGATCATTCGCAACCCGAACAGGGCCGGCGAGGACAGCGAAGCGGTGTTCTATTTCCCCGGCTGCGGGTCGGAACGCCTGTTCGGACAGGTCGGTCTAGCGACGCAGGCGATGTTGTACGAGACCGGGGCGATCACGGTGCTGCCGCCGGGTTATCTGTGCTGCGGCTATCCGCAGAATGCCTCGGGGCAGGCCGACAAGGCCAACCAGATCACCACCGATAATCGCGTGCTGTTCCACCGCGTCGCGAACACGCTGAACTATCTCGACATCAAGACCGTGATCGTGTCTTGCGGGACCTGCATGGACCAGTTGCAGAAATACCAGTTCGACAAGATCTTCCCGGGTTGCCGGCTGCTCGACATACACGAATACCTTTTGGAGAAAGGGGTCAAGGTGCAAGGTGCAAGCGGGGTGCGGTACATGTATCACGACCCCTGCCACTCCCCGATGAAGACTTACCAGCCGGTCACGGTAGTCAACGAATTGATGGGCACGGAGGTGCGGCTCAATGAACGCTGCTGCGGCGAAGCCGGCACATTCGGAGTGACGCTGCCGCATATCGCGACACAGGTGCGCTTCCGCAAGGAAGAGGAGATGCGCAAGGGTGCCGAGGCATTGCGGGCAGATGGTTTCAACGGCTCAGTGAAGGTGCTGACTTCGTGTCCTTCCTGCCAGCAGGGGCTGTCGCGCTACAACGACGACAGCAGTACCACCGCGGATTACATCGTGGTGGAAATGGCCAAACACCTGCTCGGCGACAACTGGCTGCAGGACTATGTCGCAAGGGCAAACAACGGCGGGATCGAGCGGGTACTGCTGTAAGGACGACGAAAGCCTATGCATGAAGAATAATACGGATTGCGAGTTGTGCGATGGCGTTGGCGGCACACTGATCTGGCAGGACGCTACCTGCCGCGTGGTGCTGGTCGCGGATGCCGACTACCCCGGCTACTGCCGCGTGATCTGGAAGCAGCACGTCAAAGAGATGACCGATTTGTCCGCTTCTGAACGCGAACATTTCATGGCCATGGTATTTGCGGTGGAAACGGCGGTACGTGAAGTGATATGCCCCGACAAGATCAATCTCGCCAGCCTCGGCAATATGACGCCGCATCTTCACTGGCATGTCATTCCGCGCTTCAAGCACGACAAGCATTTTCCGCAGCCGATCTGGGGCACGGCGCAACGCACAGGCACATCCACATTCCCGCCGGACTGGCAAACACCCCTGGCGGAAAGCATCTGTTCAAAATTGCCCGGTTGAACAAGCCTCTCATCCGCAGTAGAAACCAATCGCTGGCGGTTTGCCGCCACCCCAAGGTCTGCAATCTTGCAACGCGCTAGTACAGTGCGCGCTTGGCCGGGAACAGCAGCGAGAAGGTGCTGCCCTTCCCTTCTTCGCTCGTGATTTCAAGTTTGGCCTGATGGCGCATCGCGATATGCTTGACAATCGCCAGGCCCAGACCGGTTCCTCCCGTTTCCCGCGAGCGGCTGCGATCCACCCGGTAGAACCGCTCGGTGAGCCGGGGGATGTGTTGTGCGGCAATCCCGATACCGCTGTCTTGAACGGAAAACACCGGTTGGCCATCGCGCTCGAACCAGCGCAGCACGATCGCGCCGCCCTCCGGCGTATAGCGGATCGCATTGCTGAGCAGATTGCCGAACGCGCTTTGCAGTTCATCGCGGTTGCCGAACAGGTTGGCCGTGCTGTCTATCTCCATCTGCAGCGGGTGCCGTCCGCCGCTCAGCAGTTTCCCATCCTGTATAACCTCGTTGAGCAAATGCTTGATATCCACGGTTTCTTCGCGCAGCGGACTTTGTTCGTTTTCCAGCCGCGACAGCGTCAACAGATCCGCGACCAGATTGTCCATCCGCCGGGTTTGTTCGGCCATCAGATGCAAGGCACGGCGCGAACTGTCGCTATTGAGGTCGGGCATGTCCTGGAGATTCTCGAGGAACCCGCTCACCACGGTCAGCGGTGTGCGCATTTCATGCGACACATTGGCGACGAAATCGCGGCGCATGGCTTCCACGCGCTCGAACTGGGTGATGTCGCGAATGATCAGCAGGCGTTTTTCGTCTCCGTATGGAATCAGCTTGATGGATAGAACCATCTCGTCATGGCGGGCGGGGCGCATGATCAACGGCACATTGAAGTTCGATTCGTGCAGGTAGGCGACGAATTCGGGCTGGCGCACCAGGTAGGTGATGTCCTGCATGATGTCCTGCTCGGGATCGAGATCGAAGAGCTGCTGGGCAAGCGGGTTGCACCACTCGATGCGGTTCGCCGCATTCAGGATCGCCACGCCCTCCGGCAGCGCCGAGGTGGCCAGTTCGATGTGTTGCAACTCGGCGGCCAATTCCTGCTTGGTCTGGTTATGCTGCTTGACCATCTTATAGAGACGAGAAAAGACATCTTCCCAGATACCGCCCGCCTCGGGAATCGTTTCAATGCGCGCGTCCCCCAGCCATTGTCCAAGCTTGAACAATTGGCGCGCGCGGTATGCCATCACGGTCAGCAGCACGGCCAACATGAACAATAATGCGATGGTGGAGGAGAACCAGCCCCAGATCAACAAAGCGGCCAGCACGCTGACCCAGACCGGCATGCTTACTCGAAGCCAAAACTCTTGCAAGGTTATATCCTAGATGATCGAAAAGCGGTAACCGCTGCCGCGCACCGTTTGTATCACAGTGTCCATTGCGACCGGCTCCAGCGCGGCGCGCAACCGGCGAATATGCACATCCACCGTGCGCTCCTCGACAAACACCTGCGTGCCCCATACCTGGTCGAGCAATTGTGCGCGGCTATACACCCGCTCGGCGTGGGTCATGAAGAAATGCAGCAGGCGAAACTCCGTCGGCCCGAGTTCAATCGCCTTGCCGTTTGCCATCACGCGATGAGATGCCGGAGACAGTTCCAATCCCCCCGCGGCCACCGCTTCGTCCGGCATGGCGGGGATGTGGCGGCGCAGCACCGCGCGTATGCGCGCCATCAATTCGCGCGGTGAAAATGGCTTGGTGATGTAATCGTCGGCCCCGGACTCCAATCCCAGGATCTTGTCGCGCTCTTCGCCGCGCGCCGTCAGCATGATGATCGGGATGTCCTTGGTACGCGCATCGGATCGCAACTGTTTTGCCAACACCACCCCGCTGGTGTTCGGCAGCATCCAGTCCAGCAAGATCAGATCCGGCGCGGAGCCGCGGATCTGCCGCCATGCGCTATCCGCATCTTCGGCGCGCAACGCCTGAAAGCCCGCCTGCATCACGTTGAATGCCAGCAATTCCTGGATCGCCGGTTCGTCTTCCACTATCAAAATCTTCGCGTTCATCGTTTGTTCCCTTCTTCAAATTCAAATACCGATTCAGGGTTGCGAGAATATGAACAAATTGTGACAGGAAGATGACACTTGCCATAGAAGTCAGTGATGCGGGTGATGATGCGGCTCTTCCGCAACATGGCCCGTATGGCGGGCGGCCAGGTGATGCACATGGGCATGTTCTGGTTCATGCGGCAGTGGCTTTGCAATATAGCTGGGCAGCAGAGACCCGATCACCATCCCGGTAAGGCTGGCGAGCATGCCGGCAAAGTGCGCGGGAATGAAAGGATCCTCCGGCCCGAATATGGCGATGCCCAGCCAGACCGCCAATCCGCAAAAGATGGATATGAGCGCGCCCTGGTTGGTAGAGCGCTTCCAGTACACTCCGGCCGCGAGCGGCACGAAAGCCATCACTAGGGTGACCTGGTAGGCATTCTCGACCATCTGGAATATCCCGACATCGGAATTAAGCGCGTAAAGCGTGACCAAGACCGTGAAAGACAATGTCACGATGCGCATCGTGCGCAGCATCTTGTGGTCGGAAAGCCTGTTTCCCAGCGCGGGCTTGAGAATATTCTCGGTGAACGTAACCGAGGGCGCCAGCAGCGTTGCTGATGCGCAGCTCTTGATCGCGGAGAGCAGCGCTCCGAAGAACATCACCTGGAAGAACAGGTGCACCTCGGGACGCAGAATCAGGCGCGGCAGGATCATCTGCGGATCGCTGTCGATCAATCCCTTCACCATCTCTGGATCGATCAGTGTCGCCGAATAGGCGAGGAACATCGGCACGAAGGCAAATAGAAAATACAGCACGCCGCCGGTCACCGAACCCCAGATCGCAATATTCTCGGTCCTCGACGACTGCACACGCTGGAATACGTCCTGCTGCGGTATCGATCCCAGCATCATCGTCACCCAAGCGGCAAGGAAACCGATGACCTCCTTGGCATCCGGCGCAGGCCAGAATTCGAACTTGCCGGCCTGCCTTGCATGCTCCACCACCACACCGACCCCGCCAACCTCGCCGCTGATCTCATAGCCAATGAACAGCATGCCGACCACGATGATGATCATCTGCAGGAAATCGGTGATCGCCACCGCCCACATGCCGCCGAAAAAGGTATAGATCAGGATGGTGCTGGAGCCTATCCACATGCCGGCCACCTTGCTGATCTCGCCGCCGGACACCACGTTGAACACTAGCCCCAGCGCGGTGATCTGTGCCCCAACCCAACCCAGGTAGGAAATCACGATGGCGATGGTCGTCAGCACCTCGACGCTGCGCCCGTATTTCTTCTTGTAGAAGTCACCTATAGTAAGCAGGTTCATGCGGTATAACGGCGCTGCGAAGAACAAACCCACCAAAATCAAGCAGAGCGATGCGCCAAACGGGTCCGCAACCACCCCGTGCAGGCCTTCTTTCAAAAACGTAGCTGGTATGCCCAGCACCGTCTCCGATCCGAACCAAGTGGCAAACACGGTCGCGGTAACCATGTAAAACGGCAAGTGCCGTCCTGCAATCGCGAAGTCTTTGGTGTTATGGACACGGGTCGCGGCCCAAAGCCCAATGCCTACCGAGACGATCCAGTAGGTGATCACAAACCAGAGCAACATGCGATACCTCCTTGAGAAACGATGGCAGACCCACAGAAATTGTAGCAGTCCTGATCTTGATGAGCACGACGAAGAGGCGTTGCGGTGAGCACAAAAAAACCACCCCACGAGGGTGGCTCAGCCCAGTTGCAGGGAATCGTCCTATAGTTCCTTCGCATGGGTTGCCAGATATTTCGCCACGCCCTCTACCGAAGCGTTCATGCCCGCTTTGCCCTTGCTCCAGCCGGCCGGGCAGACTTCGCCATGTTCTTCGGTAAATTGCAACGCGTCGACCATGCGCAGCATTTCGTCGATATTGCGGCCCAGCGACAAATCGTTCACCACCTGATGGCGCACCACACCGGCACGGTCGATCAGGAACGAGCCGCGGTACGCCACACCACCCTCGGCTTCCACGTCGTACGCCTTGCAGATCTCGTGCTTGATGTCGGCCACCATCGGATAGCGAATCTGGCCGATGCCGCCATTGTTGACCGGGGTATTCTTCCAGGCCAGATGAGTGAAATGCGAGTCTATCGATACGCCAACCACTTCCACATTGCGCTTCTTGAATTCATCGAGACGATGATCAAAAGCGATGATCTCGGAAGGGCACACGAACGTAAAATCGAGCGGCCAAAAATACACTACCGCATATTTTCCGGCGATGTGTTTTTTCAGATTGAAATTTTCATTGAAATCGTTATTGCCCATAACGGCAACTGCGTTGAAGTCCGGGGCGGCCTTGCCGACAAGTACTGCCATGCGCATCTCCTAACGGTTGATAATCTTCAACGATGCAATTTAGACTTTTGCCATCGCTGCGTCAACCTTCAGCCGATTGATGGATCTGATTTCGGCCGGCTGGGAACAGCAGCCTGTCCATTCCAGAGACGCCCGGCATGTTCAAGGCTCTGTAAGATCGCGCCACATCTGATAACCGTAACCGGGCTTGATTGTTGGCCGATCAGGACACCCCAGAATTCTCAAAAAATGAGGCTGTCTTGCGTTACGAATCTCGGGTCAGTGCGAATGCGACCTTTGTCTGCCGACGATATCGGCCGCCATGTGCAGGGCGACCGCGCAGAAGATATACAGCAATGCCATTGAAACATACGAAGCGTAATATTGAACAACACGCGATGTGTATTCAACTGCGCTCATATCCGCAAAGCGATTGGAGAACAGATAAAAGGTGGCGTTGGAAAACGCAAAAGCAAAACTGCTGGCTGCCCATGCGGCCAACGCTAACGCTGTCAACCCCTTGCCTTCCAGGAGGTGCCTCATTGAGGACCAGCGCCCAACCAGCCACAAGCTGCCATAGGTCGGGATCAGGAACCAATAGGCAGGTGTCATGCACCAGTCGCTGATACCCTGAACAGAAGTCGCGTAGTAATCAATCAAGCCGGCCTCAAGGATCAGCACTACAAATGCCGCCAGGGAAATCCGCAAGGGCCGAGCCAGAAACAGACCGCCCAGAAAAAAAACCGCATACGATGCGTCGGGCAGGGAGACTGCCGAGCCGAAATGGTTGAATCGGGTGGCTGCCATCAGTGCGGCCAGCGCCGCAAAAATGGCGATGGTTCTGGTTTGAACGTTGTACATTGCTTCTCCTGAATTGATGCCCGTATCGATGATCGCAACATTACACGAAGGCAAGCCGTTTGCATAGACAGTCAAATGCAAAAGCGGGCCGTCCGCATTTGCATCTGGCGCAAAGTCTATTGTTGATAGTTCAGTTCGACAAACAGCGTACGGCCTAGGGTATTGTAGGCGTACACCTCCGAATATTCGCGATCGAACACGTTGTCCAGGTGCGCCGACACGTACAATCCCCTGTCCAGCATGTGGCGGGCGGACAGATTGAGCAGTATATAGCCGTCCAGGGTGACCGGATTGCCGTTGAGGTCATAATCCTGGCGCGCCCCGCTGTATCGAACGTCCGCACCTATTTGCCATGCCGCCCATTCATGCGTAGCCGCCACGCTCGAAAATTCCTTGGCCCTGCGCAACAGAACCTGGCCGGTAATTGCATCGCGCGGATTCTGGAATGTCGCGCTGGCTTGCAGGCGGGATTTGCCGAACTCTCCCTCGTAGCTGAATTCCGCGCCGTCGATCTGCGCCTGGTCGATGTTGACGACTGTGGTGCAGCCCGCATTGCAGGCGATCAAATCGCGGATATGGTTATCGAAATACACCGCATCCGCGCGCTGCCCATTCGCCGTGTAGTGCAATCCTGCTTCCCGGTTCTGCGAGCGCTCCGGCTTCAGGTTCGGGTTGCCCTGATAACCGTACGATAGCGGGTAATACATATCGTTGAAGGTCGGGGCTTTGAAGGCATTGCTAACGGTCACGGTAAAGCGGAATGCTCCGGTAAATTGCACGCCATACCCGAGCAATCCAGTGTTCGCCATGCCAAAATCCGAATAGTTGTCCTGACGCAGATTAATCTGTGCCTGGTG